>ERZ773158.2913-NODE-2913-length-11541-cov-3.274595_pt1 | contig 11541 bp, 8 predicted proteins | sample MGYA00511918_ERZ773158 | MGnify/ENA primary metagenome ERZ773158 (study PRJEB29015, sample SAMEA2737876) | human gut metagenome | biome: human gut; feature: human-associated habitat; material: faeces | place: China | collected 2012 ...
TATTTTTCGATGGCGACATAATTCTCCCCGGAGCTCCGCGCTTATTTTGAGGAGAATCATGTCGCCATCGAAAAATACGACGCGATCTACGACGCGGTGGCAGGGATCAGAAACGAGACGGTCCTCTTGGAGCCGGGTAAGGTAAACTTTGCCCTCTATAAGAAAATCGATGCCTCCAACCGCATTGTGGAGGCTATGAACCCGACTTCCCGGATGAAGGCAGTGAAGAACCCGGTGGAGATGGAAAACCTTCGCAAAGCTCATTTAAAGGACGGCGTGGCGTTGACGAAATTCCTGTGCTGGATGAAGAAGAACGCGGGAAAAGTGGAACTCACAGAGACAGAGGCTGCAGAGCGCCTGGAGGATTACCGCAAGGCCCAGGAAGGTTACCTCGGACCGAGCTTCACGACGATCTCCGCATTCGGATCCAACGCCGCGATGTGCCATTACCACGCGACAAAGGAGCAGGAGAGCCCGGTCGGAACAGACGGATTCTATCTTGTTGACTCCGGCGGACAGTATTATGAGGGAACGACGGATGTGACGCGTACCATCGCGGTCGGACCGATCACGCAGGAAGAAAAACGCTGCTGTACGCTGGTGGCGTGCTCGATGCTGCGTCTGCTGGATGCGAAGTTTATGTATGGCTGCCGCGGTATCAACCTGGACTATATTGCGCGCGAACTCCTGTGGAGAAACGGCCTGGATTTCAACCATGGAACAGGGCATGGTGTCGGCTATCTGGGCTGTGTGCATGAGCGCCCGAATTCCATCCGATGGAGGCTGCTCACATCGCCCGCTGAAAATGCGGTTCTGGAGGAAGGCATGGTTACCTCTGATGAGCCGGGTCTTTATCTGGAAGGAAAATTTGGCATCCGGACGGAGAATCTGATGCTCTGTGTGAAAGATGTGAAGAATGAATTTGGTCAGTTCATGAAATTTGAAAATCTGACCTGGGTTCCGATTGATCTGGACACGATCGATGTATCGCTGATGGAAGGGCGTGACCGCGAGCTTTTGAACGCGTACCACAAGGGCGTGTTTAAGAAGCTGTCTCCGTATATGACGGAGGAAGAGAAAGCATGGCTGACAGAGGCGACGCGAGCGATTTAGAGGAGGAGAACAAGGAAGATACGGCAGTAAAACATTAAAAAGCGGTTAAAAACCGGCATAGATAAAAGATGCCGGATATAAACTGTAAATGACCATGTAAAATAAATGTGAGGCTGCGTGTATGCGCTATCATTTGTTCGACCGTGTTCGAATCTGTGAGACAACTGGAATGCAGGACGGCTATCTGAGGATCGATGTGGTAAACCGTGAAAACAATTTCCCGATTGAGGGAGCAGAGGTTTCGGTCAGCTATGGCAATTCAGGACAGACGCAGGAAGTGCTTAGAACCAATTTATCCGGGCAGACGGAGGAGATTGCGGTAGCGGCGCCTCCTGCGTTGCTTTCACTGGAAGAACAGAACCGGGAAAAGCCGTATGCGAATTATACGGTGGAAGTGCGGGCAGCGGGCTATGAGCCGGTAAGGGTAAAGGGAACAGAGGTGCTGGCGGGCGTGCTGGCAGTCCAGCCGATCCGGATGATTCCGCTTCCGGCTCAGACCGGAGCGGAGGAGAATATCCAGATTCCGGACCATACCTTATATGGTTCCTATCCGCCCAAGATTGCCGAGGATGAGGTAAAACCAGTGCAGGAGAGCGGAGAGATCGTGCTGAGCCGCGTGGTGGTGCCGCAGACGATCGTCGTGCATGACGGCGTACCGACCAATGCCTCCGCAAAAGATTACTATGTGTCATACCGGGATTATATCAAAAACGTGGCGTCGAGCGAGATCTACGCGACCTGGCCGCGCAGCACGATCGTCGCCAATGTGCTTGCGATCATGTCATTTACACTGAACCGGGTGTATACGGAGTGGTATCGGAACCAGGGCTACGATTTTACGATTACATCCTCAACGGCATTCGATCACAAATGGATTTACGGGCGCGATATTTTTGAGCCGATCTCAGAGGTGGTGGATGACATTTTTGACAACTATCTGTCCCGCCCCGGTGTGAGGCAGCCGATTCTGACGCAGTACTGCGACGGGCGGCGGGTGTCCTGCCCGGGCTGGATGACCCAGTGGGGATCCTGCAGTCTGGGAGAACAGGGATACAGCGCGATCGAGATATTGCGGCGCTTCTATGGAAATAGTATTTACATCAACACTGCGGAACAGATATCAGGAATCCCGATCTCCTATCCGGGGGAACCGCTTAAGGTGGGGTCCAGCGGCGATAAGGTGCGGCAGCTGCAGCAGCAGCTTGACGCGGTGGCGACTGTGTATACAGCGATCCCGCGGGTTACGCCGGACGGGATCTACGGATCCGGAACGGAGGCGTCCGTACGGGCGTTCCAGTCGGTGTTTGGACTTCCGCAGACGGGCGTGGTCGATTTTGCTACCTGGTACAAGATTTCTCATATCTATGTGGGGATCTCGCGGATTGCGGAGCTGAATTGAGTTGGAAATGGGATTTGCGGGAGAAGAATAACGAAAAGACATATGAATTCATATAGGTGAAATATCTGTGAGCAGGATGCATACAGGAAACAGAGACAAAGAACATAAGAGGGGGTGGATTGGATGAAAGATACCAGACGGGAAGAGGGAGTCAGACAACCCGGGGGGACTGGCCGGGCAAATGCGATCACAGAGGGAGTGATCTGGAAACAGCTTCTGCTATTTTTCTTCCCGATTTTATTTGGAACTTTTTTTCAGCAGCTCTATAATACGGCAGATGCGGTGGTAGTAGGCCGTTTTGTCGGAAAGGAAGCGCTGGCGGCGGTCGGCGGAAGCACATCGATGCTTACGAACCTGCTGGTTGGCTTTTTTGTGGGACTTTCTTCGGGTGCGACAGTTATCATCGCCCAGTTTTACGGGGCGGGACGCGGTCAGCGGGTCAGCGAGGCAGTCCACACGGCGATTGCCTTTTCGCTGCTGTGCGGTATCCTTATGACGGTTGGCGGACTCCTTTTTTCCGACACGGCGCTTCGCCTGATGGGGACGCCGGAGGATATCATGGACAATGCAAGCGGGTATCTGCACATTTATTTTGTCGGAATCACGGCGAACCTCTTATATAATATGGGTGCCGGAATCCTGCGGGCAATTGGTGATTCCAAAAGACCGTTCTATTTCCTTGTGATCAGCTGTTTTACAAACATTGCGCTCGATCTGTTGTTTGTAGTAGGACTTCGGATGGGCGTGCGTGGTGCGGCGGTGGCGACGATCCTTTCGCAGGTGGTCAGCGCGTGTCTGGTATTGGGAACGCTGATGCGTGCGGATGGCTCGTACCGGTTTGAGATCCGGAAAACGCGGATCACACCGGTGATTCTGGTGCGGATCATCCGGATTGGGTTTCCGGCTGGACTCCAGTCGGTTATGTATTCCTTTTCCAACCTCGTGATCCAGAGCAGCGTCAATGCACTGGGAACAGACACGGTGGCGGCGTGGGCTGCATATGGAAAGATCGACAGCACTTACTGGATGATCATTAATGCGCTGGGGATCTCCATCACGACCTTTGTCGGACAAAATTACGGCGCGGGGCGGCTGGACCGTGTGAAACGCAGCGTGTACGTCTGCCTGGGAATTTCCTGTATTATCACGGTGGGGCTGAGCACGATCCTGTATCTGACGGGCGGCTATATTTATCTGTTGTTCACAACGGATGCGGAGGTAATCGCGATCGGCATGAAGATTCTTCACTTCCTGGTGCCGGCATTTGTGACATACCTCTGTATTGAGATTTATTCCGGCGCACTGCGCGGTGTGGGAGACTGCTGGATTCCGATGATTATGACGGCGCTGGGCGTGTGCGTCCTGCGGGTTGTCTGGATCCTGATCGCTGTTCCGATCCGCCCGGATATCCTGACAGTGGTATTCAGCTATCCGCTGACCTGGACGATCACAACGGTTCTCTTTAATATTTATTATTATTTTTTCAGTGCACTGAAAAAATGGAATGTGCCGCTTCCGTGGAAGAAAAAGAGGCGGGAGCTTCATAACCTGTAAACAGTTATAAATGGTTTCGAAAATGATTGACAAAACGGGGTGACACTGGATTTTTTTCAGAAAGTGTGATATTCTTACGTTACAAAAGATAGGTGACAGTGTTTCTTCCTGGATGGATGCCGCGCAAGCGGCAGATAAAACGGAGATTCGAAACAGAGGGCAGAGGCACTTGCCGCTGGTCAGAAAGAGAGGCAGAATTATGGGCTATGAACCAATGAATGAGTCCTGGCAGATGGCGGGGGAACGCCATGAGACACTGGGACAGTATGTAGCGAAGACATATTTATGGATGTTTGCAGGGCTTCTTGTGACATTTGGCATCGCATTAGCCGGATACGTGACGGGAGCGATTCTGTATGTATTTCAGGTTCCGTATGCGACCCTCGCATTGACGGGACTGGAGCTTTTGACGGTGATCTGGCTGAGTGCCCGGATTCACAAGTTATCGGTGGGAGCGGCGAGAGGGCTGTTTCTATTCTATGCAGCTTTAAACGGCGTCGTTTTCTCGATGTATTTCCTGATCTTCGGTGTTGTGGAGATGGTGTTTGTATTTGCAGCAACCGCGCTGTTCTTCGGAATGATGGCGGGTGTCAGCCTGATCTTCAAGCTGGACTTGAGCGGAATCCGTCCACTGCTTGTTGGCGGACTGCTGTTTCTGATTCTCTTTGGTCTGCTTTCAATGTTTTTAAATCTAGGCAGCTTTGAGACAGTGCTCTGCTATGCCGGTATCGTGGTATTCTTAGGCTTTACCGCTTATGATACAACCAAGATCCGGGATAATTACCAGATTTTCTATGCGGATCCGGAGCTGCTTCAGAAAGCATCGGTATTCTCGGCGCTGCAGCTGTATCTCGATTTTATCAACCTGTTTTTGTATATTATCCGCCTGATGAACCGGAATCGGAAATAGAAAAAAATCTTTCAGGAGAACGGAAGTTCCTTTGCAGGAATAAAGATAAGTGGAATTTTGCGGAAAACTGAATATGCAAAAATGAAATGCCGGAACGGGGGAAAGCTTTGTTCCGGCATTATTGTGTTTTTCTGCTTGAAAATCCTGTTTTTGGCATGGACGGCTTCATTCTTTTAGCAGAAAGGGAAGCATTCTGTAATAAATTTGACAGATTTTATTTAAAGTTTCTCTATTGAAGTGGATGGGGAGTATCTGTTAAACTAGGTCATAATAGGAAAAATTTTGCTGTTGGTTACACAGTGTGTGGATGAACCATATCTGTTTCGCATATGCCCCCGCCGGATCAGGCGGGGAAATGTATATAAATGGTGAACAGACAACAGGGATAAAAGGATAATCAAGGAGGTTTTTTGGCATGAATCGGAATAGAGTGAACAAAAAAAGGATGGGGCGCGCGCGTGTGCTTTCACGGGCAGCGGCTGGCATGCTGGCAGCAGCGCTGTGCTTTCAGCCGATGACAGCGCTGGCAGGACCGGCGGGAGATTCTTCTCTTACATCGTCATCCTCGAATGCGGGGCCGGGCGGCGGTTCGGGCAGCTCCAATTCGGGAAGTACAGGCAGCTCTGGCGGTTCGACTTCTGTTTCCAATGGGGGTGTGAGCGCGGTCACATCGGGGCTTGGCGTGTACCGGGTGACGGAGAATGAGGGGATCGGTGCGATTGCGCGCGGCGTGGATGTGTCTTACTGGCAGCAGAATGTAAATTGGAGCCAGGTGGCATCGGATAATGTACAGTTTGCGATGCTGGCAACCCGGTTTCGCGGTAATGTGGATCCGTTTTTCGCTATGAACGCGGCAAATGCGAGCCAGGCAGGGCTGCGGCTGGGCGCGTACATTTATTCGTATGCGACTTCGGTCGAAATGGCGCAGCAGGAGGCGGATTTTGTCCTGAATCTTATCAAGGATTATCCTATCTCCTTCCCGGTTGTCTTTGATGCCGAGGATGCTAATACGCTGGGAACCCTGACGCAGTCTCAGGTCAGCGACGTGATCAACGCGTTCTGTAAACGGATTCAGGATGCAGGATATTATCCGATGGTCTATGCAAATGAATACTGGATTGCCAATAAGATCGATATGTCGAAGATTTCGTATGATATATGGGTGGCAAAATACCAGCAGAAGTATACATATTCAAAGACCTCGATGTGGCAGGCGTCCAACACCGGTTCGGTCAAGGGCGTGAACGGCAATGTGGATATTGATTATCTGTATAAAGATTATACGCAGATCATTCCGGGCAATACCTGGCGGACGATCGCGGGGAACCGTTACTATTATCAGAACCATGTGATGCAGAAAGCGGCGTGGATCAACGATGGTCAGAATTGGTACTATATGAATGCGGCGGGCAATCCGTCTAAAGGATGGCTGGAGCTTTCGGGCAAAAAGTATTATTTGGAGGCGGACGGTCATATGATTACCGGCTGGAAGACGCTGGACGGCGGCTGGCGTTACTTTGACGCATCCGGAGAACAGGCGACGGGCTGGCGTGCGGTCGATGGAAGCTGGTATTTCATGGCGGACAATGGTCTGATGCAGACCGGCTGGCTGGAGACGGGCGGCAAGAAATATTATCTGAACGCATCCGGTGCGATGCAGGCGGGCTGGCAGAACCTGGGCGGAAGCTGGTATTACTTTGACGGCTCCGGCGCCATGACGACGGGCTGGCAGGCAGTCGGCGGAAAGTGGTATTACATGAATGAGTCCGGCGTGATGCGGACCGGCTGGCTGGATCTTGGCGGTAAGAAATATTACCTGGATGCCAGCGGCGCGATGTACGCGGGTATTACGTTCGAGATGGATGGAAATACCTGGCAGGCAGCGGCAGACGGAAGCTGCACGGTAGTTCTGCCGGAGGAGAATGCGGCGGGAAATGGCGGTTCGACGGACGGACAGACTCCGACAACCGGAAGCCAGTCACCGGTGCAGCCGTCCGGTCCGGCAGGGGTATAATATAAATATGATTTGAACCAGTACCCAGATATTGGAGCTGATTCAGTTAAAAAAATGAAAAAGTAAACAAATTCGAACGGAAATAACTTGCTTTTTTGCCGACCTCATTATACAATGTTAAACAGGCAAAAAAATGGACTTGCTTATGGGATGGAGGAAACCAGCATAAGTAATCTGGCATAACATGACGTTTCAAGCTGCTATATCAACTGTATGTGCAAGATAAGCTGCGGCTGTTCCGGTGCGGATTTGACGAAAGATGCGAGGCTCTTCTGGCTGCAAATTAGGAAGAGCCTCGGTATGCGTTATATCGGCAAAAGCGCAGAATCGGGATGGCGGGCACAGAAGTAGTGCGAAAGCGGGGGCGTTTGTCAGCAGGAAACTGTGAAAGCAGTGGTTCGCAGGCAGGCAGCTGCGCTAAGACGCAGGCAGGGAAAGGTCGGAGAATGCAGATTCCGGATTTAGTACTGCATGGAAGCAGCGTGTTTTTACATATTGTATAATGATTATATAATCAGAACCGTCGGCGGAGTTGTAGTGCTAAAAAAGGGATGTCAGTGCGGCTGGCTGCCGGAATCATTTCCGGAAACAGGGATGAGGGCAGTGTTTGTCATCAGTCAGGCACCGGACAGCGCTTATGTGAGAATCGAATAACAAGTCAGTGGTACAGATGTTTATGTATGCATGGCCATTAAAGTCGGATTCGCATAGACGGAAGTGCATGCCATTTATGTATGCAGAGGAGAGTGTACAATCCTCTGCTGCCGCAGCGTGTCAGATGGAGAATTCCCGGAGTGGATGACAAGCTCTGGAAATTTTGCAAAAACACCTGCAAACACAGATAGGTGGGAAGTATCACGGATGGCGCCATGAAAGAAACATGGATGCTGTCAGGATATGATTCACGAAGAAAGAGGGACGTCCGTCAAAGCATGGAACGATCTAATTACGAGGTGACACATTTATGAAACAGAATATGAAAAGAATGCTGCTTGTACTTTGCATGGCAGTCTGCTTTTTCGCTCTGTCCGCCTGTGGTAGCGCTTCTGAAGAAGCGGTAGAGCCGATTTCTCCGGAGATCGAGCAGACCATGAGCGATGGCGCTAAGAGCTATCTGGAGCAGTTCGCCAGCTACAGTGACGAAGATCTGGCAGCACAGCTGAAACAGGCTGAGAAGCAGAAAAACACAGTCATTGAGTCTGCAATTTCTTCCTGGACCAGTTCTAAGGACGATTTAGGCAAGATGGGTGAGATTCAGAGCGTGACCGTAGAGCGCGCCGATGATGACAGCTACACAGCAGTTGTTCAGGCTTCCTTTGAGAAGAGAAACTTGACTTTCTCCCTGACCGCTGAGGAGAGCGTAAGCAGCTACGGCGGTACTTCTCTGGTACCGACCGAGTTATCCTTTGTTGTAAACTACAGCTTCGGTGAGAAGATGGAGAAGGCAGCATTAAATACCCTGATGGGTATGGGTACCGTATTCCTGGTACTGATCTTCATCAGCTTAATTATCAGCGGCTTCAAGAAGGTTAACGAGATTGAGGCAAATGTAAAGGCTAAAAAAGCAGGAGCAGAGGCACCGGCAGCAGCACCGGCACCTGTACAGACTGCAGCACCGGCAGCAGCGCCGGCACGTACCGCAGCACCAGCAGCAGGCAATGCGGCAAACGATGGAGAACTGGTAGCAGTTATCACTGCAGCGATCGCAGCAGCAACCGGCGTACCGGCAGACAGCGTAAATATCCGCTCCATTACACGTAAATAATCATCGATAAAATCTGGAGGAATTTAAAATGAAGAATTATACTATCACCGTAAATGGTACAGCATATCAGGTAACCGTAGAAGAAGGATTTGCAGGCGCAGCAGCTCCGGCTCCAGCTCCAGCACCGGCAGCAGCTCCGGCTCCAGCAGCAGCACCGGCAGCAGGCGGCGTAACCATCACATCCCCGATGCCAGGTAAGATCCTTGGTATTAAGGCAGCAGCTGGCACAGCTGTAAAACGTGGTCAGGTTATCCTGCTTCTGGAAGCTATGAAGATGGAGAACGAGATCGTAGCTCCTCAGGACGGTACCGTTGCCAGTGTTAATGTTGCAGTAGGCGATATGGTAGAACCGGGCGCAGTTCTTGCTACATTAAACTAATCTAATTTTTATAAAACTGGCTGAAAAAATACGGGATATGTTATTCCGTTTGGAGGAATTAATATGGAATATATAACAACTACATTGTCCAATCTTCTTCAGCAGACAGCATTCTTAAACCTGACATTTGGAAACATCGTTATGATTTTCGTAGCGCTGATTTTCCTGTATCTGGCAATCGGAAAAGGATTCGAGCCGTTACTGCTTCTTCCGATTTCCTTTGGTATGCTGCTTGTAAATATCTATCCGGATATTATGAGATCGATTGAAGACTCATCGAACGGAGTTGGTGGACTTTTACATTACTTTTATTTACTGGATGAGTGGAGTATCTTACCATCCCTCATCTTCATGGGTGTCGGTGCGATGACAGACTTCGGTCCGCTGATCGCTAACCCGAAGAGCTTCCTGCTCGGTGCAGCTGCTCAGTTCGGTATCTACGGCGCTTACTTCATGGCTATCTTCATGGGATTCAACGATAAGGCTGCGGCTGCTATCTCCATCATCGGTGGTGCAGACGGCCCGACCTCTATCTTCCTGGCTGGTAAACTTGGTCAGACAGGTCTGATGGGACCGATTGCCGTAGCAGCTTACTCCTACATGGCTCTCGTTCCGATCATTCAGCCGCCGATCATGAAACTCTTAACAACGGAAGAAGAGAGAAAGATCAAGATGGAACAGCTTCGTCCGGTATCCAAACTTGAGAAGATCCTCTTCCCGGTTATCGTTACGATCGTAGTTTGTATGATCCTTCCGACAACAGCTCCGCTCGTTGGTATGCTTATGGTTGGTAACCTCTTCCGTGAGTCCGGCGTTGTTAAACAGTTACAGGAGACAGCTTCCAACGCTCTTATGTACATCGTTGTAATCGTTCTCGGTCTTTCCGTTGGCGCTACAACAAGTGCTGAGAGATTCTTAAAAGTTACAACTATCAAGATCGTTATCCTTGGACTTATCGCGTTCGCGTTCGGTACAGCAGCCGGCGTTATCTTTGGTAAGCTCATGTGCAAGGTAACTGGTGGTAAGGTTAATCCGTTAATCGGTTCTGCCGGAGTATCCGCAGTTCCGATGGCAGCCCGTGTATCCCAGAAGGTTGGTTCTGAGGCAGATCCGACAAACTTCCTTCTTATGCACGCAATGGGACCGAACGTAGCCGGCGTTATCGGTACAGCAGTTGCTGCAGGTACCTTCATGGCTATCTTCGGAGTTTAATTGGAACCGAAACTTTTAATATAGGGAGGTCTGCCCGGGCAGATCTCCCGGTAGGAGGATAATAAAATGGCAGAAGTTCAGAAAAAGCCGGTTAAGATCGTTGAGACCGTTCTTCGTGATGCGCATCAGTCTCTCCTTGCAACAAGAATGACGACTGATCAGATGCTTCCGATCGTTGACAAAATGGATAAAGTTGGCTACCACGCAGTAGAATGCTGGGGCGGCGCTACTTTTGATGCCTGCCTGCGTTTCCTGAAGGAAGATCCGTGGGAGAGACTCAGAAAACTGAGAGCTGGATTCAAGAACACGAAGCTCCAGATGCTGTTCCGTGGTCAGAATATCCTTGGATACAATCATTATGCAGATGATGTGGTTGAGTACTTTGTACAGAAATCCATCGCAAATGGTATTGATATTATCCGTATTTTTGACTGCCTGAATGATATCAGAAACCTTGAGACTGCCGTTAAGGCAACAAAAAAGGAAGGCGGACATGCCCAGATCGCCCTTTGCTATACATTAGGCGATGCGTATACACTTGATTACTGGAAGAATATCGCTTCCGAGATCGAGAGCATGGGCGCTGATTCCCTCTGCATCAAGGATATGGCAGGTCTGTTAACTCCGTATGCGGCTACTGAGCTTGTTACGGCATTAAAACAGGGTACAAAGCTGCCGATCGACCTGCACACGCACTATACCTCCGGTGTTGCTTCCATGACATATTTAAAGGCTGTGGAAGCAGGCTGCGATATCATTGACTGCGCAATGTCTCCGCTGGCTCTCGGTACATCCCAGCCGGCAACTGAAGTTATGGTTGAGACATTCCGCGGCACCAAGTATGATACTGGCTATGACCAGAATCTGCTTGCAGAGATCACCGATTACTTCACACCGATCCGCGAGGAAGCTTTAAAGAGCGGCCTTCTGAACCCGAAGGTTCTCGGTGTAAACATCAAGACGCTCCAGTATCAGGTACCGGGCGGAATGCTTTCCAACCTTGTTTCCCAGTTAAAGGAAGCTGGTCAGGAAGACAAGTACCGCGCAGTGCTTGAGGAGATCCCGAGAGTAAGAAAAGACTTCGGTGAGCCGCCGCTTGTAACTCCGTCCTCCCAGATCGTTGGTACACAGGCTGTATTGAACGTATTGATGGGAGAGCGTTATAAAGTCGCAACAAAGGAGACAAAGGATATTC
>ERZ773158.2916-NODE-2916-length-11533-cov-4.061335_pt1 | contig 11533 bp, 7 predicted proteins | sample MGYA00511918_ERZ773158 | MGnify/ENA primary metagenome ERZ773158 (study PRJEB29015, sample SAMEA2737876) | human gut metagenome | biome: human gut; feature: human-associated habitat; material: faeces | place: China | collected 2012 ...
TGCTCCTCCGCCGTTCCCTTCAGCTTCCAGCAAACAATATGTCGCAGCATCGTTTTCACTCCTCCTGCTCCGCGCACTGCAGAGCTGTATTCCTGCTCATTTTATCGTGATATGCTGAAAAAGTCAATCGTGAAATTGGATTTCTGTTGAGAACAGAAACGAATTTCCCCGAATTTCACACTGTAATCCATTAAATTCACTAAATTACACAAAATTATTTTGCGATTATTATTGACTTGTGTGGAATATTGTGTTAATATGGGTTCAACGTCATCCGTAACCGCATTCATTCGTATACGACGATTCCATGCTTCAACCGCTGCGGGAGCAGCACAGATTTCGAGAGGAGTGTTTTTCCGGTGAGTATCCCCAAAATGATGAAAGCAATGACCCTGACTGCCTATGACCATCTCGAGCTTGTAAGCGTTCCGGTCCCCCAGCCCGGCCCCGGCGAGGTCCTTTGCAGGATTAAGTCTGTCGCGATCTGCGGCTCGGATCCCAAGATGATCCATGGCGGCTATGCGTTCACCAACTGGCCCCCCTATTACCCGTTTATCATGGGTCACGAATGGGCCGGTCAGATTGTTGCACTCGGCGAGGGCGTTGAGGATTTCAAGATCGGCGACCGCGTCGCGGGTGAGGCGCATGTCCCGTTCTTCTCGATCTCCGGTTCGGAATTTGTTGAGATGTTTGTCGGCATGGGTGCGGCGAAGGTGCGTGATTTATTTAAACAGGCCAATGAAAAAGCGCCGTGTATCGTATTTATCGACGAGATCGATACGATTGGTAAGAAGCGTGACGGCGCCGGCATGGGCGGCAATGACGAGCGCGAGCAGACGCTGAACCAGCTTCTGACTGAGATGGATGGTTTTGACGGCAAGAAGGGTGTTGTCATTCTGGCGGCGACCAACCGTCCGGAATCCCTCGATCCGGCGCTGCTTCGTCCGGGACGTTTTGACCGCCGGATTCCGGTAGAGCTGCCGGATCTGAAAGGCCGTGAGGCAATTCTGAAAGTCCATGGCAAAAAGGTTAAAGTGGATGAGAGTGTGGATTACAATGAGATCGCCCGTGCCACCAACGGTGCGAGCGGCGCGGAGCTGGCAAACATTGTCAATGAGGCGGCGCTGCGGGCAGTCCGGATGGGACGAAAGACCGTGTCCCAGCAGGATCTGGAAGAGAGTGTCGAGACGGTTATTGCCGGATATCAGAAGAAGGATGCCGGTGTTTCCGGGGATGAGAAGAAGATTGTCTCCTACCATGAGATCGGTCATGCGCTGGTAGCGGCGCTGCAGACGCACTCGGCTCCGGTCCACAAGATCACGATTGTGCCGCGAACCTCCGGGGCACTCGGATATACGATGCAGGTGGAGGCGGATCAGCGCTTCCTGATGAGCAGGGAAGAGGCGTTCAACAAGATCGTGACACTGACCGGCGGCCGTGCGGCGGAGGAGCTGATCTTCCATTCTATCACGACAGGGGCTTCGAATGATATCGAACAGGCAACCAAGATTGCCCGTGCGATGGTGACGCGTTACGGCATGAGTGACCATTTCGGCATGGTAGCGCTCGAGACGGTCAACAACGCCTACTTAGGCGGCGATACTTCCCTGGCTTGTTCGGCAGAGACGGCGGCGAGGGTCGATGAGGAAGTGATTGCGCTGGTAAAGAGCGCGTATGAGAAAGCGAAAGCTATTCTTTCCGGGCATGAGGATAAGCTTCATGAGCTGGCAGACTATCTTCTGGATAAGGAGACGATCACCGGTGAGGAGTTTATGAAGATTCTGGAAGAGAAGAAAGAAGCTGGCGACGCAGAGGCTTAAAACGGAGCCGTGTATTATCAAGGTGGACGGTTACGTGTTTGCCGAAGTTATAAGAGAAATCAGTTACAGTGAGCAGAGCAGGTATCAGGCATTTTGAAAGGAAATGTCTGGTGCCTGTTTTTGTGTTGTCTGCGTCGAAAAAAGATGCTGGCAGCTGATTCCTCCGGTGTTCCCTTCCTGCATATCGGGGGATTACAGGAGAGAAAAAGAAATAAGTAAAACTTATGAAAAGAGATTAATAAATATCACAGTAAAAATCAGGCAAATTCCTTGAAAAGCGTCTGTAAATATGCAATAATATCTCCTGTATCGATCTAAATTTTCGGGAATGCGGTTTTATTTTCGGATTTCAGGTTCTGCGAGGGAATTCTGACAAACGATGAGAAAGGGAGAGAACCGCATTCGCAGGCATTCTTAGGAGGAAATGTTATGAGAAAAGTAGTAAGCGTGTTACTGAGCGCTGCCATGGCGCTGTCCCTGTGTGCAGGCTGTTCTTCTTCGTCTTCTGATACAGCAGATACGAAGGCAGCGGAGGAAAAGGGAGCTGACGCGGCAGACACAGAAGCAGGCGAGGCAGCAGAGGGCGTGATGCCGGCAGTTGCTAAAGAGGATCTGAAGGTCGGAGTGATTCATATTGGAAATCCGGCGGATGGTTCCGGTTACAGCTATACGCATGATCAGGGTATCGTAGCGATGCAGAAAGCCGTTGGTCTGGAGGATGATCAGATTATCCGCAAGAACAACGTAGCGGACGATGATCAGACTGCCATCGAGACAGCAATGCGCGAGTGTGTCGAGGAAGGATGCCAGATTATCTTCGCGACAAGCTGGGGCTACATGGATGCATGCGAGGCACTGGCAGAAGAATATCCGGACGTTATCTTCTCCCATGCAACCGGCTACAAATCCAACGGTGTGAACTTTAACAATTATTTTGGACGGATTTATCAGTCCCGTTACCTCACTGGTATCGCGGCTGGTTTAAAGACAGAGAGCAATAAGATCGGTTATGTCGGCGCCTGGGGCAAGGACAATGCCGAGGTTACCGGCGGATGTGACGCATTTGCAATGGGTGTATATTCTGTAAACCCGGATGCAACCGTTTACATCAAGACCACCAACAGCTGGTACGATCCGGAAGGTGAGAAACAGGCAGCCGTAGCCCTGATCAACGAGGGCTGTGATGTCATTGGACAGCACTGCGATACACCGAACCCGCAGCTGGCAGCTGAGGAAGCTGGCGTATTTGGTGTTGGTTACAACTCTGATATGAGCAAGGATGCTCCGAAGGCAGTTCTGACCTCCACCGTTTGGAACTGGGGCGCTTACTATACCAAAGCTGTACAGGATCTGATTGATGGTACATGGACAGGCGAGAACTACTTCGGCGGTCTGGAGGAAGGTCTGGTAGACATTTCCCCGTTATCTGACCTGTGCGTAGATGGTACGCAGGAGAAGATCGATGAGGCACGTGCGCAGATCGAGTCTGGCGACTGGGATGTATTTGACGGCGTGATCGAGTGCAACGACGGAACCACCGTTGGCACCGAGGGCGAGCATATGTCTGATGCAGATATCACAGGCAATATCCATTGGTACTTCAAGAACATCGTAGAAAAATAATCACGGAATTATATACCTGGAAGCGATGCTGAAACAGGTTCGGAAACGCTTCCGGGTGTTGCAGATTCCAAGAGTATATAACAGATAAAAGGAGGCAGCTTCAAATGGATCCAATTTCATTTGTGGCACCTCTTTTTTCTTTTTTAGGAAATTGATTAAAAAATTGGTTAAATATTCATTTGAGGTGACGATATGACAGAACAGTATGCCATTGAGTGTAGGCAGATCACGAAAGCATTCGGAAGCGTCGTGGCGAACGATAAGATTGATCTGACCGTCCGGTACGGCGAGATTATGGCACTTTTGGGAGAAAATGGTTCCGGTAAGACAACGCTCATGAACATGCTTTCCGGTATCTACCACCCAGATGCCGGTTCGATTCTGGTTGGAGGAAAAGAAGTCTCCATAAATTCGCCGGTAGATTCGAGAAATTTAGGAATAGGTATGATTCATCAGCATTTCAAACTGGTGGATGTGTTCAGTGCGATGGATAATATCGTGCTGGGAACCAAGGGAAAACGGCTGGGAAGAAAGGCGTTGCGGGAAAAAATTGAAGCGCTTGGACAGTCATTTGGACTTGAAATTGAACCGGAGAAAAAGGTCTACGACATGTCGGTCAGCGAGAAGCAGACGGTCGAGATCCTGAAGGTATTATATAGAGGCGCCCAGATCCTGATTCTGGACGAGCCAACGGCAGTCCTGACGCCGCAGGAGACGGAGCGGCTGTTTAAAATCCTGCGCCGGATGCGGGAACAGGGCTGTGCGATTATTATTATTACCCATAAATTAAATGAGGTCCTTTCTATCAGTGACCGTGTCACGATTCTGCGAAAAGGAAAGAGCATCGAGACGGTGGAAACTGCCGGATGTGATGAGAAGAAACTTACGGAGCTTATGGTTGGACGACCAATCAGCCTGAATATCGAGCGCCCGGAGATGGAGAAGAGAGAGACTATTTTGAAGATTGTCGATCTGACCGTCGATAAGAGTGACGGCGGCGTGGCGCTGGATGATATTTCTTTTGAGATTAAAACAGGCGAGATTCTGGGCGTTGCCGGTGTTGCCGGAAGCGGCCAGAAAGAACTCTGCGAGACGCTGACTGGGTTGATGGACGCGAAAAAGGGCGCTATTTTGTACCGTAAGGAAAATATCATTGGTAAGACTCCGGCGGAGATCATCCGCCTCGGAATCAGCATGAGTTTCGTGCCGGAGGATCGTCTCGGCATGGGACTGGTTGCTTCAATGGGTATGGTTGATAATATGCTGCTCAAGTCCTATTCGGAAGGGAAAGGATTGTTTGTAGACCGGAAACCGGCGAGGGAGATGGCAGAACGCCTGATCGGAGAACTGGGAATCGTGACGCCGGGCGTTGATACGCCGGTGCGTATGATGTCGGGGGGCAATGTCCAGAAGGTACTTTTGGGACGTGAGATTGAGTCGAGCCCGCAGGTGCTGATCACGGCTTACCCGGTGCGAGGGCTTGATATTAATTCTTCCTATCTGATTTACGACCTCCTGAACCAGCAGAAGAAAAAGGGCGTGGCGGTTGTCTATATCGGCGAGGATCTGGATGTGCTTCTGGAGCTTTCAGACCGGATCATGGTACTCTGCCATGGAAAGATCACGGGTATCGTGGATGCGAAGAAGCTCACAAAAGAACAGCTGGGACTGATGATGACCGGTACCGAGGCGGGCGAGCTGGGGCTGGATAAGAGTATGGCATCCGAAAAGAAGGAGGAACAGGCATGAAAGAACCGTGGATCCGCGTTGTAAAAAAGGCGGAACTTGGAAAAAGAGAAACATTGATCCTCCGTCTGGAGGCGATCGTGCTGGCTCTGGTGGCAGGCGGATTCTTTATCCTGCTAATTGGGCAGAATCCATTTGTCATTTATCAGACGATTGTAACCGGAGCGCTGCGAAGCGAGATGGCGATACAGGCGACGGTCAAAATCATGATTCCACTTTTGATTGCGTCGCTGGGCGTGACGCTGGCATTTAAAATGAAATTCTGGAACATCGGAGCCGAGGGACAGATCATTATGGGCGGTATTTTTGCCTCGTATTTTGCCCTGTTCCATGCGAACTGGAATCACTGGCTGCTGGTGATCGTGATGTTTCTGGCAGGCGCGATCGGCGGAGGTCTGTGGGGACTCATTCCGGCGTGGTTTAAGACCCGGTATGATACGAACGAGACGCTGTTTACGCTGATGTTAAACTATATCGCGCTGAATGTCATCGTATTTTTGAGAGAGGGCGCATGGCGTGACCCAGGTTCCCAGGGATATGCGAAGATTGCCCGTTTCAATAAGAATGCGGCGCTCGATAAGGTGTTCGGCATCCAGTTCGGCTGGGTGATTGCGCTGATTCTTGTGGTAGTGATAGCGGTTTACTTAAATCGTTCCAAGCAGGGATATGAGATCAGCGTCGTGGGAGAGAGTCAGGAGACAGCCCGCTATGCCGGCATGAATGTAAAAAAAGTGGTTCTGCGGACGATGTTTCTGTCTGGCGCTGTCTGCGGCATCGGCGGTATGGTGCAGGCGACCGGTTCGGATGTCACGCTGACGACGGCAGTTGCCGGAGGTGTCGGATTTACGGCGATCATCGTGGCATGGCTGGCACAGTTGAATCCGCCGGTGATTCTGCTGGTTACCTTTTTGTTCAGCGTGCTGGAAAAAGGAAGCAGCGTAGTTCAGTCTTCATTCGGATTGTCCTCGGACTGCGCGGATGTGCTGCAGGGAATCATCCTGTTCTTCATTCTGGGATGTGAACTGTTTATACGGTATCAATTTGTATTTCGCGGAAAAGGAGGTACACGCGCATGAGCAGCGAGATCGTAATTAAATTTCTGGTGGCGGCTGTATTGGCGGGTACGCCTTTCCTGTTTGGCACGGTTGGCGAAATTTTGAGTGAGAAGGTCGGACACCTGAATCTGGGCGTCGAGGGCATGATGTCGATTGGCGCGTGCGCCGGATTCATGGTCGGCTATCAGACAGATAACTTTGTTGCGGCGCTGTTAGCTGCGGCGGTGGCTGGAATGCTGTCGGCATTGATTTACGGTGTTTTGACTGTCACATTTATGGCAAATCAGAACGTAACGGGATTGACCCTGACGATTTTCGGCGTCGGATTAGCCAATTTTATCGGCGTCTTTATGCTGGAAAAATCAGAGAACGGCACCCTGAAACTTCCGGATGCGGTGACGGCACAGATGCGTAACATCCACATCCCGGGACTCAGTGATCTGCCGGTGGTCGGAGAATTATTATTTTCCTATAACCCGTTCGTTTATCTTGGAATCATCATCGCGATTGTGGCGAGTTTCTACTTATATAAAACACAGGTTGGTTTAAATGTGCAGGCGATCGGAGAAAATCCGGGCGCAGCAGATGCGGCAGGTATCGAAGTTACAAAGTGGAGATACATTAATATCCTGCTATCCGGTGCGATCTGCGGTATCGGCGGCGCATATTGCTCGATGATCATCAACGGCGGCGTGTGGCTGCGCGACAGCGTCGGCGGTCTTGGCTGGATTTCCGTTGCCCTCGTTATCTTCGCGGCGTGGAAGCCGATCAATGTTATTTACGGTTCCTTTATTTTCGGGGCGCTGCGCGTGCTGAAATACTATGTGCCGAAAAACACGTATGCGATTCCAACGGCATTTTTCGATGCCCTTCCGTTCATTATCACCGCATTGGTGCTGGTGATCGCGTCGATGCGTAAGAATAAAGGGGCACATATCCCGGCGCATCTGGGCGAGAATTATTTCCGGGAGGAACGGTAGGAAAATGAAGGGGAACTTATAGGATTTGTGGGAGGGCTGCAAAAAGTAGTCACATGAAATAATAAGGGAAGCCCTTGATAGGTGATGTCAGATGGCGGCTTGAGATGATAGGACGACATCAGAAATGATATAGAAATAATAGAAAAGACGGTTGTTTGTCAAAGATTTTAAAGGGATAGAACAGAAAGATCGGACGAAAACCGTCTTTTTCTGTTTGAAATGGAAGGAAAGGTTATAAAACGATGTGGCAGGTTCGGAAATTCAGAAGATAAAAGGAAGAATTTGAAAAATGAATTTCGGACATAGAAAGGCTGATGGGAGGAAAATCTATGATTGCATCGAAACAGATTGCAGAAAATTATGTGGAGACGGGCAGAAAAAAGGCGGAACTTCCGGTGTCTCATATGCTGATACTCGGCTTTTTCTCCGGAATGTTCATCGCGCTGGCAGGCGCGGGGGCTTCGGTTGCCTCGGCAGCAATGACAAATGCCTCAGCATCGCGGATTGCTTCGGCACTCGTATTCCCGGCAGGATTGGCGCTGGTGGTCTGCACCGGGGCGGAACTTTTCACTGGGAACTGCCTGATGACGATCTCGGCGCTGCAGAAACGGATTTCCGTGGGCGGGCTGTTTAAAAATCTTCTGTTTGTCTATCTGGGAAATCTGATTGGCGCGATCTTTGTGGCGGTTTTATTTGTCTACGGGCATATTCCAAGCCTGTACGGCGGCGATCTGGCGCAGGTTCTTCTGAATACAGCCGTTTCCAAGGTGACCCTGACTCTGCCGGAGGTGCTGTGCCGTGCGGTCCTCTGTAATGTGCTGGTTTGTATTGCAGTCTGGGCGGCGATGAGCTCCGAGCAGGTATCTGGCAAAATTCTGGCGCTTTATCCGCCGGTGGCGATTTTCATTCTCTGCGGCTTCGAGCATTGCATCGCCAATATGTTTTACATCCCGGCGGGGCTGATGATCATGGGCGAGTACGGTCTGGCAGCGGAAGGGCTGACGATCGGAACCTTTATTCTCAATAATCTGATTCCGGCTACGATCGGAAATATGATCGGCGGGATGCTGGTGATTGGAGGCGGGTACTGGCTGGTGTATCTTCGGGGAACGAAAAATCGTGAAATAAAATGAATGCGTGAAAAAATGAAATAGGGCGAAAGGGTATTTTTGTCTGGTCTCCATGTTAGGTTTGGAGTCGGGCGGAGGTGCCCTTTTTGTATTAGAATGGATGAAAAGTTTGACTTCTATTCCTAAGGAATATCTATGTTTAGCTGATTCAATTTTATCAAACAGAACAAATGTTTGCAAAGACTTTTGGAATGTGTTATACTAAGCATAATTACAGGGAAGACTGTGACTATAATGACTATAAAATAAGTCAGCAGCGACATGATAAAACAGAGCAGAGTCAATGATAATTGAGGTACAGATATGGCGAAGCAATATATAAAGATACGAGGTGCCAATGAGCACAATCTGAAAAACATTTCCATTGATATTCCGAGAAATGAGCTGGTCGTCCTGACCGGACTTTCTGGTTCGGGTAAATCATCTCTGGCATTTGACACGATCTATGCCGAAGGGCAGCGGCGGTATATGGAGTCCCTGTCGTCCTATGCGCGTCAGTTCTTAGGTCAGATGGAAAAGCCGGATGTCGAGAGCATCGAGGGCTTGTCCCCGGCGATCTCGATCGACCAGAAATCGACGAACCGGAATCCGCGTTCGACGGTCGGCACAGTGACGGAGATCTATGATTATATGCGTCTTTTGTACGCACGGATCGGTATTCCGCATTGCCCGAAGTGCGGTCGTGAGATCCGCCGCCAGACGGTCGATCAGATGGTTGACCAGATCATGGCGCTGCCGGAGCGCACAAAGATCCAGCTTCTTGCCCCGGTCGTGCGCGGGCGGAAAGGACGCCACGAGAAAGTGCTGGAGCAGGCAAAGAAGAGCGGTTATGTCCGTGTGCGGGTGGACGGCAGCTTATACGAGCTTTCCGAGGAGATCACGCTGGATAAAAATATCAAGCACAATATTGAGATTGTGGTCGATCGCCTGGTGGTCAAGCCGGGGATTGAGAAACGCCTTTCGGATTCGATTGAAACGGTCATGGGTCTCTCCAATGGTCTGATGCTGACCGATACGGCGGTGCGGGATGAAAACGGCGAAGAAAAGCACGATACCCTGACGTTCAGCCAAAATTTTTCCTGCCCGGACTGCGGTATCAGCGTGGATGAGGTCGAGCCGCGCAGCTTCTCTTTCAACAACCCATTTGGTGCGTGCCCGGACTGCTTCGGTCTGGGATATAAGATGGAGTTTGACGAGGATCTGATGATTCCAGACAAGAGCCTGAGCATCAATCAGGGTGCGATCACGGCGATGGGATGGCAGTCCTGCACGGACAAAACGAGCTTTTCCGGCGCGATCTTAAATGCATTGGCAAAAGAATACGATTTCAGTCTGGATACCCCGTTTGAAGATTATCCGAAGGAGATCCATGATATTTTAATTTACGGAACCGGCGGCAAGGTTGTGAAGGTGTATTACCGTGGACAGCGTGGAGAGGGAATTTATGATATTGCCTTTGAGGGGCTGATTCAGAGCATGAACCGCAAATACCGTGAGACGTTCTCTGATTCAATGAAGGCGGAATATGAGACATTTATGCGGATCACGCCGTGTCCAGCCTGCAAGGGGCAGCGATTAAAGAAGGAATCTCTGGCAGTCACGGTTGGTGGGAAAAATATTTTCGAGGCGACCGATATGTCGATCGTCAAATTCCGCGAATTTATCGATGCGCTGGAGCTGACGCCGATGCAGCAGGCGATTGGTGCGCCGATTTTGAAAGAGATTCGGGCGAGGATCAGCTTCCTTATCAATGTCGGTCTGGAATATCTTTCCTTGTCGCGTGCGACTGGCACGCTGTCCGGAGGCGAGGCGCAGCGAATCCGCCTGGCAACCCAGATCGGCTCCGGTCTGGTCGGTGTGGCATATATTCTGGACGAGCCGAGTATCGGACTTCACCAGCGGGACAACGATAAGCTTCTGGATACCCTGAAACACCTGCGGGATCTGGGAAATTCAGTTTTGGTGGTTGAGCATGACGAGGATACGATGCGCGCGGCAGACTGTATCGTGGACATCGGTCCGGGCGCGGGCGAACACGGCGGCGAGGTCGTGGCGATCGGCACAGCGGAAGAGATCATGAAAAACGAAAAATCGATCACCGGCGCATATTTGAGCGGGCGCATTCAGATTCCGGTGCCGTCCGAGCGGAGAAAACCGGCCGGCTGGCTGACGGTGAAAGGCGCAGCGGAAAATAATCTTAAAAATATCGATGTCAAATTCCCGCTTGGCGTGATGACCTGCGTCACCGGCGTTTCCGGTTCGGGAAAGAGCTCACTTGTCAATGAGATTCTTTATAAAGCGCTGGCAAAGAAGCTGAACCGCGCACACACGATTCCGGGAAAACATAAGCCCATTGAGTGCGTCGAGCAGCTCGATAAGATTATCGCGATCGACCAGTCTCCGATCGGGCGGACGCCGCGTTCCAATCCGGCAACCTATACGGGGGCATTTGATCTGATCCGGGATCTGTTTGCGGCATCTACGGATGCCAAGGCAAAAGGCTATAATAAAGGACGTTTCAGCTTCAATAAAAAAGGCGGGCGCTGTGAGGCGTGCTCCGGCGACGGCATCATCAAGATCGAGATGCATTTCCTGCCGGATGTCTATGTGCCGTGTGAGGTCTGCGGCGGCAAGCGCTATAACCGGGAAACGCTGGAGGTCAAATATAAAGGGAAAAGCATCTATGATGTCCTCAATATGACGGTCGAGGAGGCGATGAAATTCTTCGAAAATGTGCCGTCCATACACCGGAAGATCGCGACACTCTACGATGTAGGACTTTCCTATATCCGCCTGGTACAGCCGTCCACCGAGCTGTCCGGCGGTGAGGCACAGCGAATCAAGCTGGCGACGGAGCTGAGCAAGCGTGGAACCGGCAAGACGATCTATATTCTGGACGAACCGACTACGGGACTTCATTTTGCCGATGTACACCGTCTGATTGAGATATTAAGACGTTTGTCGGATGGTGGAAATACCGTGGTTGTCATTGAGCATAACCTGGATGTCATCAAAACTGCTGACTACCTGATCGACATCGGACCGGAAGGCGGCGAGGGCGGCGGAACCGTGATTGCGAAAGGAACACCGGAAGAGGTGGCAGCGACGCCGGGATCGTATACGGGGAAGTATGTGAAGAAATATTTAAATGTTTAGGCCAATAAGCGGGAATCCTCGGC
>ERZ773158.2926-NODE-2926-length-11495-cov-12.526399_pt1 | contig 11495 bp, 7 predicted proteins | sample MGYA00511918_ERZ773158 | MGnify/ENA primary metagenome ERZ773158 (study PRJEB29015, sample SAMEA2737876) | human gut metagenome | biome: human gut; feature: human-associated habitat; material: faeces | place: China | collected 2012 ...
TGGGCTTCATCAACTACACCGTGATCTGGCGCTACTTCAGCTGGACCAACCAGACGCTGGCCATGATCGTTCTGTGGGCTGCATCCATGTACCTGTTCAAGGAGAAGAAGAACTACTGGATCACCGCTGTGCCCGCTACCTTCATGAGCGCTGTGTCCTGCACCTACTTCGTGCTGGCACCTGAGTGCCTGGGCAAGATGATCAATACTTACGCAGACGGCAAGCTGGTCGCTTACAACACTGCCGTTGCATACCCCATCGGCATCATCTTTGCAATCGCAATGCTGGCACTCTTCATCCATGCCACCAAGAAGCACACCGCTTCTCAGAAGGCATAAGGATGTCTGCCGCACCGCATAAGCCTTAAACTCTGACACCCCCGCCGCTGCACCCCGCAGTGACGGGGGTGTTTTGACATAACAGACAAACCTTTTGTGCAAATCTTAGCAGCAGAAGGGGTTGCATTTTGAGGGCTGCAGTGCGAAAATAGAACCGGTGATTTTATTTGGAATGGCTGCAGCATCTGCGGCTGGACCGGAAACTAACAGTAAAGAAGGGAACTTCCATGATCTTCAAACCTGCACAGCTGGGTATGGCAAAGCTTGATAATCAGGAGCTGGTGGAGGACAGAAAGTCCTGCAAAAAGATCGGCCCCTGCGGCGTTGGCAAAAAGGCGCTGTACCTCAACAGCTTTTACATCGACCGCCGCTATTATCTGCCCTACGGCAGCATCAGCCGCGTGTTCAAGCGGGTGGCTATGAGCTCCGGCGGCTTTACCGGCAAGGGCATGTTTGCCTCCATGGCCTACCTTGTGGTGGAGTACGATGGCGGCAAGCAGAAGCAGTGCAACTTCAAGGACGAGCGGGATGTGGACAAGCTGCTGGAGGTGCTGGCCAAAGAGCAGCCGCAGATCCATCTGCTCAGCGCAGCCGGTGAACAGATGCTGCAGAAGAAGGAAGCCGAAAAGGCCTCCCGCAAGCTGCCGGAAAGCGAGCTGACCGACGATGCCCGTCACAGCATCACCGTGCTGCGCAGGGCAAAGGAATATCTGGAAGCAAAGCCGGAAATCGCCGATGAGCTGAGTGCAGCCGAGCGCCGCAAGCGCGCCCAGCTGCAAAGCAAGCCGGTGTACCGCTATGTGGCACTTGCCATCTTTGTTATGGGCATCGTCTCCGCGGCCTACGGCCTGTATGCCGTTACCACCCACACCGGCGGCTATGGCATCTACTTTGCACTGTTTGGCTTTGCAGCCATCTTCCTGTTCTCCAGCTACAACATGCTGCCCACTGCCCACAACAACCACAGCGCCATCATGAAGCGGGCCGAGAAGGCCGAAGCTGCTATGGCAGAATACGTGAAGCACTACCCGAACGGTGCCTTCCCGGTGCCCAGCCATTACGCACATCCCATCGTGCTCAAGCAGATGGCCGATGCCATTGAAGAGGGCCGCGCCGTCACCGTGCCGGAGGCTTTGACTGCCGTGGAAAACCGCCTGAAGTCCCTGAATGCAGACGTGCAGGTGGAACAGGAGGAATACGACGAGGTGGTGGTCATCAAAGCGATGTTCCTGAACCACGATTATCAGTAAAAAGTAAGCAAAGAGGGCTTTTCCTTCGGGAAAGGCCCTTTTGCTTTGCCTAACTTCTTGCACAGCAGAATCGTTCGTTTTATAATGAAAAAGGAGAGTCTTTACACCCACGAGTGGAGGAAACAGCTATGGATCTGGTCACCCTTGGCAGCACCGGCATCACGGTGAACAAAAATGGCTTCGGCGCACTGCCCATCCAGCGCATCTCGCAGGAAGATGCCGTCTATCTGGCCCGCAAGGCTTACAAGGCAGGCATCCGCTTTTTTGATACCGCCCGCGCCTACACCGACAGCGAGGTGAAGCTGGGCGAAGCCTTTGACGGCATCCGCACGGAAGTGTATATTGCCACCAAAACGGCAGCGCAGAACGCAGAGGACTTCTGGAAGGACCTGCACACCTCACTCATCAACCTGCGCACTGATTACATTGACCTGTACCAGTTCCACAATCCCGCATTCTGCCCGAAGCCAGGCGACGGCTCCGGCCTCTACGAGGCTATGCAGGAGGCCAAAGCCAAGGGCATGATCCGGCATATCGGCATCACCAACCACCGCCTGAAGGTGGCCCACGAGGCCATTGACAGCGGTTTGTACGAGACGCTGCAGTTCCCGTTCAGCTATATCTCCGGTGAGCAGGAGCTAGAATTGGTGAACAAGTGCAAGGCGGCAAATATGGGCTTTATCGCCATGAAGGGTCTGTCCGGTGGACTGATCACCAACAGCGCCGCAGCCTATGCCTTTGAGGCGCAGTTCGATGGAGTTCTGCCCATCTGGGGCGTGCAGCGTGAAAGGGAACTGGACGAGTTCCTCTCCTATATCGACAACCCGCCGCGCATGACCGACGACATCCGTGCCGTCATTGAGGGGGATCGTGCCGAGCTGTGCGGCGAGTTCTGCCGCGGCTGCGGCTATTGTATGCCCTGCCCGGCAGGCATCGAGATCAACAACTGCGCCCGCATGAGCCTGCTGCTGCGGCGTTCGCCCTCGGCAGAGCATCTCAGCCCCGCAGGTCAGGCCAAGATGAAAAAGATCGAGGGCTGCCTGCACTGCAACCGGTGCAAGGCCAAGTGCCCATATGGTCTGGATACCCCCGCCCTGCTGGCCCGCAACTATGAGGATTACAAGCGCGTTCTGGCCGGTGAAGTAAAAGTTCAGTAACACAAAAGCTCCTGTCCATTCAGACAGGAGCTTTTGTGCTTTATGCGGCAGCTTTTGGCTGCTCGAAAATCCTCATCGATTCCTTATAGCAGTGTGCGAAGTACACGATCTCGGCAAGGGCGGTCAGCGCCCAGCTGCAGGGGTACAGTGCGTACAGCGAGGGAATGGTGTGAAAGTGCGCGAAGATGGTGTATACCCAGATCACCCGGAACACGCAGGAACCCATTACCACAATAATGGTGGGCACCACAGTCTTGCCAAGTCCGCGGGAAGCGGCGATGGTGCAATCCATAAAGGCAGAGATGCAGTAGGCAAAGCCCATCACGCCCACGCGCTTCATGCCGGCATCAATGACGGCGCTCTCGGTGGTGAACAGGGCAAGGAAGGTGCGGCCAAAGAGGAACAGGCTTCCGCCCAGGATCAGGCCCACACCAAAGGAGTAGGCCAGACTGATGAAATAACTCTTCTTTACGCGGTCCGGCTTGCCAGCGCCGTAGTTCTGGCTCATAAAGCTTGCACAGGCCATATAGAATGCGGCCATGCAGTCGTAGATCATGGCATCGGCATTGGCGGCGGCGCTGTTGCCCTTGACCATGAGAGAGTCGAAGGAGTTGACCCCTGCCTGAATGAACAGGTTTGCAATGGCGAAAATGGCATTCTGGAAACCGGCCGGAAGACCAAGACCCAGAATGCTCTTTGTTGTGGCGGGGTCCAGATGCAGCTTTTTGGTGTCCAGCACGTAGCAGTCCTGCACTTTGGTCAAAGCGTGCAGGATCAGCCCGGCAGAGACGCACTGCGAAATGGCACTGGCCAGCGCCACGCCCATGACGCTTAACTGGCACACGATGACAAAAAACAGGTTCAGTGCAATGTTCAGTGCGCCCGCAATGGACAGGTACATCAGCGGCTTTTTGGTGTCGCCGATGGCGCTGAACACAGCGTTGCCGAAGTTGTACAAGGCCAGAGCGGGCATACCAAGGAAGTACACCCGCAGGTACAGGATGGCACCGGGCAGCAGGTCGTCCTTGGTGTTCAGCAGCCGCAGCATGAAGGGGGAACCCAGCAGGCCGACGAACAGCAGCACCACACCCGCGATCAGGCTGACGATGGCGGCGGAGTGGACAGTCTTTTCCACATCGTGCTCGTGCCGTGCACCGTAGAAGCGGGCCACCAGCACGTTGATGCCGCCGCTCAGGCCGATCAGGAAGCCGGTGAACAGGCTGACGAGGATGCTGGTGGAACCCACCGCGCCCAGCGCTGTAGAGCCTGCAAACCGGCCTACCACGGCCACGTCCGACATGTTGAACAGCACCTGCAGCAGGTTGGAAAGCGCCAGCGGCAGACTGACCAGAAAGATCTGTTTGGCCAGAGGGCCTTCGGTCAGTGTTTTGGTATTTGATTTCATGTTCTCTTTTTATCCTTTAACCTAAACCGTGCCCGCGCACACCGGGGCACACCTCTATTATATGGGCCGCTGCGGCTTTTGCAAGATAGCATCGACATTTCATATTTGATTTTTTTGTGCGGCTGTGCTATACTACTTTACACCGATGAAATAAATATGTGCGATCGTAGCTCAGCTGGATAGAGCGTTCGGCTCCGACCCGGAAGGCCAGAGGTTCGAATCCTCCCGGTCGCACCAAACAATGAAAATCCGAACCTTTTCTCGATAGGAGAAGGGTTCGGATTTTTTGTTTTCTTCGGAAAGCAAGATGAAGGCTCCTTCCCGATGGCTGTGTGTCCAAAACCTTATCAGAAGAACCGTATAACAAAAGTCACAACTGTAAAGGTGCCGTAAGGCAGAAAGGACACAAACATGAAGTACGATGAAAGAGCTTGCAAATTCAACATGGACACCGGCTGCGTGGAGCTGCTGCTCCGGGATGGAAGAAAAATTTCCATCGACTGCATCGGGGTCGAGGATGCGCTGGATGTCACCATGGCGCAGAGATCGGAGTTAGACTATCTCGTCTATAATGACCCGCTAGGCTATGCGGACTTGATTTTGAATGGCGATCCGGAGAAATATTTGAAAAATGTGGCCGGGAGCCATGGATTAGAAGATTGACTCAAGTAAAGCTGTAGCTGCCCAATAGACAGAATCAAAACAGCCAATGGTGTAAAACAAAACGCACTGTTGGCTGTTTTGGCTTAAGATGGTTGCTGTTTGAAAAAAGTTTTCGCCCCTAGCATATCAAAAAATTGACAGCACCACCGACTAAAGTTCCTCTAACATTGGCTACTTGATGCCCCTGTTTTATCGTGATATACTGTGCATATACATATTAAACCTATTATATTGGGCACGGGGGGAAAACATGGTAAAGCTGTTTTCATGTAAGGCACACGATGGCGATTATTTCTGGCTTCGGTACAAACATGACGAAGAAAAACGATATCATAATATCGTGATAGATGGAGGTCGAAAGTCGAATGCCTCGGATTTTTGTGAAATGCTGAAACGCATTTACGAAAATGGTGAACAAGTAGATGCAATGCTCCTAACGCATTTCGATCAGGATCACATCATGGGAATGCTTGTAGGATTGCAGAAAGCTCAAAAGAAAAATTGCATCCCGGAGATTGCTGTTCTTTACCTGAATACGGGAAGAGGATATTGGAAACATCACCAAAGCGGGGAAGAATGGGGGCCCCTTCCCGAAGAGACCGTAAAAATTCCTATGGCAAATGCACCAGGATACAGTGCAAACGATTTAATGAAATTAACAGATTTTCTTCGGGAGTATGGACTGGAAAAACGCATCTGCCCCTATATAGTACAGTCTTGCAGAGAAATCCAAATCGGGGATGCAAAGTTTTGCATTATTAGTCCGAGTGACACCTCTCTCAAAAATCTGGTTCAAAATTGTTCGGATTTGATACAGGTACCCCCAGCCACCCCTTATGGTGGAGCTGACCCGGAATGGTCAGTGTCTTTGGATGAATTGAGCGGATGCAATGTACCAGAGGATGCGAGTCTCAGTAACGGTGCAAGCATTGCATTCCTTTTTCAATTTGAGAAAATACGAATTGCATTTTTGGGAGATGCACATCCATCTGTATGCGTCGATGGCCTTCTGAAACTGGGCTATTCCAGCCAAAAGCCCTGCTGTGTTGATCTAGTCAAGTTGTCGCACCATGGCAGCAAGCATAACTGTTCAAATGAGTTGCTACGAATTTTACGGACACAAAATTATTTACTGAGTACGGATGGAAAAAGCGGAAAGCTGCCCAATAAAACGGTGCTTGCAAAGTTATTGCGTAGCTGTGGCTCTGCAACGATATATTGCAATTATAGTTGGTGGAAAAAGTCAATCTATAGCTCGTTCTTTACAGAAGAGGACCGTAAAAAATGGCTTGATGCGGGTAACCTTAACTTGATAGAGTTGTCGTCGGAAAACACATCGGAAATAGTGAAAAGCGGGTTGGAATTATATGGATTCGGCAGAGGTTGGTAAATACATTGAATCCGTAGCGGTTCGGATTGCATTTCATAATGGAAATTCTGTGGCGGGAACAGGCGTCCTTTACACACTACAAGCTCAAAAACGGGCGGTGGTTTTGACGGCAGGACATGTTTTGCAAAGTGCTCTGACCAATTCTCACATATGTCCGGCCGTTTTGTCCGTTTGGAGCGAAAACGGAACGAAGGAAATTTCTTTGGAATTGGCTGATTCGGAAGGTGATGAAGCAGTCAATATTCACTACTGTCCGGGCTTTATGTACGATGGCAGAAAGTATATTTTTGACGCTGCAATCGTCGAGGTTCCTTGGAACGACTGGATGAATAACATCCCTGAGATTCGTCTGGGAGATGCTAAAATATCAACGCAAATCCAGTTGATAGGATTTCCTAAAAGTACGGACAGTGAAGCGATTCCCGAAGATCGGACAAAGGGAAGAATGGGTCTGAGGGTGGAGCTTTCCACTTCAGCAGACAATGACAAAGAAAAATCGTTTAAATTCAGTTATCACACCGATAACGCCTATCCAATTGAACGGAACGAGGTGATGGCAGGATACTCAGGAAGCGGGCTGTTTCTTTGCGATTCAGAATACCCAAAGCTGATAGGTCTAGTCTCGCAGAGTTATGGAAGCGAAGACGCTGGAAATGTCGCGTGGGCAGTGTCTTCTTATGCGTTGGGACTCCTTTTAACGGAATATGGTCTTGTTTTGGAAGAAAGCGAGTTTGAAAATGGTCTGTCAACGCTGGCCGACGGATACCCAGAACGTCCCGGCATTTTTTTGCAGGACACTGTTGAAAGGCTCCACCTGTCGGAAGGACAATTAAATAAGACCCATCAGGAGCAGTTTTTTCCAATTGATTTTCCCTGCGACATGGGAAAACGCTGCGTAAAGTATTGGAAGGGCAGAGCGATTACCGCAGTATATATCTGGCTTATAAATGGAAATTGCCCAAGCTCGTGGGAAAATGTTAAAATTGAGATACAGACCGATGCAGGAGAAAAAATACCGGTCAATCTAGAATTTTTATGTGCAGATGAAAAATATGAAATTGCTGGCGTGTTGCGAACACTTATTAAAAAAGGCGGCTTTTCGGAAAATCATTTTCAAAATCAGACACTATTCTTTTTGAATTCAAAAGACTCTCTGCCAGGAACGCGAGAAATCAGCCGAAGACGTTGTTCTAATGTTATCAAAAATATTGTACAGCAAAATTACAAAAGAACGAGTGAACGGGAAAATATGTTTCATGTCACAAAGGGTGACCCTGGGGAAGTATCGATGGCGATTATTTCGCTGGATTCTTTTCGTACACTTTTGGAAGATCTTTCGTATGACATGGTAGACGAGTACCTTACAGATGAGATGGTGAGGCCAGTCATTCAGAAAAAATTGAAGGAGCTTTGGAAATGAAAACGGATATATCGGGTTGGAGCCAAGTAGCGTGCGATGATCTGAAAAAGACAGGAACATCAGACGAGATTTTCTATTATCATCGTGTGCTGGGAGAAGAAAAGTATGCGGCTCATGTGTTTATTGCGCAATACATTTCGCCGGAGCAATTGAAGCAAAACTGGGAAAGGCTAAATGACAATATTGCGCTCCTTTATCAGAGCAATGTGGAGTCTCTTCTGGAAAGAAGTAATTTCTATCTCTGCTTCTTCCTTCCAGAACCGCTGGATACCATTGAAAAAGAAAAGATTGAAAATGATGCTTACTGTGCAAAAAAATATATTTTTGTCAGCAAAGAGAAGTTGTCTATTAAAGAAAAGCTCTGGGAGATCAATGAGAAAATTTTTGAATTGAACCATCTAGTGCCTCAGAATACTTCAGAAACAAAACTTCTCTCTATGCAAGTCCAGAATTTTCGAGTTTATAAAGGACAAAAAAACTTTGCATTTACTGCCGAAAATGCTTCGGACTGCCCTGCCTCGCTGGTCATGATATATGCACCGAACGGAATGGGAAAAACAAGTATCTGTGATGCACTCGAATGGGCTCTGACGGGAAAAATTCAACGTCTTTCTGATATGGAAAAGCTGATCGGGCGAAGCAACATGCTTCTTCATAACCGGGAAAAATACAAAAGCGTAGAAGAGTACCGTAAAAACAAAGAACACGCATTTGTAAAACTCGTACTGAAAAACCGCGCAGGAGCTCAAGACGAACTTCAGCGTATAGTAATAAGAAGCCCAAATGATTTAAACGTAGGTACTTTTTATGGAACATTAGAAGGAAAAAAGAAGCCTTTTCAAAATGAGTTGCACTGGAATCAGATCATCATGCCGCATGACCAAATTGAAAAATTTGTGAGTGCGATAAAACCGTCAGACCGCTATAACGAATGGATGGTATGTGTAGATCCAAACGGCATTCTTCAAGAGCAGTACAAAAGGAGATATATAGAGTATTCCAATGAACAAAAGTTGTACAAAAATATTGAGATTGAACGGGATGCACTAGTTCGGAAACAGGAAGATTTGAAATGGGTGGAAGCTGTTTCCAAAGAATTGCGAAAAAACATCAAGAGCTACAACGAAAGTGTTCCGGATATTCTGAAGCTGGAGATGCCTGAGGAAAAATTGAGAATCGATGAGTTTCTCAAAATCATGACAAAGGCAAAAAACTGCAATGAGATACTTCGGAATGAGCTGAAAAAAGCAAAGAAAAAGCAGGAAACCCTTGAATTCTATCTGAATTATGAAGGAGAATATTATACACAGCTGCTGAAAGAACTTTACCAGAAAACAGAGGAATACCAGCAGTGCAGTAAAGATCTGAATGCGCGCCTTCAGTATGAAAAACTGCAGGCAGAGATGGAAACTGCCCGCAAAGAGAGAGAAAAACTGCAGCAGGAGCTTGAGCTCTTGCAATATATCCAAAAACAGGGCCGGGTTCAGATGGAGCAGAAGACTCAACAACTTCTCGCTGTAAATGTGCAGCCTCCGGAACGGGAACGTATCCTGAAATCAATCATTAAAAAGCAGGCAAAAACAGATTTGCTATTGGAAGAGCTGTGCAAAAAAATCGAGCAGATGCAGCTCGAAAAAGGCTTCCAAAATACGAACAAAAAAGAACTGTTGGAAATTGCCAGCAAGATGGAAGCGCTGGAAAAACAAAAAACTGCGGAACTATTTGCACTCGAACAAAAAAAGGCGGCAGAAAAGGAGGCACTCCGCAGAAAGAAAGCGCAGCAGAAACGCTATCGAGAGCTTTCAGAATATTTTTTGCCCGCGCAACTCGAGGATTACGGTGCGCATCCTATTCCGCTAAATCATCCACTGTTGAACTATGCTACAGAAATCAATGATTTGCTACGCCGGTATCGCATCAATCAGACCCGACAGGCAGGTTACGATGAGCAAGTCAAAAAAGCTAAAGAGGTAGAACAAGAGCTGTTTTACATCGCAGAGCAGGGCAGAGCATTTTTGGAACAGCACCCGGGGCAGTGCGAATGTCCTCTGTGCCATACTCAGTTTGAGAGTTGGAACTTACTGTATGGGGCAACACTCAAACTAGAAAGTAGCCAGAAAGAGCAGTTGAAGGAAGCAGCGCGTCAGATTCAGAAAGAAGAAAAAAGTATTGCGGTAGCTTACCGGAAAATCAGGCAAGAATGGTTGCCTGCACGTGAGAGTCTGATAAAAAAGGAAGATGCGATTTGTGCGCAGTATGACAATGCCTTCCTTGCTGCTGAGGAAAGGACAAAGAGTGCAGAAGAGCAAATCAGAGTACTCGGGCAGGAGGAACAGGATGCGCGTCTGAATGCTGCTGAATTGGGCTGGGACTGGGAACGGACGCTTACCGTCAAAGAAACCGAGAAAGTATTTCTTGAACGAAACAAAGAATGGCAGAAGCAGGAAAGTGATGCATATGCACAAAAAGAGGTACTGGAGCAGCAGCAAAAGAATCTTCAGGCAGAACGGCGGAAAGCCGAATACGCAGTTATCCAACTTAAAGCGTGGAGCGAAGAGATAAAGGAAGACCCACTTTGGGAAAAGAGTGTTGCATACCTGCAGGGGAGGTCAACAGATTTTGATTGCTACAAGCGCGCTCACTCTCTGCTCCTCAAGTCAGGAGAGCAGAACATAAAAATCGATGCGCTTCAGGACGAAATGGAGCAGATGGCAGAAATCTCACACAGCAGTATTCCAACTCTCGAAAGTGCGTGCGTAAGAGCACAAAAAGCCTTGCAGAAGCCGCAGAAAGAATTTATGGAGCTCGCCGCCCTTGTAGAAAAGCCCGACCCTCAAATACAAGACCTGAAACAGGCGAGGGAAAACTGTATCATCGAGCAGAAAAGAAAACAAATACAGCTCAACGAGCTTGGTAATGTGATTCATTCGGAAGGAGTCGGTGAAAGTATCCGAAAGTACCACGAATACAAGGCAAAAATTGAATCTTTGGAGCGCAAAGCGGTCACACGGAAGCAATCCCTACAAAAAGCTCAGGAAGCACTGGAAACGGAAAAGAATACTCTTTTGACTGAACTACAAAAGTATTTCCAGCAGCCTCTTTTCAACGAGATTTATCAGAAAATCGACCCACATCCATACATGAAGAAAGTTAGTTATGAAATCATGTATAACGACGAAAAAAACGAACCGGAGTTGTATATCAAAACACTAGCAGATGAGCGCGAACCCTATCACCCAGAATTATTCTTCAGCACAGCACAGTTGAATACTGTTGCATTGAGTTCGTTCTTAAGCCGTGCACTTTCGCTGACTGAGATTCCCATCGGCACCATTGTGATTGACGATCCGGTTGGGCATTTCGACGACATGAACATTCTTGGTTTTGCCGATTTGATGCGGAGCATCATTGAAAAAAGCCAAAAACAGGTTGTAATCACAACTCATGATGAAACAGTGTATCAGATTTTTCGCCGAAAACTTCCGCCAGAGGTATATCGTTCGCGCTTCATAGATATGACAGCAGAATAAGATCGAGCTGCTTTACTTAGGTAGAAGTGAATTATCAACCCTTGATCAATTCCCGAATGACTATAGTGGCATAAATGCAAGAAAAGTATTAGCCGGACTGAAAGATTATGAACTGAGGTAGCCCTGTTTTTAATGCTACCTATGCTACCTAAAGACAAAAACAGGGTGCGCCCCTGAATAGGACGCACCCTGCCAAAGACCACAGACAATAGCGATATGTACAACAGGGCGTTCCCCGTAGCAGAGTTCCCATAAAACAGTATTTGCAAAAGTTCCCGCAATGGGGCAGATTTGGCGTGACTTCGGTCACGCCTTTTCTTTTGCTTCCAGTTCATCCAGAGG
>ERZ773158.2928-NODE-2928-length-11489-cov-5.320710_pt1 | contig 11489 bp, 12 predicted proteins | sample MGYA00511918_ERZ773158 | MGnify/ENA primary metagenome ERZ773158 (study PRJEB29015, sample SAMEA2737876) | human gut metagenome | biome: human gut; feature: human-associated habitat; material: faeces | place: China | collected 2012 ...
CCCATGCCTATGGCTGGCTGCCATAAATCAAGGGGCAAATATATAGTAACAGGAGATGAAACGCATGAAGAAAGACTGTGAAGTCGTCCGCGACCTGATGCCGCTGGTGCTGGATGATGTCGCCAGCGACGGGAGCAAGCACATGGTGTCGGCGCATGTGCAGACGTGCGCGGAATGCGCGGCATACATGAATCAGCTCAAAGCTGACCTGCCTGCCGGACAAAAAGGCGCGGTGGATTCGCGCGCCGCGTTCGACGCCGCCGCCCAGACGCTGCGGAAGCAGAAGCGCCGCCGCACCCTCCGCAATGTCCTGCTGGGTGCGCTGATTGTGTGCATCCTTGGGCTGGCAAATCTATACTGCTTCGATTGGCTGATGAACGAAACGCGCCCGATTCCGACGAGTGAATACGGGATTCAGCTGTCCAAGCTGGCGGACGGCAGACTTGTCACATCGTTCGACTATCACGAAAGCATGACCCCACTCTACGTCAAGCGGCAGCAGGTGACGGAGACGGCAGCTGACGGAAGCCGCGCCGAAATCCTCTATCTCTATGCCGAAAAGCATATCGTGCCGCAGACGGCAAGCACGCCTATGCAAAACGCCGGCTTCACGCTCGATTCCGGCTGGCAGACGACGACGGCGGAGATTCGGCAGGGAACGCCGGAGGAGTATCAGGTGCTGTGGCGACAGACGGATGAGGATGCGGCGATTCCGGCAGCGTCGCCGGAGATGGAAGCATATTACGCATGGGAAGCGGTACTGACACAGCTTTGGTCGCAGCACTCGGAAAGCGCGGACGGAAAAGCTGGCTTCTCCGGCGTGAATGGAGAACGCTACAGCTTGGCAATCCACCACGCGGACGCGCTGGCGGCGTGCGTCCCGGAGTGGCAGCCGCGGGTCACTCCGCAGTATCTGCTGCTGGATGATGAGACGATTCAGTGGATTTTGGCGGGTGTGACGGAGGAGGTCGAATCAAATGACCCGTGAGCAGTTTCTCTCCCAATACACCGGGGAATGGTCGCCATCCGACGGGCATTGGTTTGGCTTGGATTTTGGCTGGCGAGGGCAGGAATATCGTTTTCAGACGGATTCGATGTATCACCCGGCAAATACAGTACTGCCTGACGGGCGTGAAGCGCGATTCGGCGTGTACAAAAAAGAAGGTTCGGCGTATGCGCTGATTGGCGAATATGCCACGCCGCAGGAAGCGCTGGCGCAATGCCGCATTCAGGGAATGCCTTTGGGCGACATTCTCGAAGATGAATCGACAGAATTGCTTGGGCAGGACTAAAGTGGAAAATGATAGCAGCTTTCCTGAAAGGGGAAGCTGTTTTTTACAGCAGATAAATGCCTATTATACTATTTCCAGATAAGAATGCGCCAAGATGCGCCGCGAATTTTTCATTCTGGCTAACGTGAATGAAACGCAGCGTAGCAGCGCTACGCTAAGTGGAATGAGCGGACGCCAGAAGGGAAAAGGCGCAAGCAGATGGCGCAGGTGAATCTGGAAATAGTATTAAATGGAAAAGATGAATCTCTTTCGCGCATTGCAAAACCCGCGCATCTGTGCTATCATGTCGATACAGGCTGAAAATCAGCCATCAAGGAGGAAAAGTGCAATGTATACGCATCAAGGCAACAAGGTGACAGGCTTGACGGTAGCTTATATCGGCGGCGGCTCGCGCGGATGGGCATGGGGTTTCATGCGCGACATTATTTCCGACGGGCAAATCAGCGGCACGGTACGCCTGTACGACATTGACCGCGAGGCGGCGGAGCGCAATCAGAAAATCGGCATGATGCTGGCGGCGCATCCCGACGCGGCATCCAAGTGGGCGTTTGAAGTCAGCAGTTCCTTGCAGGAGGCGCTCACGGGCGCGGATTTCGTCGTCATCAGCATTCTGCCGGGAACGTTTGCGCATATGCGCGGCGATGTACACCTGCCGGAGCGGGTCGGCGTATATCAGTCCGTGGGCGACACGGTGGGCGCAGGCGGCTTCATGCGGGCAATGCGCACAATTCCGATGTTCGTTGAGATTGCCGAAGCGATTCGCGACTTCGCGCCGAACGCGTTCGTCATCAACTATACGAACCCGATGACGCTTTGCGTGCGGACGCTGTACGAGGTATTCCCGCAGGTAAAGGCGTTCGGCTGCTGCCACGAGGTGTTCGGCACGCAGAAGGTGCTGTGCGCGATGCTGGATGAGCAGGAGCACATTCCCGGCGTGAAGCGGCAGGACTTGTACACCACTGTCACCGGCATTAACCACTTCACTTGGATTACCTCTGCCAGCTATCAGGGCATGGATTTGATGCCGCTGTACGCCCGCTTTGTGGACGAGCATCCCGAAGGCATTCAGCTGGGGTCAGACAACTGGATGAACAGCCATTTCGCGTGCGCGCACAAGGTCAAGTTCGACCTGTTCCGGCGCTATGGGGCGATTGCGGCGGCGGGCGACCGCCATCTGGTGGAATTCCTGCCGCAGTGGTATCTGCACAGCCCAGAGACAGCGCACCAGTGGAAGTTCGACCTGACGCCCGTGTCATGGCGCGAGGACGACCTGAAGAAGCGGATGCAGCGCTCGGACGACCTGCTCAGCGGAAAAGAGCCGCTTGACCTTACGCCGTCGGGTGAGGAAGGGCATTTGCTGCTCAAGGCGCTGCTGGGGCTGGGGAACATGGTCAGCAACGTGAACGTGCCGAATCAGGGGCAGATTCCGAACCTGCCGATTGGCGCAGTGGTGGAGACAAACGCGCTGTTCTCGCGCGGGCGCATCGACCCGATCTGCGCGGGCGACATGCCGGCGAACATCCTGCCGCTGGTGGCGCGCCACGTCTACAATCAGGAAAACACCTTGCAGGCGGCGCTGCACTGCGACCGCAAGCTGGGTTTCTCCACGTTCATGAACGACCCGCAATTGGGCGGCGTGACGCTGGAGGACGGGCAGAAGCTCTTCGACGACATGCTGCTGCATCAGCGGGATGTGCTGCCGAAGGGATGGTTTGAATAAATGAAAATCAAGCGCTGGCATGTTGTTGTACTGGCAGGAGGGCGGCGCGCGGGTGCGCATGGATGTGGATGCCAAAACGAGATGGGAGTGCGTCAAGCTGATGAATCAGCGTATTGTGACGCTGTTTACAGAATTCCGCATTCCGTAAACGGAGGATTTGCATGAAGCTCAGGCGAATGTTGGCACTCACACTGGTGCTGATGACGCTGATGACCGCGGCGCTGGCGGCGGATGACCCCGGTCTGTACTATATCGGGGACGATGCCACCCCGGAGAACCTGACGGGTCACACACGCATTTACAACGCGGTGGATGCCGCACCGGGCTGGCGCTACGGTTTCGTGGCATACTTGACGGACGGCACACGCGTATACAGCGATTCCTCTGCGGCGCAGGAGGGCGCGGTGTCCTTCGATATTCCGGAGGAAACGCAGTATCTGTACTTCGTCGTGCTGGGCGCGCCGGAAAGCTATCAGGTGCACGTTTGGGACAATGACGAAGCGACGGATGCGCAGATGCCGTTTGAGATTCGGGTGGAATGGGGAAAGTGAAAATAGTATAGCATACGAGAACCCGCTGCCCATCCCTGCATTGGGGGGTGAACAGCGGGTCTTTTTACGTTATATCCCTTACAGAACCGTCAAATCTTCCTTCTCGCAAGCGGCAATCGCGCCGTCATGTCCGACGACGCACACGCCGCCGTCTTGTGCCATCTGGTCAAGCACGCCGCACCACTTGAGCAGCGCGTCCTTGGTGGTGGAGAGCATTTCCGTGCGCTCACGGCAGAGATCTTCCGGCGTGATGCCGCACAGCAGATTTTCGTCGCTGACAAGAATCTGATTCTCCGAACCCAGCGGCGGTTCGCTCTCGCCGACGGTGGAAATGATGTACTTGTCAATCCGTTCGTCGCCCGCCACGAAGTCGCGCAGACCCTTCGACATGCTGCGGTTGATGCCCAGCGTACGCGCCGGGGAGGGGTCGCGGTAGGAGTAAGTGACCATGCGCCCCGTCTCGTTGGTGTTCAGCCCTGCGCCGTATGCGCCACCCTGCACGCGGACTTCGTTCCACAGGTAGCTTAGGGACAGGATGTTGCTCATCACGCGCGCAATACCGCTGTACACCTTGCCCGCACGGCGGTAATCATAGCCCAGCGACGCAAAGCTGATCTGCGACGGGATGCGGTAGGCGCACTTGGCAGGCAGGTCGCTGACATACGGCGCGGCATCCGGGATGGGCGTGCCGACCGGGTAGGCGGAGAGAATCGCGGCGGGGGCAAGCGCCTTATTCGTGGACAGGCTGAACGTGACGCGGGACTGCACCGCGCTGTCCTTGCTGAACCGCTCGCAGAGGGCAAGGAAATCCGCGTACTGCGCGTCGAAATTCTCCGCCAGCGCCTTCTGCACCATGCAGGCACTCAGACCGTTCAAGGCTTCCCGCGCTGCCGAGGCCGCGCTCATCGTCGCCGATGCGGCGTACATTGCCATCCTGTGGCCGTCGCTGATGACCTTTTGCTTCGCCATCTCGCTCAACTGGAGAATCAGCGTCTGCACACGCGCCCTGTCGTCAAAGCACGTTTCGGTCAGAATTTCCCGCACGAGCGCGGCTGCCTTGTCCACGTTCGCATCCAGCACGGAGCAGCTCACGTCCAGCACGGGCGTCGCCATTTCCGCACAGCGGGACATGACGCGCAGCTGGAACGTCAGCTTGCCGATATCGCGCTTGATGGCTTGGAAGAGGGACAGCGAATCGTGACGCTTCGTCGGCAGCTTGCCCAGCAGTTCGGGCAGTATCGACAGGCGCTTGAGTTCATCCAAGGTGAAATCGGTCAAGGAGATATACCAGTGCATGATGGTGATGCCGTTCATGGGCAAATCATGCGTGATAACCTTTGCCGCGCCGCACTGCGCTTCCGCCGCGGGAATCAGCAGCGGGTCTGCGCTGATTTCGCTCAAGGACAGCACGGGCAGCGTTGCCAGCTGTTCGGCGGTGTCAGGCGTCTGCTGCCACGCGGTCAGCTTCTCGTTCTGCACGCGCAGCGCTTCCTTGTCCGCGTCCGTCCACGCGGCCTGAATCGCCTGCAGGCGCTCCGTTTCCTCCGCGCGTAGCTCGTCACCCTGCGTGTGGGACGGCACGGTGCGGATGATGCTCATCGTGCTTTCATCCAGCAGAAGTTCAGCCATCAGGCGGTCAAAGCCGTCGCCTGCCGCCATTTCCCGCAGCTTTTGATAACGCTCTTCGGACAGGAGCGGCTGCATCGGGTCGCCGCCGTAAAGCCACGCGTCAAGCGCATGGATGCAGCGGAGCAGCCCCGACGGTTCGCCCGGCTGACGGGTAGAAAACTCGCTGCTGTTGATGGAGGCAGTCAGTGCGTCCTTGTCCAGCCCGGTTTTGACCAGCTGCTGCACGGTGTCGCGGATCATCTGGCGCAGCTCCTGCTCACTGCCATCGGCAATGTTGCGCAGGGTCAGCATCATGTACGGCTGCGCCATCGCGTTGTCCAGAGACATGCCTACATCCTGACACTTGCCCGTCGCCAGCAGCGCCTTCTTCAGCGGCGCGTCGTTGCTGCCCGTCAGCACATCAAAGAGGATTTCCGTCGCCGTGACGCGCACCGTATCCGACCACGGCGCAACAATCTTCGCCAGCGTCAGCATGGTCTTGTCGGCAGTATCCTCCTCGGCGCCGATTTCATACGCCTGTTCCGCTTCGGCGGCGAAGGGCTTCTGCATGGGAATTTCGTGCTTCTCGTCCAGGCGGTCAAAGCAGCTCAGGTACTCCTCCGCCAGCGTCAGCACCTTGTCCAGCGGCACAGCGCCATCCAGATAAATGCGCGCATTCGACGGGTGATAATAGCGGCGGTACATGCGCAGGAACTGCTCGTAAGTCAGGTCGGGGATGTGCTTCGGGTCGCCGCCGGAATTCCAGCCGTAGCAGTTGTCCGGGAAGAGGACATCCAGCGTCTTCTGGTAAATCTGCTCGTCCACATCGCTCATGGCGCCCTTCATCTCGTTGAACACAACGCCCTTGTACAGCGGCGCGCCGTTTTCGTCCAGCTCAATGTGCCATCCTTCCTGATAGAAGATGTTCGGGTCTTGCAGGATGCGCGGCGCGAACACCGCGTCCAGATACACTTCCGTCAGGTTCAGGAAGTCCTGCTCGTTGCGGCTGGAGACGGGGTAAATCGTCTTGTCAGGGAAAGTCATCGCGTTCAGGAACGTCGCCATGCTGCTCTTCATCAGCTCGACGAACGGTTCACGGACGGGATACTTGGCGCTGCCGCAGAGCACAGAATGTTCCAGAATGTGGAATACACCGGTCGAATCCTCCGGCAGGGTCTTAAACGCGACGCAGAACGTCTTGTTCACCTCGCCGTTATCCACCCAAACCAGCTGTGCGCCGGTCTTTTTGTGGTGCATTTCCACCATCTGCCCGTGCAGCTCTTCGCTTTCGCGCACGCGGTCAACGCAAAAGCCGTGACGCGCCGCAGTTTCGTTCAGATTCATCATGGGGAACTCCTTTCCCTGTGACCCCAGGCGGGTCATTCATTTCCTTTATCATAGCACAACGGGCAGTTGAGTACAAGCGCGAATTGGCTGATATTTATCAAACGGTTATCGAATGCGCAGAAGTTCCGAAACATCCTTGCGCTTGGGGGCGGCAGGAGATTCCGCAGGTACGCCAATCGGAATCAGCGCCGACACGCTCTCCGTTTCCGGCAGATTCAGCGCGTCCTTGACCTTCCCTTCGTCATAAATGCCGAGGATGACCGTGCCAAGCCCCGCATCATGCGCGGCGACGCAGAAAGCTTCCGCCGCCAGACCCGCATCGAAGGACTGCCAGTGCGTCCCTTTGCTGGTGCTAAACGAGCCGTCGCGCTCATAGCCGCTGCGGCCGTTCACAGTCGTGAGGACAATCAGCGCGGGCGCGCCGTGCAGGGTATCAATGTTCTTTTGAAAGCCCATCGTGCATTCGTCCGCTACGCGGTCAATTTCCTCGCGCTTGGTCAGCAGGGTATAGCGGGTGGTCTGGGAGTTCTTCCAGCTGGGCGCATACGCGGCGACGGCGACGATAGCGCGGATGGTGTCGGGCGATACGGGCGTTGGCTGGAACTTGCGAATGGAACGGCGGGCGGTAAGAGCGTTGCTCATGAGGGGTGTCCTCCTTATCAGCATATAAATGGGTTTTGTGGATTTCGAGACGTGATTCATCGGGTTTTGTAATGCTTCCATGCCGATTATACTATTTCCAGATAAGAATGCGCCGCGAATCTTTCATTCTGGCGAACGTGAATGAAACACAGCGTAGCAGCGCTACGCTAAGTGGAATGAGCGGATGCCAGAAGGGAAAAGGCGCAAGCAGATAGCGCAGGTGAATCTGGAAATAGTATTATACCACATCCGCCGCGCGCTGCATAGGATGGCGACAGGAAAAGAACAGCGGAACACATCCACCTATCAAAAACGCGCCTCCCGAAGTTTCCGGGAAGCGCATTTTGTCTGACAAGTTTTGAGAAAAATCAGTGGCAGCCCTTGCATTTGCCGCAGTCGCCGCCGCAGCTGCAAGCAGAATTGCCGCTCTTCTTGTCCTTGACCATCTTCCAAATGACTGCGCCAACAATCACCAGAAGTACACCGCCAACAATCCACGTTGCCATGGTTCGTTCCTTTCTGCGCCGATGCGGATGGAGGAAAACCGCTTTTGCGCGATAGAACATATGCCGGAGGGAAAGCGCAGATGATGCAGAACCCGCGCCAGCCCTCCGGCGTTCACAAGAGGGGTTTCAGAAAGCACCGGATGCAGCGGCGCTTTCTTCGGTTAAGCCCGATGGAAAATCAGGCGGAAACCTTCTGCGTGAGGTGGTTGTCGTTGTAAGGATTCTTACGAACGACCAGATACACCAGACCAGCCAGCAGCAGGATGGCAATCGCCGTCGCAACGGTGAAGCCAGCGCCGCTGAAGAGCAGGCCAAGCTGATAGACGATCAGGGCGACGACGTAAGCGAACGCGCACTGATAGCCAACCGCAGCCAGCGTCCACTTGGCATTGTTGAACTCACGCTTCATTGCGCCGATGGCCGCGAAGCAGGGAGCGCACAGGAGGTTGAAAATCATGAAGGCATACGCCGCCAGACGGCCGTGACCGTTGGAGGACTCGTTGAACGCCGTCGCAATCGGGCTGAGGGCTTCCGCCTTCTCTTCCTCGGTCATGTCCTCGTCGTCAACAACGTCCGCCGCGTCATCCGCGTCATACAGGACGCCCAGAACGCCAACGACTTCTTCCTTCGCAACCAGACCCATGACCGTAGCGACCGTGGACGGCATATTGCCGAAGCCCAGCGGCTTAAACACCACGCTGACCGGGTTGCCGATCTTGCCAAGGATGGAGTTGTCCATATCCGCCACAGCGCCCCAGGAGCCAGCCGCGCGATCCATTTCGGGCGCGAGTTCCGGCGCTTCCTCGTCTTCTTCCAGCGTTCCAGCTTCCGCCTTCGCGTTGTAATCAGCCAGTTCCGTCTGGTAGGTCTGCTGCGCTTCAAGCTGCACGTCCGCCGCGGGCGCCCAGCCGTAGGTCTTCGTAAACCAAATCACGATAGAGGACAGGAGGATGACCGTGCCAGCGCGCTTGATGAAGCTCCAGCCGCGCTCCCACACGCTGTGGAACACGTTGCGGCCAGACGGGAAGTGATACGCCGGCAGCTCCATGACGAAGGGAGCCGGGTCGCCCGCGAACATCTTCGTCTTCTTCAGCATGATGCCGGAGATAACAATCGCCGCCACGCCGATGAAGTATGCGGACGTCGCAACCCACGCGCTGCCGCCGAAGACCGCCGCGGCAATCAGACCGATAATCGGCATCTTCGCGCCGCAGGGGATGAAGGTCGTGGTCATGATGGTCATCTTGCGGTCACGGTCGCTCTCGATGGTACGAGAAGCCATGATACCGGGAACGCCGCAGCCAGAACCAATCAGCATCGGGATGAAACTCTTGCCAGACAGGCCGAATTTGCGGAAGATACGGTCCATGATGAAGGCGATACGAGCCATGTAGCCAACGTCTTCAAGGATAGCCAGCAGGAGGAACAGCACCAGCATCTGCGGCACAAAGCCCAGCACCGCGCCGCAGCCGCCGACGATACCATCAACAATCAGACCGCTCAGCCAGCCCGCGCAGCCAACGCCGTCCAGCCACGTCTGAAGGTTGCCCTGCACGATTTCCGCAACGAACACATCATTCGTCCAGTCCGTCAGCAGGCTACCAATCGTCGTCACGGAAATGTAATACACGAGGAACATGATGAGCGCGAAAATCGGCAGCGCCAGCACGCGGTTGGTCACCACGCGGTCAATCTTGTCCGAAACGCTCAGGCTGCCCTTCACCTTGCCCTTCTTCACCGCGTTCTGCATCAAAGTGTTGATGTAGGCGTAACGCTGATTGGTGATGATGGACTCGGCGTCGTCATCCATTTCCTTTTCGCAGGAGGAGACAGCTTCCTCAATGCCCTTCTTGACATCTTCGGACAGCTTCAGTTCCGCAACAACCTTCTCGTCGCGCTCGAACAGCTTGACGGCGTACCAGCGCAGGAAGCGGGGATCAACCTTGCCGCCGATGAGATCTTCAATATGCGCCAGCGCGTGTTCCACCGAGCCAGTGAATACGTGCGGATGCTCGCCCATCGTGCGGTTCTTGGCAGCAGCGGCAGCCTTTTCAGCCGCCTTCACGCTGCCTTCGCCCTTCAGCGCGGAAGTCTCGACAATTTCCACACCCAGCGCTGCGCTCAGCTTCTTCATGTCGATCTTGTCGCCGTTCTTGCGGGACACGTCGATCATGTTCATCGCGATGACCATCGGCGTACCGAGTTCGAGCAGCTGCGTGGTCAGGTAAAGGTTGCGTTCGATGGAGGTGGAGTCCACAATATTCAGGATGGCATCAGGCTTGTCGTTCACCAGGTAGTTGCGGGCGACGACTTCCTCCAGCGTGTAGGGAGACAGGGAGTAAATACCGGGAAGGTCCATGATGACCACGTCATCGTGCTTCTTGAGCTTACCTTCCTTCTTTTCCACGGTGACGCCGGGCCAGTTGCCGACGAACTGGTTCGAACCGGTCAGCGCGTTGAACAGCGTGGTTTTACCGCTGTTCGGGTTGCCCGCAAGGGCAATTTTGATCTGTTTTTCCATCTTCCTGCTCCTTTTGACCAGATTCTTTATGCAATTTCGATCATTTCGGTGTCAGCCTTCCGCAGGCTCAGCTCATAGCCGCGGACCGTGACCTCCATCGGATCGCCAAGCGGTGCAACCTTGCGGATATAAACCTCGGTGCCCTTGGTGATACCCATGTCCATGATCCGGCGCTTGATAGGGCCTTCGCCGTGGAGCTTGACGACCTTGACGGTATCGCCGATGCCGGCTTCGTTCTTCTCGTCATGGGCCTTGAGCTTGTAGGTTCTCTTGATGATTTTATGATACAGCGGATGCTGTACGTTCGTCGCGATCGCAACCACGATGGTCTTGTCCATCTTATCGGAGATGACGGTACCAACTCTGGTCTTGCGGAACGCTCTGGTAGTTTCACTCATTGCAGTTTCCTCCTCAGTTACTTGGTCTCGTTCTCACGAATAATAGTTTTGATGCGGGCAATATCTTTCTTGACGTCTGCGATGCGCAGGGGGTTGTCAAGCTGGTTGGTTGCATGCTGCATTCTGAGCATGAACAGGTCCTTCTTGAGATCTGCCAGCTTGGAGTCGAGCTCAGCCGCAGACAGTTTACGGATTTCGTTTGCCTTCATCTTATTCACCACCATTCTCGGTTTCCGGGGCTTCCTTGGCAATGATCTTCGTCTTGATGGGCAGCTTGTGCTGAGCAAGACGCAGTGCCTCGCGCGCTTCCGCTTCGGAAACGCCGCCGATTTCGAACATGACTTTCTGATTCTTGACGACTGCAACCCAGTATTCCGGAGCGCCCTTGCCGGAGCCCATACGGACGCCGAGAGCCTTCTTCGAAACAGGCTTGTCGGGGAAGATCTTGATCCAGACCTGGCCGCCGCGCTTGGTGTAGCGGGTCATGGCGACACGGGCTGCTTCGATCTGATTGCCGGTGATCCAGCCCGGTTCCATTGCCTGGATACCGAACTCACCGTAGGAAACCTTGTTGCCGCGGGAGGCAGCGCCCTTCATACGGCCGCGCTGAACCTTGCGGAACTTTGTTCTCTTGGGCATTAACATCAGCGGTTGCCTCCTTCCCTGCGATCATCGCGGCGGCGATCCCCATAGGGTCTGCCGGAACCGCGGCGGTCACCGCCACGGCGATCATCGCGGCGACGGTCATTGTTGCGGCGCTCACGGCGCGGGGCCTCGGGAGCGGTCTGACGGAGCGTGGAGTTCAGGACTTCGCCCTTGTAGATCCAGACCTTGCAGCCGACGCGGCCGTAGGTCGTGTTGGCCTCGGCAAAGCCGTAGTCGATGTCGGCGCGGATGGTCTGCA
>ERZ773158.2931-NODE-2931-length-11474-cov-3.755057_pt1 | contig 11474 bp, 9 predicted proteins | sample MGYA00511918_ERZ773158 | MGnify/ENA primary metagenome ERZ773158 (study PRJEB29015, sample SAMEA2737876) | human gut metagenome | biome: human gut; feature: human-associated habitat; material: faeces | place: China | collected 2012 ...
CCAGCAGACCGTAGAGCACCGCGCGGCCCCCGGGCCACCAGCTCTTGCCGCGCGCCCGGCGCAGCAGCATCACCAGCACGGCCAGCGCCATTAAACCGACGCCGAAGCTCTCCACAGTCTGGGGAATGTAGCCGTGCCGCCAGTCCACCTGACCGGGCTGCTGGTACTTGGGCGAAAGCCCGATCAGCAGTGCCGGGGCGGACAGCATGGCAAGGCCGCTTAAAAACAGCAGCAGATTTTGCTTTTTGTTCGGCAGCTTATCCAGCGCCGCCAGCGCGGCCACTGCCGCACCGGCCACCATGACGCCGCACAGCACGTCCACGGGATATATTTTCCCGGGGCGCATCTTGCCGAACAGCATCGCGTTCAGCGGGAAGCCCGCCGACATCTGCATGGCCCAGGTGCGCAGGATGGCAGGCAGGTCAAAGTTCGGGGAGATGCCCTCGATCTGGGAAACGCTGCCCGCGAGAATGCCCGCGGCCCGCAGCGTGTTCATGAGCCGTGCGCCCATATTGAAGGCCAGCGTCACGCACTCGCCCAGCAGCGCCGGGATACTTAACCGCAGCGCGTCGCGGGCCTTGTCGGTGTAGAGCCACGCCAGACCAAAAATCGGGACGATATAGGTAAAGCCGATCTCAAACGTGGCGCAGCACTGGAACATACAGTAGCCCGCCAGCACGGCCCACCGCTTGTGGCCGGTGTCCTGCCAGCGCAGCACGGCCAGCCCGGCGACGAGCGCGGGCAGCAGCGTGCTTTGCACCAGTGCGCCGTAGGAGTAGAGGCTGTTGCCCGTGGAGTCCTGCCAGACGCTGAACATCATCGGCAGCAGGCAGAGGCAGGCAATGCCCAGCTTTTTGCTGCGGGACGCCTTGCCGACGAGCCACGCCGTCAGCACAATGTCCGCGTAGGTCCACGCCAGAATGTAGAGCCGGTAGCCGACCAGATCCCCCAGGAACCAGCTCGTCAGGCCGCGCACCGGCGGCGACGAGAAGGGCCGGAACCTCCCGTTCTGCAGGCTGAACTGCTCCCACAAATCGCCAAGGTAGTCCAGCACGCTCTGGCCAAACGAGGTGTGCGTAATATAATAGTAGTTCTGCAGGTTGATAAGCTCGTCGTCGCCGCCCAGCGGCGCGCAGGTCACAATGCTTAAATACCACCAGCCGAACACGACGGACACCGCGCAGACCAGCGGCCAGAACCATCGTTTTTGCGTTATTTTTTGCAGTTTCATGCGTTACTCCTGCCCCAGCGGGATGTAGCAGAGCAGCCCGCTTCCGCTGTGGATGACATCCTCCGGGCCGCAGCCGGCGGCCTCGGTCAGGGCGGCCAGCGTCGATTGCTGCTCGTCCTCGGGGTAGCCGTCCAGATCCAGATAGATGCCGGTCATACCCTGTGTGCGCAGCTCGGCCACCATGGCGTCCGGCTCCAGCTCGCTCGTCTCGCGGTACCAGAGGTCATTCTTCGTGCCGTAGCCCGCGCCGTAGGTGAATTTCAGCGTCTTGCTGTGCAGCGGGCCGCGCAGCAGCGTGTAATCCCACATGTTGTTCAGCGAGCCGTTCTCAAAATTCTTCATGTACGGCAGCGTGAAAAGCATCGCGCCGTCCCCTGCCGCAGCCTCGACCTCGTTCATAAAAGCCTCGTCCTGATACCACTTGTCCTGAATCTCCTCGTACTCAGGCCGGAAGAAGCCCTGCTGCTCCCAGTAGCCGTAGCCCAGCAGCAGGATGGCCACAGCCGCCAGCGCCTTGCGGCTGCGCCCGGTGCACCGGGTCAGCTGTTTTTCAAGAGCCAGGCCGACAGCCAGCAACGCGAAGAACGCAATGTACGGGCTGATGCGGTTGTACCCGCGGATGAACCGCACAAAGATGCCGATGATGCCGCCGAAGCCGGCAATCGTCGCCAGCAGCAGCGCCATGACGTTGAGGCGGCTCAGCAGCCAGAGGCGGTCCCCCAGCTCGGGGCGTTCGGTGCGGCCCGCCTTCCAGTCCCGGCTGCGCAACAGCATGAGCAGCAGCGCGAGGAAGCCGAAAATGCCCACAATGCCGAGGTAGCCGTAGGCGTTCTCGTTGTACATCGGGCCTTCGTCGGTGGCCAGAACGTGGAAGTAGCGGCCCATCCAGTTGGCGAGCTTCTGCAGGCCGAAGCCGTTGGGCGACAGCAGCAGGCTGCTGATGCGCAGGCTGTAGATGTCCGCGCCGACGGGGCTGCGGTAGACGCCGTTGGTCAGCGTGCTGCCCTGTCCGTTCAGGATGCCCAGCACCATCGGGAAGAAGTCGGGGATCATCCAGGCGACGATCTCGGCAATCGTGACAACGCAGGACGTGCCCGCGCGCCACCTGCGGTCCCGCAAAATCAGGCAGAGCGCCGTGACGCAGAGGAAGAAGCAGGTGAAATACGGGTAGTAGGCCGCGCCGTTGTTGGCGATCCCCCACGCCATGGCCAGCGCCAGCCAGTTGCGCTTGTTTTTGAAGAAGCCCCTGCCCGGGCGGTTGAACTGTTCATCCTCGGCGCACCAGAGACAGAGCAGCACCGAGAACGGCACAAACTCGCAGGCGGCCAGCATCATGTGCCCGGCCATGCGCTGCTGGACGTAGGGCGTCAGGCCAAACGTCAGACCGAACGCAAAGCTCAGCCAGCGGCGCAGCCCGACCATGCGGAACACCGCGTACCCCGCCAGCGCGTTGGCAAACGGGATGACGAGGACATACAGGTTGAACACCGTGCCGGTGTCCTTGGTGAACAGGCCGACGAACCAGACAAAGATGTCGTAGATCAGATCATAGTTCGGGTCGTATCTGCCCGCGACCTCATAGAACGGCCAGCCGAGGGAGCCGGACAGCTCACCGTAGCTGCGCTGCACCTGACCGACCCAGTAGATGCCGTCGCCGCCGTAGAACATCGGCACATGCCAGTCCAGCCGCCACAGCTGGAAGAACCAGTATTCCGTGGCCGCCACCGCCGCCAGCAGCAGGATAACGGTCAGGATTTCCCGTGTAAGGTTTTGTTTTTTGGTCAGCATGGGGTCTCCTTTGTGTTGCTTACTTGGGCTGGGATGCCTTCCCCCTCGGGGGAAGCCTTTACTCGCCCCGCTCCATCGCGGCTACATAGGCGTTGCAGACCTCCTCCGCGGGGCCGTCGCCGCGCAGGTGGCCGTGGTCGATCCAGATGGCGCGCTTGCACAGCTGCTTGACCTGATTGATGTCGTGGCTGACGAACAGCAGCGTTGTACCGCCGGAGAGCATCTGCTCCATCCGCTGGTGGCACTTCTGCTGGAACATAAAGTCACCGACGGACAAAATCTCGTCGCAGGCCAGAATGTCGGCCCGGACCTCTGTCGCAATCGAGAAGCCCAGCCGCGCAATCATGCCGCTGGAATAGTTTTTTACCGGCACATCGACAAAATCCCACAGTTCGGCAAAGTCGATGATGTTCTGGAAGTGCTCCTGCATGTAGGCGCGGTCATGGCCGAGCACCGCACCGTTCAGAAAGACGTTCTCCCGCGCGGTCAGGTCCAGGTCAAAGCCCGCGCCCAGCTCGATCAGGGGCGCGATCTCGCCGTTGACGGTCACGCTGCCCGTCGTGGGGTACATAACGCCGGCAATCAGCTTCAGCATCGTGCTCTTGCCGCTGCCGTTGCGGCCAATGAGTGCGACGGACTCGCCGGGTTCAATTTTGAACGAAATGTCCCGCAGTGCGTAAAATTCGTTGAAAAACAGCTGATGCTTCAGCAGCTTGACGGTGTATTCCTTGAGGGTCTCGGTTTTCTCCTGCGCGAGGTTGAAACGCATCGAGACATCCTCCACCTGAATGATGGACATGGAAAGCTCCTTACAGATACAGAATGAAGTTGCGCTGCAGCTTGCGGAATGCAGCGAGGCCAACGCCCATCATGACCACGGCACTGCCGATGCAGGCGATCCATGTGTTGGGGCCGGGCAACGTGCCGTACATGACAAGGCACCGCATACAGTTGATGTAATGGTACAGCGGGTTCAGCTTGATGACGGGCACCATGAAGGGCGGCAGCGCCGAGAGGGGATAAAACAGCGGTGTAGCGTACATCCAGGCCATCGTCAGGATACCGTACAAGTATTGCAGGTCGCGGAAGTAGACCGCCAGCGCCGAAAGCAGCACGGCCATGCCGCAGCAGAACGCCAGCAGCAGCAAAAGCGGTGCCCAGACGAGCAGAATCGTCCAGTAGAACGGCGAGCGGGTGATAAGCATGACCAGCAGGATGGCCGCCAGGCTGAACAGCAGGTTCACAAAGCTGGACACCACGCGGCTGATGGGAAAAATGAACTTGGGCACGTATACTTTTTTGATAAGCGACGCATTGCCCAGCACACTGCCCATGCCCATGTTCGTGCTCTCGTTGAAGAAGTTGAACAGGGTGTTGCCGCAGATGAGATACAGCGGGAAGTTCGGGATGTCGAACCGGAACATGTAGGAGAAAACGAGCGTTTGCAGCAGCATCATGAGCAGCGGGTTTAAAATGCTCCACATATAGCCCAGCACACTGCGGCGGTATTTGACCTTGAGGTCGCGGGTGACCAGCTCGCGGATGAGCGGGCGGTACTTGGAAAAATTGTGCCAGCTGTTGTGCAGCTGCCCTGTGGATTTTTGCATGGGGTGTTGGCTCCTTTGCGGTGGATAAAGTTCCAGGGCGGGGTGCCTTCCCCCTTGGGGGAAGGTGTCTGCGGCCCTGACCGCAGACGGATGAGGGGCGAGCTTGCGGGACTTGCCCGCAAACGGGAGACCGCAAACGGTCTGCCCTCATCAGTCACCTTCGGTGACAGCTTCCCCCGACGGGGAAGCCTTTTTACAATTTAAACGGTGCATCGTCGGTCAGGCCGTCGGCGCGCAGCATGTTCTGCATCACGTCGATGTCGGTGCTGACGTCGAGGGCGTCGCTGGCAAACAGCTTATCCAGCTGCGTCTCAAATGCCTTGACCAACGTGTCCATCGTCTGCTCAATGCGGTGCTTGGACTCCGAGATATTCTCGCCCTCGATGCCCTGCTTGTCAAGCTCGGCGTAGGTATTGAGCAGCTTTAACGACGTAGGCAGGTAATAATCCATAAATTTGCGCATCTGAGGCAGCTTGTCTGGGTCGGTGCGGGCCTGCTCAAAGATCTTGGCGGACACTGCCTCCAGACGGCTGATCTTGTCGGTCATCTCCTCGTCGGGGATGGCGTCATTGACGCGGCGCAGCTCGTCGAGGATTTTCTGGTACTGGTCGGCCTCGGGCATCGGGTCAGCCTTCTGCGGCTTCGGCGCGGGGGCCGGGGCGGGCGTCGGCTCGGGCGGGCGCTCCTTGACGACAAGGCATTTGCGGTGCATATCCAGAAAGGCGCCCGGGCCGAACAGTCCCTCGTCGATGCAGTTTTCCAGATGCTTGCAGCATTTTTCATAGCTGCACGGGATGGCGTCGGCGATGTCCTGAATGTACATATATTTCGCATCACCGACGATATTGTTGATTTTCTTGCACATACGGCGGGTGGTGCGGATGTGATTGGCACCGAACAGGCAGCCGATACCGCCGGTCAGCGACATCAGCATCGGCATCGAATCCTCGACCAGCCAGGTCCAATAGCTGCCGCCCTCCGTCAGGGCCTCCGGCAGCCAGTAGATGGCGCTGGGCAGCGCTGCCAGCGCGCAGATAAGCAGCAGCACGCCCGCCACCGTCAGGCCGGTGGCCAGCGCCATGCCCTTGAGCTTTTTGCCCGCCGCCCGTACCTGCGCCTGCTGCGGAGCCGCATGGGGGGCTGCCGCCTTCGGCTGCGGTTGGGCGGGGGTATCGTAGATGGGGTGGAACTCGGCATTGTACACCGGCTTTGCACCGGATGCCGTGCGGTCCCGGGTCGCCTCGCGGGCCTTTTGCTCAAAGCCGCCGAGCCTGCCGTTTTTCATGGCGGCGTTCAGGCCGATAAACACCAGACCCAGCGGCCACCACACCACAAACGCAATGACAATGGCCCACCACGGGAACTGGAACGGCCCGTCCCCGGCGTGGTATTCGTTTTTGTTGGTATATTTCGGATTTTCATAATCGTTGGGCATGGGTGAGACTCCTTTGGTGGGGTGGCGAAGATGGCCCGGAGGGTTGGCTGTAACAGAAACGGCGCGGGAGGGATGGATTTTTCCCCTACACATGGCGGACGGTTTGCGGTGAATGTTGTAGGGGGCGGCGTCCTCGACGCCCTGTGGAGGTGCGGGGTTGTGAGCGTGGGCCCACGGTTGAGCGGAGCGAAATCGGGGAGCGAACAATGTTTGCCCCTGCAGGGCAAACAACCGCATGAGCGGGCCAGCTTTGCTGGCTGACGGCGCTCGTTGTGCGCCGTCAAGCGGTCAAGAACCCTCCCTACGATGCAAAAGATAAAGGGGCGGCAATGGCAAGGCTGCGGGCCGGGCATGCCCGGCCCCTACGGACTGCTGTTTCCGGCAACGCAGGTTCGGGGACGCTTGGCGGCGCACAACGAGCGCCGGCAGTTTTCTTTGCCAATCTTTCTTTTGCTGCCAAAAGAAAGCGTCCTTCCGGGAGGCTGCCGTCTCCTGTCACAACATACACCGCATAACCTTCGTCGCCTCGACAAAATCCTGCGACTCATACAGCCGGATAGCGTTCTCGTTCTGGGCCAGCACGTTCAGCTCTAAGTACTCCAAGCGCCGGTTGCGTGCCCAGCGCTTGGCGGCGGCCAAAAGCTCGCCGCCGACGCCCTGCCCGCGCACGGCCTCGTCCACGGCCAGATCCTCCAGCCGCGCATAGCGGTGGGGCAAAACGCAGCTGAACTCCGGCGTCCAGCCCGCGTAGCCGACCAGCGCAAAGCCGGCAACTGCGCCGCCGCGCTCCGCCAGCAGGAAATCCGCGTCGTCGGCACGGATGGCCTTGCGGATCTCGTCCTCCTCCCGCGGGCCTTCGCAGAAAAACTCCGGCTGCATCGCAACCAAAGCGCTGTCCAGCTGGCGATACAGCGCGAGAATGGCGGGAATATCCGCCTCCGCCGCCGGGCGTATCACAGTCTTTGCGGCCATCTTGTCCTCCCCTTCTCCTACATGCGTGTAAACCAAAAACCGGCGGACGCAGTTGTCCGCCGGTGCAAATCACTTGATTTCCTGGATCGTGTACTTGAAGCCGTACTCCTCCTGCAGCTTCTTGACGGCAGGCTCGCAGTCCTCAATGAAGGTCGCAGAGTAGACGCTCTGGCCGTTGTGGGCCTTCTTGTACTCCTCGACGATCTCGTTCAGCTTGTTCCAGCCCTCGTCAGCCTTGGCCTGGTCCATATCCTGCGGGAAATCGATGATAAATTCGCGATGCTTAGGGATGCGTGCTTTCATAGTAAGTCACTCCTGAAAAATTTGTTTATACATACGCGGCATGTTGTCATGTAGGGGCGGGCAATGCTCGCCCCCACAGATTTTTGCCATACCGAATATACCAAAAAGGTTACACGCCAAAGCAAGCCCTGGCGTTTGCCGCGGTCTGGTCCAGCACTGCCTGGGCGTCCATATCCCAGAGCGTGCCGATGTACGCGGCCACATGGACAATGTTACGGCTGTCGTTGCGGGTGCCCCGCACCGGTTCGGGGGCCATGTAGGGGCAGTCGGTTTCCAGTAAGGCCCGGTCATGCGGGATGGCTGCCAGCACCCTGGCCGCGCGCTTCGCGCCCTTGTAGGTCACGGCGCCGCCAAAGCCCAGGTACATGCCCTGCTCCACCAGCCAGGCCGCGTCGTCGGCACTGCCGCTGTAGCAGTGCAATGCGCCGCGGGGCTTGTATTTGCGCAGCAGCTCGTACATTTCGGCGTGGGCCTCGCGGTCATGGACCGACACGGGCAGGTCGAGCTCCTTGGCAAGCTGCAATTGTGCTTCAAACAGGTCGTACTGCTCCTGCCGCGGCACGGGCCAGTGATGGTCCAGCCCGATCTCCCCCACCGCCGCAACGGCCTTGTCTGCAAACAGCGGGCGCATGGCGGCCAGCTCGGCACGCCAGTCCCCGTGGTAGACGGCCACCGTGGCGGCGTCCTCCTCGATCAGGCTCTCCGGGTGGATGCCCAGCGCGGCGTGGAAGTAGGGCGCAGCGTGCGCCAGCTCCAAAACCTGCGCAGCATCGCCGGAATGCGTGGCACATTCCAGCACACCGACCACGCCGCCCGCTGGCAGCGCCGTCAGCAGCTCGGCGCGATCTGCGTCGAACTGGCGGGAGGAATAGTGCGCGTGGGTGTCAAAAATGTTGTTCATGCCTTTGTCTCCTGCGTCTGCGGGGCGCGGTTGACCAGGAAGATGCCAATGCAGACCAGCACCAGCGCGGCCAGATAGTTCCACTCAAACAGCGGCTCACCGTTGAGCAGCGCCGACAGCAGGACGTTCATAATGGGGATGATGAGGCCGAACACCGCGATGCGGGACACCGGGTTGTTCTTCATCAGCAGCGCCCATATAACATACCCCGCGCCTGAGATGAACGCAAGGAACAGCAGCACCGGGATACCGGCGGCGCTCTGCGGGTGCAGGCCGCCGCCCATCGCAAAGCCCAGAACAGCCAGCGCCAGTCCGCCGACGCCAAGGTTGAGCACACTGACCGAGAAGCTGTCCGCGTGCTGGGTGACGGCCTTGTTCCACGGCCCGGCCAGCGCAAAGATGACCGACGCGATCAGCATAAAGGCCATGCCCTTGACGCTGCCGCCGCCGTGGTTGCCCAGCGTGGCGACAAGCACACCGCCGAAGCCGAGCGCGCAGCCCAGCAGCGCCGCGCCGCCGGAATACACCAGAATCAGCGCCAGCAGCGTCTGATCCAGACTTACCGCCTTCATGAAATGGTAAATGGCGATGATGCTCATAAAGCCGGGGAACATTCCCAGAACCAGAGACGCATTCATCAGGAATTTCCGGCTGGGGAAACGAAGCCGGGAGTACACATAGGCGACCATCAGCACCAGAATCGTGGTGATGGCACAGCTGCACCCGGCGACCAGCATCGTGTTGCCGAACCATCGGGGAAAATCAAACAGCTTCCTGTCTGTAAACAGTCGGACGTAATTACCGAAGGTGAAGCTTTTCGGCCAGAGGTAGGAGGTATACGCCCCCTGCTCCGCTCGGAAGGAAGACACGACCAGCCAGAAGACCGGCACCAGCCAGAGCATTGCCAGAACCGCGATCACCACATTCAGCGCCACCGAGGAAACGAGCTTGCGTCTGCGCATATTGTTTATTGAAACTGATCCTCCTTCTTCACGGCGCCTGTCCGGTTATACACCAGCAGGGAGCAGCTGCCCACCAGCATAAAGATAAAAATGCCGATGGTCGATGCCAGAGAGTAGTCATTCCGGTTCACCGTCAGCTTGTACAGCCATGTGACCAGCAGGTCCACTTCCTTGGCGCTGGACGATGCCATGGCTTGATCCTTAGTGATGTAGACATCCTGCGTCAGCAGGTAGATGACATTGAAGTTGTTGACGTTCTTGACGAAATCCGTCACCAGCGCGGGCCCCTGCACACTGAGCAGGTAGGGCAGCTTGATATAAATAAAGCACTGCAGCGGGCTGGCACCGTCGATGGTAGAGGCTTCCAGAATATCGCTGGGGATGTTCATCAGCACACCGGTGGCAATCAGCATCTGGTACGGTATACCGACCCAGATGTTAATCATAATGATCATGAACTTAGCCCAATGCTGATCCGTCAGAAACGGGATATGGTCCATGCTCTGCCCCAAAAGCCCAATGGTTTTGAGCAAATCAGTGACGCCCGCATTGTTCATCATGGTATTGCAGATACCGGCATCTGAGAAGAAATTGCGCACCAGCAGCAGCGTGACAAACTGCGGCACAGCAATGGTAATCATAAACAGGGTACGCCAGAGCCGGGGGCACTTCGTCTTTTTGTTGTTGATGAACATTGCCAGAAACACGCCGCCGAAGAAGGTCGTGAAGGTTGCAAAGAACGCCCAGACCAGTGTCCAACTCAGCACCTTGCCGAATGCATAGCTGAAGGTCATCGATAGCGACTGGCCGCCAAACAGCGAGGCAAAGTTTGCCAGCCCTACCCATGTAAACAGCGCGGCAGGCGGCATGTGCTGCTGGTCGTAGTTCGTAAAGGCAACGGCAATCAAAATGAAGAGCGGTACAATGGTAAACACCACCACGCCCAGCACCGGCAGCGTCAGCAGCGTGACATAGAATTTCTCATTAAGGTAGCAGTTGATGTCCTGACGGAAGCTGTTGGGCTTTTTACCGGCAGCCTTTTGCTGCTGGAGCAGGTAATTCGACTGCACGACCATCATGGTCGCCACGACCAGCGAGACAATGATCACCATCGCAATGACGCTGAGCAGCAAAATAGCAAACGAGTTATCGTAATTGTTGACCTCGTTTTTGAGGGTCACCGGGTTGAACTGCATCTCCATCTGGACAGTGCCGAGCGTGCCAAACTTTTTTAAAGCCGGAATGCCGGAGGTACCCAGAAAATACAGCCCCAACCCCTGCACCAGCGTTACCAGCAGTGCCTTGATGAGCTGTCCATGCCCGATGTAGCCCAGACCCCAGACAAGCAGCGACAGCTTGGTGAAGGCATCGCCGCGGACAAATGCACGGCCGAACTTCTGAATGAAATTTGCTTCTTTTCCATCGCCGCGCGACGGTGCAAGAACCATTTCTGCCACAGAAGTCATCTCCTTTCTTATGCGCGGGATTTAAAAAAAGCGGGCACGCCGCATAGCCGCTGCGTGCCCGCTGGATTATTTTTTACTGTGCCACGGGTGCGGTGATACCGGCTACAGCATCGTCCACCAGCTGCTGGGTGGTCTTGCCCTGCGTATCGCCGGAAACCAGGATCTCGCCCAGGCTTGCGGCGGAGCTCCAGTAGTTGGCACCTACGCGCTGCAGGGTGGCGTAGTCGCTCTGCTCAGCCAGTGCGGCGATGGCAGGCGCGCTCTGCACGGCCTCAGACTCGTTCACGGCAATGTTGGAGGGTCCGAGCTGACGGTCATTGAAGCGCTTGGCCTGATTGTCCTCGTTGGTGATGTAGTCAGCCAGCATCATAGCAACACCGACATTGGCGCTATGGGGGTTGACGCCGACCAGCTTGTAGCCGGAGAAGGAAGCCATCTGCACCTGCTCGCCGTTCAGGGTGTAGGTGGGCAGCTTGGTAGCGGCGTAGTTATCGCCCCAGGTATCCTGCGCGGTTTTGGCGTTCCATGTGCCAGAGATGGCGGCGCAGCAGCTGCCGTCCTTGATGCCGGAAACGATGTCTGCATCCGCGCCGGACTTGAAGGCGGACTGGGCGCTCATATCCAGAATTGCCTGCGTGACATCGGCACCGGGGGCCTCATTCCAGTTGCAGACGGTGTTGATGCCGTCATCGGCGAGGGTAGCCTTCAGGCCGGCACCAGCGTAGAAGCTGTAAATGTACCAAGCATCGTTCAAACTCATCATGAACTTTTTGCCGGCAGCTGCAGCCTTTTCCAGCATGGTGTCCACG
>ERZ773158.2943-NODE-2943-length-11408-cov-2.613142_pt1 | contig 11408 bp, 10 predicted proteins | sample MGYA00511918_ERZ773158 | MGnify/ENA primary metagenome ERZ773158 (study PRJEB29015, sample SAMEA2737876) | human gut metagenome | biome: human gut; feature: human-associated habitat; material: faeces | place: China | collected 2012 ...
ATCCCCTGGAGCAGGGACTGGATGAGCAGGACATCGATAAAATCTTCCAGTGTGTGATGATCGATCATCCGGAGATTTTTTATGCCACAGGATATACCTATACGAAATATTCCAGAGGAGAAAAAACGGTTGGAATTGATTTCGCGGGAAGCTATGAGCTGACGGAAGAGGAAGCAATAGTCCGGGCGGAACAGATCCGGAAAATAACGGCGGACTGGATACGTGGAATCGGCGAGGACAAAAGCGAGTATGAAAAAGTAAAGGCAGTGTACGAGCAGATCATTTTTGCGACGGACTATGATCTGAATGCCCCGGACAACCAGAATATCTGCTCCGTATTCCTGGAAGGAGCGTCTGTCTGCCAGGGATATGCCAAAGCGACGCAATATCTGTTGAACCATCTGGGAGTTATGTGTACGCTGGTGCAGGGAACCGTGGATACCGGAGAGGCGCATGCCTGGAATCTGGTCAGGGTGGACGGAGATTATTATTATGTGGATACTACATGGGGAGATGCTTCCTATCGCATGGAGGATGGCAGCGAACAGGAGGGATTGTCGGAGATCAATTATGATTATCTGTGTGTCACAACGGAGGATATTCTTCGTACACACCGGATCGAGGGCGTGGTGGCCATGCCGGAATGTACGGCTATGGAGGCCAATTATTATGTCCGTGAGGGCAATTATTTTACGGAATATAACAGGGAACAGCTGCAGAGGATTTTTTATGCAGCCAGAGAAATGGGCAGAACGGATATTACGCTGAAATGTGCGGATGAGACCTGTTACCGTGAAATCTGCCGGGTGTTGATCGATGAACAGGAGATATTCTCTTACATTCCGGACAGCAACAGTACGATCTCCTATGCACAGAACGGGAAACAATTATCCTTGACTTTTTGGGTGACAAATGAATGAATCTTTGGTAGAATAGATACAAATAGTTTTTCATAGATTTACAGATAATCAGGAGGAACATATATCATGGAAAGAGAAATAGATAAAAAGAACCTGGTATTAAAAGAAGATGAAAGCATCGGTACCGTACAGATCGCAGATGATGTAGTGGCTATGATCGCATCTCTGGCAACGACCGAGGTGGATGGCGTCAGCGCAATGGCCGGCAACATTACCAACGAACTGATGAGCAAAGTCGGTGTGAAGAATCTGACCAAGGGCGTAAAAGTAGAGGTTCAGGACAAGAACGTAACGGTAGATCTGGCAGTGACCATGGAATACGGATACAATATTCCCGCAACCTGTCAGGCAGTACAGCAGAAGGTGAAAAACGCCATTGAGAATATGACGGGACTGACCTGCTCTGATGTGAACATCCGTATTGCCGGTGTGAACATGAAGAAGGATAAATAAGAGGAATTACAGGAAGATATTATGGGAAGACACGAGCAGAGAGAACAGGTTTTTAAGCTTTTATTCCGTGTGGAGTTTCATTCACCGGAAGATATGCCGGAACAGCTTGCATTGTTCCGCGAGAATAATGAGGAAGTTCCTTCCTGGCAGGATGCGGATGCCATTGCAGCCCGTTTCGAGAAGATTAAGGACAAGATCCCGGAACTGGATAAACTGTTGAATGAGAATACCGAAGGCTGGGATACCACCCGTGTGGGAAAGGTAGAACTCGCAGTGTTACGTCTGGGTGCGTATGAGCTGCGTTATGATGACGATATCCCCGACGGGGTAGCGATCAACGAGGCGGTGGAGATTGCCAAAAAATACGGTCAGGAGAGCTCCGGCGGATTCGTCAATGCGATCCTTGCCAAGATTATGAAGTCCGGTGAGTAGAATACAAAATGTAGTCAGCGTACGACAACTGAATACTTATATCAAAAATATGTTCACGCAGGATTACTTTTTACAGACGGTGTTTGTAAAAGGTGAGGTAAGCAACTGTAAATACCATCCCTCTGGACATATTTATTTTACGTTAAAGGATTCTGCCAGTGCCCTGAACTGCATTATGTTCGCCGGAGACCGGAGAGGTCTGGGATTCCGGCTGACGGAAGGGCAGCAGGTAATTGCGAAGGGCAGTGTGAGTGTATTTGAGCGTGACGGCAGATATCAGCTGTATGTGAAGGAAATAACCTTAGACGGTGCCGGTGCCCTGTATGAAAAATACGAACAGTTAAAACGGGAACTGGCGGAAGAGGGCATGTTCGCTCCGGAATATAAGCAGCCGATCCCCAAATACATTCACACCCTTGGTGTGGTGACGGCGGATACCGGTGCGGCGGTGCGGGATATCATACAGATCGCCACCAGGCGTAATCCTTATGTACAGATCATTCTGTACCCGGCACTGGTACAGGGAGCTTCTGCGGCTCCGTCGATCGTGAACGGAATCCGTGCACTGGAGAGACAGGGCGTGGATGTCATGATCGTGGGACGCGGCGGCGGATCGATCGAGGATCTGTGGGCATTTAATGAGAGAATGGTGGCACAGGCAGTATTTGACTGTACGGTTCCCATCATTTCCGCGGTGGGACATGAAACAGATACCACGATCATTGACTACGTAGCGGATCTGCGGGCACCGACACCGTCCGCAGCTGCAGAACTGGCGGTGACGGCAGCAAGCGATATCGATCAGGAGATCCTGAGCGGACAGGAGAGGCTGTACCGGCAGATGGACAGGGTGCTGCAGCGCAAGAGACAGCAGGCAGAGCAGCGGGAGATGCGCTTGAAATATTTAAGCCCGGCCAACCGCATCCGTGAGAAGCGGACTTACAGCATACAGCTGGAAGACCGGCTGCAGAACCGGCTGCAGGCGATCCTGCGGGAACGCAGACATAACCTGGCATTGTATATTGAACGAATGAAGGCAGTCTCGCCGTTAGAGAAGTTGAACAGTGGTTTCTCGTATGTGGAAGCTACGGATGGGAAAAATATCCGTTCCGTGACGCAGGTGCATGAAGGCGACAGCCTGCGGATCCGGGTAAGTGATGGCGTGATCGACACCAAAGTGGAACAGGTGCAGCAGGGAGACAGATTCACCGTGTGATCCAGGGAAGAGGACCATGGACGGAGGTATTAATTTTGGCAGGAAAAAAGAAAACGGAAGCACAGGAACCACAGAGCCTGGAAGAGAATTTTTCCGCAGTGGAAGAACTGATCGGACAGCTGGAAGCAGAGGATATCTCTCTGGAGGATGCGTTTACGGCATACAGTAAGGGAATGAATGTCCTGAAGCAATGCAATGAACAGATCGACCGGGTGGAAAAACAGGTTATGAAACTGAATGAAGAAGGCGGACTGGAACCTCTGGATCCGCAGTAAATATACCCGCAGGAAGAGGAAGGACGGCATTGACATGGAAGAAACGATATTCAGACAGGAATTACAGAAGAGAACGACAGCAATAGAGGATCTTTTGAAACAATATCTTCCGGCAGAGGAAGGATATCAGAAGACGGTCATTGAAGCCATGAATTACAGTCTCATGGCAGGCGGAAAGCGCCTGCGCCCCATGCTGATGCAGGAAACATACCGGATGTTGGGTGGTGAGGATGATATCATAGAGCCTTTCATGGCAGCCATTGAGATGATCCATACTTATTCGCTGGTGCATGATGATCTTCCGGCCATGGACAATGATGAATATCGTAGAGGACGCAAGACCACCTGGTCTGTATATGGCGACGGTATGGGAGTGTTGGCGGGGGACGGACTGCTCAACTATGCCTTTGAGACTGCATTCCGCGCTTTTCCGGCATACGCCGCGGGAAAAACGGTGGATGAGAATTATCCGAGAGTAGCTGCGGCACTGAATATTTTAGCCCGTAAGGCGGGGATCTACGGCATGATCGGCGGACAGAATGCAGATATTGAGGCTGAGGAACAGACCACACCCCTGACTACAGAGCAGATCCTGTTCATTCATGCCAACAAAACGGCAGCCCTGATCCAGTCGGCAATGACCATCGGTGCCACACTGGCAGGAGCCACGGACGAGGAGATCGCAGCTCTGGAGCTGTGTGCCTACAATGTCGGCATTGCATTTCAGATCCAGGACGATATTCTGGATGTGATAGGAGACAGCAGGGAGCTTGGCAAAGCCACCGGCAGCGATGCACAGAATCATAAGCAGACCTATGTGACATTACACGGACTGGAGGAATCCGGCAGGGAAGTGGAACGGCTTACCGGGGAAGCGGTAGCGGTTTTGGATGGTTTCTCGGGAGAACATGAATTCCTGAAGGAACTGTTGCTGCATCTGGTCCACAGAACAAAATAGCAGAGGAAAAGCGAATGTTACTGGATAAAATCGAAAAAGCAAATGATATTAAAAAGATAGATAAATCGGACTATGGGGAACTGGCGGAGGAGATCCGGCAGTTCCTGATTCAGAAGATCAGTGTGACCGGAGGACATCTGGGATCCAACCTGGGGGCTGTGGAACTGACCATGGCGCTTCACCTGGCTCTGAATCTTCCGGAAGACAAGATCATCTGGGATGTCGGTCATCAGTCTTATACCCACAAAATATTAACGGGCCGCAAGGACGGTTTCGATGTCTTACGCCAGTTCCATGGCATGAGTGGGTTCCCCAAACGAAAAGAAAGCAGTTATGATGCATTTGATACCGGCCACAGCTCGACTTCCATATCGGCAGGACTGGGACTGGTAAAAGCCAGAGATCTCAAAGGGGAGAAGACGACCATTGTATCTGTGATCGGTGACGGATCCCTTACCGGAGGCATGGCATACGAAGCATTGAATAATGCTGCAAAGCTGGAGACCAATTTTATCGTTATCCTCAATGATAACAATATGTCCATCTCCGAAAATGTAGGTGGTGTGTCCAAATATCTGAATAATATCCGTACAGCAACCGGCTATCTCGATCTGAAGGAAGGAATCTATAATGCCCTGAAGAGTAAGCCGGGCGGAGACGGTATTGTAAATCGCCTGCGTCGTGCCAAGAGCAGCTTTAAGCAGCTGGTGATCCCCGGTATGTTTTTTGAGGACATGGGAGTGACTTATTTAGGCCCTGTGGATGGACATGATATCGAGGGACTGATCAAGGTCATCGAAGAGGCCAAGAGAGTCAAGGGTGCGGTGCTGATCCATGTACTGACCCAGAAGGGCAAGGGGTACGGACCGGCAGAGAAACACCCTGCCAGATTTCATGGGGCAGAACCTTTTGATATTGAGACCGGAATCCCGTCCCACCCCCGGACAGTAGCGAATTATACAGATGTATTTTCTACGGTAATGTGCAAGCTGGGGCAGCGGGATGAACGGGTGGTGGCCATTACGGCAGCCATGCCGGACGGTACCGGACTGAAGCGCTTCCGGAATATGTATCCCGATCGTTTTTTCGATGTTGGTATTGCGGAGGAGCATGCGGTTACGTTTGCGGCCGGATTGGCGGCAGGCGGCATGAAGCCGATCGTTGCGGTATATTCTTCTTTTTTACAGAGAGCATATGACCAGATCCTTCATGATGTATGCATTCAGAATCTGCCGGTGGTATTTGCCATAGACCGTGCCGGCCTGGTAGGCAGTGACGGAGAGACACATCAGGGAATTTTCGATTATACGTATCTGTCCGGTATTCCCAATATGCACATCTGTGCACCGAAAAACAAGTGGGAGCTGTCGGATATGATGAAATTCGCAGTGGCACTGGAAGCACCCATTGCGGTGCGCTATCCCAGAGGTACCGCTTATGCGGGCCTTGCTGAATACCGTGCACCCATTGAACTGGGGAAGGCGGAGTGGATCGTGAGAGAGGGCGGCATTGCACTGTTCGCCGTAGGCAGTATGGTGAAGACTGCGGAAGAAGTACAGGCACTGCTGCATGAAAAGGGTTATCGGGCAAGTATTATCAATGCCAGATTCATCAAACCCATTGATGAGGAAGCGGTGTTGTCTGCTTGTGAGGATCATGACATGATCGTGACCATGGAGGAAAATGTGTTAAGCGGAGGCTTCGGGGAAAAGGTGCTGACCTGCCTGAATGATCATGACAGGCAGATCAAGTGTGTTATGGCGGGAATTCCGGATGCTTATGTGGAGCACGGAAATGTTGATCTTTTGAAAAAAGAGATCGGACTGGATGCAGTAAGCATTACAGAGAAAATACTGGAAAAGTTATAAGAGTTATAGCAATAGGAGATGTATATGAAAGAACGACTGGATGTGATTCTGGTAGAACAGGGATATGCCCCTTCCAGAGAAAAGGCGAAGGCAATCATAATGTCCGGTAATGTCTATGTCAACGGACAAAAGGAAGACAAGGCAGGCACCGGCTTCGATGTCAGTAAGATCAAACTGGAAGTCCGGGATCATACCATGAAATACGTAAGCCGCGGTGGACTGAAGCTGGAAAAGGCAATGGAGCAGTGGGGCTTTTTACTGGATGGCATGATTTGCATGGATATCGGAGCGTCTACCGGCGGATTCACAGACTGTATGCTGCAGAACGGTGCCACGAAGGTTTACTCTGTAGATGTGGGACAGGGACAGTTAGCCTGGAAACTCCGGAATGACGAACGTGTGGTGTGCATGGAGCAGACGAATTTCCGTTATGTGACCCCGGAGGATATCCCGGATGCACTGGATTTCGCCAGCGTGGATGTGTCTTTCATCTCGCTGACCAAAATATTGATTCCGGCGAGAAACCTGTTAAAGGCTGGGGGTCAGATGGTATGTCTGATCAAGCCACAGTTCGAAGCGGGCAGGGGCAAGGTCGGTAAAAACGGCGTGGTCAGAGAACCCAAGATCCATGAAGAAGTGATCCGTAAGATCATCGATTATGCGGACAGCATCGGATTCGAGGTACTGCATCTGGAGTATTCCCCCATCAAGGGGCCGGAGGGAAACATTGAATATCTGCTGCATATCCGTAAGCCGGAAGAGATTACGGAGGAAAAGCTGGCATTGAACGAGCATGAAGCGGAGAGTGCATTGCAGACCATCGTGGAGGAAAAGACCGGATTGTCTTATACACCGGAGTGGGATGCCCTGATCAAAGGAATCGTAGATAACTCTCATACACTGTAACAGACAAGGAGTGCAGGAAACGATGAAGCATTTTCTGATATATACCAATAAACATAAAGATCAGGAACTTGCGACCACGAAGCGGATCCGGGACTATTTGGAATCGAAGGGCTGTACCGTGAAGCTAAAGGTCAAGGAGTCTGACTGGAAAGAAGAGACAGATGCTGCGGAGGAGGAAGCAACGGGTATTCCTCTGGATGTGGATTGTATGATCGTTCTGGGCGGTGACGGAACCGTACTGCAGGCAGCCAGAGAGACGAAAAAAATCCTGGTGCCCATCATCGGAGTGAATCTGGGAACGGTTGGTTACATGACGGAGATCGAACTGTCCGGACTGGAGGAAGCGCTGGAACGCCTGATCCGGGATGATTATAAAAAGGAACGCCGGATGATGTTGAACGGCAAGGTCTGCTGTGCAGACGGCACCGTGTCGGAGGGCTGGGCACTGAATGACATTGTCATCTCCCGAAGCGGCACTTTACAGATCATTGAATTTAATATCTATGTCAACGGACAGCTGCTAAATCATTATAAGGCAGATGGTATGATCGTGACCACCCCGACGGGATCCACAGGATACAATCTGTCGGCGGGAGGACCATTGGTAGAGCCTAAGGCGAAGCTGATTACTCTGACACCGATCTGTCCTCACAGTCTGAATCAGAGAAGCATCATTTTGTCTCCGGAGGATGAGATCGTTATAGAGATTCCGGCCGGCAGAGAGGGTAAAAGTCAGACTGTGGAAGCCAATTATGACGGAAGCCACAAGGTGACCATGTGTACCGGAGATCACATCCGTATCGTGCAGTCAGAGAAGATCACGGAATTTGTACAGCTGAACCAGGTGAGTTTTCTGGATGTGCTGCACCGTAAAATGAGAGATTCCTGACGAATTGTTGTGAGAAAGGCATGAGGTCAAGATGAAGAAAACAAGACATCGCAAGATCGTGGAGATCATAGAAAAAAAAGACGTGGAGACACAGGAGGAACTGGCCGGCTATCTGAAGGAAGCCGGATTTGCGGTGACCCAGGCAACAGTCTCCAGGGACATTCGCGAATTGAAATTGTCCAAAGTTCCCACCGGAGGAGGAAAACAGAAATATGTCATTCTGAAGCAGGATGACAGTCATATGGGAGACAAATATATCCGTGTGCTGCGGGATGGCTTTATCTCCATGGATATGGCACAGAACATCCTGGTGATCAAAACCGTGTCCGGCATGGCTATGGCTGTGGCGGCTGCCCTGGATGCACTGAAATTCTCCGAAGTGATTGGGTGCATCGCAGGAGATGATACCATTATGGTCGCAGTGAGAACGGTGGAGGATACCCAGATCCTTATGGATAAAATTCATTTGATGATAGTAAGATAGACAGGGGGAAATACATGCTTCGCAGCTTACACGTGAAAAATCTGGCTCTCATCCGGGAGACAGAGGTAGAGTTCGGAGAAGGACTGAATATACTGACGGGAGAGACCGGTGCCGGAAAGTCATTGCTGATCGGCTCGGTGAATCTGGCACTGGGAGGAAAGTTCGAGAAGGATATGCTCAGACGGGGAGAAGAGAGCGGCCTGGTAGAACTGGTCTTCGATTGCGAGGAACCCAGACTGGCAGAAAAATTGAAAAGTATGGATCTGGAACCTTCGGAGGACGGAACAGTGATCTTAAGCAGAAAACTGTCCTCGGGGAAGAGCATCTGCCGTATTAACGGCGAGACCGTAACGGCAAAGCAGATCAAAGAGCTTTCGGAATTGCTGATCGACATTCACGGACAGCATGAACACCAGTCGCTGCTCCATAAGAAAAAGCATATGGAGATCCTGGATGCTTATGCCGGAGCGGAATTCGCAAAGTGCGCAGAGCAGGTGGGCGCATTGTATCATGAATGTGCCGCTTTAGAGAAGAGAATATCCGCAGAGACACTGGATGATGCTTCCAGAGGCAGAGAACAGTCCCTGGCGGAATTCGAACAGAAGGAGATCGCAGATGCCGGGCTGCAGCCCGGTGAGGATGAGGAGCTGGAACAGGCATACCGCAAAATGTCCAACAGCCGTAAAATTGCGGAAAGCCTGGCAGAGAGTTATCGTCTCAGCGGCAATGATGCAGAAGACGGTGCGGGGAATTCCTTAAGCAGGGCACTGAGGGCACTTCGCAGCGTGACCATGTATGATCCTGCGCTGGAACAGATGGAAGAGCAGCTGGCAGAGGTGGAGAGTCTGTTATCGGATTACAATCATGATGTGTCGGAATATATGTCGGATCTGGAATTTGACGAAGAGGATTTCAGGAGCACCGAGGAACGGCTGAATACCATCAATCATCTCAAAGGAAAATACGGCAATACGATCGAAGAGATACTGAAATACAAAGAAGAAAAAGAAGCGTATCTGGAAAAACTGGCGGATTATGATACTTATATGCAGAAGCTGAATGCTGAGTGGACGGAAAAACAGAAGCTGCTGGAGAAGGCCTGTGAGGAACTGTCCGGTATCCGTCGTAAAAATGCAACCGTATTGACACAAAAGTTAAAGGATGCGCTGATCGGTCTGAATTTTCTGACAGTGGAATTTGATATTGCGGTCAGACCCGGTCAGACCATTACGGCAAAAGGATATGACGATGTGGAATTCCTGATCTCCACCAATCCCGGAGAGAGTCTGAAACCCTTAAGTCAGGTGGCAAGCGGCGGTGAATTGTCCCGTATTATGCTCGCTATCAAAACAGTGCTGGCAGGGCGGGATGAAATCGATACTCTGATCTTCGACGAGATCGATACCGGTATCAGCGGAAGGACTGCATGGAAAGTAGCGGAACAGCTGAGCGTTTTATCCGGAGCCCATCAGGTTATCTGTATTACCCATCTGCCCCAGATCGCTGCCATGGCAGATGTACATTTTGTGATTGAGAAGAGCAGTACGGATGATATGACCATCACGGATATTCATAAAGTGTCGGAGGAAGAAAGTCTGGCGGAACTGGCAAGACTTCTTGGGAGTGATGCACTGACAGAGGCGGCACTTTCCAATGCCAAAGAAATGAAAGAGCAGGCCGGTATGTTTAAAGAAACCAGGTAAGGGAATGCTATAGTGGAAGCGAGATCAAAAGGATGAAGGATGACTTCATCCTTTTCTTTGTGCAAATTCAACCAAAATAAATCATCAAATTTGTGAATTAAATTGATTGAATTTGACTGAATATGAGCATATAATAACATCATAAGAACACGAAAGGTAACAGACAGGAGGAATGGAAATGATTTGTACTGTGACATTCAATCCGTCACTGGATTACATCGTATCCGTGGATGACTTTCAGCTGGGAATGACCAACAGAACTTCATCAGAGCTGATTCTTCCGGGAGGAAAGGGAATCAACGTATCCATTGTGCTGAAGAATCTGGGTCTGGATTCCACAGCGCTGGGATATGCGGCGGGATTCACCGGAGAAGAATTGATCCGAAGATTGACTGAATTTGGAGTGAATGCCGATTTCATCAAAATCAATCACGGAATGACCAGAATCAATCTGAAACTGAAAAGCATTGACGGTACAGAAATCAATGGCTGTGGACCGGATATCGATGCGGAAGCGCTGGAACAGCTGATGGAAAAAATTGACAGATTACAGGAAGGAGATGTCCTGGTACTGGCGGGAAGCATTCCCTATTCGATGCCGGATGATATTTATCAGAGAATTCTGGAGAGAATTCAGGGAAGAGGTGTTCTCACCGTAGTGGATGCCACCAGAGACCTGCTGGTAAAGGTATTGCCGTATCATCCTTTTCTGGTAAAACCCAACAACCATGAATTGGGGGATATCTTCGGTGTGAAGCTCTCCACAAGGGAAGAGGTGGTTCCATACGGCAGGAAACTGCAGGAGATGGGAGCACAGAATGTACTGATTTCCATGGCAGGCGAAGGAGCAGTATTGATCGCAGCGGACGGACAGAGCATGGGAGCTCCGGCACCGAAGGGAACACTGGTCAATGGTGTGGGTGCAGGCGATTCCATGGTGGCAGGGTTCCTGACAGGATGGATGGAAAAGAAAGATTATGTACATGCGTTCCATATGGGAATTGCTGCAGGAAGCGCCAGTGCATTTTCCGAGAATCTGGCCACCAGAGAAGAAGTCTTGCAGGTATTACAGCAGGTAGAACAATAACAATGATAAATATAAAAAGAGAGGATGGGTCACAACATGAGAATTACAGATCTTTTGGACAAAAATAGTATTTCCCTAAATGCGGCACCGGCTGACAAAAAGGAAACACTGGATCTGGCAGTGGAACTGATGGCAAAAAGCGGAAAGCTGTCTGATGTGGAGAAGTATCGTGAACAGGTCTATGCAAGAGAGGAAGAGAGTACCACGGGAATCGGAG
>ERZ773158.2948-NODE-2948-length-11378-cov-3.213636_pt1 | contig 11378 bp, 11 predicted proteins | sample MGYA00511918_ERZ773158 | MGnify/ENA primary metagenome ERZ773158 (study PRJEB29015, sample SAMEA2737876) | human gut metagenome | biome: human gut; feature: human-associated habitat; material: faeces | place: China | collected 2012 ...
CTCTGTGTCAGGAATATGAGAACGGAGGGGAAAGCCGCAGCTTTATGGAATACTGGAAACTGAACCGGGAGTTCCATGAAACCTTGTTTATGACTTACAAAAATGAAGTGGCGCTTCATTATCTGCTGGAGAGTATAGACCGGCAGCCGATATACTTTCTGGAAACGATGAAAAACTGTTACATGGCTGCGGACCTGCATTTTGCTTTACTGGATTATCTGGAGCAGGGAGATTTCCGCACAGCCTCCACGCTGCTTCGGGCAGATATTGAGAAGCTGCCGATTTGTGAATCTCTGGTGGCGGATAAGGTGGAATGTGTGGGTTTCAGCCTCTGCTAGGAAGGATTTATGCTGAAAATGTGAAGGAAGGCAGAAGAATATGGATTATTTATTTGCGCCGATGGAGGGCATTACCGGCTATGTGTTCCGGAATGCCCATCACCGGCATTTTCATGGCATCAAGGAATATTACACTCCCTTTATTTCACCGAATCAGACCCGTAAGCTTACACCGAGAGAACTGAACGATGTGATTCCGGAGCATAACGAGGGTATTCCTCTCATTCCACAGATCCTGACAAATAAGGCAGATGATTTTCTGTGGGCAGCTAAGCGCCTGAAAGAGCTTGGCTATATGGAAGTGAATCTGAATCTGGGGTGTCCGTCTGGAACGGTAGTGGCAAAAAAGCGGGGGTCTGGCTTCCTGGAATATCCGATGGAGCTGGATGAGTTTCTCTATCAGGTCAGTGAGGGAATCTGCGGGCTTGGCATGGACCTGTCTGTTAAAACGCGGATTGGAAAGACAGATCCGCAAGAATTTGAAGAACTTCTTTCTATTTATAACAGGTATCCGCTTAAAAATCTGATTGTGCATCCGCGGGTTCAGACAGATTATTATAAGAATCATCCGCGCATGGACGCGTTTGATCTTGCGGTGAGAGAAAGCCGGAACCCGGTTTTTTATAACGGAGATCTATTTAGCCGGGATGATATCAGGAATTTCCGGAATCAGTATCCGGGTGTGGAAGCGGTCATGCTTGGCCGCGGCCTTTTAACGAATCCTTCCCTGACAGAGGAGACACCTTTTACTGCAGAACGGATTCGTGCTTTTCATGAGGATGTGCTGGAGGGATACCGGAGAGCTATACCGGGAGATAAAAATGTTTTGTTTAAGATGAAGGAACTATGGACCTATCTGGGAGAAGCGTTTGAAGACAGCACGAAACTGATGAAAAAGATACGCAAGGCACAGAAGATGGAAGAATACAGGGCAGCAGTGGAATGTCTTCTGGCGGAAAAGCCGGTGTGCGCCCAGCCATGTTTTCCAGGCTGGAAGAAACAGGGGTGAGTGCTGCTGCGAATGGAGGGAGAGCATGGCTGTAAATGTAGTTGCGGTGGATAATGCACCGGAACTTCTGGAAAAAATTGAGGGGATTTTCCGCAATATGGCTGAGATCAGTCTGCTTGGAAGTTTCGAAGAAGCAGTGGCTGTAGTGGAATTTGTGAAGGAGAATCCGGTGGATATGGTATTTACGGATATTGTGATGCCGGATATCAGCGGTATCAGTCTGGCAAAAGAACTGCAGAAACTGAAAAATGCTCCGGCGGTAGTGCTGATGTCCAGTATTCCGGGTTTTTCTCTGGAGGCATGGAAAATTCAGGCATACGGATTCATAGAAAAACCGTACACGAAGCAGGATATCATGAAAATGGTAGAGCGATACCGAAGAGAGTCGGAAAATGGCGTTGACGGCAGTTTTTAAGGGCATTATAATAAAGACATTGTGACGACAGAAAGACAGGAGGAACTACTACAATGCGTGATATGTATATTTCAGATTCTATTTTATATGTGGGAGCAGATGATAAAACACTGGATATTTTTGAGAGCCAGTATCCGATTCCGAACGGAGTCAGCTATAACTCCTATGTGATCCTGGATGAAAAGGTTGCGGTGATGGATACCGTTGACAAACGGGCAACCGATACCTGGTTTGAAAATCTTGCCAGGGAGCTTGGTGACCGGAAACCGGATTATCTGGTTGTGTCTCATATGGAGCCTGATCATGCGGCAAACATCAAAAACTTTGCAGAGCGTTATCCGGAAACAAAAATTGTGGGAAATGCAAAGACCTTTGCTATGATGGGCCAGTTTTTTGAGATGGATCTGACTGAGCGTAAGGTGCTTGTAAAAGAAGGTGAGACCTTAAGCCTTGGCAGTCATACGTTGCAGTTTTTTATGGCACCGATGGTGCACTGGCCGGAGGTTATGGTAACTTACGAGCAGAGCGAAAAGATTCTGTTTTCCGCAGACGGCTTCGGAAAGTTTGGCGCGCTGGATGCAGAAGAAGAGTGGGCAGAGGAGGCAGCACGTTACTACTTAAATATTGTAGGCAAGTACGGCGTGCAGGTACAGGGACTGTTAAAGAAGGCTTCCGGCCTGGATATCTGGATGATCTGCCCGCTGCACGGACCGATCTTAAAAGAAAACCTGGGCTACTACATTGACAAATATCAGACCTGGAGTACCTATCAGCCGGAGAAGCACGGTGTGATGGTAGCATACGCGTCTATTCACGGCAACACGGCACAGGCAGCAGAAGAGATGGCAGAGCTGCTCCGTGCAAACGGTGAGGAAGTCGAAGTGTTCGACTTATCCCGTACCGATGTTTCCCTGGCTGTGCGTAAGGCATTTTATTATGACCGCATGGTGCTGGCAGCAGCAACCTATGACGGTGGTGTATTCAAATTCCCGCTGGCATCCTATACCAGAATTTCAGATGATTACGGCAACCGTATCCACCCTACCCTGGGGATTGAACAGTTCCATAATGGCGTGGATTTCGCCGCACCGAAAGGAACAGCGATCTATGCAGCCTACGACGGCCAGGTGGTGGCAGCCACCTACAGCAATACCATGGGGAACTACGTCATGATCGACCATGGCGGCGGCCTGTATACGATCTATATGCATGCATCGGCACTGTATGTGTCCAGGGGTGATATCGTAGTCAGAGGGGAGACCATTGCGGCGGTAGGCTCCACCGGACGTTCCACCGGCAACCATCTGCACTTCAGTGTTCGTAAGGATGGAGCATATACTTCACCTTGGAATTACCTGTCGCAATAGTTCTGCAATCGCAGAGCGCGTGACTGCTTGCGGGCAGAGCGCTATGGCGATTAGCAGAACAAACATACATGAGCAAGTAGGGCGATAGCCCGGAATGCGAATGTATGCAGCATTTCGAGAGTGCGAAGCACGGAGAAATGCGTGTTGCGATAAAGACGCGCCGTGTTGCAACGAAAGCTTGGAAAATAAAGGAGAGTATATATGGAAGAAAATAAGGAATTGGAAACGGTGACGGAGTCCCAAAGGAATGCCGGAAAGGGTCTGTTCCTCAGCGGCATTATCGTAGGATTCGCTGCGACTCTTCTCGTGGTGGGGGGCATCTTTATCGCTTTCCAGATCCATCGTATCGTTACCGTGAAGGACGATGTGTCGGCGCAGGTATCCTATGACGAGGATTCTGCTGTCAATGCCCAGACGATCAAAAAGCTGCAACTGCTGGAAGACACGGTAAAAGAGAACTTTTACTTAAGCGAGGTCACCAATGAACAGCTGGAGGACGGTATGTACCGCGGACTGATGGAGGCTCTGGATGATCCGTATTCCGAGTATTACACCGCAGAGGAACTGAACGAACTGACAGAACAGACCCAGGGAATCTATTATGGTATCGGAGCCTATGTCAGCATGGATTCCGATACGAATCTGCCGAAGATCAGCGGTGTCATCGAGGGCGCACCGGCGGCGGATGTGGACCTGCGGGCCAACGATATCATCTATGAAGTGGATGGAGTGTCCACTGCGGGCAAGACGCTGACGGAATCCGTGAGCATGATCCGCGGGGAAGCTGGCACCACGGTAGATCTGACGATTGTCAGACAGGGCGCGGGCGATTATCTGCACGTTACGGTAGAGAGAGCAAAGGTGGAGAGTCCCACCGTCAAATATGAGATGCTGGATGACAACATGGCATATATCCAGATCGTGGAATTCGATGATGTGACCATAGACCAGTTCACGGATGCATTGGCTACCGTAAAAGGATCCGATATGAAGGGACTGATCTTGGATCTGCGGGGCAACCCCGGCGGAAGTCTGGATGCAGTGGTGCAGATCGCAAGAAAGCTGCTTCCGGAGGGAATGATCGTATATACCGAAGACAAGGCGGGCAAGCGCACAGAATATACCTGCGACGGCAAGACTCCTCTCGAAGTACCGCTGGTAGTGTTGGTGGATATGAACAGTGCCAGCGCTTCCGAGATCCTGGCGGGAGCCATTCAGGACTATGGCATCGGAACCCTGGTAGGTACCACTACCTTTGGCAAGGGAATCGTACAGCAGATCATGCCGTTTACCGACGGTTCCGCCATTAAGATCACCATCAGTGCCTATTATACCCCCAACGGCCGCAATATCCACGGCACCGGTATTGAGCCAGATGTGGAATGCGAGTTTGACGGGGATGCTTACTACAACAGCGATACCCCGGTGGATAACCAGCTGGAGAAAGCAAAAGAAGTGTTAAAAGATTTGATGAAATAAAAGCTTGACAAAGCGCACAAAACTGTTTAAGATATAACCCATAAAACGAAGGCGTTTTTACCAAATCGGTAAAAGCGCCTTTTTCTGTTACATAAGTTCCTGCCCGGAACACAGAATGGAGGAGCAAAATGATCAGACTGGAAAATATATGTAAAAATTTCGGAGATCTCCAGGTACTGAAAAATGTCAATCTGGAAGTAAAAGAAGGCGAGAAGCTGGTTATCATCGGCCCCTCCGGCTCTGGGAAATCCACCACCGTGCGATGCATGAATTTCCTGGAGGAGCCTACCAGTGGTCATGTCTATATCGATGGACAGAAGCTGACGCATGCGAATAAGACCAAGATCATCCGGGAGTCCATCTCCATGGTGTTCCAGCAGTTCAATCTGTATCCGCACATGACGGTGCTTAAGAATCTGACCATAGCTCCCATGAAGCTTCATCACAAGAGCAAAAAGGAAGCGGAGGATCTGGCATATCATTATCTCGATGTAGTAGGTCTGCGGGACAAGGCACATGTATATCCCACCACACTGTCCGGAGGACAGCAGCAGAGGATCGCCATAGCGAGAGCCCTGTGTGCACAGACAAAGATCATACTATTCGATGAACCCACATCCGCACTGGATCCCGAGACGATCCAGGAAGTATTGGATGTCATGATCAAGCTGGCAAAAGAAAACATCACCATGGTAGTGGTCACCCACGAGATGGGATTTGCCAGACAGGTAGCGGACCGCGTGGTATTCATGGCAGATGGACAGATCATAGAAGAGGGAACTCCGGATCACTTTTTCGAGAATCCTTCCAACGAGCGCGTAAAGCAGTTCCTGGGCAAGATCATCCGCTGATATCCTGTGAACCATACTCTGGTCAGCACAGCGGCAGATGTATTATCATGTCGGTCTATCCATGAAGCCGCATTTTACAGCGTGTCAGTCAGAAAGGCTTCGTGTTTAGATATATATTGAGGAAATAAAAGGAGGAGAAAGTTATGAAAAATTTGAGAAAATGGATTGCACTTGCGGCAGCAATGGCAATGACAGCAACACTGCTCACTGGATGCGGAAGCTCCGAAGCACCTGCATCTGAGGCAGCAGCTTCTACCGCTGACAGCAGCACAGCAGTGGCAACGGCACCTGCGGAGACCACAGCAGCAGACGGAGAGCTGGCAGCAGATGTACAGGCGATTGTAGACAGAGGCGTATTGAGAGTCGGTGTTAAGAATGCGGTAGTCGGCTTCGGCTTCCAGGATACCCTGACCGGTGAGTATTCCGGACTGGAGATCAGCCTGGCTGAGAAGATCGCAGAGAGCCTCGGCGTGGACGTAGAATTCACCGCAGTTACCGCAGCTACCAGAACCGAGCTTCTGGATTCCGGCGATATCGACTGCGTACTGGCGACCTTCACCATTACCGATGAGAGAAAGCAAAGCTGGGATTTCTCCACTCCTTATTTTACAGACTATGTAACCGTACTGGTAGAGGATAAGAGCGGCATTACTTCTCTGGCAGACCTGGTAGACAAAAAGGTCGGTGTATCCTCCGGTTCCACTTCTGCAAAAGCACTGGTGAATGCTATGATCGAAGCCGGTCTGATCGATGGCAGCGGATTTGATGCAGATACCTTCGATCCCGCACTGTGGACCACAGGCGTCTCTTTCCAGCAGTATGATGACTATCCTGCCATCTCCACTGCATTGAGTGCCGGTGAAGTAGATGCGTTCTGCGTAGATAAGTCTATCCTGGCAATCTACAAGACCGAGGGACGTTCTTACATCGATGACAAGTTCTCGCCTCAGGAATACGGCGTAGCTACCACTAAGGGTTCCGGTCTCTCCGCTTATGTGGATGAGCTGATCCAGGGATGGTTGGCAGACGGTACGATCGACAGCCTGATCACTGAGAACGGATTAGAGTAAAGATAACATAAGAAGCAGTCTACAGCGCCCGAAGACTAGGGAGTACCCGGAGGGGCGCTGTAGAGATGAAAAGTAACCGGGAGGAAACACTATGTCTGGTATTATTTCAGCGAGAGCCTGGGGCAAGGTCTGGGCGTACAGGAGTACATTCCTGTTAGGACTTCTGAATACTGTGGAGACAGCAATTTTCGCCATTCTGTTGGCACTGGTGCTGGGTGTGATCTTCGGCCTGATGGCGACCAGCGGGAAAAAGATATTGCAGGTCATCAGCAGAGTCTATGTAGAGATCATGCAGAATACACCGATCCTGCTCCAGCTGTGTTTCTTCTACTATGCACTGGCATTTTCCGGTCACAGCATTGGAATCCTGCCGACAGGTATTGTTGCACTGGGCGTATATACCGGAGCCTATATGGCTGAGGTGGTACGTGCGGGCATCGAATCCATTCCCAAGGGACAGTTTGAAGCGGCACAGTCCCAGGGATTCACCTATGTGGAGCGGATGTATTATATCATCCTTCCGCAAAGCATCAAGATCATTTTACCGCCTATGGTAAACCAGATCGTGAACCTGATCAAAAACCCCTCCTGCCTGTACATTATCGGCGGAGCCGATCTGATCTCGCTGACTTACAGCTTTGTCACCGGGGAAAATACCGGCGGTGCTTATGCACCGGCATATCTGGTCAGCGGACTGCTATTTTTCATTATATGTTATCCACTCTCCAAGACAGCCAGTGTCTGGGAGATTCATCTGAAAAAAAGGGATCAACGAGTGACATTCCAAAAAACAGAAGGGCAGGTGACAGACAATGAGTAATCTGGAAGCAAGCTTTTCCATTTTGGCACAAAAGGGAGTAATGCTCTATATCCTGAAGGGAACACTATTCACTCTGATCATTGCGCTGATCGCCGTCGTGTTAGGAATTGTCATCGGTTCCGTACTGGCTCTGTGCAGGAATTACTGCACAAGCAAAACTACGAAAATATTTGGTATTATCGCCACCGTATACATAGAAGTGTTCCGGAATACACCGTTACTGCTGTGGATCTTCATCTGCCTGGTGTTCTGCCCCTGCCCGGAGCTGTTCAACCGGAAGCTGTTCGGACTGACCACGGTAGAGACGAAGTTCAAGGCAGCGGTTGCTTTGATCCTGTTTACCTCTTCCGTCATTGCCGAGATCATCCGTGGAGGACTGAACTCCATCGCCCACGGGCAGTTTGAAGCCGGTCATGCGCAGGGCTTCAACGTGGTGCAGGTCATGATCTATATCATCCTGCCCCAGGCATACCGGAACGTCATCCCGACCCTCCTCAGCCAGGTGATCACGACCATCAAGGATTCGTCCTACCTGGCAAACGTGGCAACCATCGAACTGATGGCGCGGACGAAGCAGCTGTTGTCCGCAGCCAGCCGTTACAATGGTACTGGTAATGTGAATGTATCCGATGTATTTGTACTGTTTGGAATGGCGGCATTGATCTATTTTATCATCAACTACACCCTGTCCTGCGTGGTGCGTTCTATGCAGAAACGGCGGAAGAGACCGGTACGGGTGGTAGCGGAATAACTGCCTTTTTAATATATGTGATTCGTGTTCGCGCACACTCGGAACAAAACTATTATATATAAAAACGTGCGCAGAAATGGGGATTTGTATGGAACAATATGTGATCACGATTTCAAGACAATTCGGAAGTATGGGACGATCCATCGCCAAAGAATTATCAGAAAATCTGGGAATCGAATTCCTGGACAGAGATATCGTGGAAGCCACAGCGAAGCGCATGGGACTTCCGGTATCCGTCATCAGCGACGAGGAAGAGAGTATGAAGTCCACATTTTTCCGCAGGCAGTATCCGCTCGGGATGGGAATGTCCAGCCTGAAAGATGAGATCTTCTATACTCAGAAAAATATCATCCGTGATTTTGCGGCAAAAGGCTCCTGCATTATTGTAGGCCGCTGTGCAGATTATATTTTGGAAGACATTCCGAATCATTTGAATGTGTTCGTCTATGCACCGGAGGAAGCGCGACTGAAAAACTGCGTGGAGAACTTGCAAATGGATCCCCAGACAGCGAAAAAGATGATGCGTGATGTTGACGCAGCACGTAACCGCTACCACAAGGCATACATTCCCGGCTGGCAGAGTGTCTTTGACCACAAAGATCTCATGATCGACAGCAGCCGGTTCGGTATCGACGGTACGGCGAAGATCTTAGCGGATATTGTCAGAAACCAGTGGGGCTGATGGCCCACAGATTCTTGATCTGCGGGGAGAGCGTGACATAGTCCCAGGTGTGGGAACTGTTGCTTACCCGGTTGGGATCCTTGACACAAAAGCCCGTGTCATCATAATCATAGAGCAGGATATAGTGGCCGGAGGTGGTGAAATCCCCCGGCCGCATGCTGCATACGATAAGTTTGCCCTGATCCAGGGCTGTTTTCATGCTGTTTTCAACCAGGGGAAGTTCCTTGCCGGACAGGCCGAGGGCAGGAAGCCCTTCGGTCCACAGGGACCAGCTGGTACCGGATTCTGTATAATATCCGTTTTTTTCACAATAGGAAGCCATTTCTCTTGGGGTGCCGTTCAAATCCCGGGTGAAGTATACATAGGCCATGGACAGGCAGGTAGGCCCACAGCCGGAGACACCGATGATGCTGTCGCCGAAGGACACATAGCCCCAACGCTTGTCCCATTGCAGGAACAGAGGAACCTGTCCGATGATGACATCGTGAGTGAGGTCGATAGACTGACCCAGATAATTTTGCCGATTAGGGTAGTCAGCTACGAAATCTGCAGCTTCTGCATTGTTTTTCACAAGCTCTGACAGGGCTTCTGTGATGTTTTCAGCATCTGCATCGACGGACGAGAGACTTTCGGCGAAGGTGGTTTCATTTTCTTCTTGCAGCGCGGCAAAATCATATTTGGATACCGGCAGGTCGTATCTTGCAGTCAGCTGGTAGTACAGATGATTGACGGTGGGCAGAATCTCGCCACCGTAATCCTGCCAAAAAGATACTGCGGTGAGAAGCAGCAAAACAGCAACGGAAATGCGGAAGAAGCGTGCAATGCGTTTTCTTCTGCGGATGGCTCGCTTCCGGCGGAGCATCTCCTGTCTGGAAATTCTGTGGCGCTGTCGGTGCACCGGTATCTGATGTGCTGTATTTGTATTCTTTGTATTCATAAAAATCCCTCCCAAGAGTCCCTTTTTTGACAAAATAACCGTCTTTTTCTATAGAAGAGTATAAAGGAATGTCTGATAAAAAGTCTTTTAAGCAGTTTTAAACTTTTGGACAGATATCTTTAAGATTTCATGAAGATATGCTACAATAATGCATGAACTAAAATCATCCGGAAAGGGGAAGCGACCGATGATCAGGAGAAAATATGTGCCGCTGCGCATTGTGCAGCCGGGAATGATGATCGATCAGGCGATCATAGACCGTGCGGGTCGTGTACTGATCGCCAGAAGAACCCGACTGGAGGACTTCCATATTGATGCGCTGAAGAAAATGGGAGTCACAGGCATCTATACCTGTGAAGGTACGGAAGATATCAAACCGGCAGAGGCAGATAAGACACAGTCATTGCCCGAACCCTTACAGAAAAAATATGATCAGGTGAAGGTCAAGGATCCTGCCAAAGTACAGATCTCTGAGAGCGTAAGAAACCGTGTGGCACAGGGTGTGCAGTATTTGTACCAGGACACGCAATCGCCGGACTTCACCAATGCGTCCAGGAGCATAACAGATGATCTACTGCGTGCCATTGAAGATAATGATGCGGTGGCAGTGGATATCGGGGCATTAAAGGTCAGCGATGAATACACCTTCAAACACAGCGTGGATGTAGCGACCATGTCCATGATCGTTGCAAGAAAATACGGACTGGATGACAAACAGGTATACGAAATCGGCATTGCAGGCCTTTTACATGACATTGGGAAATCAAAAGTACCGAATGAAATATTGAACAAGGCAGCGCGACTTACGGACGAGGAATTCGCTATTATGAAGCAACATTCTGTATATGGATACCGGATCCTGCAGCCGAAGGAGGACCTGTCCACGGAGATCAAGCTGGGTGTGCTGCAGCATCATGAGAAGATAAACGGAAAAGGATACCCGATGGGAGTTACGGGAGACAAAATAGACCTGTTTGCAAGGCTGATCTCCATATCGGATATCTATGATGCCCTGGTGACGGAGCGCCCTTACAAGAAACCGTTCTCCCCCAGAGATGCTGTGGAGATGATCATGTCCATGACGGAAGAACTGGATATTAACGTTATGCGCTGCTTTTTAGAGAGCGTCATCCTCTATCCTGTCGGCACAGATGTGGCATTGAGCAACGGCGAGACCGCCCGTGTCGTGGAAAATATCCCCAATGCCGTTCTCCGCCCGAAGGTCCTGGGACTCACCACCGGACGAGTGTACGACCTCGCCAATGATGTGAAATGCGCGAATATTATTATTTTGTAAATTGAGAGTTAGTGAAATACCACCCGGATGACTTTGTTGTCTTCCTGGGTGGTATTTTTGTTTTGATGTTCCGATCTTTACTGCCTAAAATCCATTTTGTGCTTTATAAGCAGTAAATTTAATGCGATTTTCTTTTACAGCGACTGGTATTTACTGCCGGAATGGAAGCATCCTATCCGAAGCAGTAATTTTTAGAACGTTTTCATGGATTCTTCGATAAAAATACCGCTTGGTTTTCTAAAATCACTTTCCGGGCAGTAATATGTTTGTCCTACAACAGAGAGTTAGCGAAACAGCCGCGTAACCTTCTTTCTATTGCTTTGGTGAAAATCGCATCAAAATAGCAAAATCCGTACAAAAAA
>ERZ773158.2950-NODE-2950-length-11376-cov-3.269764_pt1 | contig 11376 bp, 10 predicted proteins | sample MGYA00511918_ERZ773158 | MGnify/ENA primary metagenome ERZ773158 (study PRJEB29015, sample SAMEA2737876) | human gut metagenome | biome: human gut; feature: human-associated habitat; material: faeces | place: China | collected 2012 ...
AAAACACAGTATACGGCATGGCAAAACAGCTGACCGATGTCAAAACGGCTGCGGCGGTACTCTTTGCAGACGCGGCGGTGATGATCCTTGTCTTTTTCTGCTCCGGCGCAGTGAAGAGAAGGGCTTTGAAAGGAGGACATTATTTTGACTGATGTTATAGTTATAGATAAGCTGACAAAAAGCTTCAAAGGGAAAACGGTTCTCGAAGATGTCAATATGCGGCTACAAGAGGGCGGGATATATGGCATCGTCGGCGACAACGGCAGCGGAAAGACTGTACTTTTGAAGCTTATTTGCGGATTCATGAAGCCCGACAGCGGCACGGTCACCGTCAACGGCAAGGTGATAGGCAAAGACGTGGACTTCCCGGAGAACACGGGAATTATAATCGAAGCGCCCGGCTTCCTGCCCAATTACAGCGGCATGAAAAATCTTGAATACCTCGCCTCGATACGCGGCAAGATCGGCAAAGAGCAGATAGAGTCCGCCATGAAAACAGTCGGGCTTGACCCGTCGTCAAAGCTGCGTGTCGGCAAATATTCGCTCGGCATGAAACAGCGCCTCGGCATAGCGCAGGCGATAATGGAGGATCAGCAATTATTGACCCTCGACGAGCCGATGAACGCGCTCGATAAGGACGCAGTCGAGGAGATGCGAAAGCTCTTCCTGAGCTTTAAAGCGAGCGGAAAAACCATGCTCATAGTCTCGCACAACGAGGGCGATATCTCGACCCTCTGCGACGAGGTTTATGAATTTGACGGCGCGCGGATAAAACGGCGCGAAAATGTCTGAAATATACTCACGGAGCTGAAAAATAATGAAATCAAACAGAAAAATTATCGTGTCCGCCTTCACCCTGCTTCTTGCTGCAATCTCGCTTGCCGGGTGCGCTAAAGTGGCGCGCGAGCCGGAAACAACGACTGCACCCGAAACTACGACCGAGGAGCAAACGACGGAGCCGACCACCGAACCGACAACTCAGGCGGAGACAACAAAGGCGACCTCCGCACGCGGCGCGGAAACGACCCGCCGGGCTTCCGGTTCTTCAAATACCGCTTCAAAGACTACGGAATTTCAGGTCGATTTTGACGCGATAAGAATGCTCGGGGTTCCGAAATTCCGCGCATATGCCGACCTGGGTGATGGCTTTTCATCAACAGGAAAGACCGCGACCGTGAACGGAGTCAAGTGCAAGACCTATAAAATAACTTTTGAAGACAGCGACGATGTCCTGCTCGCATACGATGAGCAGAACAAGGTGCTGTATGAGTACGACAACGAAACAAAAGATTGGATAGAATTATAAAAAAACAGGCGCTTTACGGTTTTGCCGCAGAACGCCTGTTCTTTTTTGTGTTTATATGTGCAGTGCTTTGAGTATCGCTTCGGTGTCCTCAAAGTGCGGGATTATCATATCGGCGCCCGCCGACATGAGCCTTGCCCGTTTCTTTTCGTCTATTCCGTCGCCTGTCTTTTCGTTTGTCGCCACGCCGACCGCGTATCCGCCGAGCTTTGCCGTGAGCTCTATCTCAACAAATCCGTCGCCGAAAGTGACAAGCTCCTCCGGGTCGAGCTTCTGCTCTTCGATCATGTTCTTTATAACCGCCTCTTTCGAGCAGTCGAGCAGAGCGTCCTTCGCGCCGTGAATGCCGCCGTCGAAAAGATTTTTGACTCCGATTAAGGACGCCTCATATATGACATCTTTTTCGTCCGGGCCGCTCGCGAGGAAGCATCTTATCCCGGCGTTCCTCAGCGCCTTTATGAACTCGACAGACCCTCTGACCGCGAGATCGGCGGGGGAGAGACAGCCGCTTTCGAGTCCCTTTTTTCTGTCGGCTATCCGCGTTTCGAGTCTGCGCAGATATTCTTTTTTGTATTCGCCCGGGTCAACGTGCTCTCCGCCGCGGCGAACAACTGCCTCGTTGAGCGCGATGCACTGGAATATTGTCTGCTTGCCGGTCAGTCGGTCGACGAATTCCGTGACCTCTTCGCATATTCCGTCTTTATTTTCATTTGTGCCGAGAGCTTCGATGACCTCGCAGAAATACGGAATCATCACTTTCTGCCAGCCCTCGCGTATAAGGCTTATCGTGCCGTCAAAATCGAACAGCGCGCATTTGAAGCCCTTGCCGCTGTATTCTTTTATCGTTTCAATTGAAAAACTCATTCCTGTGCCTCTTAGTTTTATTTTTTACTGTGCGAGCGCTTCTATTTCCTCGGGCGATGCCGTGCCCGTGACGCCGATTTTCCTGACCGTCACGCCGGACGCGAGCCCCGCAAACTGAGCCGCCGCTTTGAGCTCGGTCTTTGCGGCGATTGCCGCAGAAAATGCGGAGAGCGAGGTGTCGCCCGCGCCGCAGATATCAACTTCGCCGTCGAACAGCACCGCGTCGGCTTTCTCCGTCCTGTCGCCGTCGGTGACTATCGAACCGCGCTTTCCGAGCGTGCAGAACACGGTCGAGCGGTTCTTTTTCGCGAGCAGCTGCGCCGCTTCGATGAACTCGTCATATCCCGCGTCTATGTAGCCCTCGTTGTTATACACTGCGCGCCAGCACTCTACCTCGTTGGGCTTCAATATGCAGTCGGTGTATTCACCGATGTTGTATCGGCTGTCCGCAATGACGGTGAGCCCCGATTTTGCAAGTGCAATTATCTCATCGCGCACGCGCTTTGTGATTATGCCGAATCTGAACTGATCCGCGACGCAGAGCACATCGATATTTCCGGAGATTTTTCTGAGATTTTCAATCACCTTGTCCTCGGTCTCTTTTGATATCGGCTCGTAGTTGTCGAAGTCGAGACGCGGATCTTCGTATTCTAGCTCCGATATGCCCTTTCGCATCGGCTTGCAGTAGGCGTTGGTGAAGCGGCCGGGTACTTTGATGACAAAATCCCTGTTCATGCCGCTCTTTTCGAATATATCTTCCATGAGCATGCCGCGCCAGTCGCCGCCGATAAGGGATATCGGAATAAGCTCTTTTGGGGAGAGCGCCGCGAGGTTCGACGCAACATTTCCGCCCGCGCCGAGATAGACCCTCTCACCGACTATCGGCAGGGGATAGTGCGGAGTCTCGCGCGAGAGCTCGGATTTCGTCATATCCGCGTGCCAGTAGATATCAACGCAGAAGTCGCCGATTATGCCTATGCGCGCATTTTTTATGCCGGCGCATATTTTTTTGACCTGTTCTTTTGAAAGCATATCTTACCTCAAATCAAAGCTGCTCTTTGAGCTTGTCGTAGAGCGTGGGTATGGTTATCTGATGGTCGCCCTCAAAGTGCCAGCCCCAACCGCCGCGGCAGGTCGGGCGGTTGACGATATTCTTGCGGGGGCGGTAATAATAGTTCGGATCCTCGTAGCCTATCTTGCAGCGGAAGTTGCCCAGGCGCACGAGGTCAAAGTTCGCCGTGGTTATGTTGAACGTGGGATAGCCGAGGTTGCGCGCTATTGAAAGAGTCTTGAGGAACACCTCGGGACCGATAACGGCAGAGCCGAAGTTGAGAAAAACGCCGCCGTCGAGCTGCGACACGCTGTACGCCATCTTCTTGAAATCAATGCCCGAGCATTTGCCGATAGCCTCCATGTCGCAGGTGGGGTGCTGGTGGATGATATCCGTGCCGAGTGCTATGTGATAGGTCGCGGGAATATCCAGTTTATATGCGTTCCAGAGTATGCAGTCCTCGCGGTTCGGGAACTTCTCGGAGTGCATGTCTATATATTCGCCGAGCGCCTCGCCGTAGCCGATGTTGAGCTTCGCGCCGCGTTGAATAGCCTCGTTCATCCATGCTCCCGTCTGTTCCCACATTCCGAATGAGCCGTCCTCAATCGCGGTCGGCACATCTTCGGATGTGCCGCCGAGATACGCCAGCTCAAAGTCGTGTATGCTTGTTGCGCCGTTTGCGGCGATGTGCGTGATAACGCCCATTTTCATCAGCTCTATGACATAGCGTGAAAGGCGGTTTTTGACAACATGCGCGCCCATACTCCATATGACGGGACGCCCGTTCTTGCGCGCCTTGACTATTCTCTCAACAAGCTCGTCAAAGCCCTCGTATTTGTATTCCTCGTGCGGAGTGACGCCGGGTGTCATCATGTTGTCTATGGTGACGAGATTGTGCCTGTCCTCGGCTGAATATGTCTTTATTCCGGAAAAATCAAGCTGCATCTGTCTGCGAAGCATAATACCCTCTCCTTAAATCATCGTTCTTATCGGATTTTAACATATTGCTGCGGAATTTACCACAGTTTTACTAAAATTTGTTGCAAATTCCCACAAAAAGCGATACGCCCGCAGAATAACTGCGGGCGCGCCTGCTTTAGGATTATTTTTCGCTTGAATCCTTTTCGTTTTTCTCTTTTTCTTCTCTCGCGGCTCTCTTTTTCTTGATGAATCCGGGAGTTATCTTGTCGAGTATTTCATCGAGCTTTTGCCATTCGGCTTCGGCCTTTACCGAGTCCTCCTCAAGGCGTTTGTCCATGTCGTAGTACATGATGCTGCATCCGCAGTGGGGGCAGTTGGGCTTTAAGTCGAATATTCCGAGCTTACCGCCGCATTTCGGGCATTTGCGTTCCATTTATATCTCTCCTTCCGACTTGGATATCGTCTTCGAGTTGAGCTCGCGGCGGGCAATCATCTCTTCCTGAATGTCCTTGAGCTTCTTGCCCTCGAGGTCATAGAATCTGTAGGGTATGAGCGAGATGAGCGACGCCACGGGCGGGAGTATGGTGACCAGAGCCCAGAGCCAGAAACGGGTGTTTATCTGCGGGTTTTCAACAAGCTGAAGCGAGTTGTCCGCGAGCTGAACGGTGACAAGGCCGATGACCGGGATTATGGCCGTTGCGATAGCCGTGCAGAGCGAGCCCGTGAGCTTGCTGATGAAGGTCAGCAGCGAGAACGCCATGCCCTCGTTTCTTTCGCCCGTCTTCCACTCCATGTAGTCGACAGTGTCGCCTATCATCTTTGTGGGGACGACCATGTTTATGCTCGTCAGCGAGCTGAAGATGAAGCCCTGAATCATAAGCAGCGGGACAATGACCGCCGGGTTGCGATAGAATTTCATGCCGATTAGGAAGGTGGTCGTACCGACGAGTGCCTTGAGAATAGTTGTGCGAACGACTATCTGCTTCGACGTCCATCTTCTCTCGAGAGCGGGTAGCAGCAGATAAGTCAAAAATCCGGAAATAACTCCGGGGATTCCGATTATCGTGCCCCAGCTCGCCGCGCCGAGGGAGAATATGTAAAAATACTGCGCGAATGTGTCGGTAACTCCGCCGACGGTTGCGAGAATGTTGGAGCAGACTATGAGAAGCAGGGGCTTGTTCTTGAAAAGGAATCTGAAGCAGTCGAGAACCTTCGGCTCGTCGGAATTCTGAACCACACGCTCGCGGCAGAAGATACCGGAGAGCGAGAAGAGTCCCATGCCGACAGTGCCAGCGACAATTCCCATGACAAGGAAGAGCTGGCGCATATTGATTCCGATAACGCCCTTGTTGCTCAGGTCGATGAGCAGGGATATAACGGGCGTAGCAAGTCCGCCGATTATGCCGGAGAGGAAGCGCGCCGAGGTTATGGCGTTCGATCTGTCAACGGGGTTCGGGGATATCGCGGCGGACAGACCCCAGAACGGAATGTCGCCTATCGTATAGAAGAACTCCCAGATGAAATATGTGACGCACATGTAGATTATCTTGAGCGTCGTCGACTGAACTCCCGCGAGGAATTCCGCGCCGCCGAAGAACACGACAGTCGCTATGCCGAGCGGTATCGGGACGAAGAGCAGATAGGGACGCAGTTTTCCGAGATTCGTGCGGGTCTTGTCAACTATCGTTCCCATCATCGGGTCGTTGAGTGCATCCCAGATGCCCATGACGGTTATCATCGTTGCGACCGCTGTGCTCGGTATGCCGAACACGGTCACAAGGAAGAATGTCAGCTGCATGCGGACCATGTTGTATCCAATGACCTGACCGCCGTTTGCTACGCCGTAGATAACCGTTTCTTTTACTCCGACGTATCGTTTTTCTTTCAGCCTTTCGTTGTTAGCCAATTTGTTTTCCTCCTCCGGGCGCGGAAAGCGCAGATGTATTTTCAGTGTTTTCGCATTCGTTTATGAATTTTTCCGCTGCCGCCTCATAAGCGCGCGGGTCGGTATAGTAGCTCTGCGCGTGAACCGCATTTTCGACCGTCAGCATTTCTTTTTGGGTCGGGCACGCGTCAAACAGCTCTTTCTGCATCTTTACGGGCACGAGCGCATCTTTTGCGCCGTGAATAAATAGTATCGGCACTTTCGCGCTGCGAACGGCTTTTATCGGCGATGCGTCGCGCAGGCTGTATTTGCAGATTATGCGGCAATACAGGTCGAATATATATAGCAGGGGAAACGCCGGGAGCCCGAACGGATTTTTGAGCTGATAGGCGAATTCATCCCATGCGCTCGTGTAGGAGCAGTCCGCGATGATTCCCTTGACCGTCGGGTCGGTTATTTTGTCGCTCATCATCAAAACCGTCGCGCCGCCCATCGACACGCCGAGCAGGAATATGTCGAGCTCCGGGAATCGTTTGCGGGCGCAGTCTATCCAAAGAAAAGTGTCCTTTGATTCGTGCGTGCCGTAGCCTAAGAATTTTCCCTCGCTCTCGCCGCAGCCGCGGTGCTCTGGCATCAGAATTGTATAACCCATGCGGTGAAAGTACGGTGCGGAAAAGCAGAATTCGCATATCCCTGAGCTGTGCGCCCCGTGGCAGGCGATTATCATGCGCCCGTTGCTCTTCTCGGGCAGGAGCAGGCGCGCATATATTTTTTCGCCGTTCGATGCCGTAAGCGTGAGCTTTTCGAACGGCATTTTCCCGAACTCTTCTTCGGCTTTTCTGTGATCTTTTGCAAAGTCATCCTCAACCTCGCCTTTTGCGGCGGGCAGCTTTATCGGCTTATACCATATTACCTGATTGAACAGGAAGCCGCATATCGCGAACAGCAGCACAACGGCTATCGCGAGCACAACAAGCAGAATTATTATCACGGTGTTCATAATTCGGCACCTTTCAGATATTCTGTCGTATCAGACAAGCTCCATTATACTGAAATAAAACCCAAAAAGCAATACAAATTCAACATAAAGATAAAATTTATATACATAATTATATGAAACTTTTACAAAAATCATGGATGACAGACGAAATAACACGCTTTCCAGAGGAACGAGATATCAAGCGGCAGATAAAATTAATTGCATTATCGAATCGTTATATGACATGAGTGTTGGTTTTATATCAATTAATATCCAAACTGATGATTGTTAATCAGACTCGGTGTTTGTATAATTAAGTTATACAAGAAACTTGTGGGGTGAATAAAGTATGAAGAAATATGCTTATAATCCGATCTTGCCGCTCGACAAATATATTCCCGACGGCGAGCCGCACGTTTTTGACGGCAGGGTATATCTGTTCGGAAGCCACGACAGAGAAGGCGGCAATACTTTTTGTGAGCTTGACTATGAATTCTTTTCCGCGCCGATAGACGATCTGAGTAACTGGAGCAGCAATGGCATAAATTATTGCTCCAAACAGGATGCACTTTACACAAACGAAAGATCGTATATGTATGCACCCGATGTTGTCCGCGGCAACGACGGAAAATATTATCTCTACTACTGCCTTGCCGGAGAAAAGGGAAGCGGCGGATATAACGGTCCCGTCAGCGTCGCAGTATGCGATAAGCCGGACGGAAAATATGAATATCTCGGATATGTTAAAAACCGTGACGGAACACCGTTTAATAAATATGTTTGCTTTGATCCCGCAGTTATAAACGATGGCGGAGTTATCCGTCTTTATTACGGAACTTCAATGCCTATGGGCGTGTGCCTACCTCGATTTGTGCGCAAAATCGCTTCGACAGCTCTTGGAAAAACCTATGGCAAAAGCAGGGCGGAGATAACAGCCGAGCCCGGCATCTGGGGCGCAAATATGGTGACGCTATGCGATGATATGCAGACGGTCGAGTCGGACGCAGTCAGAATTATACCGGAAAAAGCCAAGGGAACATCGTTCGAAAATCATGCATTTTTTGAGGGTTCATCTATTCGTAAAATAAACGGAATATACTATTTCATATATTCCTCTCAGAAAAATCACGAGCTTTGCTATGCGGTGAGCAAAGAGCCTGACAGGAACTTTGAATACGGCGGAACTATTGTCTCAACAGGTGATGTCGGATTTGACGGTCGCAAAGAAAAAGACCGTCTCAATGTGACAGGCACAACACATGGCAGCATCGAATTCATAAACGGCAGATGGTATGTTTTTTATCACAGATTGACTCATGCGAGCGATTACAGCAGACAGGCTTGCGCCGAGCCGATAAAAATTAATGAGGATTCAAGCATCTGCCAGGTTGAAATCAGCAGCAGCGGACTTGAAGCAAAGCCTTTGTCGGCGAGCGGGATATATCCGGCAGTTATTGCTTGCAATATAACAAACGGCAGAATGCCGCATATATCCAACAGGCGATATAACGGAAATATTCCGAAAATCACCGATTGCCGCGGCGAAAGATATATTGCGGATATTGACCGCAGAACCGCTGTCTGTTACAAATGGTTTGACTTCGTAAGTGATACCGGCGAGATTATCCTTGATATTGATTCGCACGCTGACGGAAAAATCGTTGTTTTCGCCAACCGTATTCCAATAGCGTCTGCGGCGATAACCCCATGCGGCAGAAGCAAAATAATTATGCAATATAAGGTTCATGACGCGAACAGTCAAACGCTGTCAATTAACTTTTCGGGTAAAGGCACATTCGATTTATATACAATTGAATTTAAGGAGTGACGATATGGTTTAAAGGAACTGATATGAGCGACAATGGCGCTTATATGAAGAAAGTGCTTTTGCAGGTTGAAGATCTGAATGCGGTAATAGAGAAAATCAAGTCTGAGGATTTTGTCGATAAAGATAATATTTATTTGCTTGGAAGCAGCATGGGAGGGGTTACCGTTGCAACCTGTGCGGTTACTCATACAGACGATATAACGGGTATAATATTGCAGTATCTGGCTATATTCCTTAACGAACAGGCTTATGAGATCGGTGCTGAATATGATGTAAACGGATATAAAAATCCCGTCTTGCTTCTTCAGGGTGATAGCGACAATGTGGTACCGGATAAATACTCAATAGAGCTTTGTGACTATTATAACAGCATTGATAAGAATCATTGCCGGATGATAATATATAACGGTCAGCCCCATGTGTTTACCGGGAAATACAAAGTAATCGCAGCAAAAGATATTTACGAATTCATTAATTCCTGATGCTGTTAATATGACAAAACCGCCTTGCTTTCGCTTGGCGGTTATATTTATCAAAAAAAGAAGGGGTCTCGCAAGTGCTGAACATGTATCAACCCGCAGCTTACGTCCCTGACGCCCCATGCGTTCGCCCCTTCCGCAAAAGGGGTCTCGCAAGTGCTGAACATGTTTCACCCGCAGCTTACGCCCAAGACGCCTCATGCGTTCGCCCCTTCCGCAAAGAAAGGGTCTCACAAGTACTGAACATGTCCGAAGACCCGCAGTCTACGTCCAAGACGCCTCATGCGTTCGCCCTTTCCGTTCAGAATATAGCATAGCCGCAAACGCGAAGTCAAGCGTTTGGCAAAATATTATGAGCAAAGGACAATATATCGGACAGTGGATAAGCCCAAGACAAAATTCTATTGATAATTTCCGACGGCGGTGTAAGATGTAAATGACAGTGGGGAGGGCGACCACCGCTGCCCGAAGATGTCAACGGGGGCGCGATATATTTCAATCCACGCCCTCCGTGGGGAGGGCGACGATAAATAACACTAACAGTAATAGATAAAGTAGCATTTCAATCCACGCCCTCCGTGGGGAGGGCGACTTTGTGATAACTGCTGAAAGCCTTAGGCTCCATTGTCTCACTTCCCGTATTTTGTTTGTTTCAACATACATTTTTTAGAGAAAATTGTCAACTTAACTGCAAAAACGATGCGATTTTTGTCGAAAGTGATGCAAAAACAAAAAGCTTAGTTCTTCTTTATAACAAAACTTCCGACGCTGTCGTCACCGAGCGAGGCGATGACATTCATAAATGTGTTCTTCGACATAACGGCAAAATACCCGCTTACTTCAAATTTTTCCGGGAAATGCTTCTCGATTTTTTCGAGCGCTGATTTCAGCGCGAAAACAGCCGCCACACCGTGCTTGCAGATGCCGCACGCCCAGCAGTCGCAGGTGATGTTTGCAATCATGCCGTTCTTGTAGTCAAATTCAACTTCGTGCAGCTCGTCCGTGCCGACTATCGCGTGCCCCTTGCCGTCTTCAACGCTGAGATACAGAACCTCGCCGCAGTTGAAGTCGGATTTGCCTACCATTATCGTGTGCTCGTATGCTCCCATGCCCTCGAGATCGTCGAGGCTATAGAACTTGTTTTCCTTCGCGCTCGCATATTCCTCATCGGGCTTGGCGGGAGCTTTGAAGTAGGGGAGTATCTTTCCGAACGGCACGGTATTTTTGTCAAAAGAGAACAGTTCGTCGCCGACATAGCAGAACTCGCCGGAGATATCCGTGTCGATTTTTGCGATTATTCTTTTGTAGTTGGACAGCTTTATCTTGAATGTGTATGACACATCGATGACCTTGCCGCGCTTGCCCTCGAGCTTGCCGTCAACATAGACGAGGTCGCCGACATGTAGGTCGAAAAGATTGTTATAATATGTGCAGTCGAAGCCGCGCTGCGGGAAATAGACCCTTACGAGTGATTCCCTCGCGGGAGCCTCTTCGGGAGCTTTTGTCTCGGTCTCGGGAGCTTTCTTCTCCGTCTCTTTCTCAGCGGTAAAACCTATCTTGAATTTCATATGTATCTCTCCGTTCCTTATTTTCTGATTCTATTCTATCACGGCAGGTGTGTCAAAAAAACGGACAGTAAATCTCAAAAGCCTTGTAATTGGCGGCATTTGCGCCGACTTTGTCTTTTGGCGGTGACAAACGGAATGCAAATCGGGGGGCTTATCACTTTAGCTGTAGCAAGGTAAAAGCAAGCGACCCAACCGGTCTTTATAATCAAGCTTTCAATAGCCGCGCCGCAGTATCCGAAATCTATCTGGGAAAGGCGGGCAACATCACCGAAGCGCCGCCGACTGGGAGTCGCGAGTTATGTATTTCGAGACCTCGTTGAGCGGCTTGTAGGGGTCGGCGACCTCGACGACCCCTTGATGCGTGAGCGTCACGGCGTTTTTTGGAGATGATGCAAGTAAAGCAATCCTTTAGTCACTTGCCACTATTATAGATTTTTAAAGCAGGCGAACGAAGTTCCGCCTATGATCCGTAAAATAAGTTTTTGCAAAGATCCCGTG
>ERZ773158.2951-NODE-2951-length-11367-cov-4.921322_pt1 | contig 11367 bp, 9 predicted proteins | sample MGYA00511918_ERZ773158 | MGnify/ENA primary metagenome ERZ773158 (study PRJEB29015, sample SAMEA2737876) | human gut metagenome | biome: human gut; feature: human-associated habitat; material: faeces | place: China | collected 2012 ...
TCCTGGACTTCCAAAAATTCAGGGGATAGGGGCATGGGCGGCCGGACATTCATCAGAGAGCGGAGCAGCCGCCGCTGTGAGAATGCATCCACCGGAAATGCTTCCGCCTGCTCCCGGTACTGAGGCATTTCCGCCAGAAGGGTTTGATTCAAATATTGTACCTGTTCCCTGCGATCCATGGGTCTCCTCCAAAGGAAAGATTTATTGTACGGTCTGATACCGGAAATGCCAGAGCGGAGATCGGCACAGAGCCCGCTTCCCGGCACTTGCAGAGGGCGTCCCCTTCTGCGGGAAAGCGCAGGCTGCTTCACCCCTTGCTTTCTATTGTACGGCGGGATTCACCACTCGTAAAGTACGCACAATGCTGTGACATAGGCACCGGGAGGTAACCAATGGGCTGCGGGGCTTTCCACGGGGCGAAATTTCTCATCGCCGCCCCATGGGAGCTTGACAATCGCTCTGCAGGTACCATAAAATATGGATGATATCAGAGGATTTGAAGTGATCGGTATACAGGAGGGACCTGCAGATGGCAGCCGCGGCAAAAGAACTTCCGGCCTGTCCGGTAGAAACCACGCTGACGCTGATCAGTGACAAGTGGAAGGTGCTCATTCTCCGGGATCTGATGCCGGGGACAAAGCGATTTGGAGAGCTTAAAAAATCAATCGGGAATGTGTCGCAGAAAGTGCTGACGGCAAACCTGCGTCAGATGGAACGCGACGGTCTGGTACACCGAGAGGTGTTCCCGGAAGTGCCGCCGCGCGTGGAGTATTCGCTGACGGAGACCGGACAGACGCTGCAGCCGGTCATCGAGGCGATGAAAAACTGGGGTACCCAGTACAAGGCCGCACACGCCGCCTAGCCCGGCTTGGGGCGTATCCCTTTCGTCAATCGCGACACGCCGATTTGTGCCACAGACAGTAAAGGTGTAAATTAGTCGATTGTCTGCGAGCGTGGCGGAATGGTAGACGCGCTGTCTTCAGGTGGCAGTGAGTGTATGCTCGTGGGGGTTCAACTCCCCCCGCTCGCACGGGCCGAAAAGGGCTGGAATCCAACGATTCCAGCCCTTTTGCTTTATCCAAAACGTATGAAATGTGACAAAAAAAGTACTAAACATGCGCCGAAAGCCCAGCTATCTCAGCAGAAACAGACAAACGGACATCCAAACCCAAAACCAGCACCACAAATGTCCGATTCTCCAGAAAACACAATCCGAATAACCAATTCGGCAGAATCGAACACATAGCCACCCAAAACCACACTTCACGTGACCGGTTGGAAAAACAGATACGTAACGCATTGCAGACCAATCCCATGCGTCCGATTCTGAAGAAAAACGAAATTCGCCGTACGACTTTTCCGCGCACGCAATCGCAAGCATTTCCCGGTATTTCACTGTGAGCATAATCGCGGAATGAGCAGGACACGGAAGAGTTGGGTGAAGTGAAAGGTCAAGGTCAGGAGCCCGGGAGGGTTCCGGATGCGGCAACGAACCCGGTCGCCGATCTCGCTGGATGGTGACGCCGCAGCGATAATCGCACGGCCGGCTGCCAAGCCGCATTACTCCGCGCACAGAACGCGCATTTGCTTAAGGAGTACCGATTATGGCAATGTTTCCGGCTTTGATGAATGACACGATGTTCTCCGATCTGTTCGACGATCCGTTCTTCGAGGGTTGGCGCAACATGGACCGCGCAGCCGCATGCGATCCGAACATGTCCGCAGGCATGATGAGCACCGATGTGCGTGAGACCGACAAGGGCTACATGGTCGACATCGACATGCCTGGCTTCAAGAAGGACGACATTTCGCTGGACCTGCAGAACGGCTATCTGACCGTTTCCGCGCATCGCAACAGCTCGCACGAGGACAAGGACGACAACGGCCGCTGGCTGCGTCGCGAACGCTACGCCGGCTCTTGCTCTCGTAGCTTCTACGTTGGCGAGGACGTGAAGGATTCCGACATTCACGCCAGCTACAAGGACGGCACCCTGTGCCTGGAAATGCCGAAGCCCGAAGCGCAGCAGCAGGTTGAGACCAAGCATCAGATTGCGATTGAAGGCTGATTTTCCAGCTGCCGTACGTCATATTCGCACGTCGTAAGTCACGGTAATCGCTAAGCAAAGCGAAGCCGGACGCCCGTAAGTGGGTGTCCGGCTTTTTTGTTTGTCCGCACGCCGCCGCCCGAAAAGCAACGCCCGTCACGGCACTTAACGCACCAAAAACACCATGATGAGAATCATCACGAATCCAACCAAATCGGTCGGTTCGAACACCGCGTCCGTCCATGCCACCGCGGAAATCGTGGCCATCACCGGTTCGCTGGTGCCGAGCATGGTGGCACGCATCGAACCGACGCGCACCACGCCGGCCATGTACAGCCAGAACGCGCCGAATGTGCCGCCGATCACGGTGAACGCCATCAGCCCCACACCCAGCCAATCCAACTGCGGCGCCGTAGCCCACGGCCGCACGAACGGCAGCAGCACAAGCCCGGAAATCAGGAACGCGATGCCATTGACGGTGAAGTTGCCCCAACGTTCGATGAGCTTAACCGGAAGAAACACCATGGCCGCCGTGGACGCCGCGTTGATAGCGCCCCAAATCAGGCCGACCAACGGCAGTTTCAGCGTGGTGAAGTCGCCGCCGGTCGCAATCAGCACGGTTCCCGCGAAGGCGAGCGCCACGCCGATGCCTTCCCGTACGCCGGGCAGTCGCCGCCCGCGCAGGCATACGACCCCCAAGACGAACAGCAGGTTCAGGCTTTGCAGCACGGTCGCGGTGCCGGAGTTGGTCCAGTTGATCGATTCGAGGTAGGCGACCTGCACCAGCAGCACGCATATGATGGCGGTGGCCAGCAGCCGCGGATATGATTTGCGATCGCGTAGCGCGCCGGTAAGCAGTTTCGGCGTCATGATGGCCGAGCAGGTGAGGAAAAGCACGCCGGCTGCCAGTTCGCGCACGCATGCGATCCACAGCGGCGAGGCGTGGTACGTGCCCATGAGGATTTTGGAGACGGTGGCGTTGACGCCCCACAGCACGCCGCCGCACAGGGTCATCGCAATGCCGATAATCAGGTCTTTCGGCGTGCGTTCGAACGTTTTTTCCGCCACTGCGGCTCCTTCCCCTTCACTGTTCGCTCATCGCACACCGTACACGCCGCATGTGTCTTGCAGTGGCAGCCGCTCACAGACTGTCCGCGGGCGCGCTGAGGAAGTCGAGAATCTTGTTCACATACGGTCCGACCACCGTGTTCGGCATGGAGAAGATCTCGTGCAACGACTTGCCGTACCGTATTTTTTCGATTGATCCGCCGCCTTCGCGCACGCGTTCCACGAAATCGTCCTGCGGACCGTTCAGGACCCAGACGTCACGGCCCGCTTGGAACAGCAGCGTCGGAGTTTCGATCGCACCGCACATGTCCGGTTTGAGTACGGCTCGAGACAATGCCATCGCCTGATGCGCCCATTCGAAGGTGGCCGCGTTGGTCTGGCATGCCACGTCGTCGACGCGCTGCTTGTGGAACCAGCGAACGCGCGCCTCGGACGCGCCCTTATGCTCGTCGAGATCGAGTTCGGGGGAAAAATCGGTGTGACCGAATACGCGCGCTTTGCCGAATCCCAAGCCGCACAACGCGCCTGTAGCGATGCGTGCGATCCATGTCGGCATGCCGACGACGGGGGCGATCATGGGTGCGGACAGCACGGCCTTGTCGAACAGGCTCGGATAGTGTTCCATCACGGCCGCGCCGATGCCGCCGCCCATCGAATGGCAGTACAGGTTCAGTGGCTCGCCGCACGCGTATTCGCGGCCCACAGTGTCGGCGAAGGCTGCGAAATCGGACACATACCGGCGCCAATCGTCGATCCACACCAGGCTGGGATTGCTCACATCGTGTGCGGAATGGCCGTGCCCGCGATGCTCGAGGATGCATACGGAATAGCCGGCCAGCAGGAAATACCATGCCATCTCGCTGTATTTTCGCGCGAATTCGGTGAATCCGTGCGAAATGACGATCACACCGCGGAACACGCCCGAAGCGCCGTCCTCACGCAGCGCATCGAATTTGGCCGCGTCGTAACAGCAATAGTGCAACCGGCCGGGTTCGTCCAGTTTGGGCAGCGCGTCGCCGTTCCAGTCAACGGTGGCTGGATCCATCCATCCTTCCGTCATGCAGGCGTCCAGCGCGGGCAGCACCTTGCTTTCCATTTCGGCGTCGTAATTCGCCTCGTCGAGCAGCCTAAGAGTCATGCTTTCATCATACGAATCCCACATGAACAGCCTTCAGAGCCCCACGCTTCGGCTCCACGGATCGAACGCGCCTCCTCACTCGTGGACGCGCTCCCCCGTACAATGTCGGTATGAAAATCATGTCATTGTGTGTGGCATTCGTCATGCTCTGCACCATGCAGCCAGCCGGAACGATGACCCCTTCCAACGGGAAGGCTGCCATCTTCGCCGACGCGGCGAGAGGAACCGCATCCGCCATCATCGACTGCCCGCCGCCGCTTTACTGGCTGTGTGGAAAGTGAGCCATGCGATGAATCCCACGAAATCCGCAGCTCCCATACCAAAAATCCACCGTGTAGCGCTGGTCGACAACGATCCGCGCGCGTTGGAATCGCTGAGCCTTCTCATCGAAGCGAAGGTCCCCACGGCCTACGTGGTGTGGACGGCCACTTCCGGCGACGAAGCGATCGAACGTTGCCAGAGGAACGACGACAATCTCAACCTGCTTGTATTGGACATGTCCATGGAGGGCTTGCAGGGGCCGGCCATCTGCCATCGGATCCGTCTCATGGACAGGCATCTGCCGATTCTGGGCATCACCAGCTTCTCCATCAACAGCTACCGTAGCAGGCTGATGGAAGCCGGAGCGCAGGGACTGATCGGCAAGGAGGATTCCGATCAGCTGGCGAAGGCCATCGAGCGGCTCTGTGGAGGCAACGTTATGGAGGGATTCGAACCTCCCGCCCTGGCCAACGTGCGCATCAGACGCGAGGAGGAGACTTCACCGCGGCTCACCGTGCGCGAGGAGCAAATCATCTCCCTGTGCGCCGACGGCATGCTGGACAGGGAGATCGCCGAACGACTGGACATCTCCGAAAGCACCGTGCGCAAGCATATGCAGGGCATTCTCAAGAAGCTGAACTGCAAGACGGCACGCCAGGCAGTGGCATTGTGGGTGAGATCGCATGCACGCTGAACCCACAAAACCCAGACCCGTAAGCGCCTTCCGCTCCTGGCACAACCATATGCGTGCCGACCATCCGAAACTCTGGCATCCGATCCGCATAACCATCGTGGTCATCACCGTATGGTGGATCCTGTTCTGCCTGGTGCTCGCCCCGACCGACAATCCCGCGGCGATCGTCTGGACCATCATCGAAATCGCGGTGCTGCTGCTGTCACCGTTCTTTCCGAAATCGATGTCGCTGCTGTTTCTGATCATGAGCCAGTCGGGACCTTGGCTCATACCCGGAGCCGACGTCAACTCGCTGCCGGGAATCCTTTACACGTTCGGCATGCTCGCCTACGAAACCAACAATCTCGTGGCGCTGCTGCTGCTCGCTTATTCCATAGGCGACCAGCTGTTCCGTCAACTGGTCCTTGGCACGAGCCGCAGCAATCCCGTGGCCATCATCGCCATGGTCAGCCTGGTACTGATGCTCGGATGCGGTTTGCGATGGAACCAGGCCGTAGCCGGCAGCCGCGCCGAGGCGGAGCAGGCGAAAGCGCGATTACGGGAGATGGAAAGCCGCAGTCACATCGCGGAAGCCATACACGACGCCGTGACGGGAGATCTGTCCGCCGCGGCTTTCGTCGCGCAACGTCGCATCGATGCATTGTCCGGCGGAGACGATGGCGATGGCAGCGCCTCGACGGATGGTGACGACGGCAAGAACGCGGACGAAAGACGCGATGAGCTCGACAAATGGACGCAGGTCAACGATTACATCCTGTCCGCCCTGACCAACGTGCATCGCGTCATCGACGAACTGGATATGGACGTCACCGTCCTTGAGGAGGATGCAGACGGCAAGGCCTTCTCCGACCTGCTCAAAGCCACGATGGCCGGCGGCGACCGGCGTCTACGCGCGCTCGGCTTCGACATCACCTCGATCCTCCATGTGGCGGGCGGTGCGCCAAGCGCCTCCCCGAGCCTGGCCGGAATCGCCAATGATCTGCTTCGCGAGACCTACGCCAACATCGCGCGTCACGCCCAGTCCGGCAGCAAAGCCGACCTGTCGGTGATACTCAAGCCGAACGCCGTCGAAATCACGCAGATCAACCAGGCGAGGACCACCGAAACGGATCGCACGCAGCCGGGAGGCCACGGCCTCGCGTATTTCAGCAAACAGCTCGAATCGCATGGCGGCAAACTCGAGACAACGCTGCGCGACGGCGAATGGACGCTGTTCGCCTATCTGCCGATTCCGGTGCCCGAAACCCTGCCACCCCTTGCCGGACACCCCGAATCGTGACTGGCTCCGACGGTCGCGAGAAACGAAAGGGTACTACAAAAGGTGCTACACAGATGTGGTACACCCTTACTTGCAGGGGTGTTCACGCCATCCTATCTTCCCTATTGAGAAGGGTTACGCGTCTCCCTGTGACCCGACGGATACTTGGCAGTCCGTCGAATCGCAGGGGGACGCGTTCTTTTTTTCTTCGGTTGTATCGGAACGTCAGTTCCGCCGGAACACCGTCAGACCAGCGCGTCGGCGAGGAAGTCGCGCTGCAGCAGCAACAGGTTGCGCGCCACCGTCTCGTCGTTGGTCATGTGCGTGATGCCGTTGAGCGGCAGGAACGTGTGCTTGCGTCCCGCGGCCATCAACGCCTGGCTCAAGCGCAGACTGTTGGCGATCGTCACGTTGTCGTCGGCGAAACCATGGATGAGCATGAGCGGACGGCTGAGCTTCGGCGCGTCCGCGATGATGCTGTTGCGCTCGTATGTGGTCGGATCGAGTCCCAGATACCGCTCAGTGTAATGCGTGTCGTACAGCGTCCAGTCGGTCGGCGGAGCGCCCGCGCAGGCCGCGGCGAACGTGTCGGGCGCGTCCAGCACGGCGAGCGCGGATAGGAAGCCGCCGTACGACCAGCCGATCATCGCCACCTTGTCCAGGTCGGGTTTCGGCATGGAGACACCGGTTTCGGCGGCGAGCGAGGCGATCGCGTCCGGCAGCGCATGCACGGCGTCGACTTGGTCCTCAAGCGTCACGGCTTTCATGTTTTCGTAGATCGCGCGATCCCACTTCGGTCCGCGGCCGGTGGTGCCGCGACCGTCGGCGGTGACCACGATGTAGCCTTGGTCGGCCCACCACTGCGCGTCCCAGTAGAACGACTGGCTTTCCACGACCTGCTGGAAACCGGGGCCGCCGTACGGCTTCATGAGGACCGGCAACTGGTCGGCATGCGCGTATGCGCTGTCCGCCGACGGCAGGATGACCGCCGCGTACAGGGCGCGTTCGCCGAGGCGGACGAATCGCACGTTCGGCATGAAACCGGGGGTTTCGGCGTGGTTTTCGATCGGCGAAACCACCATCGACATCATGTCGGCGGCGTCGACGCCATCACCATCACCGTCCGTCGTGCGCACGTTCATGCAATGCTGCATCTGTGACCGCGCGTCGTCCATGCCGCGCCCGGTCACCACGCAACCGTCGCCGGAACGGGACATCGTCCATTGGCCGGGCGTGTAGGTGAGCGGCTCCCAGTCGCCGTCGTAACGGATCGAGACCACGTCGAAGCTGCGCGCGTCATGCTCGTCCGCGTTGGATTGCCACAGGAACGGCAGTTCGTCCGCGGGCAGCAGTTCCGGCGTGCGCTGCACCACGCACAGCACGTCGTCGTCGGTCACGTCGAGCACTTCGCGCACCTGCAGGCCCTTGGGTGTGAATGGCGTGCCGTCCACGGTCAGACGGTTCGTGTCGGCGTCCATGTCGTTCATCGCGCACACGAGACCGCCGTCAGGCGTGTATGCGGGGGTGCCGGCGATCAGGTCGAGCCAGCAGTCGTTGCTATGTTCCTCAAGCACGCGCGTGGTGCCGGGTTCTTCGCCGGGCGCGTATTCGGGGATGGCGATGGAGAAGGTCTCCACTTCGCTGCCGTCCTCGTCGGTGAAGCCGTTTTCCGGCGCGCTCATGGTCACGATAGGCTCGCCCACGTGGACGGCGAGCACCTGGTCGTGCTGCTGAAGCCGGTCCTGCACAAGTAGCAGCGGCTCGTGGCCTTCGGTCCAGCTGACGGCGGCCAGGTATTCGTACGATTCGCGGTCCCATTCCACGTTGTGTGCGATGCCGCCGTAGTAGCAGCCGTCCGTATCGTAGCCGAGTTCCAGCAGCGTCAGATGCACGTCGGCGTTGGCCGTCATTGCCTGCGGATAGCGGCGTCCCTGCGCGGGTTTCGTCGGATCGGCCGGGCCGGCGATGTACCAGGTCTGCTCGTGGGATGCGTCGAAGGTTTCGAAGAGCACATACTTGGAATCAGGCGACCACCAGAAGCCGTCGTAACGGTCCATTTCCTCACCTGCGGCGAATTCGGCGAGACCGATTTTCCATTCGCCTGCTTGCGATTCGGCCGCGTCGCTTTGCGCGTCATCTTTCGTGCCGTCCTGCGTATCGGCAACGTCGTCAGCGTCGTCTTGCGGAACGGACGCGACGATGGACACCGCATCGCCCGCGTCTTCGCCTGCGTCCGTCGTGTCCGACACGTCCGCAAGATCGACGTCCACCAAATACGTGCCGGTCGTATACATGATGTGTCGTCCGTCGGGGCTGATGCGCGGGTTCAGCACCGGCTTGAATTCCGGTTCGTCGATGGCGATGCCGCGCGTCACGCCGGCCGCGATATCCGTCAGGAACAGCTGGCCGTTGATGGTGAACGTCACGCGGTTGCCGGCCGCATCGACCGAATAGCCGACGATGCCGGAACCACCTTCACGCGCACGTTCGCGGCGCGCCTTTTCCTCAGCCGGCACATCCTCGGCGTCGGCGTCAGCCAGCAGCGTACGCGGATCGGCAAGCAGAATCTCGTCGGTATCGCCATCGCTGCCGATCACGCTCATCCACAGGGAGGTGACGGTGTCCTCCGGACCGTCCGAACGCAGGAACAGCGCACGCGAACCGTCGCCGATCGCGCGGGCGGAACGTGGCGCGCCGCAGGTGAATCGCAAGGTACGGGCCTTCAGCCCAGGAAACTCATCAATCGCATCATTCATACCTTCCAATCTACCGACCGTCACGCACCACTCGCCGCCAATACCCCGGACGCAACCCCCTTCACATGAAATTTTTGCAAGCAAGTAGCCTTCGAATTGGCGCTCGGCAGGCTACAGCGTAGGATAGTCAAGGACAGAAAGGGACAAGTATGAGTGTTCTCGACCGATTTGAGAAGAGCGTGGAAGGCGCCGTCAACGGGGTTTTCGCGAAGTTCGGGTCTAAAGACCTGAAGCCCGTCGACCTTTCCAGCGCTCTGGAACGCGAGATCGACAAAGAAGCCATGCCCGTCACGCGCGATCGCACCGTAGCCCCGAACGAGTACCGTTTCAAGCTCAGCACTCCGGATTTCAACAACATCGTCGAGTGGGGCGCCGAAACGCTCGCCAATGAACTTGCCGACAACCTCACCCAGTATGCGAAGAGCCAGAACTACGCGTTCGTCGGCCCGGTCGTGGTGATCTTCGAAGAGGATCTTGAACTTTCCAAGGGCGATTACCGGCTTTCCAGCGAATCCGTGCAGGGCAACACCGTGCCGGTCACGACCAACGCGCAGACCGAGGATTGCCCGATGCTGGAGATCGGCGAGCACCAGTATCTGCTCACCGAGGAAAAGACCATCATCGGCCGCGGTTCCGATTGCGACATCGTCATCGACGACCCCGGCATCTCCCGTCGTCACATGGAGATCGACGTCACCGACAACGGCAACACCGTCATCGCCCGCGACCTGAACTCCACCAACGGCATGTACGTCGAAGGCCATCATGTTGAGGCGGCAACGCTGCTCGACGGCAACACGATCACCATCGGCCGAACCCGCATCCTGTACTGGGCCTCCTCGCAGGAGCAGGAGTAATCAGCCCCAACCCGGAGAGCCGCCTTTTATGCTCACTGAATTAACGTTTGCGATCCTCAAGTACGGGTTTCTCGTACTGCTTTGGATCTTCGTGGCCTGTACGGTACGTTCGCTGTACAGGGATATCGAAACGCTCAGCCCGCGCAAGTCGCGGGCTCATCGTCGTAAGGAGCGCGCCGCGCGCAAGGCCGTCGAATCGCCTGCGCCCGTAGCCGCCGCAGCCCCTTCGGCAAGCGCCGCAACCAATGCCAAACCAACCCTGCTGGTCATTATCGATGGCCCCCTTGCCGGCAGTTCCGTCCCTCTGGCCGGCAACACCATCACACTTGGCCGTTCCGCTTCGAACACCGTGGTGCTGGATGATGAATTCGTTTCCTCCCACCATGCGCGCGTCTACACCGATCCCGCCACCGGCCGTTGGGCCATCGAGGATCTGGGATCCACCAACGGCACCGTCGTCAATCATCAGCGTCTGGTCGCGCCGATGATTCTTGGCGCGCGCGTGCCTGTGCGCATCGGTGCGACCACCTTCGAATTGAGGTGACGTTTTTGCCGACTTCCACCGCTTCGCAACAATTGTTCATGTATTCCACCGTCGTCTCCGACGTGGGCACCGTGCGTTCCAACAACCAGGATTCCGCGTTCGCCGGCGAGCATCTCATCGCCATCTGCGACGGCATGGGCGGGCATGCCGGCGGCGACACCGCCTCCACCATCGCCATCCGGTCGCTGGCGCACATCGAACAGGACAATGTTGACGGCGACGTGCAGGTCGTCTCCCATATGATGGCGACTTCCGTCATGGCCGCGCACGACGCGATCGTCGGCAAAGCCAAACGTGAGCGTCGTCTTGCCGGCATGGGCACCACCGTCACGTCCGTGGCGCTGGTCGCCGGCTGCTGGGTATTGGCGCATATCGGCGATTCCCGCGCGTATCTGCTGCACGACGGCCATCTGGTCCGCATGACCAGCGACCACAGCTACGTGCAGCATCTCATCGACACCGGCCGTATCAGCGAGGCCGAGGCGCGCAACCATCCGCAACGCAATGTGGTGATGCGCGTGCTGGGCGATTTCGACATCGATTCGCGCCCTGACATCGCCATCCGCAAGGCGCATCCGGGCGACCGTTGGCTGCTGTGCTCCGACGGCCTGTGCGGCGTGCTGGAAGATTCCACGCTTGAAGAAGTGCTGTCCACCTGCGCCGATCAGGAGGAGTGCGCGCAGCGGCTCGTATCGATGGCGTTGCGTGCGGGCAGCACCGACAACGTCACCGCGGTCATCGCCGAC
>ERZ773158.2953-NODE-2953-length-11363-cov-3.304209_pt1 | contig 11363 bp, 8 predicted proteins | sample MGYA00511918_ERZ773158 | MGnify/ENA primary metagenome ERZ773158 (study PRJEB29015, sample SAMEA2737876) | human gut metagenome | biome: human gut; feature: human-associated habitat; material: faeces | place: China | collected 2012 ...
CCTCAATGGGACGCACCTCCACCTCCGGATCCAGCAGTCCGGTGGGACGGATGACCTGCTCCACCGTCTGGCCGGAACGGGTGCGCTCGTAGTCGCCGGGTGTGGCGGAAACGTAAATCACCTGATTGATCTTCTGGTCGAATTCCGGAAAGTTCAGCGGGCGGTTGTCGTAAGCCGAGGGCAGACGGAAGCCGTAATTCACCAGCGCATCCTTCCGGCGCCGTTGTACATAGCCCGGACCTGAGGCAGCGTCACATGGCTCTCGTCCACAAACAGCAGGAAATCATCGGGAAAGAAGTCCAGCAGGGTCATAGGGGCGCTGCCTGCCGGACGGTCGGAAATGATCCGGGAATAGTTCTCGATGCCGTTGCAGAAGCCGATCTCCGTCAGCATTTCCAGGTCATAGGCCGTCCGCTGGGCGATGCGCTGGGCTTCGATGAGCTTGTCGTGGGCGCGGAAGAAGGCCACCTGATCGTCACACTCCCGCTGAATTTCCACCATTGCCCGCTGCAATTTTTCCTTGGAAGCAACGTAATGGCTGGCGGGATAGATGGCCACGTGGTCAACATACCGCTCCGCAATACCGGAAACGGCGTTGATCTCGCTGATCCTGTCCACCTCGTCCCCGAAGAACTCGATCCGGTACGCCTCGCTTCCAGAATAAGCCGGAAATACTTCCAGCACATCACCTCTTACCCGGAAGCTTCCGCGCTTGAAATCCATCTCATTTCTCGTGTACTGGATATCGATCAGCTTATGGATCACCTCATCCCTGTCCTTCTCCATTCCCGGGCGCAGGGAGATCACCATGTTCTTATAATCGATCGGGCTTCCTAAGCCGTAAATACAGGACACGGAGGCCACGATAATCACATCATTCCGCTCCGACAGTGCCGCCGTCGCAGAGTGGCGCAGCTTATCGATCTCATCGTTGATCGCGGAATCCTTCTCAATATAGGTATCCGTAGACGGCACATACGCCTCCGGCTGATAGTAATCATAATAGGAGACAAAGTACTCCACCGCATTGTTCGGGAAAAACTCTTTCATCTCCGAATAAAGCTGCGCCGCCAGCGTCTTATTGTGAGCGATCACCAGCGTCGGCTTATTGAGCTGCTGGATCACATTCGCCATCGTAAACGTCTTACCGGATCCGGTTACGCCCAGCAGTGTCTCAAACTGATTTCCCTCTTTAAATCCCTTCACCAGCTGCTCGATCGCCTGCGGCTGATCTCCGGTGGGCTGGTATTCTGATACTAATTCAAAATGATCCATATGATTTCTCCTGACCTATCCATGATATTATTAGAAGCAGTGCAAAAATCCCGACGGCGAAGCCGATCTGGAATATCTCTCCGCCCCAGCTATGAATGTACGGAATCGTTTCATTCTTAGTATATTACCTGTCCAGTATAGCATTTAAGCTAAAAAAAGTACAGAACAAACCGAATGTTTGTTCTGTACTGTATTTACTGTCCGCATTCCTATCTCGCAAACCAATCCTTCATACACTGAAGCACCTGCACCAGCTCTTCTTCCTTGATAATATACGGAACCATCGCGTACAGATAATTTAAGAACGGACGGCTGAACACGCCGCGTTTGTACGCATATTCCTGATACCCTTTCAGGACTGCCGGATCATATACCTCGACACAGACACATCCGCCCATCATGCGGACCTCCCTGATTCTCGGATCGGTAAATCCTTCCATCTCCCGACGGGTGATAGCTTCGATCTTCTGAATCTTTTCCATATAGTTCTGCGTCTCAAACAGCTCGATCGAGGCAAGCGCTGCACTGCACGCGAGGGCATTTCCCATAAAGGTCGGTCCGTGCATCAGCGCATGTTCCGGGTTATCATCGAAAAATCCATCAAATACCTTTTTATTTGCCACAGTCGCCGCGTGACCAATGTAACCGCCGGTCAATGCCTTTCCGAGGACCAGAATATCCGGTAGCACCCGATCTGCCACAAAGCGGTTTCCGGTTCTGCCAAATCCGGTTGCCACCTCATCAAAAACCAGCAGCACGCCGTACTTATCACAGAGTTCCCTTGCCTTCTCCAAAAATGAAATGTCGTACATCCGCATTCCGCCAGCACCCTGTAAAAGCGGTTCCACCAGCACGCAGTTCAACTTGTCATGATACTGTTCAAATGCTTTCTCCAGCGCCGGGATCTCAGTCGGAATGTGAACCACATACGGGCTTGCACCATAGGCTTTCAGCACAAAATGGTAGTCCTCATCATCGCCTGCCTCCATCGTCTTAAAGGTATCGCCGTGGTACGCGTGTTCCAGCGCCAGAATCATCGTTCGCTTCTCATCACCGCGGTTCATATAATACTGCAGCGCCATTTTCAGCGCTACCTCAACCGCCACGCTGCCGGAATCTGAAAAAAAGCAGTAGTCCAGATCGCCCGGCAGCCAGGACGCCAGTTTTTCTGAAAGTCTGCGCGCCGGCTCATGCGTCAGCCCGCCCAGCATCACATGAGAAAATTTTTCTACCTGTGAAATAATTGCCTGATTGATCACCGGATGTTTATATCCATGAATCACACTCCACCAGGACGAAACCGAATCAATCAGCTTCTGATCCTTCGTGTAAAGATATACCCCATTCGCATCCACGATCTCGTAAGGTGCTTTCATTGTTTTTAACTGTTCATATGGATACCAGATCATTTTTCTTCTCCTTTTTATCTTCTTTCTTACGCATACAGCCCTTTCAGCGTCTCCACATCCATGGAAAGCTCCATATCTCCATCCGCCACACAGGCAACCACCGGAACGCCCGTGTAATATTCACACATTTTCCGGTTATCCTCATGAAGCAGATTTCCCGTCTCATAATGGTTGAAAATAATCCCTTTCAGAGCAATTCCCTGTTGTTTCAGATAATAGGCAGTAAGCCCCACGCCATTGATCGTCCCAAGCCCCGCATCTGCAATCAGCAGGCAGCCAAGCCCGCACGCTTTTACTACTTCTGGAAGACGGATATCCGCCTCGTCTATGCAGAGTGGACAGAGAATTCCGCCGCTTCCTTCCATCGTCACATACTCATATTTTTCACAGACTTTGTGAAAATCTTCCAGCACCCGATCCATCTGGACCGGGTTGCCCTCCAGACGGGATGCCAGATGCGGCGATACCGCCGTCTCGTACACATACGGACACATTTCCTCAAGTGGCTGCCCGATTCCCGACATTGTTTTTACCTGCAGGGCATCTCCTGGAATCAGGCTTCCATCCGCACGCCGCTCATTGCCGCTCATTGCCGCTTTATAATACGCCGCATCCGCGCCGCTCTCCCGCAGTTTTTTCACAATCAAGCCTGTCACATACGTTTTTCCAATATCCGTTCCCGTACCTGTTATAAAAATCCCCTTGCTCATCTTTTATCCAAGTCTCCCTCCCTGAATCAGCGGAATCATCCGTTTTCCTATGATGGCAGCCACAATACAGAGCACGATATCGCCCGGAACTGCCAGAACAAAGCAATATAAAAACAGCGCTCCTACGCCGATCGGCGAATTCAGATAGAAATTGCTGATCACGTAGTAATAAATCATTCCAAATGCATAGACAATAAAAAGTCCCAGAAAATTAGCTCCCAGCAGGCGCCGGTAACTCGGATGCGTCTTGGCATTGGCAATCTTACCATTCACATACGCCGCAACCGCAAATCCGATGATATATCCAAAACTCGGCTGGAAAATATATCCCGGTCCGCCGCCCTGAGTGAAAATCGGAAGTCCAATTAAACCTAATACGATATAAACCACAACCGCCAGCGCCCCGTTGACCGGACCTAAAAGCAGACCTGCCAGCATCGTAAATAAAAACTGCAATGTAAATGGAACCACCGGAACCGGTATCTTGATAAATGCTCCCACTGCAATCAGTGCGACAAACATCGCGCACAAAACTAAATCCTTTGTCTTCATGTGTTTCAAACCTTTTTCCTCCTTGGTTATCTGAATGATTTCAGGCATCCGAAGCCATTCTATTCTCGCACATGTACATAAATTTCTCTCCGCAACCCCTGTTCCAACCATCTAAAACAGCAGCGGCCGTTCCAGATCCCGGGTAGTCGAAACAGATGCAGAACTGATTGCAAGCATAACATAGCCTTTTTCTATTGTCAACCTATTATTTTTATATGGTTAACAATTAGTTTTTTATCTGTTTTTATCTCTTTCCTTCCCATAATTTTGTTTCTTATATCCCTTGATATACATACGTTTCCCGTCCGTCCACACATTCACTGCCCCTGAATCCGCCGTTCTCCAGATCTCCGTTCCCGTCTGTTCCAGACGTTCCACCGCCTCCGGTGCCGGATGCCCGTAAGTATTTCCCTCTCCATAAGAGAGCACCGTGAAAGCTGGGGAAAAGCACTCCAAAAACTCCTCTGAGGAGGAACCGTTCGAACCATGGTGTGCAGCTTTTAACAGTGTCACTTTTTCCCTCTTTTTGTCCTCTTCCACCGCCAGAATCTTCCTTTCGTCCTCCACTCCAATATCTCCTGTCAGAAGCATACGAAACTTTCCATACGTGACATCAAACACCAGTGAATGACTATTTCGCTCCTCGACTGGCTTTTCCCCCGACTCCGGGTACAGGCACCGAAGCGCCAGGCTTTTCGCCCGCACCGTTTCTCCCCGATGCAGATAATAGACTTCCGCACCCCGTTTTCTCGCAAGAGTTTCCAGTTTTTTATATGCTTCCTGCCCTTTTCCCGCCGCCGGAAATGCCAGATTCCGCACCCGGATATCTGCCTCCTCCTTCAAAAGCCACTCGATCCCGTTCGTGTGATCCGCATCCGCATGGCTGACCAGAATCCAGTCCAGCGTGCGGATTCCCTGACTTTTCAAAAATGGTCCCAGCACATTTTTCCCGATTTTTTTATCCTGGCTGCTGCCACAGTCCGAAAGAATTGCCTCATCCCGCGTCCGCAGAAAGACGCCGTCGCCCTGTCCTACATCGAGAAACCAGCTCTGAAAGCCATGAACAGGCTGAACCACTAAAAAGACTACCGCCACAGCAATAAATACACTATTTTTTCCCTGTGCATTCCATTCTTTTGGAAACAGAAAAATCCCTTTTCTCTCTAAATTATCTCTTGCTTCTCCCACACTCCACACATATCGAATCCCCAGCGCCACATAAAACACCCCTATTTTCCACATTTCCGGGCGTCCTGCCACGATGGAATGAAACGGCACGCGTTCCACCTGGATGCAAAGCCATTCATACAACTGAAAAATATAATGCCCCGGACCCGTACATGCACTTGCCGCTATTCTGAATATTTCTGGTATTTCTGATATTCCTGATGCTGCACCCCCAAAAGCCGAAAGCACTCCCGCAATGCTGCCTCCGCCCATTTCCCCCATTTTTCCTCCCACAAACGCTATACTGTAAATTCCAAGCGCCAGCAGACCGCTTCCGGCTGCATACGTGAGAAGCGGAATCACGATCAGGTTCAGAAAAATTCCCAACATCGGAAATGTAAAATAGTGATACAGCTGAATCGGCATCGTATAAAGCTGAATTGCCAAGCTGAGCATGAGTGTTTCATATCCTTTCTTTTTTTCTTTCTCTTGTTCCTCCTCTTTTCTCTTTTTTTCCACTTTCCGCAGCTCCTCCGTCTCCAGCCCAATCGCGGCAACCGCGCCATAGGAAAGCTGCAATCCCGCCGAAAAGAGCAGATACGGCGACTGCCACGCCTGTAAAATCAAAGATAGCGACAGCGCACTCAGCAGATCGTAACTCCGCCCCAGATATGCCGCCAGACAGGACACCTCTACCATAAATACCGCCCGGAATACCGATGCCCCAAATCCGGTTACAAAACCATAAAAGGTAAGGAGCGCTGAAGCCCCCAGTCCCGCCCATCCATACGATATGCCCCAAAAACGCAGTGCGCTGTAAACGCTCATGCCAATCAAAGAGACATGAAGCCCGCTGACTGCCAAAATATGTGCAATCCCATTATCCTGAAACCGTTCGCGCAGCTCTTCCGATAACCCGGATTTATCCCCCAGCAAAATTGCCTGGAAAATCCCTGCATCTTCTGGAACACAGATTTCCTGAAAAACAGCCGTCGCGTACGCCCGGAAGCATTCTGCCTGACTTCGGAGAGGGGAACTTTTTCCTTCTGAAATAAAAATCCGATCCGCCGTCACCCGGTTTCTGATTCCTAGTCCCCGATAATACATCCGATACGAAAACTGCCCCGGATTGCGCGCTTCTTCCAGAAACTCAGCAGTTCCCGTCAGATGAATCTGACTTCCGCAGGGTGGCAGAATTTTCTCTTCACACATCTCCAGTAAATCGCTTTTACACGATATCAGTACCTTTCTTACACTTTCATCCTCTACCTCCACCCCCGTCAAAATCATCGTACACCACCCATTTTTTTCCGAAATAGAATCCAGTGTTCCAGATACCGCCACCTCTGCCGAACCACCCTTCTGCGTTACCATCCGTTCCAGCGCATCCGGGCGCATTTCCACCGTCATCCGTCCCCATCCTGCCAGGAAACAGAAAAACAGCAGAAAGACACGGCACATCATCGGATCTTTCCAATTCCAGACGCGTTCTGCGTCTGTCTGAAAGTCCGAATCTCCCCGTCCTTCTGCTGTTTTTATGACTGCAGGTGAAAAAGAATGTGCCTTGTGTTTCATAGGACACAATTTCCTATGAAACACAAAAAGCGCTGCTGCAATTATAAACCACACCGTCATGCCCATCTGGTACGCTGCGACCTCTCCAAGTACGAAAGCCACCATCATCCACATTACCGGTCGTTTGATATTCAATTCCTCTTTTCTTGTATTCTACAAAACATCAACAAAATCCCATTGCTGCTCTCTTCCAAATATGGCATATACATTCTGTCTGACAGTTACTTCACAATATACTTCTCCTCTCTCTCCAGAGGCTGCGCCAGCGAAATCACATTCCGGTACGTCACATCTGCTGAGCCATTGACCGTGATCTGTACTTTATTCACCGTCTGAAGCTCTGTCAGAGAATCGACGATCGCGTAAATCGGAATATACTCCGCCACATCGATATCCCCGGAAATAAAACTGCTATCCAGGTTGACATAGCAGGTATTATCTGTCAGTGATACATTTAATACCTTTGTATTTTTCGGCATCACTGAAAGACCGCCATTCTGGGAACCTGCCAGCAGCTGCTCCACTACCAGCCGTTCCAGCGACGTGTTCATACTGTGAAATACTTCCCGTTTTTCTGCCACCAGACCATCTTTTTCTTCATTGGCAAAATACAGGGTCAGCTCTACTTTTTCATACGAATTGACATCCGAAATACTGTCTACAAAATCACTTCCTGCGATCGCGCCCACCGGGTTGCCATGCGTGTCCAGAAGCGGCTGTCCCTCGCAATTAATGCTGATATAATCGACTCCCTCTACCTGTGTAAAGGTCTTTGCCAGCGCCGCCCGGCACAGAATCTCCCGCGACGCTTTCATATTCATATATTCCTGATTAAAATTCAGCGTCAGCACGTTATTGTCCCGGTTAATATCCAGGAATTCAACCTTATCGCTTAAAACTGCCTGATACTCCGGGTTTTCCGGCGCCGCAAGGATCTGCCCCGCCAGCTCCCCGATCAGGATCTCAGCGTCCGTCGTCTCCGTCTGATAGGAAACACTGGCCAGCCCCGTGCGCGTCGAATTGAGATAATAAATCTGATAGACGCCGTCCTCACCCGCCGTCGGATGCACCTCTTCTTTTTTTCGGCATCCGCCCAGAAGAAGCAGACATGCCAGGCAAAGGATCAGCCACAAACTTACGCTTCCAGCCCGTTTTCCAGAGCTTTTTTTTCTTATTTTCTCCATTTATTATTTCCTGTTGTTATTTTGCAATCTATCTCACAATAGACATTTCCCTGACCTCACATTCGAACACTGCAACACTCAAATACCGCAACATTCAAACACTGAAACATTCGAACACGGCAGCATTCAAACACCGAAATATTCGAACACCGCAGCACCAGCAACCCTCTCGAACCTCTAAACCGCCCAGAACCACGCTGTCTACGGAATATAATTCAACGGAATCCGCACCGTAAAGGTTGCTCCCTTGCCTTCTTCACTCTTCAGGCGGATCGCGCCCTGATGAAGAAGAATAATATTCTTCGTGATCGCAAGCCCCAGCCCGGTACCGCCTGTCTCGCGTGAGCGCGCCTTATCTACACGGTAAAAACGTTCAAATACGCGCTCCTGAAATTCCTTCGGGATTCCCACGCCATTATCCTCCACCTTCACATAAAAGAACTTGTGGTCAGCATCCAGCGTTACCCAGACTTTTCCCTCTTCGCGGTTATACTTGATCGCATTTTCCACCAGGTTCGAAAGTGCCAGGCTCAATTTTACCTCATCCACATCCGCCGATACTTCCCGCTTGCTCTCATATGTGATCTCAATGTTCCGCCGCTTCGCGATCGGGGTCAGACGTTTTAAAATCTGTTCCAGAAGGCCATTGATCGAAGTCTGTGCAATATTCAGATCCGGCGATGATTTATCCATTTTGACTAACGTCAGCAGATCATCGATAATCTTGCCCTCGCGGTCAATCTCCGCCGAAATATCCTGCATAAACTCCTGATATAACTCCGCCGGGGTGTTCTCCATCCCCATCAGAGAATCCGCCAGAACCCTTATCGAAGTCAGCGGTGTTTTCAGCTCATGCGACACATTGGAAACAAACTCCTGACGCGACTGATCCAGGTTTTTCAGCTTCCGGATGGTCTGCATGACTGCCTCCGAAATGTCCCGCGTCTCCCGGTACGTTTTTACATCAATATCCTGATCCAGATTTCCCTCTGCCACCATATCGAGCTGCTGCTGCAGGCGGCGGAATGGTTTCAGCAGGCAAGCCGCCGCCAATAAATCTGCGATCAGAATAAAACAGAACATAACGAGCTGCAAAAATCCCGTCTTCTGCACAATTTTCTCCTGCAAAAGTGCCGAATTTTCCGTGGATGCCATCAGAAGAAGGACTCCCTGCACGCCTGCCGTATTTTTCCCTTTTCCGGCTGCCACATCCGAATCGATCGGCGCTGCATCCGTGCTTTTTGCCTGAATCGGCTGCGCTACATAGAAATACTTTTTCTTCTGGTTCAAATAGCTGGAAGTTTCCCCGTCAAATGCCTTTAACACATCCGATACAACCAGCGTTTTCCCTCTGGAAAGATCAAATGTGTCTTTCAAAATCTTAAAGCTGTCGTCCACCAGCACGATTCTTCCGTTCATCAGATCCGCCGTTGTACTAAGTTCCGCATCCAGCGCCGGATTTGGATTTCCCGACAGCAGTACATTGATATAATCACTGCTGCGTATCCTGTTTGCTAAAATCAGACTCCGGTTCTGCGCTTCCGCCATCCGTTCTTCCACGTGGCTCTGGTAAAAATACCCCGATGTAAAACGAACCTGTACCAGAAGCGGAACCAGCGTCAGAATCAGAAAGGCGAGGAACAGAGGGATTCTCATCCCGATCGTGTGCTCCATCGCTTTCCATATCTTTCTTTTATGTTCTGCTATTCTTCTCATGTTCCTGTCCTGAACGATTACAATTCACGCGCTCTTACTTGGGTTGCTTAACTTCCTGACATTGGCTGTGAACTGTAACCCCGAAATGCTGCTCTGTAACTGCGTTTTTCACAACAACGATCCGATTTCAAGCTTCTTCGTTGCCGCAATCGCCAGCGCTCCCGGTCCGATATGGCAGGCTACACTTAAGGACAGCGGATCTACACGGACTTCCGTCTCCGGGAAAAGTTCCCGAAGCTCGGCTGCCAGCTCCTGCGCCATCTCATCATTGTCGGTATGCGCTACATCAATATACGTTTTTTCTCCCGTCACATCATCAAACCGATTTTCCAGATCGCGGGTGATCGCCGTGATCATCATGGAACGCGCCTGTTTCATCGTCCGCGCCTTCGCAAATGCGTCCAGCTTCTCGCCCTGTATCGTCAGAACCGGTTTTAAACGGAGAAGTGTTCCAAGCGCTGCTGCCGCTGGTGTGATTCTACCGCCCTTTTTCAGGTATTTTAATGTGTCAACCGTGATATAAATAGTTGAATCCAAACCTGTCTCTTCCAGCTTTTTGCAGATCGCCTCCGCGTCCATGCCGGCTGCCGCCATGTCAAGCGCATCCTGCACCGAACGGCGCTGGGTCACGGAAATCCTGTGATTATCCGCCACCTGCACTTTTCCGTCGAAATCATCTGCCAGCATCTTTGCCGTCTGGCAGGAGCTCGAAAGCCCGCTGGACATCGGAATGTGCACAACTGCATCGTATTCCTCCAAAAGTTTTTCCCAGAGATTTAAGATCGTCTCCGGGGACGGCTGGGATGTGCTCACATCGTGATCCCCGCTCAGATGCTCGTAAAATTCCTTCTGTGTCAAATTTATATCTTCCAGATACTCGGTTCCATCAATCATAAACGGCATCGGCAGGACATATACGCCCATCTCTTTCGCCTGTGCCTGTGTAATTCCGCTGTTGCTGTCTGTAACAACCGCTACCTTCATGCTTGTTTCCTCCTGTTTTCCCTGTGAATCTGCTGCCATCCTATTTTCCTTTCCGCATAACACTTTCTTTTCTAAAAATGTCTGCCCTGGAACAGCCTCCGAGCGGTTCACATAGATGATTTTATTTTATCCTATTTTCTTATGAAATGGAAGAGAGAAGTAACCAAAAACTGCCACAAAACAAGCCCCGACCATTTCTCTGTTCATGATCTTTTCTTGCTTTATGGCAGTTTTCCCGATTCTTATTGACGGTTATATTTATACTTTCCTAATATATTCGAAAATTCTCCCTATTTCACCAACAGCGACTCTCCCGTCATCTCCTTCGGCTTCTCAAGTCCCATCAGTTCAATCAGCGTCGGCACAATATCGCAGAGGCGTCCGCCCTCGCGCAGCTTGTACGCCGGGTCAGCGCCGACCAGGACAAACGGTACCTGATTGGTCGTATGAGCGGTCCACGGCTCGCCGGTTGCCTCATCGACCATCACCTCTGCATTACCGTGATCGGCGCAGATAAAGAGAACGCCTCCGGCTGCCTTGATGGCTTCAACTGCACGTCCTACGCAGGCATCGACGGTCTCAATCGCCTTGATCGCAGCCGACTCCACGCCCGTGTGACCTACCATATCCGGGTTTGCAAAATTGATGATAATGACATCATATTTGCCGGACTCAATCGCCTCCACCAGCTTATCGCACACGATCGGTGCGCTCATCTCCGGTTTCAGGTCGTAGGTCGGAACCTCCTTCGGAGACGGAACCAGAATGCGGTCCTCGCCCTCGTTCGGCTC
>ERZ773158.2964-NODE-2964-length-11305-cov-4.052089_pt1 | contig 11305 bp, 8 predicted proteins | sample MGYA00511918_ERZ773158 | MGnify/ENA primary metagenome ERZ773158 (study PRJEB29015, sample SAMEA2737876) | human gut metagenome | biome: human gut; feature: human-associated habitat; material: faeces | place: China | collected 2012 ...
ACCGACGCCGTGGCACAGGCGGTGAATCACCTGTTCGGGCATGGCCGCCGGAAAATCGCCATGCTGTTCGGTATGGACATCACCTCCCGCGACGCGAGGGTGACCGGATGGATAAAGGCTCATCAGAAGGCCGGCCGGCCCGTGGGGCCCGTGTATACCTCCTCCTACACCAGGGAAGGCGGGTACAAAGCCACTTTGGAGGCGCTCCGTTCATCGGATCGTCCGGACGCGATCTTCGCATCCTCTGACCTCGAGGCGCTTGGCGCCCTGAGGGCCATCCACGAATGCGGTTTACGTATTCCGGAAGACGTCGCACTGATCTCATTCGACGGCACCATCGAATCGGAATACACCTGGCCTCGTCTGACCGTCATGAAACAGGACACGCAGGCCATCGCCCGATGCGCGGTCAACGCAGCCCTCAGTCCCACGGACACTCCGGATCTCCAACTCGTGGACGCTGAAATGGTCATCCGCCAATCCTGCGGTTGCCGAGATGAATCCAGCGGGCCACGTTCGTAGGGTCGCAAGTTTTTTTGGTGTGTGGGTCAAGTCGTTCTACTTGGTATCGGAGCATGACGTTCATGTGTCGCTTATCCGGAATGTCGTTCTGCACTTGCCGCTTTTCGGATGGGGTGCCAGTGTTTCGTCCATGATTTCCCGGAAGCGGATTACTAATTTATCGTGGGAATCCGGCCTATCGGCGCCGCCATTGCATCGAGTATTCCATTTCGCCGGTGGAAACGTCCAGATCTTCGCCTTGGATTGTGAATCCTTCCCGCTGGTAGAAGCGCACTGCGCCGGCATTCTTCCGGTACGCTTCCAAGGTCAGCGCAACTCTTCCCTGTTTCACGTGGTCCATGAGCTGCTTGCCGATGCCATGTGATCGCATTTCTTTGGCGACGAAAAGACCTTCGATATGGTCGCCATCCAAACCGATGAATCCCTGCACGCCTTGGGCGTCTTCATACACGTGAACTTCCGCCAACGGAAGCGCTTCCCGCACGTATTCAAGATTGTTCTTCCAGTATTCCGAAGGGATGAAGGAATGCGCCTGAAGGTTCGCGTCCAGCCATATGCTGACGACCCTGTCCATATCCGACGCGTGCAATGCTCTGATCATGACGATTGACTTCCCTGAGAATCGTACTTATTTCGGGTTCATTTTAGTGGTGTGCGTCGAATCGATTCAACGCTGCGACACGCCGGCTTTGTCTTCTGGAGAATCTGTTGTATTCTAGTCAAGTTGCGTTTCACGGATAGACACCGGGAAGCGTTGTATAATTGGAGAATTCGCCTAGTGGTCTATGGCGCACGCTTGGAAAGCGTGTTGGTGTAACAGCCTCACGAGTTCGAATCTCGTATTCTCCGCCCGGATTGGAACCCCGGAAACCGTTGGAATCATTCGGTTTCTGGGGTTCCTTCTTTTCCACTCCGTTTTCCGGTTCCTTCCAGATTCCCTCCGAATGCTTCTTTCGTTGGCCTCGGTTTTTTTGAATCGTCCCGTATCGCAAGTCTCGCGTGTACGGGCCGGCATCCAGGAAAGTCCCTGATTGTCATGCTGCGGCTTATTGGTGCCAGTCTGTGGTCTCAATAATGGGATTGTTTGCCCTCATATGTCGATATTTGATTGCGATTCGGTGGGGGAGTTGCGTACATCGTCGTTTTACGCGCACTTTTGCGCTGCGCTACGTTACGCTCGAAATCGTGACGTTGAGAGAAAGAAGCACGACGATGGTTGACAATACGGCTGCCGGCAGCCAGCAGACTGACCAACGCGATGCTGATACTCGTGACTCTCTGGCGGCGCTTGCCCGACGCCGTTCGAATTCATCGCCAATCGTATTGCAGAGTGATGTGCAGGCCGCTCCGCAGGAAAAGCAGGAAAAACAAGAAAAGCAGAGCGAAGCTGGGTCTGCCTTGCAAACGGGCGAGGATGCGAATGATGACGCGAATCGTGCGGAAGAATCGCAAACCGTGAAAGAAAAAGACGCTGTGGATGGTCCTGATAATACGCAGCAGCCGCAGATGGCATCCATCAGCGCCATCACAACGCAGGTTTTGCCACCAAGCTTTATTCCGACCGCAACCGGTCGTATTCGTCCTGTAACGGGCGCTTTTCCCGCAATTCAGTCCGCTTCGCAGACGGAACAGGCGCAGCGCAGGCGATCCATCCGCTCGTTGGCCGCGGGGTCGTTGCGTAGAACCAACATCGGCAATGCTGAAAAGGCCGGCGATGCGGGGAGCGCGGGTAGTACCGGACGGACGGCGGGGAATGGCGATACGCCGTCGCCGCGAATCGCCAGCAGTGCTCCCCATTATGCGAATTGACCAGTGGGCTGATCAGAACGGCCAACGTAACAAATCAGTGGGAATACTGGACATACACGCGGTTCACGCACGGTACGCGCGCTTCGCGCTGCATTGTACGTCGCTGTACTACGTCATTCCAATTGAATCGCAACAATGCGTATAGCAGATGAAAAGCACATACGAAAAACGCGCATGAAAAAACGGTCCCGATATATTCGAGACCGTTTTTCATGAGTCGATGAAGCAAACGCTGTCCGGCAGCGAGCCGGCTCAGTCTTCGCTGGTTTCGCGCTTATACTGCACGAACGTCTTCATGGCGTAGGCAAGGCCGGCAAGCAGCAGAATGGCTGCGCAGGCAAGGGAAATGCCGATGCCGGTTTGCGCAAGCTGCCCATATTCCGACTTGGTCAGCGCGCCGGTGGACGCGGCGGTTTGATCGCCGGAAGCTGTGACGGATCCAGTTGCAGCACCATTCGCGCCAGTGTCGGCAGCCGTGCGCACAGTGCCAGTGGTGCCGTTGACTCCAGTAACGGTCGTACCGGCATTCGTTCCAGCCGTGATGCCATGCGTGCCGGTAGCAACGGATGAGCCGCCCTGCTGACCCGTCTTGGAGTTCGCGTCCTTCAACGCCGCGATGAACGACTGATGCCACTGGTGGCTGCTCGCCGCAAACGCGTCATGCCTCGTCTTGAGTTCGTCGTGGGTCTCCTTCATATCGGCATGCATCTGGTTGAGGTGGGCCTGCGTGTCCTGCATATCCTGATGCAGAGCGTCGTGACGCTCCTGACCACGCTTGACCGCGCCGTCAATCGCATTCTTTATATCCTCGCGGTCCTCCTGGTAGTTCTTCCAGGCCTGCTCGCCGTACTGGCGAAGCGCGTCGGCGTCCTCGTGCGCGTTCTGATGCAGCTGCTCGGCGTGCTGCTTGGCGGTTTCCATATCCGACTTGATCTGCTGGTTGGTTTTGCGCACATGCTGTACGGCATCGCACGTTTTGTCGGTGCACACGGCCATATCCTGGTCGATCTGCCCGCTGATGGCGGTGCTGCCGGCCAGTCCGTCCGTAGACGGTGCGACTTCACTGGCCGAAGCCGCGGAAGGCAAGGCGGCCATGCCGATGGTTAATATTCCCGCCGCTGCAGCTGCTGCAATACGATTCCTCATGGTGGTTCCTCTCCTGCGCACGTTTGCATTCGATCTGTGATTGTGCGCTCGCGTTCGTTCCGTATGCCATAGTAGGAGGGGAATGTGCCTAAATAAACCGGTGGAAAAATGACATTTGTCTAGTTTCTGCGATGCTGCAGCAGTCTTCATAGTTTAAGCGGGAAACCAGAATCCAAACCAGAAGCCGGAACAGCCTGCTCAAAACATGACCAAGCAGGCCAAGCAACGGCTCAGACCGCCCGTACTTATCCCGCCCGTATTGGTTTATCTAGCGGCGGCCCCCAACAAAGATCACTCAACAATAGTGATGAATGGGCTAGCCGGCAGATTAAAGTCGTTGTACAGCATGCTCGCGCACTTCGGATTGCCACTGAACAGGTAACGAACCTGGCTCATGGCGTTGAGATCGTTCAGTGTTGAACCATCGGCTGCGGTGAGCAACACCTGATTGCCCCTGATAGTGGCATTGACCGCCTGCCATTGACCGGAATAATTGGCGACCTCAAACCCCTGCAATGCCGTAGTGGTGGGAGCGGCGATATTGCTGATACCGCTTAACGGGGTCGTTTTCGGAACGCTCTTATAGTTTGGTGCGATTGCGCTCGCGGTTTTCGAATAGTTCGGCTGCATGGCTTTCAGCCTGCTTGCGGTGCCGTTCCGGAAAGACAAGGCGATTGCGCCGTTCGCAGTGTGCCGGGCATGTTCGATAAGCGGTCCGTTGGGTACGGTGGTGCCGTCTTCCATGGCGAGATATTGCGCGGCCATGCGCGCCCCGAGAATATCCTTGCCGAGCGGATGGATCAGCGCGGATGTGCCCTTATCTGTGTCAAGGGAAACCGTCATCGCCACGTTCGACGAATCGTGCAGGTTGGTGTTGCCGAGCGTAGTCCGTTGCGCTTCTCGCACGTTTTGCGTGTACTGGTAGTTTGGCCAGCGCGCGAGCTGTACGTACAGGAACGGCAGGTCCTTGCGTCCGAACACGTTACGGTACTGGTTGATGAGCGTGGTCATTTGCGATTCGTATTGCAAGGCAGTTCCGTAATTATTGGCGTCATCGCAACCTTGATACCACAGCACGCCCGCCACATGGAATCCCTTCAACGGCGCGATATGGTTCGCATAAATATCGCCGCCTTGTACATGCCGGCGAATAGGCGTGCCACCCCACGCGGTCTGGATGATGCCAATCGGCACATTGGGGTGCTTGGCGCGCAACTGCATGGCGAATTGCTGAGCCAGATAGCTGAGGTGCAGTGAATTCGTGGAATCTGCAGTCAGCCATGCATCGGCGCTCTGATTAACAGCGGACAGTGGAAAATCAGTGTCTTCAACATCATGATTTGCGATGACAAATTTCACGTTGTCATCTACGAGCGGTTTCGGCAAATCGCCTGTCGTGATTAGTCCGTTGCCAAAATTGTAAGTAGCGTTTTCGTAATACTGCACATAGTTGAGTTCCATATTCGACTGGCCAGCGGCTACGAAGACGTCTCCCACATACACTTTGGCCAGTTTCAGCACGGTTTTGCCGGCGTACTGCACTTGCAGCGAATACGGATTGAGACTTGCCTTTTGCGCGCTCAGCGTGCAGGTGAAACTGCCGTTCTTCGCTACCTTTGCCTTGACGCTCTCGGAGGTTTTGCCTTGCGTAAGTGTCGCTGACAGTTTCGAAACGTCGATGGGGTTGCTTTCCGTGGAGCTGACGTTGCCTTTGACTACGATTGGCTGATCGCGCTGGAACACCATATTGTCCATGTAGTATGAGGGCAGCTGCACATCAACAGTGGCCGCAGTATGGGCGGTGGCGGTGGATTGCGATCCGGTTTTACCGGTTGCCGTTCCGTTGCCCCATTTGGGGCCGCACCCGACGATGATGGCAACGACTATTCCTACGGTTACGATAACGGCAAGCGCCGTTCTTGCCAATCGTTTCGTATTCAATTCTGATTTGCCTCGTTCTTTGTCAACGCCCGCTCGAAGGTTCTGGCCTGTTTGTCATATGCGGCTCGTTCGGTGTTGGCTTTGCTGGTGGTCCCGGACGGGTCGGCTTTGCAGTCAAGCGCCTTCGGCGATTTGACTTCTTCCTGATACAAGGTGCTGAGCTTTTCCAGATCATATGAGGAATCCATGCTGGAGAATGCGTCGACAATCTTTCCCTTGAGCTGGAAATCCTTGGAATATGAAGCGTTCATGGCGGCAACCGCGTCTCTGCAGTCGTTAATGGCATTCAGTTCGCGCATTTTCTGCGATGTTCTCACGCCCATGACGCCGAAGACCACAATGCATACCGCAACGACGATAACGGCTACGATGATGGAACGGCGAATCAAGTTCTTGACATGGTTATGCACCCAAGTGTCGCCATCTTGCACGCCTTGCGATATGGCGATTTGGAATGGATCTTTGGTGTTTGTTTGATAGGAAACCCCTGATGCGTCTGTTTCAGGCTTTCCGTTACGATTGGTGATGTTAACGGAATTGTCGGGTTTGCTGGTTTCGACGGTCGCGGTACTGCTGAACGTTCGGGGCTTACGGACGCTATTTGTTTGACCGTCAGCTTTGTCCGGCTGCTTTTCGTGCCGTGCCATGCTTTCCTCCAGGAGTCCGCGATACCGTTTTGATGTTGTCTATTGGAGGTGGTCCGACAAGGTCCTCTGTTCCCAAATGACAATACATAAGGTATGTTACCCGTTCCACTTCCGAATGCCAGCACTTCATGTTGTGGCATATTCGGTAAATGTGAAGTTTGGTCTGGAGTCCATCTGCTTTATTTTGAGTGGGGACATCTCAGAATACACTTAAGTTTACGTGTGCAATTGCGTCAACGAGTGAAAATGCGTTTTGTGAGAGAGGCTGACGATGATATCGCCGAAAAGCTTGATGAAGATTGCGACCACCGCTTCCGTGGTTGCAATGACGGTTTCCGTTGCCGTGGTGCCGGCTTACGCCATGCAGGATATTGCGATTGAGGATACGCCAAGTTCTTTTGCCGCAACTGTGGATGATGCGCAGAATTCGTCAAACAGCATGCCGGACAATCCGAACGCAACGCTGCCGGAAACGGTAAGCGAAAACATTTCGGACGATTCCACTGTGGTTTCGGAGAACCTTGCGGTTACGCCGGAAGGTGATGTACAGAACATTGAGACCGGCGAAACCGTGACGGACGCTCAGCTGGTCGGCACGCAATCGCAGCAACCTGATCCACTGGCCAAAACGGATGGCGAATCATTCATTCCGGTGAGTGCCTCGGATGTGAAAGATGCCGTGGAACAATCTGTGAAACAATCCGTGGAGCAATCGTCCTCAAAAAACGGAGCCACCGTGAAGCTTGCCAAATTCGATGGCAACGATTACGGCGCGCATTGGGGAACCTACAACAACACGAAGGCTTTCTTCGACTATAAGAACAACCTGTTCGCCCAGCAGGCCAAAGGCGTGATCGACGTCTCTTCATGGCAGGGAGACATCGACTGGGCCAAGGCCAAAGCCGACGGCGTGGAAGGCGCGATCATCCGTCTTGGTTTTGGATGGGGCAATGACGCCGATGCCAAAGCGCAACGCAACATTAATGAATGCAAGCGGCTGGGTATTCCGTTCGGCATCTACTGGTACTCGTATGCGGAGGATGCGAGCGGTTCCAGGCAGGAGGGCAACGATGTGGTGTCCAAGCTCCGCCAGTTTGGCGTGAGCCCGAACGACTTGAAATACCCCGTGTACTACGACCTTGAGAGTTGGACGTGGACCGGGCACACGCCGCCGACCAATCCGAACGTGTATAACGGCATAGTCAATGCTTGGTATGGCGCGTTGCAGTCAGGCGGTTACCAGAATCTCGGCGTGTACTCCTACACGAGCTACTTGCAGGGGCCGTTGAACAATGCGAACATCTATGCGAAGACACGCTGGGTGGCGCAATATGGTCCGCAGATGGAATTCACTGCATTCGGCACTAACGATCGTGGCTGGCAGCACACCGAAAGCGGTCATATCAACGGTATCAGTGGCTCCGTGGATATGAGTGCCTTTGGGGTTAAGGAGCTCTCTCAGAATGTTCCTATTTATCGCATGTATAACCGAAATAGCGGATTGCACCACTACACGGCAAATTATGACGAAGCTCTTGACTTGTCATTGAAAGGTTGGCTTGCTGAGGGAATATCGTTTTTCGCGGCTAGAGAGGGGAATCCTGTCTATCGGGTTTACAACCCTCATGATGGCAATCATCACTATACAAAAGATAGTGAGGAAAAGAACTATCTCGTATCTCTTGGATGGCGAGATGAAGGAATTGGATGGTTTGTTCCGGATAAGGGGAAGGCGAATGTCTATCGACTGTATAACCCCTATTCTGGAGACCATGTCTTTACGGAGGATCTCGAAGAATACAATTCGGCTGGTTCTGTAGGATGGCATAAAGAGGGTATCGCGTGGCAGAGCAATTGATTTCTCCTGGCGGTTCTTTTCGAGGGTAAGCGGGAGCGTACTTTTTATTTCTTGCTTGCGGAGAATGAGGCCTTGGACGTTTCAAGTGCCTTCATTGTCAACGGTGCTAATGTGCGTTTTACGGTGTAAATGGAATGAATGCCCAGAGGTGGGTGGAGTGATTTCGCGGGGTCGAAATGGAAAATACGGTCAAGAACAGAAAGCAGCCGAGGAAATCTGGTCTTGAGCTACTGCGTATTGTCGCGGTTGTGCTGATTGTCGCGCATCATCTGGTTTGCCATTCCGGTTACCCCCTTTTTGATGAGCCACTTTCGGTGCGCAGGCTGTTCTACCAGATGTGCTTTATGCCGTTTGGCAAAGTTGGCATTACTTTGTTCTTGTTGATCTCCTTGTGGTTCCTTGTTGATAGAGAACAAACGATCAAGGGAGCATGTCGGAGAATATGGCTTCTTGAACGAGAGCTCCTGTTTTGGGGATTTGTTGGCCTGGCAGTACAGTATTTCGATGCCCCTGAATCCGTTACTGCCGATTCCTGGCTTGATGCATTATTCCCAATTTCAAGGGACGTATGGTGGTATGCGACGAGCTACGCGATTCTGCTGCCTTTTCTGCTTGATGGGCTACGTGGTATAGGCAAATCCAATCATGGTAAATGCTGCATTGCCATGATTGGATTATGGGGCATAATGAATCTTGTTCCAGGTGCCTATCTTGATATGTATATCAATGTGATAGGTTTTGTCTATGTGGCCGTGCTACTGACGTACTACAAATGGTATGTCAAACCGATTAGCACCAGATGCGCTGTGTGGATGGTAGTCATCGGTACGGCAGTCATTGTTGGATGGAATGTGCTTATTTCCGTAATCTGGAAAGTATGCCATGCCGACCCCGGACAGATAACGATTTATATCAACCCCGTCCAGAAAGAATGGTCACTGCCGATTCTTTCCGTTTCATTTGGCTTATTTACAATATTCAGCCGGATGACATTCTCAAGCCGTTTTATTAATCGTTGCGCAAAATCTGCATTTGCCGTGTACCTGATTACTGAGCAGCATTATATTCGCGATGAAATGCTATGGCACCGGATAGTGCTGGGCAATTTCTATCACTCTAGATATTCGCTACTTATTGCATTGGCAGCGGTTATCGTTATTGTCGTTGTAACGACGATGCTGGATTTTGTGAGGCAGTTTTTATTCTGGTGCACTATTGATCGGCATAAAGGACGTCTTTTTGAACGTGTGTGGCATCATGCGCGGAATGTATATGAGTTATTCGTTTCAAAGTGCACCAATTTTGTTGTACCTGTAGATGGAGAATGATTAGACGTGTGCTCGTGCCTGACGAGAACGTTCCTCATTGTCGGTACGGCTTCAGTGTTGACGATTTTCGGTAAGCGCTGAAGCAGACATGCTGAAGTGTAGTGATTATTTGGCGTTACGTTTCAGCATGGCGAACTGGTTGGCGTCGATGATGAACGCCTTACGATCGTTCTTGGCCATGACGTCGAGAATGATTCCCGCCACAAACAGCAGCAATCCGGCGATGACAAGCATGACCGCGCCGATGAGCGTGGGAAATCGCGCAACCATACCGGTATGCCAGAAGTCCACGGTCACGCTGCCGCATAGCACGATGCCGATGATGCCGAGGACGGCTCCGAGCCCTCCAAAGAACGGCAGCGGCTTGTATTCGCGGATCATGCGGAAGATGGTGCTCATCACCTTGATGCCGTCACCCACGGTGTCAAGTTTGCTGACGGAGCCTTCCGGGCGGTCACGATATTGAATCGGCATCTCGAACAGGCGTAGATTGTTGTTCAACGAATGGATGGTCATTTCGGTTTCGACTTCGAACCCGTGTGACAGTACCGGATAGGTTTTGACGAATGTGAACGAGAAGGCACGGTAGCCGGTCATGATGTCGGTGACGTTCGCATGGAACAGGCCATTGATGGAACCGCGCACCAGACGGTTACCGAAGTTGTGGAATGGTCGTTTGTTCTCTTGGAAGTAGGTGGAGCTCAAGCGGTCGCCGATTACCATGTCGTAGCCTTCGAGCACTTTGTTCACCATGGCGGGTGCGGCGTCTGCGGGGTAGGTGTCATCGCCGTCGGACATGATGTACACGTCGGCATCGATGTCTTCGAACATGGCTCGGATCACGTTGCCTTTGCCTTGGCGTGGCTCCTTGCGGACGATTGCGCCCTCTGACGCAGCGATATCGGCGGTGCGATCAGTGGAATTATTGTCGTAAACGTAGATGTCTGCTTGTGGCAAAGACGCTTTGAAATCGCGAACAACCTTGCCGATAGTCACTTCCTCGTTATAGCAAGGAAGCAGCACGGCGACGGTGGGAGATTGGTTTTCTGGCACAAGCATCACTATACCCTATTACAGTGGATTACTGTGGTTTTTAGGCTGGCAGGCGTCTCTGATGATTCGGTTGAGAGGCGAATGATGTGAATCGGTTTGTGTCGTCACCGTTCGACTTGCGTGTGAGGCCGTATTCTCGACTCCGATTGAACCCATTGTGTATTTGGTCACTGACAAGTATTTCGTCGTATTACTTGTGGAAAGTATGAATGATGGGTCGCCGGAACGCGCATAGTAGTGGACGCTTCGTATCATTGAGCACACGAAGCCGGAATGAGCGAATGTGATTTTCGGTCGGTGCACGCGAGGAGCGTGTTTGGAAAGCCGGTAGCAGAGAATTGGAAGACGTTTGGAAGTTCAAAATGAGAAGGCCTTGGGCGCGCAGTCCGCAAGCGCGAAAAACCCAAATGTGAAAGCGGTGCCCGCCCAATGGGTGCGTTTGGCATTGACATTGCTGGTCGCCGCCATCATCAGCTGTGGTTGTGTCAAAGCATATCCTTGGTTCTCCGCGAAGGTGTTCAACCTTACGCTTGCCGGTGCTGATCTGCATATCAAACTGTTGCGGCTCGCCATACTGTTCCCTATCTGGACATTGGTGTGCTCATGGTTCTCGTTTGGCCTTCCCATGGTAGGCGACTGGCTGCACCGCAACCGGTTCCGTCTGGGTGCGGCCATCATTCTGGCCGCGGTGGTGTTGAACGTTAGCGGCTCCTCGATGGCCGTGTGGAACATCTGGCTTGGCCGAAATGGTACCCAGGATCTCGTGTTCGGCACACCACGCCCCATCCGCACCGACGAATATGTGGTCGGCACCCCGCTGGCCTTCTCGCAGGCATACAACAACTACGGCTACTTCAACGGACTATTCGGTGATAAGCCGGCGGACATGTTCATCATCAAGGACGCTCCGGCATGGTTCCCCACCGAAGTGTTCCGCCCATTCCACTGGGGGTACCTGCTGTTGGGTAGCTCCGCGGGATTGGCCTTCTACTGGTCGGCAC
>ERZ773158.2965-NODE-2965-length-11304-cov-3.606987_pt1 | contig 11304 bp, 10 predicted proteins | sample MGYA00511918_ERZ773158 | MGnify/ENA primary metagenome ERZ773158 (study PRJEB29015, sample SAMEA2737876) | human gut metagenome | biome: human gut; feature: human-associated habitat; material: faeces | place: China | collected 2012 ...
ATTGGCAGGCAAAATATGATTTCTAAATAACCGGACATAAGAAATATTATGGGCATACATCAATTTGAGGTATGGGAAGTTTTAGTTAGACAGAAGAAGAGAAGCACAGGCAGTGCCTGAAAGACATTAAAGCAAAGAAAAATCCCGGCGGAGTAATTCCACCGGGATTTTAAGTACCAGGATTACCAGTCTTCTATATCATCTAAATTAACAACCTCAGGGGCTGCGGGCTGCTCTGTGTCAGAAACCTCTGCATCCTCCGGTGTCTCAGGCTGCTCCACAGTCAATGCCTGCATCTGTTCGTCTGTGATCTCCGAAGGATCTCCGATCACTTCCGGTTCCTCCGGTGCTGTCTGAAGCTGCATGGCTTGTTCGCGGGCACGCTGCAGGATCGACTGGATCTCATCATCCCTGTTGTCAACAGGATAGACTTCCTCCTCGTTGTTGCAGAGATAATACTTGATGATATGTCCGCTGTAAAGTGCGATCGCACCGGCGTTACATACATCGCTGTTTCTTTTATATGGAAGATGATCGTACATCTCAATGCCATAATCTAATGAACCGTCGTATTTCTGAGAGATACCGGCTTCTCGATTTAACTGTATCATAGAAAAGACTTCCTTTCCGATGGGAGTAGTCTGCAAATGCATTCTCCCTATGGTTGTACTTTATCACATAGAGGCGGCGGGGTCAATAGAATCGGGGGATGTGACAGAAAAATTGACTTTTCTCCAGCTTATGTTATAATTAGTACCGATTGTCCGCATTAAAGGACAGGGAAAATGATAATTCGAAATGAATGCTGCCTGACAGCAGGGTGGCAGAAATGAGGAAATCTATGGGTAAATCGAAGCAGATTATTAGGAATTTTACAAAGTACAATAATCTTTTGTACGAATTGGTCAAGAAGAATATCAAATTGAAGTATCGCCGGTCATATCTGGGAATCCTCTGGACTCTGATCGAGCCGCTTTTGACCATGATCGTGTTGACGGTTGTGTTTGGTACTTTTTTCAATAAAGGAACAAAGCAGTTCCCGGTGTATGTACTGACCGGTCGTCTTTTGTTCTCTTTCTTTCAGTCAGCAACGAAGGCGGGGCTTAAGTCTGTCAGCGGTAACTCGTCGATGATAAAAAAGGTCTATGTACCGAAGTATATTTATGTGGTATCCTCTGTGGTATCGAACTTCCTGATCTTTCTGATCTCTCTGATCGTTTTGGTCGGTGTCGGCATTGTCCTGAAGGTGGAGCCGACGATGTATCTGGTACAGGCATGGATCCCTCTCGCTATTTTGTTCGTGATGTCGCTTGGAGTCAGCCTGATCCTTGCTACACTGAGTGTATTTTTCCGTGATGTGGAATATATCTGGGGCGTTGCCTGTATGCTTGTGATGTATGCATCTGCTATTTTCTATCCGGTAGAAAGGATCATAAAGAGCGGTAAAGGATGGGTGTTTAATATGAACCCGGTATATATGTGCATTGCCAATTTTCGTAATTCGGTTTTATATGGAGTACCGATGAATATGCATTATTGTGTTCTGTCAGCAGGGATTGCAGTCGTGCTTTTAGTGATAGGAATGGTGCTTTTCTATAAGAAACAGGATGATTTCATTTTGTATTTGTAATTATAGATAACCGATGAGGATCGTTGCGATCATTGCAACAAATTGCATATTTGCAGAAATGGAGAGTTCAATGAAGAATAATGTTGCCATCAAGGTAAAAAACGTAGGAATGCGCTTTAACCTGAGTCAGGACAGGGTAGATAACCTGAAGGAATATATGATCCGTTTTCTGAAACGGGATCTGCATTTTAATGAGTTCTGGGCACTGCGGGAGATCAATTTCGAAGTGAAAAAGGGCGAGCGTCTCGGTGTGCTTGGACTGAACGGTTCCGGTAAGAGTACGCTGCTTAAGATCGTGTCCGGTGTGTTAAAGCCGACAACGGGATATGTACAGACCAAAGGTAAGCTTGCACCTCTTCTGGAGCTTGGCGCGGGTTTTAGTCAGGAGTATACCGGCAGAGAGAATATCTACCTGTACGGTGCGGTTCTTGGATATTCCAAGGAGTTTCTCGATGAAAAGTTTGATGAGATTGTTGATTTTTCGGAGCTTGGAGAGTTTATTGATGTACCGATCAAGAATTATTCCTCCGGTATGAAGTCGCGTCTGGGATTTTCCATTGCGACAGTAGTAGAGCCGGAGATCCTGATCCTCGATGAGGTTTTGTCGGTCGGAGATAAGAAGTTCCGCCGTAAAAGCGAGAAAAAGATCATGGATATGTTTGACAAGGGCGTGACCGTGCTTTTCGTGTCACATTCCCTGGAGCAGGTTCAGAGAATCTGTGACCGTGCGATCATTCTTGATGGTGGTCATCTGGTTGCAAAGGGACCGGTTGACAAGGTTGCAAGAATCTACAAGAACATGACCGAGTAGCAGAATCAGATGTTTACCGGTGAAGATCTAAACAGATAACAGGAGGGAGAACATGAAACGGAACAACAGTATCTTTAAGAAGGCGCTGGGGATCATACTTGTGTTGGCGGTATGCATCAGTCTGGCAGGTAACAGCTCTGTCAGCAGAGCCGCTTCCAGATATAAGATCAAGGTTAACAAGCAGAAAAACTGTGTTACGATTTATAAAATGAATGCAAACGGAAAGTATAAGCCGGTCAAGGCAATGGTATGCTCTACAGGAGCAGCCACACCGGTAGGAACATTCCCTCTGGGAGAGAAGATGCGCTGGCATACTCTGATCGGACCGTGTTATGGTCAGTATTGTACCAGGATCCACGGCGGCATTTTATTTCATTCCGTATGGTACTATAAGCCGTCACCGTCCACACTGTCGTCAGAGGCATATAACCGCCTTGGAACAACAGCATCCCATGGATGTGTACGCCTTACCGTAGCAGATGCAAAATGGATTTATGACAATGTACCGTCCGGATCTCCGGTAACCGTTTACAATTCGTCCAAACCGGGACCGCTCGGCAAACCTTCAGGAATCAGGCTGCCGTCCTCCAGCAGATGGGATCCGACCGATGTATGGAGCTCCGGTAATCCGTGGAACAAGAAGAAGCCGACTATTTCCGGTGCCAGGAATCAGACCGTGCCATATGGCGGCAGTGTTTCTGTCAAGCGCGGCGTAACCGCAAAGAATACGACCGGCTATGATGCAACATCACGGATTAAGGTTTTGATCCGTTATAATGGTGAAGTTGTCAAAAAGGTCAACACCAAAAAGCCGGGTATGTATAAAGTAATCTATAAGCTGAAGGATGAGATTGGACGTAAGGTTCAAAAGATCGTTAAGATCAAGGTAACAGCAAGTCTTCCGATTCCGAAGATTACCGGTGCCGGCAATCTATATGTACAATCAGCAGATCAGCTTACCAAGGCAAATGCACTGAAAAATGTCACGATCACCCAGAAGGGGAAAGCTCTTGACCGTAAGTATGTAAAGGTAATCTTTAAGAAGCTGAAAGAGGGTGTTTACAAGGTGACCTATCAGGCACAGAATGCCAGTGAACTTGCAAAGGTCAGTGTAAAGGCTTATGTGGACGATCAGGCTCCGAAGATCACCGGCGTGGAGGATGGAAAGAGCTATCCGGTAGATCCGTCTGTTACCGTCACTGAGAAATATGCAAGATCGCTGATCAGTGTATCGGATAATATTTCAACGCTGCATGTTTCGGATGTTCAGGTGAAGATCTCAAAGCAGAACGATGGAAGCTATCAGGTTGTTTATGAGGTTAAAGATCAGGCAGGCAACAAGACGAAGATAACGATCCATCTGACAGCAGCGGCACAGACAGCGTCCGGGACTGCTGTTCAGTAGCGCGAATAATGAAGAAAATGGTTTCATAAAATTTTAAGAAACCAATCATAAAATTTTCGTGCAATTTGAAAAAGAAAGTGATATACTATCGGCGTGAGTAGGTCTTTATCTGCCTGCGCCGATATTTTACATTACAGGAAACTGATATAAAGGAAGGTTGATCATGGGAGAAAAATTATTACGGCTCAAAAAGTTTGTGACTTTTTATGTTTTACTGCCGGTTATATTGGACGTCGTGATTGAGAGCTTGAATAGAAAGTCTTTATTTTCGGCATTTTCGTATATGGTCGAGCAGCCATTTTTGTTTTTATTTAATGTACTCATTATTATGCTGACTCTGTCAGTTGCAATGTACTTTAAGCGGGAGATTTTTGTTCTTGTTTTCATGTCTGTTGTCTGGCTTTTATTCGGCATTGTCAATTTTGTGATACTGCACTTCAGAGTGACACCGTTTTCTGCGGTCGATTTTACACTGATCAGCAGTGCAATCAGTGTGTCCGGTCATTATCTGACGGCGTTTAATGTGGTGATGATCTTTTTTGCAATTGCCCTTCTGGTGGTTTCCCTGGTTGTACTGTTCCGCAAGACGCCATGCATTCAGACGAACAAGACAAAGAAGGCATATATGCTTTCTACGTTCGTGGTGCTTGTAGTTATTACAAGTATTTTTGTGATGCATAAGTCGAGTACGTCCGTTCAGGCACTGGCAGAGAATTATACCAATATCTCAGAGGCTTACGAGAATTATGGATTTGTGTACTGCTTTGCCAACAGTATCATAGACACCGGCATCAAGAAACCAGAGGATTATTCTGAGGAAAGTGTTTCAAAGCTTAAGGCTTCTATCAGTGACAAGCAGAAGGATACGAAGGTGAAGCCGGATATCATAATGATCCAGCTGGAATCCTTCTTTGATATCTGTGATGTGAAGAAGATCAGCTTTTCGAGAGATCCCCTTCCGAATTTCCATCGGCTGCAGAAGGAGTATACGAATGGACAGCTGACAGTGCCGACTGTGGGGGCAGGAACTGTCAATACAGAGTTTGAGGTTCTGACGGGAATGAGCCAGCATGATTTTGGTGTCAGCGAATATCCATACAAAACAGTTCTTAAAAGCAAAACCTCTGAGAGTATATGTAATGATCTGGCTGAGATCGGTTATACCAGTCATGCAGTTCATAATAATACAGCGACATTTTACGGTCGTAACAAGGTCTTTTCCAATCTCGGCTTTGACAGCTTCACATCCGTGGAGTATATGAATAACATTACCCTGAATCCGAATGGCTGGGCGAAGGATGATGTGATGGTGGATGAGATTCTTAGGACATTGAACACTAACCGGGAGAAGCCGTGCTTTACCTTTGGGATTACGGTGCAGAGTCACGGAAAATATAATGATGTCGATCCGGATGCCAAGAATCCGATCGAGGTCTATAATTCTCCGGAGGGCAAAGAGGACAGTTACCGCTATTATGTCAATGAGATCAATGAGGTCGATCAGATGATCGGCAGATTGATCAGTGCGCTGGAGAAGCGTAAGAAGCCGACTGTGCTTGTGTTGTATGGAGATCATCTGCCAAGCCTTGAGCTTACCAATGAGGATCTGAATGACGGAAGTCTGTATGAGACACAGTATATTGTCTGGAATAATTACGGACTGAAGGAGAAGGATCAGGATCTGACAGCATATCAGCTCTATTCGGAGGTGCTTGATCAGGTTGGGATCCATCAGGGACTGATCACAAAGTATCATCAGCAGGCAGATCGGAGCAGTGACCGCTATAAGGAGAATTTAAGGACATTAGAATATGATCTTCTTTATGGAGAGAACTATGCATATGGAGGTGAGGCTCCGTTTGAGGCAACAGATCTGCAAATGGGAACGCAGCCTGTTAAGCTTGAGAATGTCACGGTAAGGAACGGTAAAGTGATCGTTCATGGTCAGAATTTTACCCCGTACTGTAAGGTGATATTTGATGGAAAGGAACTCGAATCCAAGTGGCTGGATGAACACCGGATTGAGTTGAAGGAGATCCCGGAACGCTCTGAACGTAAGCTGGATAAGAACAAATCCTATGAGCCGGATAAACTGCCGAATACGTTTGTGGTTGAGGTTCAGAATGGGGACAGTGTGAAGCTAAGCTGCAGCAATCCGGTCCGTTTTAAGGATACCTCGCTGGCAGAAGATGCGCAGTAGGGTGCAGAACAAATACACAGATAAACCTGATCTAAGGAATACTGTGTGATAAAGATCAAATGAAAAGTCGTGTTTTGTCGAGATGACAGACACGACTTTTTTTGTTTTCGCCCTGATTTGACATTTTTCTTGAAGGAGCTTGCATATAATTGTCCTTAGAAAAGACAGGAAGGAGATGACGTAATAAATGCGATGACCATGCGGTTTTATTGGGATGTATATCTGGTTCTGAACTTCATAATGAACCTGTTTCTGATCGGGATGACGGCATTGCTGCGGCGCAAATATCTCAAAAAAAGATGTCTTGTGGTGGCAGCATTTCTGGGGAGCAGCCAGGAAACGCTGTTTGTATTATTGTGGCTGCGTTACTGCGTGGGGAAGGCAGGAGAAATGCAGAAAATGTACCAGCCGGGAGTGTTTCTTTTGGTGGTCGCGCTTCTCACAGCACTGGAAATGCTTCAGATCACATTTCACGAAAAGCAGCTTCGGGAGCTCTTGAAGGATATTTTTGCAATGCTGCAGGTCAGTCTTGTGACCGGGGGGATGATCTATGTGTGCAGGGAGTGGATCTGCAGGTGGCGCAGTCCCGGAATATGGATGGTCTTTGCCGGTGCAGCAGGTGTATTCCTTGTACTGTTTGATGGAACGCTATCTCAGACATGGGGAGAAGCGCGTGAACACGATGGACGGGATCATAGGGCTGGAGGATGGCAGGCGTTATCCGTTGCGGCTGTTGTTAGATACCGGAAACTGTCTGGTAAGTCCCTACAGCGGAGAACGTGTAATGATCATGGCACAGAGTCTGGCGCTTAAGCTTAAGCTTGCCGAACAGAAACGTCCGCTCATGATCCCGTATCATTCGATCGGGGGCGATGGAGTGCTGCCGGCATACCGTATTCCGCTGCTGATCCTGCAGGACGGTTCTGTAATCAGAAACTTCCTTGCGGCGGTCAGCCCGCAATTGTCAGAAGATTCTGCCGTTCAGCTTATTATGTATGGAAGAAGGTAAATAGAAAGGATGAAGAAATGATAAAAATAAGTATGCCAAATAAGTTTCAACTGCGTATCATGCCCGAACTGCGGGGATGGTTTCTCCCCAAAAAGGGGGGAGAGATCCATTATATCGGAGGGGCGGAGATCCTGCCGGCACCTTTTAGCAGGGAGGAGGAAAGCAAGATCCTCGGGCTGCTTGGCACGGAGCAGGATCAGAAGGCAAGAAGCAGACTGATCGAACATAATCTGCGGCTGGTCGTCTATATTGCCAAGAAATTTGACAATACCGGGATCGGTGTTGAGGACCTGATCTCTATCGGTACAATTGGTCTGATCAAGGCAATCAACACCTTTAATCCGCTGAAAAATATCAAGCTTGCAACCTACGCCTCGAGATGCATTGAAAATGAGATCTTAATGTACCTGCGGCGCAACAATAAGGTGAAAATGGAGGTGTCGATCGATGAACCGTTAAATGTTGACTGGGATGGCAATGAACTATTGCTGTCAGATATTCTTGGCACTGATGAGAATGCAATCTCAAAGGGGTTGGAAGAGGAGGTGGACCGCAAGCTGTTGCGGATGGCGTTAGATAAGCTCGGAGAGCGGGAACGCATGATCATCGAGCTGCGCTTTGGACTTAACACAAAGGACGGGGCGGAGCGGACACAGAAGGAGGTGGCAGATCTGCTTGGAATCTCGCAGTCTTATATTTCAAGGCTGGAAAAAAAGATTATGAAGCGTCTGAAAAAAGAAATCATGCGTCTGGAACAGGTATAAAAAAGGCGGAATCGCAAATCCTACATACATAGCCGGTGATATCATGCCGGTGCTGCACAATCACAGAAATTCTTTCGCAGAATGGAGAACGCTCATGGCAATGTATAAAGTAGAGATTTGCGGGGTGAATACCTCTCAGTTACCATTATTGACGAATGAAGAAAAAGTGGAATTATTCCGGAAGATACAAGAGGGTGACCGAAAGGCAAGAGAAAGATTTATCAAGGGAAATCTACGACTGGTGCTAAGCATCATCCAGCGATTTTCCGGTTCCGGTGAAAACGTGGATGATCTGTTTCAGATCGGCTGTATCGGTCTGATGAAGGCAATTGACAATTTTGACACGACGTTGAATGTGAAATTTAGTACCTATGCAGTGCCGATGATCATCGGAGAGGTGCGCCGGTATTTGCGGGATAACAACAGCATCCGGGTGAGTCGTTCAATCCGCGACACTGCTTACAAAGCAATCTATACGAAGGAAGCTATGATGAAGGAGTCGGATAAGGAACCGACGGTGGAGGAACTTGCCGCAAAGCTCGATATTCCTGCGCAGGATATTGTCTTTGCACTGGACGCGATCCAGAGCCCGGTATCTTTATATGAGCCGGTCTATGCGGAGAGCGGCGATAATCTTTACATTATGGATCAGATCAGTGATAAAAAGAACAAGGAGGATAAATGGGTTGAGCAGATTTCATTAAAAGCAGCGATAGACCGCTTAAGCCAGAGAGAACACAGGATCATAGAGCTTCGTTATTTCGAAGGGAAAACGCAGATGGAGGTGGCACAGGAGATACAGATATCCCAGGCACAGGTCAGTCGTCTGGAAAAAAGAGCATTAAAATCCATGAAAAATTACCTCACATGATTGGAAGGCAGCGCATAAAATAATACAAATGACCGGCTTTTGTCCAGAAATGAGGATGCCATATGAGAATGTCACAGCTTCGGGAAAAGGAAGTGATCAACATCTGTGACGGGGAACGGCTCGGAAATGTCTGCGATGTAGATTTTGAAAAGAAAACAGGGAGAATCTGCAGTCTGATCATTCCGGGCCCCTGCAAGGTGCTTGGCATATTGGGGAGAGATCAGGAATATATTGTTCCTTACGAGCAGATCAAACGGATCGGCACGGATGTGATCCTTGTGGAAGTGGAGCGGGAAAAGTGTCTGCAGAAATGTCAGTGGGAAGAGTAAAATAACTGCTTGCATTTTTGGACGGTTTGAACGATAATGTTGCTAAGAACAAAAGATGGAGGTAACCGGCATGAAATGTCCGTATTGTGGGGAGGACGATACAAGAGTAATTGATTCACGCCCGGCAGATGATAATGCATCGATCCGGCGCAGAAGACAGTGTGATAAATGTGGAAAGCGTTTCACTACCTATGAGAAGGTGGAGGCAATCCCGCTTGTTGTGATCAAGAAGGATCAGAGCAGGGAGAGTTATGACAGAACGAAGATCGAGAGCGGTGTGTTCCGTTCCTGCCATAAGCGCGCAGTGTCGATCGATCAGATGAATGCGCTGGTCGATCAGGTGGAGGCAGAGATCTTTAATCAGGAGAAGCGTGAGATTCCAAGCAGCTATATAGGAGAGCTTGTGATGAATCATCTTGAAAAGCTGGATCCGGTTGCGTATGTGCGCTTTGCATCGGTTTACCGTGAGTTTAAGGATGTCAGCATATTTATGGATGAGATCAAGAAGATCCTGGACAAATAATGAATCACAAAACAATCCCGATTACATAACAGGGATTGTTTTTTGTTGCTGTGGGTGTTATAATACGAAAATATATATTGAGGGAAAGCTTCTTTTGCGGAGAGTGAAAGGAGTCAGTATGTACAGTAAGACGTTTTGTGTGGCGGTTCAGGGCATTGAGGGCCACATGGTTCAGATCGAGGCAGACATATCCGATGGACTGCCTGTTTTTTCTTTGGTTGGAGACCTTTCTTCGGAGACCAAGGAGGCGAAGGAGCGTGTTCGCGTTGCACTACAGAATACGGGCTTTCGTTTTCCTCCACGGAGAGTTACGGTCAATCTTTCGCCTGCGGACATCCGGAAGGATGGAACCGGGTATGATCTTGCCATTGCCGTGTCGGTGTTATCGGCATACGGCTATATTTCCAAATCAGATTTCAGTAATATATTGCTGATCGGGGAGCTGAGCCTGGAGGGCGAAGTGCGCCCGGTGAGCGGAGTTTTGCCAATGGTGTACGGTGCACTTTCACAGGGGATAAGCTATTGCATTCTGTCCTCCGAGAATCAGGAGGAAGCTTCGGTAGTGTCGGAAATGAATGTGATCGGTGTGAAGAAGCTTCGAGAGGTGATCGATCTGCTTGAGGAGGATATGCTAGACAATCATGTTTACCGGGGACAACACAATGGAGAGTCTGTCTGGGAGACAGGGGCGGATTTTAAGGAGGTGCTTGGTCAGGAGACAGCGCGCAGGGCTGCAGAGGTCGCAGCAGCCGGCATGCATAATCTGCTGTTGATCGGTCCGCCGGGCTCCGGTAAGTCAATGATCGCAGGCAGGATGAGCGGTATATTGCCGACGATGACCTTTGAGGAGCAGATGGAGATTTCACAGATATACAGCGTGGCGGGACTTCTTTCCGGTGAGACGCCACTGGTGCGCAGACGCCCGTTTCGGTCACCGCATCACACGGCAACCCAGCGGGCACTGATCGGGGGAGGTACTTATCCGAGACCCGGTGAGATCAGTCTTGCCTCGGGAGGTGTCCTGTTTCTGGATGAACTGCCGGAATTTGAACGCAACACGCTGGAGGTGTTAAGACAGCCCCTGGAGGACGGCTGGGTCAATGTGTCAAGGCTTCGCGGAAGCTGTCGTTATCCGGCGCACACACTGTTGATGGCAGCAATGAATCCGTGCCGGTGCGGTTGGTATCCGGATCGCAGTAAATGCAGCTGCACCCCGGGACAGGTCAGAAGATATCTCGGAAGGATCAGCAGACCGCTGTTGGACCGCATTGATATCTGCACGGAGACAATGCCGTTAGAATACCGCCATCTGGAGTGGAAAGAAGGAGACAGGCGGTGTGAGCCGGAGTCTTCTGATATCATCCGCCGTCGTGTGGAACAGGCACAGAAGCTGCAGTTTGCCAGATACCGAAATGAAAGCTTTTGCCATAACAGTGATCTGACGCCGCACAAGATCAGAGAGTATTGTGTGATGTCGGCGCAGGCTGCAGAATATCTCAAAGATATCTTTCAGAAAATGGAATTTAGTGCGAGAGCCTATCATAAGATTTTAAAAGTTGGACGAACCATTGCTGATCTGGCGGGAAGTGAAACGATTGGACAGGAGCATATTGCAGAGGCTGTGTTTTACCGTTCGATTGACCGCAGATACTGGGGAGAGGGGGGAGCATCATGACGAAGGGACTGTACGAGTTCTGGCTCTCATCGATCCCGGGGATTGGCTGCCGCAAGATACAGGCAATACTTTCGGTGTTTGGAGAGC
>ERZ773158.2980-NODE-2980-length-11265-cov-13.697681_pt1 | contig 11265 bp, 7 predicted proteins | sample MGYA00511918_ERZ773158 | MGnify/ENA primary metagenome ERZ773158 (study PRJEB29015, sample SAMEA2737876) | human gut metagenome | biome: human gut; feature: human-associated habitat; material: faeces | place: China | collected 2012 ...
TTTTGCCTTCGGGCAGGAACAGGTTCAGCAGCTTTGCAAACAGCACGCCGCCTGCAGTATCAAAGACGAAAGCTACCAGACCCAGCGCAAGGATGAGCAGGGTGTCGGGACGGACGAACTTGTCGGCGGTCATCTGCCCGGCTACCGTCAGACCCAGCACAATGGTGATGAGGTTCGCCAGCACATTCTGTGCCGTTTCGCTCAGGGCGTTCAGTACACCGCACTCCCGCAGCAGGTTGCCAAACATCAGGAAACCGACCAGAGCCACACTGGCCGGAGCCACCATGCCGGCGATGATGGTGACGGCAATGGGGAACAGGATCTTGGTCAGTTGGCTGACATTGCCCTTCTCATAGGGCATCCGGATGCGGCGTTCTTTCTGGGTGGTCAGCAGTTTGATGACCGGCGGCTGCACGATGGGAACCAGAGCCATGTAGCTGTACGCGGCCACCATGATGGCACCGAGGTACTGGGAGTTGAGCGTGTTTGCCACAAAGATGGCGGTGGGGCCATCCGCTGCACCGATGACGGCAATGGAAGCGGCATCTTTCAGGTCAAAGAAGAAACCTGCCAGAAACAGCGTGAAGAAGATGCCGAACTGCGCCGCCGCGCCAAAGAGCATGAGCCACGGCTTTTCCAGCAGCGGGCCAAAATCGATCATGGCGCCGATGCCGATGAAAAGCAGCAGCGGAAACAGTTCGTTGGACATTCCGGCTTCAAACAGAGCGGAAATGGGGCCGACGGTGTCGCCCTGCGTGATGGCACCCGACAGGGGCAGGTTGACCAGAATGGCACCAAAACCCATGGGCAGCAGCAGGCTCGGCTCCATCTTTTTGGCGATGGCAAGGTAGATGAGCAGCGCACCGATGCCCCACATCACCACCATCTGCCAGGTCAGATTCCCAAAATTGGAAAAGAGACTGGCGAATGTGTTCAGAAGATCCATATTTATTTTTCCTCCTTGTGTTCCTGTGCCGAGCAAGAAAAAAGAGACCCCTGCCACAGCACTCTGTCTGTGACAAAAGTCTCAAGCCAACACATGACATCGGGCATTTCTGCCGTGATGACGCTGCCATGCAGCACCCCGCAGGCCCTGCGGAATGCCCTTTACTCCCTTTTATCGATTCTAATTAAATCAGAATGCAGTCCCCTCTGTCAAGGGGTTCCTGCATTTCTTTGCCAAACTTTGCTTCAGCGCTCAAACGTTGTACTGAGGGTGGTCTCCCAGGTCTGGCCGGGGGCAAGGCAGGCGGCAGCGGCGCGCTGGCTCCACTCCTGGGTATCGGTCTGGGCACCGGGCAGGGAGTGCCACGGCTCAATGCAGACAAAGCGCACAGGCTTTGCCGGAGCCGACCAGATGAGGGTGTAGGGGTAGCCCTCCACATTGCAGACGATTCCCTTGCCGGTGTCCTTCTCGTAGATGCCCAGCGTGCGGCTGCGCAGACCGGCCATGCAGAAGCTGTCCTTCTCAAACAGATCGTCTGTCAGGGGGATGCTCTGCTCATTCTTCCACCGGTAACCGCACTTGCCGGTCAGCAGACCGTTGGGGTAAGCGTCCAGGATCATCGGGCTCTCCGGCTGGTCGAAGCGGAACTCGTAATCGGTGGTGGTGTGCTTGTCATCAAAGGGGATGCGGAACGCCGGGTGGTAGCCGATGCCGAACTGCAGCTCCTCGGCGGCATCGGTGGGGTTGGTGACGGTCAGGGTGTGGTGCACCGTCCTGCCCTCCAGCCGGAAGGTGCTGGTCAGGACAAAATCAAACGGGAAGCGCTCTGCCTTGCTCTTTTCATCCGAGCGCAGCTCCAGCCGGATGGTGTCGCCCTCGGCGCAGAGCAGGGTGTGCTCCACATCCCGGGCAAAGCCGTGCTGACCGCCGGTGTAGGTCTTGCCTTTATGGGTAAAGGCCCCGCCGGTCAGCTTGCCCGTCCAGGGGAAAAGGATGGGGGCATGGCGCTTCCAGACAGCCGGGTCGGCCTGCCAGAGCATCTCCTGCCCGGCGGCATTTTTCAGGCTGACTGCTTCGGCACCATGGGTATCCACGGTCAGGGTCAGAAATTCGTTGTGAATGGTTGCCTGCATGATTCATCTCTCCTTTTTATCTGTTGACGATGTGCTCGCCGTTTCCTTCCAGCCAGGTGCGCAGGTTCCGGGTGGTAATGTCCATCAGGTTCTGCAAAGCCTCCCGGGTCGTCCACGCAATGTGCGGTGTGAGGATAGCGTGGGGTTCTGCCCGCAGGGGGCTTTCCTGAGGCAGAGGCTCTGTGACAAAGGCATCGGCCCCGTAAAAGCCCAGCTGACCGCTGTGGAGAGCCGCTGCCACGGCCTCCTCATCCACCAGCGCGCCCCGGGCCGTGTTGAGCAGAATGGCCCCGGGCTTCATCTTCGCCAGCGCCTCCGCGTTGACAAGGCCCCGGGTCCGGGGTGTAGCCGGGCAGTGCAGGCTGAGGATATCGCACCGCCTCAGCAGGGTATCATAATTCACGAACTCCACACCGTCGGCGGCGTATTCGGGCCGGATGGTGCGGGTGCAGACCAGCACCTCCATGCCAAAGGCTCTGGCAATGCGGGCCGACTGCCGCCCGATGCTGCCATAGCCGTAAACGCCATAGGTCTTGCCACAGAGCTCCATCTGGGGCAGCAGGCCGATGCTCTCCGGGATATCCAGCTGCCAGCATCCATGCTTGACGGCACGGTTGTAGCGCTCCGCGCACTGGCAGATGGCCAGCAGCAGGCTGAAGGTCATCTGGGCCACGCTGTAGGTAGAATAGCCCGGCACATTGGCCACTGCAACGCCGTGGCGGCGGCAGGCTTCCAGATCCAGGTTGTCGGTGCCCGTGGCAATGATGCCCACCCATTTCAGGTTCGGGCACTGCTGTAAGATCTCCTCATCCATGCGGCACTTGTTCAGCAGAACGATGTCCGCATCTCCAATGCGGGGGGCGATCTCCTCGTAGGCCGTGCGGACATAGCTGGTGGTATCGGGCACCAGCGCCTTTACCCCCGACCAGTCGAGGTCGCCTTCCTCCATGACATAGCTTTCCAGAATGACAGCTTTCATCTCAGTCCTCCAACAATACGTCCTCGCTCAGCACCTGACCGATGGGCTTGGCAATGCACAGGTCGGCCTGCGCATCCGCCCCGGTGGGCTGCATGTTGATGACCACCAGATGTCGGCCACGGAAGTACCGGATGAGCCCCGCCGCCGGGTAGACCACCAGACTGGTGCCGCCGATGATGAGAGTATCCGCCTTGCGGATGGCAGACACGGCCCCGGAGAGCACTTCCTCGTCCAGCCCTTCCTCGTACAGAACCACATCCGGCTTGACGATGCCGCCGCACTTGGGGCAGCGGGGCACGCCGGTGCTATTGGCAATGAAGTCCACATCGTAGAACGCGCCGCACTTCACGCAGTAGTTGCGCAGGGTGCTGCCGTGGAGCTCGTAAACGGTCTTGGAGCCTGCCGCCTGATGCAGGCCGTCGATGTTCTGGGTGACGATGGCCTTCAGCCTGCCCTCCCGCTCCAGCTTTGCCAGCCGCAGGTGGGCAGCGTTGGGCTTTGCCCCTTTCACAATGAGCTTATCCCGGTAGAACCGGTAGAACTCCTCGGGGTTCTCCTCCCAGAAGGTGTGGCTCAGGATGGTCTCGGGCGGGTAATCGTACTTCTGGTGGTACAGGCCGTCCACGCTGCGGAAATCGGGGATGCCGCTTTCGGTGGAGACCCCCGCGCCGCCAAAAAAGACGATGCGGTCGCTCTCGGCAATGATTTTTTCCAGTGCAGGAACCATAAAAGAAACGCTTCCTTTCCGGCAGATCGTTGTGTTTTGGATAGCTCCAGTATAACACAAATCCAGCGGAAGGGAAGCGTTTCTTTTTTTGATGGGATCGTCCCCTTGCTCAGCGCCCGTTTTCGGCAAACAGGGTCCCCAGCACATCCAGCAGATCATGCGGGAGCATCCCGGTTTCCCCGTGCAGGGCAGCAGCACGGTCGGCAGCCGCACCATGGAGATAAACGGCGCAGGCCGCAGCTTCAAAGGCAGGCAGGCCGCAGGCCAGCAGGGCACTGGTCATGCCCGCCAGCACATCCCCGCTGCCGCCCCGGGAAAGCCCCGGGTTGCCGGTGGGATTGACCGCGCAGCGGCCATCCGGCCCTGCAATGACGGTGTGCGCCCCCTTCAGCACCACCACAGCATTCCATGCTTTCGCATAGCGCAGCGCCGTGTCTTCCCGGTCCGCATTGATCTCTGCCGCAGAGTGTCCGGTCAGCCGGGCCATCTCGCCGGGGTGGGGCGTTAAAATCAGTTTCCCTTGAGGGTGAGGCATTTTTTCCGTTTGGAGCAGGTCAGCGGCGGCGTTCAGTCCGTCCGCATCCAGCACCGCACTGCCGGAAAAGCCGGGCAGGAGCGTTTTCACCAGCGCCCGGGTCTCGGCGGCACGGGCCGCGCTCTGGGCCGTATAGCCCAGCCCGGGGCCCGCCAGCAGGACAGAGGCCTTCTGCCGCCGGATGCGGTCAATATTCTGGGGCGAGATGCCGCCCTCGGCCCCCGCTTCGCAGGGGCAGAGACAGCACTCGGGCAGGCGGGCAGCCACAGCCGCCAGCACCGGCTCCACACTTGCCAGCGTAACGATGCCGGCCCCTGTGCGCAGGGCACCTTCCACGGCCAGCGCCGCCGCGCCCCGGTAGGACGCACTGCCCGCCACCGCCAGCACGGAGCCAAAGGTTCCTTTATGCGCGTCCCGGGGGCGGGGCTGGATGGCCTGCCAGACAAAATCGGAAGTTATTTCGAACATAGGCGGCTCCTTTCGGGTGAGATTTCGCCCTCTCAGTCAAAGCCTTACGGCTTTGCCAGCTCCCCCAAAGGGGGAGCCTATTGCGGGTCTTGGATAAAGGCAGCATTGCCTCTCCCTTTGGGAGAGGTGGCAGCGCGTAAGCGCTGACGGAGAGGGCGAGGACGTTACCCTTCCCCCTGCAAATACCTCCGGATCTCCTTCTCCGCCTCCTGCACTTCTTCATGGAACATGCGGGCAGAGACACGGAGGGCACCATGGCCCAGGATGATGACCTGTTCCATGCCATCGGAGGTGGCCACGCGGACGCGGCGGCCCTTGCCGATCTCATGGGTGACACGCTCGATGAACATATCGGCGGTCTCGGCTTCCCGGGTGTAGACCACATGGATATTGTGGTACTGCTCTATGCTGCCGGGGCTGCCCGGCACACGGTAGGCATCAAACACAAGGATGAGCACGCACTTCTTAAAGCCCTGATAGTTGCAGAGGATGTCCATCAGCCTGTGGCGGGCCGCTTCCAGGCTCTCTTTGGAGAGTGCGTTCAGCTCGTCCCATGCAAAGATGATGTTGTAGCCGTCCACCAGCAGGTATTCGGGCTGGATCTCCCACTGCTCGGCGTTGAAATCAGGGCGTTCCCGCTTCTGGGTGGGGCGGAACGCCGCCAGTGGGTCCCGCTTGATGGGCCCATAGGTCTGTTCAAAGATCTTCAGCAGCTCAGCATCCTCTTCCAGGGTAGCACGGTAAGCGGCCATCCGGCGGGGACGGGCCTGCACCGCTTCCTCGGTCTTTGCAGTCTTGCCCCAGCCGCTGTCCACATGCATGTGGCTGCGCACCTGCTCCCAGGTCACCACAAATCCGGCCCCGTGGGCGCAGAACACCGAATCTGCCGGGTTGTCGAGGTCGTGTTCCGGCTCATAGCCCGCGGCCTCGATGACCTCTGCTGCATTGTGGCAGGGACGGTAGCCGTCCAGCGTCAGGGTCAGGTGTCCCCTGCCCCGGGTATAGCCCACCACCTCCATGGGGTAGCTGCGCATGGTGGAGGCCGGTGCCGTGCCGGTGAGCAGGGTGGTATCCCCGTCGGCTCCGGTCTCGGGCGGGTCAAAACTGCCGCCCATGTTCTGGATATCGTTCATGGCGCGGCCCACGTTGTCAGAGGGCAGCTCCAGCCGGAAGGCATACCACGGCTCCAGCAGCTGGGTCTTGTGGATCTGGTCTGCCATCATCAGGCCCTGCCGGACGGCGCGGTAGGTCGCCTGCCGGAAGTCGCCGCCCTCGGTGTGCTTGAGGTGAGCGCGGCCCGCAATGAGGGTGATCTTCACATCGGTCAGAGGAGCCCCGATGAGCACGCCCAGATGCTGCTTTTCCTCAAGATGCGTCAGCACCAGCCGCTGCCAGTTCTTGTCCAGCACCTCTTCCCGGCAGTCGGCGGCAAACTGCATCCCGCTGCCCCGGGGCAGCGGCTCCAGCTTAAGGTGGACTTCCGCATAATGGCGCAGGGGCTCGTAGTGGCCCACGCCCTCCATGGCTTCGGTGATGGTCTCCTTATACAGGATTCCACCGGGGCCGAAGCTGACCTCCAGCCCGTACCGCTCGGCCAGCAGGCTTTTCAGCACCTCCAGCTGGATCTCGCCCATCAGCTGGACATGGATCTCGCCCAGGGTCTCGTTCCAGACCACATGGAGCTGGGGTTCCTCTTCTTCCAGCCGATGGAGCTTTCCCAGCGCGGCGTGCACATCCGCGCCCTCGGGCAGCAGCACCTGATAGCTCAGAACCGGCTCCAGCACCGGCAGGTCACTGTCCCGTTCCGCCCCCAGACCCTCGCCCGGGCGGGCTCTGGTCAGGCCGGTAACGGCGCACACCTGGCCGGGGCCGATGCACTCCGCCAGCGTGAACTTTGCGCCGGAATAGAGCCGCAGCTGGTTGGCCTTTTCGGCCCATGGCTCCCCGTCGACCTCTCCGGTGAGCTGGGCTTTCACCTTGAGCGCGCCGCCGGTCACCCGCAGCCAGGTCAGGCGGTTTCCCTGCTCATCCTGGCTCACCTTGAACACCTTGGCCCCGAAGGCTTCCAGCGCGGGGGCCGGGCGGGTATAGCGGTCCAGGCCCTCCACAAGCGCATCCACACCCTGCAGCTTCAGGGCTGAGCCAAACCAGCAGGGAAACACATGCCGCCGGGCAATGGCGGGGATGAGGTCGGTATCGGTCAGGCTTCCCTGGTCCAGCATCGTCTCCATCAGCCTCTCATCGCAGAGAGCCAGCGCCTCGTCCCGGTCGGCCTGCTCTGCCCCAAAATCCACAAAGCCATCCCCCAGCCGACGGTTCAGCTGGGTCAGAAGCGCTTCCCTGCCCGGGCCGGGCAGGTCCATCTTGTTCACGAACACAAAGGTGGGGATGCGGTACCGCCGCAGCAGCCGCCAGAGCGTCTCGGTATGGCTCTGCACACCGTCGGTGCCGCTGATGACCAGCACCGCATAATCCAGCACCTGCAGTGTCCGCTCGGTCTCCGTGGAAAAATCCACATGGCCCGGGGTGTCCAGCAGAGTAAAGTCGGTATTGCCCGCTGTGAAGAGGGCCTGCTTGGAGAAAATGGTAATACCGCGCGCCTTTTCCAGCGCGTCGGTGTCCAGAAAGGCATCCTTATGGTCCACCCGGCCCAGCTTGCGGATGGTGCCGGTGCCGTAGAGCAGGGCTTCGGAAAGGGTGGTCTTGCCGCTGTCCACATGAGCCAGAATGCCGATGACCAGCTGCTTGTGCTCTTGTTCCATGCCGCGGCCCCCTTACAGTGCGCTGGCGATCAGCGCAGCAGCGACCAGCGGCAGGCCCAGCACCAGATTGGAGAGCAGGCTGCAATAGGTGCGCTCCTCGGGTTCCAGCTCCTCAAAGGAGACGATCTTCTCATCCGCATAGTCGATGATGGAGCGGGTGGAGTGGATCTTTTTCTGCCGCTTGCCCATCCCCTTGAATTCCTCCAGCAGATGGTGGATGGTCACGCCATCCAGCCGCAGGTAGTCCACCCAGGCCCAGATGAGCAGCACCACGCCGCACAGAAAGCCCGGGGCCTCCCAGATGGTAAACGTGCCATCGCTGACATAGCGCTGCCACAGCAGCATCAGCACGGCCACAATGGAGGTGCGGGTCACGGTCTTATATAAAATGGGGTGGAACATGTAGCGTTTGTACATCGAGGTCAGTTTCTTCATGGTGCGCTCCTTATTGATACAGATACACTTTATTGTATCATTTTTTTGTGAAAAAAGATAGCTTTTTTGTGCGCACAACATGAACAGTTTCTCTCTTTCGCCTGTTCTTCACAGATATACAGTTCTTTCCATTTTATAGTAATTTTTCCACATTCTTTTCCCATGAAAGTGTTTGTCACCGTTTTGTTTCCAATTCAGTGCTGCGGCGGATTGACTTCTTTCCAGTAAAGTGCTAAAAAATACAGTGGTGCGACTTTTGTCTTTCCTGTGCACTTTTTGGAAAGGCAGACAGCCTCACTGCGTTTAGGAAAAGGAAAAACGCGCGGCTCTGTCCGCGCAAGATCTGGGAGGATCATCCAATGAGCTTCAATTTTGATCGCCGCACCTTCCTGAAGGGTGCAGGTGCTGTGGGTGCCGCCAGCCTGCTGGCAGCCTGCGGCGAAAAGTCCAACAACACCGGCAATGGCGCTGCCGCCAGCGGTGCTGCTGCCCCCAACTCCACCGGCGCTACCCCCCTGAAGGAGTTCATCTCCTTTGAGAGCGGCAACCGTGAGCTGGAAAGCTGGAACATGCTGTACAGCCAGAGGGCTGAGGATGCCAACGTGGTCACCAACCTGTGGGACGGCCTGCTGAGCTTTGACTGCTACGGCAAGGTGGTGCCCGCTATCGCTTCCAGCTGGGAACACAATGAGGATGCCACCGTCTGGACCTTCCACCTGCGGGACGACGTGGACTGGGTGGATTGCAACGGTGAGGTGAAGGCTCACCTGACCAGCAAGGACTTCCTGGTTGGCTTTGAATGGGTGATGAACGCCATCAAGAACGAGGCCAACAACACCTCCATGCCCAACGATACCATTGTGGGCGCTTACGAGTACTACGAGCTGACCAAGGAAGCCGGTGACGCTGCTGCTGACATGACCTACGAGGACATGCTGGCTGCCGGTGTGGGCATCGAAGCTCCGGATGATTACACTCTGGTGTTCACCTGCCCCAGCGCCTGCCCCTACTTTGATACCGTTGCCGCCTACAACAGCTTCTACCCCGTGGCTCCTGCTCTGATCGAGGAGCTGGGTGTCGATGGCTTCCGGAGCTGCGACAACACCACCATGTGGTACAACGGACCCTATGTGGTGGAGGAGTACATCCAGGGCAACACCAAGAGCTACATCCCCAACCCCAACTACTACGATGCTGCCAACGTCAGCCGCTTTGAGCGCTTCACTGTCACCATGATCAGCGACGGTTCCATCAGCCTGCAGCTGTATCAGAACCGCGAGCTGGACGAGGTGGACCTGGGCGAGAGCAGCATCACCACCATTCAGTCCGATCCTTCCAACGAGTACAATCAGCAGCTGTGCGAGAAGCGTGCCAAGAAGTTCAGCTACTGCTTCATCTTCAACTACGACAAGAAGAACACCGATGGCACCCCCGATGAGAACTGGAACAAGGCCATTGCCAACAAGGCCTTCCGTCAGTGCTTCTCCAAGGGCATGGTGCTGAACAAGTTCTTCGCCCGTTACAACCCCATCAATCCCCTGAAGTGTGAGAACGACTTCTTCACCATGAAGGGCCTGTGCTACACCTCTGATGGCACCGACTACACCAACCTGGTGGCCAAGGAGATGGGTCTGGACGGCGAGGCTTACGATGGCAAGACCATGAAGCGCCTGCGCGCCAACAACGGCGACATCACCGAGCTGAAGAAGCAGGCCATGGAAGAGCTGAGCGCCATTGGTGTCACCTTCCCTGTCCACTGCTCCTACTACATTCTGGCCGGCTCCACCTCCGCTCTGGACCACGCCACCGTCCTGAAGCAGTGCTTCACCGACAGCTTCGGCGATGACTTCATCGTGCTGGATGTCAACACCTTCGTGTCCTCCACCATGAAGGAAGTCGTGGCTCCCAAGCTGCAGAGCTTCACCCACATGGGCTGGGGTGCTGACTTCGGCGATCCCGTCAACTTCCTGACCCAGATCATCATTCACGATGACAACGCTTACTACAGCTGCAACATGACCAACATTGCAGGCATTGTGAACAATGGTCCCGCCAGCTACCAGACCGAGCTGGTGGCTGCCTATGAGAAGTTCACCGATCTGGTGAACGAGGGCCGTGCCATCGTTGACGACACTGATGCACGCTACGCTGCATTTGCCAAGGCCGAGGCTTACTTCCTGGACGAGAACCTGATCTTCCCCACCGTCTACGATATCACCTGGTGCCTGACTCACGTCAACGAGTACAGCAAGATCAACGCAATGTACGGTCCCTGCAACTACAAGGCTGTGAACTGGGAGACCAGCGAGGAGGCTTACACCACCGAACAGTACGATGCGTTTGCTGCCGCATTCGACGCAGCCACGCAGGCCTGATCGCGTGATCCAATAGCCAATCGCAAAAAGCAGAACCGGACGTTTTTGAAGCGTCCGGTTCTTTTTTCTCCCTGACAGCACAAAACCCCGCCGCGCGGGAAAGCTCCCAGCACGGCGGGGTCATTGTGTTAAAATACAGGAAAGCGGTTCAGCTTACAGCTGGCTTTCATACTCCTTGCGGTAGCCTTCCAGCTCACGCTGGTTGCCATACACGAAGTGGCCGTTTGCGATCTCTTCCCAGACCGGCTTATCCACGCTGTAATCGTGGATCGAGGGGTCATAGACCAGCAGCTTCTTGTGCTTTTCAAGGCTGGGGTCAGGGATGGGAACCGCGCTCAACAGGGCTTTGGTGTAGGGATGCAGCGGATGGAGGAACAGCTCCTCCGCCTCAGCCAACTCCACGATGCGGCCCTTGCTGATAACGGCGATACGATCCGAGATGAACCGGACCACCGACAGGTCATGTGCAATGAACAGGTAGGTCAGGCCACGGCTCTTCTTCATCTCGTTGAGCAGGTTCAGCACCTGTGCACGGATGGAGACATCCAGTGCGGAGATGGGCTCATCGGCCACGATGAACTCCGGCTCCATGACCAGAGCACGGGCAATGCCGATGCGCTGGCGCTGGCCGCCCGAGAACTCATGGGGGAAGCGGGAGGCAAACTCCGGCAGCAGGCCGACCTCATGCAGGGCGTTCATCACCTTTTCGTGCAGATCTTCCTGATCCTTGTAGAGATGATGGTTCAGCAGGCCCTCGGCAATGATATACTCCACCTTGGCGCGCTCGTTCAGCGAAGCCATGGGGTCCTGGAAGATCATCTGGATCTTACGGATGACCTCCTTGTCCAGTTCCTTGGAGATCTTGCCGTTGATCTTCTGGCCCTTGAAGAAGATGTCGCCGCCGG
>ERZ773158.2990-NODE-2990-length-11221-cov-3.193176_pt1 | contig 11221 bp, 9 predicted proteins | sample MGYA00511918_ERZ773158 | MGnify/ENA primary metagenome ERZ773158 (study PRJEB29015, sample SAMEA2737876) | human gut metagenome | biome: human gut; feature: human-associated habitat; material: faeces | place: China | collected 2012 ...
CAGATTAGCGGGTGCGACTCAAAGTATTTTGATAAGAAACAGATTCAAGCAACAAAAGCTATTCGGGAGTATCTCATTTCCCATCTGGATGAAAAAGTTCCCTTGGAACAGTTGGCAAAAGAGGCGCACTTGAATCTGTCGGTGTTCCATCTGGTATTTTCCCACATATATGGGGACACTCCGTATGCCTACCTCAAAAAATACAAAATGAATTTAGCTGCCCAGTGGCTTTCGGAAAACAAGATGAAAATCGGTGATATTGCCTTGGAGCTTGGATATAGCAACGCAAGTAAATTTGCTAAAGCATTTCAATCTGTATATGGAATGCTGCCAAAAGACTACCGAAAAAATCGATAGTCATGTACAGGCGGCGTTTAACAGCGGTAGAGGTGTAGTCTCTACTAATTCATTGGTATCTTTGGGCTATTTTTGCCCGTGACGCATAGATATGGAGTAGCAGCCAATTTCAAAAGTTGATAGAATAAATGTCGCGGTTAGCAAGAACTAACTGCGACATTTTCTCTTTTAAGGAGGGTTCATGCTATGTCAAACGCAAAGTCAAAACAGGCAAAACCAAAGACGGGTTTGGCACGATGCATGGAATTGGCTTCTGACAGAAAGGGCCTTGTGTTCTTAGCCGCGGTTCTTTCGTCATTGGCAGCCATTGCTTCGTTTATCCCGTACATAGCGGTCTATTTTATGATCCGCTCAATTATCGGTGTTTTCCCTAACCTTGACCAGTTGGATATGGGGATGGTCATGAATTATGGCTGGTTGGCGCTCGCCGGGATCGTGGCGAATATCCTGCTGTATTTTCTGGCTATTTTCAGCTCACACATGGCGGCATTTGGAACGCTGTACGAGTTGAAAGTTCTCTTTGCAGACCATATTACCAAAATCCCACTGGGGTATCACTTGACGATTGGCAGCGGCCGTCTGCGGAAAATCATGGATGAAAACATTGAAAGTGTGGAGGGCTTTATTGCTCACCAGTTTCCTGATTTTGTTGCCTCTATTACTGCTCCTATCGTCATGGTCATCATCCTGTTGGCTGTTGACTGGAGGTTTGGCCTTGCTTCCCTGGTCGGCATCATTCTTGCATTTGTCGCAGAGTTTATTGGCTTTGGCAGCGGTGAAATGAAGGAGAACATGGGCAAGTACCAAAAGGCTTTGGAAGAAATGAATAATGCCTCTGTGGAGTATGTCCGGGGAATGTCGGTAGTAAAGGCGTTCAATCAAACAGCATCTTCGTTCAAAAAACTCAAAGAGGCAATCACCGGCTATACGGAATGGGTCCTCAAGTTCTCTCTGGGCTGGCAGAATTGTATGCCTGCCTTTACCACAATCATCAATAATGTTTACCTGATTCTTGTTCCTGTGGGCATCCTGATTGGGTCCAGAACGGATGATTTTGCCGAATTTGCGATGACCTTTATCTTTTATCTGCTCTTTGTACCAGCAATTTCCGGCGTGCTGAACAAAATCATGTATATTTCAGAGTCGTTCATGCAGATCAACGGGAATGTGGCCAGGATGGACGAGATATTGAACATTCCAGAAATGCCGGAAACGGCTCATCCTAAGAAACCTGCTGGGGACGATGTTGTTTTCAATAATGTCAGCTTTTCCTACACGGGAGATAATTCTGAGAAAGCTCTGGAAAATGTATCTTTCTCGGCAAAGCAGGGACAGATCACAGCCATTGTCGGACCTTCCGGCGGCGGCAAAAGTACGATTGCCAATCTGATTTCCCGCTTTTGGGATGTGTCCTCCGGCAGCATTACCATCGGCGGTATAGATGTGCGCGATATGGCGGAGGATGACCTGATGCGCCATGTCAGCTTTGTGTTCCAGGATATTTTCCTGTTCAAGCAGAGCATCTTGGATAATATCCGTATGGGCAATCCTTCGGCCAGTGAGGAACAAGTGATTGCGGCGGCGAAAGCAGCGCAGTGCCACGAGTTCATCTCCAAACTGCCCAACGGGTATCACACGGTGGTCGGCTCCAAAGGCATCCATCTCTCTGGCGGTGAGCGCCAGCGGATTGCTATTGCGCGGGCTATTATCAAGAACTCGCCTATCATCGTGCTGGATGAGGCAACGGCGTTCAGCGACCCGGAGAATGAATACCTGATCCAGAAAGCCTTTGAAAAGCTGATGCAGGGTAAGACAGTTATCATCATCGCACACCGCCTCTCCACGATCCGCAATGCAGATAAGATCATCGTCATGGAGAAAGGGCACTTGGTCGAAGAAGGAAAACATGACGAGCTGGTGGCCGCAGGCGGACGCTATGCACAAATGTGGAACCACTATACAGAAGCGATTGGCTGGAAAATCAGCGGAAAGGCGGTGTAACTATGAGCAGATTACAAAAAGCTCTCTTTTTGTCAGACAAGGGTTACGCAGATCTGAAAAAAGCAATCTTCGCCTGCACATTGACGAACCTGGCTATGCTTCTGCCGTTCTGTGTAACTGTTATGGTCTTCAGTGAAATTTTGAAGCCCTTTGTCAGCGGTGACTCCATCCAGTGGAACCATATCTGGATGCTGTGGGGCGCAGGTATTGTTTCGGCCATCCTGGTATTTCTGGCCGCCAAAAACGATTACCGTAAAACCTATATTGCCTCATATAAAGAGTCGAACACGACCCGGCTGCGGATTGCGGAGCACCTTCGGAAACTCCCTATGAATTTCTTTAACACCAAGGACCTTTCCGAACTGACCACGAATATGATGGCGGATTGCAGCAGCATGGAGTCCCTGCTCAGTAGCACGATCCCTCCACTGATTGCAAACGGCATCACGGTGACCCTGACCTGTATCCTGCTGGCCTTCTTTGACTGGCGGCTTGCTCTGTGCGTATTCATCACGGTTCCGATTGCCTTCCTCATTATCTGGCTCAGCCGGAACCATCAAAAGAAGCTGTTTGAAAAGCAGGTCATTGAGGTCGCACCGCTCGCCTATATGCGCGGGCGCACGCTGGATGACGCGTTCATCATCCTGGACGAGGCCCAGAACACCACGCCCGAGCAGATGAAGATGTTCCTGACGCGCATGGGCGTCGGCAGCAAGGTCGTGGTCACCGGCGACGTGACCCAGATCGACCTGCCGGATAAGGTGCGCAGCGGTCTCATTGATGCCCTGCATGTCCTGCGGGACGTCGAGGGCATCGCGCAGGTTCGCCTGACAGAGAAGGACGTCGTGCGCCACCGCCTGGTGCAGCAGATCGTAAAAGCGTATGAAAAGGCCGCCGAGGAGAAGGCTCCCGGCAGCCACAACCATAAACAAACAATGGAGGTCGATTAACGTGTCCAATAAGGTGTTGATTACGAACGATCAAAACGTGGTCAAGGTCCCTTCCGGGCTGCGCATCCTGATCCGCCGCAGCTGCAACGCGGTGCTGGATTTCGAGCATTTTGACGGTCCGGCGGAGATCAGTGTGACCTTCGTGGATAACAACCGCATCCACGAGCTGAACAAGGAGTACCGCGACAAGGATTCCGCCACCGACGTTCTGAGCTTCCCGCTTGGTGAAAACGGCGAGTATGACATTGACGAGGACAACGGCTGCAAGCTGCTGGGCGACATCGTCATCTCGATGGAGCGCGCCATGGAGCAGGCCGAGCTGTACGGCCATTCTTTGCAGCGTGAGGTCGCGTATCTGACGGTACATTCGATGCTGCACCTGCTGGGCTACGACCATGAGGCCGGCGGCCTGGAGGCTGTGCGCATGCGCGAGAAGGAGGAGGCTGTGCTCATCCAGCTCGGCCTGCCGCGCACGGTTTCCTATACCAGCGATGAAATTTGAGCAGCTGACCCGCTTTGCGCGGGGCTTTGTCTATGCCTACAACGGCATACGCGCCGCTGTGCAGGAGGAACGCAACTTCCGGTTTCACCTCTGCGCGGCGTTCTATGCCTTTGTGGCGGCATTCTGGGCGGAGCTTGACCCCGTGGAGACCGCGCTTATCGCACTCTGCGTGGCGGCGGTGTTGGCGCTGGAACTTGTCAACTCCGCGATTGAGCGCGCCGTGGACAAGCCCGACACCACCCACTGGTGGAGCGCAGGCGCGGCCAAGGATATGGCCGCGGGTGCAGTGCTCGTCATGGCGGTGGGAACGCTGATCGTGGCCCTCTGCGTGTTCTGGCCGCGGCTGGGCACGCTGTGGGCTAACTTTACGCTGCGCCCCACACGCCCGGCGGGGCTGGTGCTGACGCTGGTCATCTTCTGCAAATTCATTTTCCGTTCTTCCAACTCAACAGAGAAAGGCAAACAACCGAATGGCAAAACCGATTCCTGAAATGCCGTCCAGCGTCTTTGTGGCGCTGGTGGGCCGCCCCAACGTGGGCAAATCCAGCCTGACGAACTACCTTGTGGGCGAAAAGGTCGCTATTGTGACCAAAAAGCCCCAGACGACCCGCAGCCGCATTACCGGCGTCATCACCAAGGGCCCCGTGCAATATGTGCTGATGGATACCCCCGGCATCCACGCTGCCCGCAACAAGCTGGACGCCCGCATGACCCAGACCGCCGCCGCCAGCCTGAAGGACGTCGATGTGACGATGATGCTGTTTGAACCGGCAGGAGAGTTCACCGACGCCGAGCTGACGATGGTCAAGGCGCTGCAAAAGGGTGGCCCGGCCATTGCCGTTATCAACAAGGTGGACCTGCTGGATAACTTTGCCGCGCTGGAAGCCCGCAAGAAGCAGCTGGAGGAGTTTGGCTGCTTTGACCACATCGTCACGATCTCGGCTAAGGATGGTACGGGCTGCGATGAACTGTTTGCCATGCTCAAGCCCTACGGCAACGAGGGCCCGCACTATTTCGATGATGACGCCTTCACCGATATGCCGGAGAAAGAGCTTGTCGCAGAGCTTGTGCGCGAGAAGGCACTGCTTTTCCTGCGTGAGGAGGTGCCCCACGGCATCGCCGTCGTTGTCGAGCGGTTTAAAGAACGCCCCGACAAGGATCTCATCGACATTGACGTGGACATCTACTGTGAGCGCAAGAGCCATAAGGGCATGATCATCGGCAAGGGCGGCCAGATGCTGAAAAAAATAGCCTCCGCCGCCCGCATGGACATTGAGGAACTGCTCGGCGTCAAGGTCAACCTCCAATGCTGGGTCAAGGTCCGCGAGGACTGGCGCGATAACGAACTGCAGCTGAACTCGCTGGGATTTGCGAAGCCGTAACGATGCTGCATGTCGTAGGGGCGGGGCATGCCCCGCCCGCAGCCTACCCGTTATAGAGCATTATCCGTAAGGCCGCGGGCCGGACATGTCCGGCCCCTACAGCAACCGCAAATTTATTTTATTCCCCATTCCGCCAACATCCCCGCGCCCCCTCTGCTACACTGTAGCCATGGGGGTGAACGGCATGGACAAAACGGCGGACGACTGGCGGCGCTTTGCGCAGACAGGCAGCATTTACGACTATCTGACGTACAAAAATCAACAAAACACAGCACGGGAGGACGTATATGCAGGTGGCAACAACGGGCCTTGTGCTGCGGCAGGTCAAGGTGGGCGAGGCAGACCGGATCCTGACAATCCTGACGCCTGACCTCGGCGTGGTGTCGGCGTCGGCCCGCGGCAGTCTGCGGATGAAGAGCGCCCTGTTCAGTGCAACAGGGCTGTTCTGCTACTCGGAATTCACGCTCACCAGCGGGCGCAGCCACTATTTTGTGGACACTGCGCAGGTCAAAAAGGTGTTCCACGGCATCTCTGCGTCCATTGAGGGCATGGCTCTGGCCAGCTACATGGCGGAGATCGCGGCGGAGCTTTCCCCCGCGCCGCCCGAGGCCGACGCCCAGCTGCGCCTGCTTCTCAACTGCCTGTATATGATCAGTGAGCGCCACTATCCCTGCGCGCAGCTCAAAGCCATCTATGAGCTGCGCGCCCTGACGCTAGCGGGCTATATGCCGGACGTGCTGGCCTGCGCGGGCTGCGGTAAATACGACGGGGGAGAGTTTTACCTTGACCCTGTCGAGGGCCGTCTGCTCTGCGCCGACTGTGCCGAAAAAGCGCGCCATATCACGAATCTGGACAACGGCGCGCTGTACGCCCTGCGCCATATCTGCCTGGCCGAGGATAAAAAGCTGTTCGGGTTCAAAATCTCGCCCGAGAGCTTACAGGAGCTTTCCCGCACCAGCGAGCAGTACACGCTGGCGCATTTGGAGCATGGGCTGAAAAGCCTGGATTTTCTCAAATCTGTACTTGAATAAGGAGACCTAAACCCTGTTATGGATACCGCCTATAAAACAACACTGGAGCTGGACAAGGTCCTGAACCGCGCTGTACAGCTCTGCGCCTGCCAGGAAACGAAAGAAATGATGCAGGCGCTGGAGCCGGCCCCCACGATTGAGGATGAGCGCTACGACCTGACCCAGACCAACGCCATCAACGCGCTGCTCATCAAGAACGGCAGTCCCCGCTTCGGCAGCGTGCGCGAGGTGCGCCGCATCGTCGCCCACGCCCGCAAGGGGGGCATCCTCTCGATGGGGGAGCTGCTGGAAATTGCCGCGACCCTGCGCAATTTCTCGGGCCTGTCCCAGTGGTACGGCCTGAGCGAGCATGAGATGCTGCCCACCGACGACCTGTTTTTTGCGCTGGCCCCGCAGCCGGTGCTGGAAAAGCAGATTTCGGAGAGCATTATTTCTCCCGAGGAGATGGCCGACACTGCCAGTGTGACCCTCCACGATCTGCGCCGCAAAATCCGCCAGACCGAGGATTCCATCCGCACCAAGCTCGATAACATCATCCGCAACTCCACCACCAATAAATTTTTGCAGGATGCCGTCGTTTCCCTGCGCAATGGCCGCTACGTCGTGCCTGTCCGCGCCGAGTACCGCGGTGAGGTCGGCGGCGTCATCCATGACGTCTCGTCCACCGGCGCAACGGTCTTTGTAGAGCCTACCGCCGTCGTCGAGGCCAACGCCCGCATCATGCAGCTGCGTGCGCAGGAGCAGGAGGAGATCACCCGCATCCTGACCTCGTTCTCGACGCAGGTCGGCTCGCTGGAGCCGCAGTTCACCTACAGCTATGACGCGATGCTCAAAATCGACCTGCTGCTGGCAAAGGCCCGGCTGGCTGTGGAGCAGAACGCCTTTATGCCCGCCGTCAGCGACACGGTGCACTTCAAGCTGAACAAGGCCCGCCACCCGCTCATCGACAAGAAAAAGGTCGTGCCTGTGGACATCGAGCTGGGCAGCGAGTACGACACCCTCGTCATCACCGGCCCGAACACCGGCGGCAAGACCGTTTCGCTCAAAACCGCGGGCCTTCTCAACGCGATGGCCCAGTACGGCTTCCTGATCCCCGCGCACGAGAGCAGCATCGTCTGCCATTTTGACGAGTACCTTGTGGACATCGGCGACGAGCAGAGCATTGAGCAGAGCCTGTCCACCTTCTCCGGCCACATGAAGCGCATCAGCGGCATTCTCGACCTGGCGGGCCACGCCACGCTGACCCTGCTTGACGAGCTGGGCGCGGGCACCGACCCTGCCGAGGGCGCGGCGCTGGCCGTCAGCATTCTCGAGCAGCTGCGCCGTCAGGGCAGTCTGCTCATGGCTACGACCCACTACGCTGAGCTGAAGGTCTACGCGCTGGAAACGCCCGGCGTCGTCAACGCCAGCTGCGAGTTCAACGTCGAAACGCTGATGCCCACCTATAAATTGAGCGTCGGCGTGCCGGGCAAATCGAACGCCTTCCTCATCAGCGCCAAGCTCGGCATCCCGCAGGAAATTATCGACGCCGCACGCAATCACATGTCGAACGACGATAAGCGCCTCGACAGCGTGCTGTCCCAGCTGGATGACCTGAAGGTCCAGCTGAAGGACGCCCAGGCCGAGGCCGAGCAGGCCCGGTATGAGGCGGAGCACGCGCTGGAAAGTGCCGAGAAGAAACGCGACGACCTGATCAAAAAGGGTGAGGAAGAACTCGAAAATGCCCGCCGCCAGGCCCATGACCTGATGCAGCAGGTGCAGAACGAGGCCTACAGCCTGACCGACGAGCTGCGCCGCATCCAGAAGGACGAAAAGACCAGCGCTGCCCAGCGTGCTGTCCGCGCCCGGGAAATTGCCCGTAGGGACACCGAGACATTGCTGAAAAAGACCGACGCCAAGCCGCAGCCCGTAAAGGAGTTTGTGCCTTTGAAGGAGGTACAAATCGGGCAGGAGGTCGTTATCGCAGACCTCGGCCAGACGGCCACTGTCACCGCGCGGCCTGACCGCAACGGCATGGTCGAGGTGCGCGCCGGCATCATGAAAACGAAGGTGCCGCTGACGAACCTGCGCGCGCCCGATAAGATGGAGAAGCGCAAGCCGGCCGAACCGCGCCGCTCGACCCGCGTGCAGCTCGACAAGAGCCGCAAGACCAGTATGGAGCTGAACCTGCTGGGCTATACCGTGGACGAGGCCCTGAACGAGGTGGACAAGTTCCTGGACAGCGGTATGCTGCGCGGGCAGTCCACGCTCTATATCATCCACGGCAACGGCACCGGCGCGCTGCGCACGGCCATCCAGAAGCATCTGCGCACCCACAAGGCCGTCAAGAGCTTCCGCCTGGGCCGCTACGGCGAGGGCGAGAGCGGCGTGACCGTTGTGGAATTAAAGTAAAAATCAAAACAATCCGCGTGTTTTGTCTATGGCAATCGTTCACCGCGTTTGCTATGCTAACAGTATTACGATAATCGTTTCAATAATAAATTAACAAGAGAGCGAGTGAACGCTTTGGCTATGGATTACAACAGCACACGCAGCTTTACCATGACGCTGGCACACCGCGCTGTGGGGGACATCCGCCGCGGCGGCTTCCGCCAGCTGCGCAACTATGTAGATATGTGTGCCACACTGGCTAAAAAGCAACAACAGAAGGACTTTTTTGCCTACGCGCAGAAGGCTCTGCAGCGCACGGACAGCTGCTACTACAGCCTTATCCACCGTCTGTTGGATTCCGTGGATGAGGATCGCATCTGCACCGTCGGCGTCAATATGGGCTTTGGCGGGTTGATTTATGGTGCCAGTGAGCTGAAAAAGCAGGCTGACCTCGAAGGTCAGCCCATTGCCTGGATCACGGCGGCCCGCTGCGGCGACGAGCGCCTGAGCGAGCTGGTGCCCAAGGCCGCCGGGCACGGCAGCTTTGTCTGGCTGCTGGATGCGACGGACACCGACCCCGCGCAGGTCGTGCTGCTGGCTAAGGCCAACCCGCAGAGCGCCTTCGGTCTGCTGGCTGACCCGTCCGCACTGACCGAGGACTGCGTCAAGATGCTTGCGGCATGCCGCAATCTGGTGGTCATGCCGTTGATGCAGACGCCGGAGCTGACCCCCGAGGTCTGCCGCGCCGCCCGCCGCCTGAAAGCCCAAAAGATGTTCTACGCGCTGACGGTTCTCATCGATGACGAGACCGCGGGCGAGGTCATGCAGGACGACTGGCTCGAGAGCATGGCGCAGGAGACGCTTTGCTGCATGTGTGCCCGCAAGCCCGGCACATCGGACGAAACCGCCCGGAAGCTGCGCCGCAGCATCGTGAACGGACGCCTTGAGACCGGCAAGCCCGTGCTGCTGCTCGACTGGGACGGCGATGTGCGCTATCTGAACAACCGTATTTCGGAGTATATGACCTTCGGCAGCGTCCTGCCGGAGGGCAGCACCTTCCCTTTGCAGTTGGGCTGACTTCTTGGCCCCCTCTGCGAGGGGGCTCCCGCCGCAGCGGGTGGGGGAGAGAATCTTACGCCAGCTCGAAATACTTCGGGTTATGGCAAAATTCGCTCCCTCCGGCCCTTCGGGCCATCTCCCTCGCCGAGGGAGGCAGGTACTGCCGCATAAAATGACAAAAACCGACCCCGTACCGATGCTATGATCGGATACGGGGTCGGTTTATTTTGCGTTTATTGCGGATCGCCGCGCAGCAGCTTCTGCATGATCTCGTGGTTGAACACCGGGATCGACAGCTCCGAGACATTGGACAGGGCGTTGCTCTTCATGCCGCTGAGCACCCACGGGATCAGGATACCCATCATCGCACCGGCAAAGAACTGCCCGATCTTGCGGGTCTCCTCGGCGTTGGCATCGGGGTTCAGCTCCCGCGCGTTCTGCTCAAAGATGGAGCGCAGATAATCGAACATATATTGCTGCAGGCTGTTCTGCCCGTTGTAGGCAAGGGCATTGCAGTAGAACACCTTGTTTTCCAGAAAATAGGTCTCCAGCGCCGCCAGCAGGGCATTCCAGTTAGAATAGGCGCTGAGCTCCACCAGAAACCGGGTGATGCCGCTCTGGAAATACCAGTTTACCAGATCGTACTTATCCTCAAAATGGTAATAGAAGGTGTTGCGGCCCACATTGGCGTGATCGACAATGTCGTTGACAGAAATTTTCTCCAGCGGAGTCGTGGCCATCAGCTCCTGCAGACTCTGGGCCAGCAGCTGCTTGGTTTGATTGGAACGAGGCATAGCAATCCTCCTGCACGGTAGGTGGTAAAATTACATACCTGCATTATAACACAAATTCGACATAAAGTGCAAATGTTTTGTGGGAAGAACAAAAGAAGAACAAAAGGCAAGACCACGCAGATGTTATATGACAATTTGCGCGGAGTGTTTGGTTTTGCCCGCAGCAGCAGGGTTTCCGGGCTGTCAAATTGAACATTCCCCGGCTTTTGTCTATGTACACTAAGCCGAAAATAAGCATAAAATAGTGCCATACCAAGTAAGTGTCCCGAACGGAGAGAAAAAGGAGAGCAATCTATCATGCCGATGAATAAAGTGGTTCATGCCGCTCAGCGCGCTGCATTCAGCGCTGCCATTGATTCTGCCATCAAGGCCGTGCGCGGCAAAGGTCCTGAAAATATGGCCGAGCAGGCCGTCAAGCTCGTCAACCTGGCCCAGCCTCTGCTGGCCCACCGTTACCCCGATGCCGACTGGGACAAGGTTCGCGCCTTTGTGTCCGACCCCGGCAGCAAGTGGATGGAGTATGCCTACAAGGCCATCAACGAGATCGACCCCCACATCCTCAAGATGAACACCCTGAACCTTGTGTATGAGGGTATGTTCGCGGGCTATAACTACGTCATGGAGCTGCGCAGGAAGTATGACTGCAATATGCCGTGGATCCTGCTGTTCGACCCGACCTCCGCCTGCAACCTGCACTGCAAGGGCTGCTGGGCTGCCGAGTACGGCAACCGCCTGAACCTGAGCTTTGAGGATATGGACCGCATCGTCACGGAAG
>ERZ773158.2993-NODE-2993-length-11215-cov-4.961201_pt1 | contig 11215 bp, 10 predicted proteins | sample MGYA00511918_ERZ773158 | MGnify/ENA primary metagenome ERZ773158 (study PRJEB29015, sample SAMEA2737876) | human gut metagenome | biome: human gut; feature: human-associated habitat; material: faeces | place: China | collected 2012 ...
CGAATCTGACCCATCGAAACACATCTCCACCGTTCCTTCAACTGGGAAAATGCCGCCCCCGGACCCCGGGAGGGGCCGCGGGGGCGTTCGGCTAACTGCGGGAATGGCCTATTTGCTCAATGTGTTCGGCTGAGATCGGAAATCAACCTTAAAGATTACGAACAGCAGCTTCTTCCATATGCCAAGGACATGGTGCAAACAAACCTGACCACTTGCACCAATCCGCAGCACCGGGCAGCGGGCACACGGCGTGCCGCCCCTTAACACCCCAACGCGCGCACGGGTATCACGTAGATACCGTCCTCGACCTCGCGAGCGTACTCACCCACCCCCACAATCACGGCCATAAACTCCGGTTCGCGCGTGCGTGAACGAGGGTTTCCACAGACCTTCTTGCGAACGCGCTTGAGGCTCTCGACGCCGGCGCTCGCCTTATCTTCACTCACCTTAATCTCAAAGGCGGCCCACCGTCCGTCGGCTAGCTGCACGATAGCATCGCACTCAAGGCCCGAATCGTCGCGATAATAGCGCACAGGCGTGCTATCCAGCAGGTCGAGCGACCGCGCGTAGACCGAAAGGTCGCGTATGACCAAATTCTCAAACACCAGACCAAATGTCTGCCAGTCGGCAAGCAACGCCTGCAAGGACATACCTAGCAAGGCGCAAGCAAGGCTCGGATCTGCCAGATAGCGCTTGGGCTTGACGGTAAAGCGTCGTTTGTCGCGCGCGGCGGGAACCCAACCGGGGACCTCCTCGAGAATGAACATGCCTTTGAGGGCATCCAGGTACCTACGCACCTTGGTCTCGTCGGCAAACGCTGCGGGTTCCTCCTCGGCACCGAACATATTCATAAGAATCGTTTTATACGTGGTCGCCTGTCCCAGATTGCGCGCGATCGATGCGGAGACTCGACGAGCAATATCGGGGTCGAGACCGACCGCCGGGAAGCTGCTCGAAAACGCGGTGTTGAGATATTCGCGGGCGATGAGCTGGGCGTCAGCCGAAACCATATCGATCGCCTCGGGCCATCCGCCGCGGCAGGCGGCTTCGACAAGCCCCGGTGTATCGCCATTGCACCGGCAGGGCTCAAAACGATGCTCAAACAAGCCCGCCAGGCTCACCTTGCCGTTGGACTCACCTGTCTCGGCAAGCGTCATGGGGTGCATGCGGACGCGACCGATGCGTCCGGCTCCACTATGCGCGGGCGCCTCCGCCTTTGAGCCAAACGCAGGCGTGGCGGAACCCGTGAGGATATAGGCGCCGCGCGTGCCCCGGGTGCGGTCAACCTCGTGTCTAACGTAGTCCCAAATTTGGGGAACGCGCTGCCACTCATCGATAATATGCGGACGGTCTCCCAGCAACATCATCGCCGGGTCGGCACGTGCGAGGTCGAGATTCTCGTCGACATACGAGGCGGACGCCCCGTGCTCAAGCGCGGCCCACGTCTTGCCGCACCACTTGATGCCCGCAATCTCGACCGCGCCAAAGACACGAAGGTAGCGCTCGATTTGCGCATCCACGATACGTGGGATGTATCCGTCCCGATGTAGCCTCTCGCCTGCCATGAGCCACCCCCGCAGATTTCCAGGTCCTGCTTTCTGATTCTTCTATTCCACTGTAGCAAATTCGGATTTTCGGGTGGTTGCGATTCGGATTTTCGTGTTCATATAATTCGGATTTTCATGTTCTAAGTATTCGGATTTTCTGGTGCTCAAGATTCGGATTTTCTGAACCAGCTGGTCAGTGGGCGCCCTCATTGGCAAAAAGGCGGGGAGCACCGATAACGGCACCCCCCGCCCACTCAATACGCGATAGCTTTCTTGCCTAGAGCTCGTTGGCCGCGTGATATGCCGTGCGAATGGCGCTCGCAATGTCGGCGGTGCGCTCGCCCGAGCAGTCGCCCACGCAGGTCACGGGCACCGTCACGCCGTCCAGGTCAAACGCGTTGGCCTTGGAGCCTACGGCCATCACCACGTAATCGCAGGCGATCTTCACCGGCTCCTCGGCGCCGTCCTCGGTGGTGCGAATGGCCTCCACGCCCTCGTCGGTAATGGCGGTCAGGCGGGTCTTAACGTGCTGCTCCACGTTGTGCTCTGCGAAGTCGCTCATGATCAGCGGCAGAATGGTCTCGGACTCGCCCGCGGCAATCTTGTCGAGCATCTCGACAATCGCCACCTCGCAGCCGTGCTGCAGCAGGTACTCGGCAGTCTCGGTGCCCACCAGGCCGCCGCCGATAACGGCGACGCGGCCCGTAAGCTCCACCTTGCCGGCCAGCACGTCCCAGCTCGAGACGACCTTCTCCGAGTCGGCACCCGGAACGGGGATGACCACGTCGTGTGCACCCACGGCCACAATCGCGGCGTCGGCGGCGTTGAGTTCCTCGGCCGTAGCGGCGTGGTTGAGCTCAGCCTTCACGCCCAGGCCGGGCAGGATCTTCTCGTAGTACTCGACCGAGCGCATAATCTCGTCCTTGCGCGGAGGCGCGGCCGCCAGCACAATCTGGCCGCCCAGATGATCGCTCGCCTCGTAGACAGTCACGTCGTAGCCGCGCTTGGCCGCCACGCGCGCGGCCTCCAGGCCGGCAATACCGCCGCCCACCACGGCGATCTTCTTGTCGCCCTCGCCCGGCTTGATGGCGACGGTCGCCTCGTCGCCGTTCTCGGCATTAAGCACGCACGAAATGTACTTGCGGTTTTGAATCGCGTCGACGCAGCCCTTGTTGCAGTTGAGGCACTCGCGGATGGGCTCACCCGTGGCGGCCTTCAGCGCAATGTCGGGGTCGCACATGAGTGAGCGGCCATAGGCGATGATGTCAGCCGCGCCGTCTTCCAGAATCTTCTCGCCGGCCTCGACCGAGACCACGCGACCGACGGTTGCCACCGGCACGGAGACCAGGGCCTTAACGCGCTCGGCCACCGGCAGCGTCCAGTTGTAGGGCATGGCACCCATGGGCGGAATGGTGTCACCCATGTTGCCGGTGTGGTTGGCCTGTGCGACCTGGATCATATCGATGCCCGCGCCCTCGAGCAGCTTGGCAAACTCGCAGGCCTCGTCGGGCTGCAGGCCGCCCTTGCCGCGCGGCGTGCCGTCGGGGTTCTCCATGATCACGGGGAGCTTGTACTCCACCATCAGCTGCGGCGCGGCTTCCTTAATGGCGGCGACGACCTCCAGCGCGTAGCGGACGCGGTTCTCGAACGAGCCACCGTACTCGTCGGTGCGCTGGTTGAGGATGGCCGAGCACAGCGAACCCACCAGACGGTCGCCGTGGACCTCGATGGCGTCGATGCCGGCCTGCTGCGCGCGGGCGGCCGAGGCGGCGATGGCCTCCTTGATCTGGGTGAGCTGCTCTACGCTCGCCTCGTTCACAAAGTGCTGCATGTCGTGGTGCAGCTTGGCATATGCCTGCTTGCGGATCTCGTTGGACTCGGCCATCTTGGCGGCGAAGGCCTCCTCGTCGCCGGCGGCCTTGGCCTCCTGCGCGGCCTTGGCAGCGGCCATGGAACCCATGACCATGCGGCCGACGCCGGGCACGTCGTACTCGGGGTGGAACAGCTGCAGCGCGACCTTGGCGCCGTGCTTGTGAACGGCGTCGGCCAGCGCCTTAAACGTGGGGATCTGGGCGTCGGTCGCTAACTTGGGCGTGGGGCTTGCGGTCATAACGGGAGCGACGTCACCGATGACGATGTAGCTCACGCCGCCACGGGCCAGGCGCTCGTAAAAAGCCAGGCTGCGCTCGCCGATGGAACCGTCGCGCTCCTCGTAGCCGGTGGTCAGCGGCGGGAACATAATGCGGTTCTTGAGCTCAAGGGGGCCAACCGTAATGGGCTGGAGCAGCTTGGATGCAGGTGCGGTCATGGACATTCCTCTCTTGTAGGCGCGGCGGCGATGGTGCCGCGTAGTTGTCTAGAGGATATGGCATGGGAGCACAGTGGCGCAATGGAAATCGGCAGACAGCAGGTAACGGCAGGTGGATGGGGCGGGGCGGCCCGTCGGTTTGTCTCAATCTGTAACAGTTACTCGGCAAAATCCGTCCCTCGTGTTACAGATTTAGACAAACACGACCCAGCCCACCGGTATATCTCGATCTGTAACACCTAGCCGCCCAAATCGGGTCTAGATGTTACAGATCGAGATTTTGTTTGAGAGGCTGAGAGCAGGACCCGAGCGGAAAAGCAAACGGGTCAATGACATCGCCCCGCCGTCATATCGGAGGCCACGCCCGGCAACCCGAGCGTGGGGCGGCCCCGTCATTCCGGACATTTCAGCCCCTTTCCGGACATTTTTAGCCCGTTTCCGGACATTGTCCGCGAATGTCCGGAAAAGGACCGTCATGTCCGAGATGAGATTTGGTCAGCGGCAGCTCCCTAGTTCACGCCTTACTGACGCACACCAAATAAGCCGCCCGCGGGAAAGCGACAGAAGAACAGCCCCTCGGGCCATTAACGCCGCTGCGACAGAGGTGCGACATAGAGCGATCACCCTATCTTATCGTGTAGAACTGTTTTGGGTCGTTGGGAGAGGAGCCATGCCATTCGAGCAGCCCATCCTCCTCGATTAGCTTGCCAAGCACTCGGCTTGCTGTGCGGCGATTTCTCCCGATGTACGTCGCAAGTTCCCTTGCTGTTACCCTTCCGTTTGCGAAGGCCAACCTGACGGCGGCGAGCTCATACTCTCCCAACGAGGCGATTACCTCGGGCGACACTTTGTCCTCAAGAGCCTCGCTTCTCCTAACAGTTCTGGCAACGATACTGTTCTCAAGCGTTAGCTGGACCCTCGCCCCATCAGGCTCCGTGTAGACCGGGTCGTTGAGTAGGAAGTTTTGCATCTCGGTATAAATGCGCTTGACACCCTCATTTAGCTCTCGGACCCAACCGAACTCGACCAGCGTGCGTGCGATGCGTGGGTTGCGCGAGTAACGAGTGGTCCTCATGTTGTCGAGCGTCACGATATTGGGAAGCGCACCCGGGCTGACAATTTCCAAGCGGTCGTCGAACATCGAGACCCGAATATAGTCGCCGCGGAACGAGTAGTCGCGATGCGTCACCGCGTTGACCAGACCCTCGAACCAAGCGAACTCAGGATACTCGGGAACGGTCTGGAATTTCCCGTCGGCCCCAGGAACTGGAATTCGCGGAGCATGCTCGAAATGAGTTCGTAGGCGTCTTGGATAACCTTGGGCAGCGGCCCACAGAAGCTTCGTTCTTTCGTGATGTTGAGACGCTCACCTGTCTCCATCTTGACGCCATCATAGCGCAGGACACGGACTCGGGCCTGCGGCATTATTGCGGACGGATCCCGCGCGAATAGCAGGGCTCCGGCAACAGTCAGCTTTCCGTCACGCATGAAACGACGACTTCTAAGAACCTGGTCGTCGGAAACTTCGGTTCCAAGAATCTTTTTGTAGCGATCAAGCACCTCGTGGTCCACGTCATCTAGGGAGAAATCCTCGATAAGCTCGTCCTCGAAGATTCTCTGCCCCTTGTCGTACTCGAGGGCGTAGACCTGTTCACGGCTGAGCTTCACACTCTTGTCGTCCTGCCGCAAGAACACCTCGCCGTCACTCATGCGAGCAACAGAGTGATTGGTCGAGGCATCGACGTCCAAAACGAGAATGAAATCGTCCTCGCCCGAGGAATTGACCACGGGGATTCGGTCTTTATGGACAATAGGGGTCGGCGTGCAGGTCGTAAGTGCAGCGCGCTCGAATTTTTCAATGTCATATGTATCACCTGCCATGCCGGCCTGCCTTTCTCTTCGGCAGATAGCGCAAAGCGGCCTGCACCCGATTAGTACGGTTGCAGGCTATTGACGCGTCACAAACTAGTTTCGATAGCTGGCGTTTCCCAGCTGTGTTTCCAGCAGAATGGCCTGGACGCGCCATAGCGCCAGATGCCCTGCGGTAAAATAGTGCGGTTGAACTACGAGCACTCAGGAGCACCAATTGCCCAAGACGCTGAACTCTCTCATGAAGCACCTCCGCGATAGCGGCATAGACATCAATGGATCCAGCCAGAAGCGTAGGCTCAAGAACATCGGCTACTACCACGGATACAAGGGCTACCGATTCGCCGGCACAGCTTCCAACAGGCTGCCTTTGACCGACTTCTCGCAGATGGCCGCACTCTACGATTTCGATACGCAGCTCAAAACGCTGTTCTACTCACGCGTCATGGCTATCGAGACTGCGCTTAAGAACTACACCCTGGAAGCTGTGCTTCGCGATGCCAGGTCAGAGGCTTTCGAGGATATATGGCGGACTAGCCTCACGGACTATCGCAGCTGTTCAGGTAGGCCCTACCGCGAGGCATGGGAGAGGCGCCAGAGGCTTCGCAGCGAGGTCGATGGCATCATCTTCGACTACCGCAAGCGTCCCGTGATAGGCCACTTTCGTGATGCGGACAAGGACACGCCCATCTGGGCCATCTTCGAGGTCATGACGCTAGGTAACCTCGGCACGTTCTACGATTGCCTCGACAAGCGCGTGAAGACCGCCATTGTGCGAGATCTCGTCATGCCCAACAACCTTGAGTCAGAGCTCCGTCTGAAGGACATCATCTTCGCACTTAAGGATTTCCGCAATGCAATCGCGCACAACGGCGTCATTGTCGACGTTCGTTTCAAGTCAGGCTCCATCAATACGGGCGTGGCGCAGCTACTCAAGCAGGAGACGGGCGTGGGCAAGATCGACTTTACGGACATCACTGACTACGTCATACTTCTGGCCTATCTCATGCGCCGCATGGGCTTCACTAAGACAGAGTGCAAGCAACTCGTTGCGGGCTACGAATCGATTCTCGAGAAATACCGCGCCGAGCTGCCATTCAACATTTACTCGAAACTCATCAAGACGAGTGCGCATGGCAAGTTAACCGCCCTCCGACAGTTTGTGAGCAACGGATAGACGCGGGACTAAAAGCTTGACGAGCGTGATAGAATGTAGCCAAGAGCGGTGGAAGGCTTCGGTCGACACCTGGAAAAGCCCGATGCGTCGGGCTTTTCTTATGCCTCGGTGCCACGGTGACTAATCCGCAGTCCCCTTCTTGATGTGGCAATCGAAGCCGTTCTCCTCGCAGAACGTGCGCACCTGGTCTGCAGCCCCACGATGGAAGGCGTCCAGATCCCCATAAGCACTCGCGCGCCGATTGTAGTGTACCCTCCCAAAGACAATCTGATCCGCAAACGAAACCGCCTCGAGAATATGCTGCAGCTCCTGCTCGTGCACGTTCGGCATTGGGTAGGGCTCCATGCTAGCCCACGTCTTGCAGTCTGCGTCGCTGAGTGCCTTGAGGGCGGCAAGCCTGTCAGCCGGCGGTGCGGCACCTGGTTCCATCTCCTCGCGGAAGTTCTCATCCAAAGAAACGAGTGTAATACCGTATTGGTTGATGTCTGAAAGCTCGGCAAGCTCAATTGGAAGAATGCCCTTCGCCAGTACTACGCAGGGAATGCCCTACTCGTTAATCAGCTTGATGACATCAATGCTCATTACTGAAGAGCGTGTTCCAGAAGACCATCGACTACGACTGCATCTACAAGAACCCGTGCTCGCCGCTCCTGATCGACGCGTTGACGGAATGGAGGGAAGTTCAAGCCGCCCAGCTCAAACGCATAGGGCTGGACCAAACGGGCTCGACCCCCATCGTCCAGGCGAGAAGGGATAAGCATACCCTCAAGACGACGTTCGAGAAGTGGTTCAGGGAGCAGAAGCTCAGCTATGGCCTTCCACCCGAGATCACGATACACGGCCTGCGCCATACGGCCGCCAGCATCCTCCAGAGGGACTGCCACGTCGATATGGCGACCACGATGCAAATCACGGGCCACAAGACCGTGGAGATGCTGAAGCGCTATTCCCATATCGATGACCGCGCCAAGCGAGCTGCGGCAGACGCCCTCGGAGATGTGCTGGCACCGGACAAGAATGAAGCGCGCTGCCGCCACTGCCGCTACTGGACCGTATCCCCGGACGATGCGGGGATCGGGGCCTGTTGACATGGGTACGAGGGCGGCGGGCTCAAGGTCCTGCCGGGCGCAACGAGGTGTTCCGCGGGCGGCTTCAGGGCACGCTGAGAACCGTGTGCTACTCCTCGAAGAAATCGGTGTCCACCGCCTTGATCTCGTACACCTGCCTCGTGCCCACACCGACTCCGTAGTCGATCATGAGGCCGGCCAGGGCGGGCCCGTCGACGAGCACGACCGTCTGGCCCAGAAGACCGTCGGCGTACCTGCGGGCCTCCTTGGAGAACCTGGCCGTGGTGATGAACAGGCCCTTGGATACGCCCTTGCCGGAGAGGGCCCCGACGAACGCCTGCACCTCGGGACGACCGACCGTCCTAGAAGGATCCCAGCGCTTGGCCTGGTAGCAGATGGTGCCGAACCCGAGGCGGTCTTCGCGCACCACGCCGTCAATTCCCTCATCGGCGCTCTTCCTGGTGACGTCCGCATGGGATTCCAGGCTCTCGCCGTATCCCATCGCCACCAGCAGCTTGCCCACCAGGTGCTCGAAGAAGTACGGGTCCTTAGCCATGATGGCGGAGATGAGGTCGTCGGCGAGCGCGCTTCGGATCTCGCCGTAGGCGGACTCCATAATCTCTTGAGGCGACTCCTGGTCCTCCTCGGCGGGTGTCACGGGCGTCTCGGCCGATGCCTTGGCCTTGCTGGCGGCACGGTAGCCGTCCTTCCAGGCCTTGAAAGCTGGGCACCGGTCGTAGAGCGCCTTTGCCGTGATGGGGCCGGGGCAATCGGCGAGGTACGACCTGCCAGCTCCGGTGATTCGATAGGTCCCCTTCTTCTCCCCGTATTCGAGGAGTTTTGCCTTCTCCAGGTCGGTGATTCCCCAGTACACGCGGTTGTAGAACCTCAGCTGTCCGCTCTTGAGGCGCTCGGCACGCTCATCGCCCGTCATGTCGAATGTGGTCGCCACCGCTTCTTGAAGATCGGAGCCGGTCAGGCACCCATCGCTTTTCGCCAGCGCCTCAAGGACGGGCCGCATGGTCTCATGCCATTTGGGCATCGTCATCGCTCGTCATCCCCTTCATTTCGGCAAAATCAGTAAAAGAATCAACCGCCGCTGCGGTCAAGGGACCTGTCGCCTGCGGCAATGACCTGAGCTCCCCTGCAAGTCTCCTCGACCCGCCCTTGAGGCTGACGAACGTGAGGCCTCCCGAGACGAGACCGCCGACGACCGGAACGACCTTGCTCACCGCGTCGCCGAAACTGCTTTTGGTGATTTTGACGCCGATTCCGGCAAGAACCTTTTTGATGATCGGGTAGTAGCTTGTCTGCATAAGCGCCTTGTTGGCGACCTTCTTGGCCACATTGGCCTGAACCGTTTTGGAAAACGCCGTCAAGGCGGAGTTGGCACCGCTCACGCCGGCCATCACGGCCAGGAGAAGGGCGAAGGCCGCCAAGGTCTCATCGTCCATCTCGTCGCAATCGTCGATAAATGACTGCCAGCTGTAGAGATACGCCAGCTTCTGCATGATTCGAAAGGCGTGGACATAGTACTGCGTCACGTCCGCCGGGATCGTTCCGAGCATCGCGAGCCCGCCGGGCAATCCCGCGGAGAACGAAAGGACGGTCGACTTCTTCGTCTCGAAATCAATGACGTCCCTCGCGATGGAGTCGACAAGGTCAGAATCCATCCCGGCGGCGGCTGGGCTCGTTGAAATCGCGAGCTCTACCCGCTCGTCCGCAACGCCCCGCTTACGAAACTCTGAGCGGAGGAAATGGTCGCGCTCGATTGCCACGCCTTTCAGCCTCATAACCTTCTTGAGGAAGGCGATGGCATATCTTTGGGCTTCCTCCTCCTGTCGATCGGCCTCGGCCTTTAGGTCCCCAATACCCTCCCCAACACTATCCAACACAGATAATTCCGTTCGTTCTTTTGGCTTTGGAATGTTTCTCCTCACGCTACTCACCAACTTTTTCGGCATAAAGACTGAACAGATGGGCGACGATCTTTTCTTCGTCTCCATCGAAACTCATGCCATATGCAGACTCAACGGCCGCGTCCAAATCAGAATGGGCCTTAACTAAATCGTTGAACAGGAAGAACGAATCGGCTCCATACAGTGTTGCCAAGGAGCAATCAGGGTAATTGGACCTAACCTTTATAACGGCTTTCGCCCGCTCCTCAATTTCGTTGATGTCGTCTTGGTCAGCATCTGGATAGGGAAAGTTGTAGTACACGGATGGAGCATATCGGTAGTCATTTTTCAACCTACCGGCAACGGTTCTCATCCAGGCATTGTGTGTCTGCGACATGAGCAACCCGAAGTCAAACATGCTTGCTCCGTCAACGATTACAACGGCGTCGCTCGCCACCACACTTCTGGAGACATAACCAATAGGAATGTACTTCCGCCGTGCGGACGAAACTCTAGGAATTATGATGTAGTCGTTCTCCGGCTGCCTAATCTGTGTAAATAGTTGCGGGCTATCAGCGGTCTTGCGAATTCTCGGAATTTTGTTTGATGCGCGATACTCACGAACGGCTCTGATACGTTTCATTATTTCAGTGTTGTTCGTATATTCCGCACTGATATCTTCTGAATTGAAGACGTCGATGATGCACCCGTATACCATTGACGTCGACACCATCAGATGCGGACCGCGCGGTGACCCCACATTCCGCTGGCGCCCACAGGGCTGCCCTCGTTTCCTGACATGTCCCGCGCGGGCCGCGGCGAGCCGAGACCGCCGCATGACCTAATAGGAGCATGGAGCGATACCGCGGACCCGAACAACCGCATTCTATCGCGCCCCGTCAGTGTGCCGTCTGCCCGGTCCAGGCGAGCACGGAAAGAACGGAGCGCCGGAATGCAAAACGGACAACGGGGAAAATGCTCGGATGCATGAGACGAACACGTATGCAAATGCAATGCACATGATGACATGATATGAGATGCATGACAACGACAACAACACACGGAGACAAAAACCCGAACCCGAGAAAATAAAATAACTTAACGCCGGAAACGGCAAGAGTTGGAGTACAAATTGGGAAAGTTACATCCGGGGTGTTACAACACTCCACCACTACGAGAGGATCTCGTCCCGAGATCTAGGATGGCACCGGAGGGAAAAGGAAGAGGAAGATAAGAGGTAAACTAAGTTGCTTCTTCGACAAAAGGGTGAAACCAAAGAACCTTGAGAGGTTAAACAAGTTGAAAGAAAGAATGCAACGGAGGTGAACGAAGTTAAGAGCACTCTGGTA
>ERZ773158.2995-NODE-2995-length-11215-cov-3.091935_pt1 | contig 11215 bp, 9 predicted proteins | sample MGYA00511918_ERZ773158 | MGnify/ENA primary metagenome ERZ773158 (study PRJEB29015, sample SAMEA2737876) | human gut metagenome | biome: human gut; feature: human-associated habitat; material: faeces | place: China | collected 2012 ...
CACAGCTGGTAAAGGAAGTAGCTACCAAGCCCAACGATGTAGCCGGTGATGGTACTACCACCGCAACCGTTCTGGCACAGGCTATGGTAAATGCAGGTATGAAGAACCTGGCAGCAGGTGCTAACCCCATCATCCTGAGAAAAGGTATGAAGAAAGCAACTGCATGTGCAGTAGAAACCATCGGTAAGATGAGCCAGAAGGTAAACGGTAAGGAGCACATCGCAAGAGTAGCAGCAATCTCCGCAGGAGATGAAGCAGTAGGGCAGCTGGTTGCAGATGCTATGGAGAAGGTAAGCAACAACGGTGTTATCACCATTGAAGAGTCCAAGACCATGCAGACCGAACTGGATCTGGTAGAAGGTATGCAGTTTGACAGAGGTTATATCTCCGCTTACATGGCAACCGATATGGATAAGATGGAAGCTGTTCTGGATAACCCTTATATCCTGATCACTGACAAGAAGATCTCCAACATTCAGGAGATCCTGCCTCTGTTAGAGCAGATCGTTCAGTCCGGCGCTAAGCTGCTGATCATCGCTGAGGATGTAGAGGGCGAGGCACTGACCACCCTGATCGTTAACAAGCTGCGTGGTACTTTCAACGTAGTAGCTGTTAAGGCTCCCGGCTATGGTGACAGAAGAAAAGCTATGCTGGAGGATATCGCAATTCTGACCGGCGGTACCGTGATCAGTTCCGAGCTTGGTTATGAGCTGAAGGATACCACAATGGATATGCTGGGTCGTGCAAAATCCGTTAAGGTTCAGAAAGAGAACACCGTGATCGTAGACGGTGAAGGCGATAAGGAAGCATTGCAGTCCAGAATCGCACAGATCAAGAAGCAGATCGAAGAGACCACTTCTGATTTCGACAGAGAGAAGTTGCAGGAGAGACTGGCTAAGCTGTCCGGTGGCGTGGCAGTCATCCGTGTAGGTGCTGCTACCGAGACTGAGATGAAGGAAGCTAAGCTTCGCCTGGAAGATGCGTTGGCAGCTACCAGAGCAGCCGTAGAGGAAGGCATCATCTGTGGCGGTGGTTCCGCATACATTCATGCATCCAAGGAAGTTGCTAAACTGGCAGCTACTCTGGAAGGTGATGAGAAGACCGGTGCAGGCATTGTCCTGAAAGCACTGGAAGCTCCGCTGTATCACATCGCAGCAAACGCAGGACTGGAAGGCAGCGTTATCATCAATAAGGTACGTGAGTCTGAGGTCGGTGTCGGCTTCGATGCTCTGAAAGAGGAATATGTAGATATGGTAAGTGCCGGCATCCTGGATCCTGCAAAGGTTACCAGAAGTGCCCTGCAGAACGCTACCAGCGTAGCAAGCACACTGCTTACCACCGAAAGCGTTGTAGCTAACATCAAGGAAGAGACTCCCGCAATGCCCGCCGGTGGAGCCGGTATGGGCGGAATGATGTAAACACCCATAGAAAAAACAAGCGCCACACCTTCGGGTGTGGCATTTGTTTTTTATGGGTGTTTATCGAGAAAATCATAAGTGCGAAGCACGTGCTCTGCGAAGCAGAGCGATTTTCGAAGATATAAACGTGGATGTGCAAAATACCCGATCTCCAAGCTTGCTTGAGAGGTCGGGTACTTTTTATGTCACGGATATGACGAAGTCCAGCGGATATCGCATGAATTGCGAAGCAATTTATGCGATAAGCCGCTGCTGCGTCGAATTCCTCGGGTGTGGCATTTGTTTTTTCTAGGTGTTTATCGAGGATATCAATGAGGATGCGTAATCCACTACAGTTCTTGACGTTGATGGAAAAATCCTTTACACTGGGATAAAGTAAGAGCAAAGGCGGAGAAAAAAACATGAAAAAACTGTGGGAGGAATTTCAATATTTTTTTCAACAAAAAATATATGTAATTATTTTATGCCTGACTGCTATATGCGGGTATGGGTTTGAAATGACGCATCCAAGTATTGGAATAGATGATACGGCTGTTTCGCTGTATTTGGAGGATGGACTGGAAGTCGTAATGGGAAGATGGTTCATCTATCTGATAAATAAAATATTTCATTTGTCTGACTTCTCGCCGTTTATGATGGAACTGATCGGCGTTATTTTATTGTGTATCAGTGCAACCTTGTTTTGTGTTCTTTTCCGCAGAATATTCGGTCGCAAGGTGGGACTGACAGGGTATATCATATTTTCCTGCATATTCATATCCAATCCGATCATTAGTGAAGTGTATGTATACTACTACCATGACGGAGTGGATATTGGATATGTATTTTCAGCGTTGGCATTGATATGTTTTTGGAGCGGAATGGACAAATGGTCCGGGACGCGTAAAAGTGCTATAAAATATTATCTCGGAAGTCTTATATGCATTACCGTGGCGATAGGATGTTATGAGTCTATGTTGCTGCTGTTTATCATAGGCATATTGCTACTTTTATATTTACGCGCTTTTACAGATAACAGAAGATTAAAGAGCGGATATGTGATAGGCCAGTTAATCATAGGTGCATCGATCACGTTGGGAGTTATAATCTTGAGATCTGTAATCCTTAAAGTTATGATACAGGTGTTCCGGTTACAGGATATGGTAGGCTTTATGAATCAGCGGAGTATTACTGAAGTTTTGAAAATATTCGGCTCGAATCAACCGATCCAGGAATTATGGATGTTACTAAAAAGATTTTGGATTGTGTATTATGTGAATGCAGTGGTATATTTGCCCATACTGGGATATGTGATTGCAACTTTTGTTTTGGGCATGATTGCCGTAGTGCTGGGAATACGAAGAAAAGATATATGGTATCTTCTTCTTCTGATGGGTATGATGATTACACCTTTTCTCCTGACCATTGTAGAGGGAAGAGTGACATTGTATCGCTCCTGTCAGTATATGCCCTTTTTTACAGGTATCGGTTTTTTATTGCTCTATCTGTTTTTTTCAGAACGAAGAGCCCTGCCGTGGCTTAGACCGGCATATCTTGTTTTGGCGGGAATCATCATATATAATCAGGCGGCTGCGTTGAATCAGGCTTTTTATGTAGACTATAACAAATACCTGAATACAAAAGAAGTGTTGACCGAGATCGCATTGGAAATAGAACGTGATTATGGGAAGAGCACACCGGTGATCTTTACAGGACATTACAGCACCCCGTATAGTCTGGTGGAGGATTATTATGTTTCCTATGGCTCATGGCAGTACCGTGTGATCGCAGCAATTACAGACAAAGTAGATCCTCATCTGAAAGAAAAATATTTCGCACCCCAGGGATATTGTTTTACGGGAGAGGCTAATTATCCTTTTATTCAGTGGGCATTTGATGCATTTGACGGAACGAACCGTGAGATGATGAATTTTCTGGAGATGCACGGACATTCTTTCCCGCAGGTTACAGATCCTGAGATACTGGAGCAGGCCAGGACGATCGGCGATACCATGCCGGAGTGGCCGGCGGATGGGTCCGTATCGTTGCAGGATGGATATATTTTAGTGCATATTTAATAAGGAGACTTTGCAATGAATCGTTTTGAGTATATCGTAGAAAGCATTGACGGCGATTACGCCCACCTTCGCAGAACGGACATCGAATCCGACGAACTGAAACTGGTAGCCAGGGCGTTGTTGCCTCCTGAGATCATGGAAGGTACGAAGCTTTTGTATGAGTGGATGCAGTACTCTATTATGGAATAAATAGGGCACGAAAACTCTTGATGCGATAAGAAAAAACACGGCAATGGCTGCAATATATGTCACAAATTGAAAACAGAACTGGCACGACAGAAGAGCCCGTAAAGAATACACTGAGAGCAGGAACAAAGCACTGTGATTATATGCAAAAGGAGATTCCTATGAACGAACCCAGAACTTATCACAATCCTGTACAGCGAGGCTTTTTTCCGGATCCTTCGGTGATCCGTGTTGGCGACGATTACTACATGGTGAATTCCAGTTTCCAGTATTTTCCGGCGATTCCCATTTCCCATTCCAAAGACATGGTGCACTGGCATATCATCGGACATGCCATCACGAATCCGGAGTGGCTGGACATTAGTGACATCCGGGATTCCCACGGCATCTGGGCACCGGATATCGAATATGTGGACGGAAAATACTATATTTATGTTACTTTGCGTCTGAATGCGGACGGCAAGCGTGACAATAATGTGATGCGAAGACAATTGGTGATGGTATCCGATAAGCCGGAAGGCCCTTACAGCAAGCCGGTATGTCTGGAAGTGGACGATATTGATCCGTCCCTGTTTGTGGATGATGACGGCAGCAGATATATGATCATAGCCAAGGCGGCACAGGCGGTTCCTCTGACTGCGGACGGACTGGCGGTGGCTGGTCCTGCGAAGACTGCATGGGAAGGCACAGGCGAGCGCTGTTCCGAAGGTCCCCATATCATGAAAAAGGACGGCTATTATTACGCCATTGTGGCTGAGGGCGGCACCGGTTACGGCCATGGCATCAATGTGGGAAGAAGTAAAAATTTCTACGGCCCTTATGAGTGCTCTCCCTATAATCCGGTTATGCGTCAGAAGGATCCCGCTGCACCCATCCAGAGAGCCGGACACGGCAAACTGGTACAGGATCAGAACGGTCAGTGGTGGTGCTATTATCTCTGTGGAAGACCCAATCAGGGGAATTACACGACTGTAGGCAGAGAGTCGGCACTGGATCCCGTACAGTGGACGGAGGATGGATGGTTTACCGTCAACGAGGGAAAAGGTCCCAGCCTGACACAGATTGCACCGGATCTGCCGGAGTGTATTTATGAGAGAAATCTGTTCGACGATTTTAACGATACAAAGCTGAATCTGGAATGGGAGTTCGTGCGCAACCCGGATAACGGTTCCTGGTCACTGACGGAACGTCCCGGATATTTCCGGATCTGGACCAGAGACGGACAACTGAATGAGATCCGTGCGAAAAATACGTTGTTACGCAGAGAACAGGAGCTGTCCTATGTGGCGGAGACGAAGCTGGAGTTCTACCCGGATAAGGACGGAGAACAGGCCGGACTGACCTGCTACTACAGTACAGCCACTTATGCCAGATGCGCTCTGTGCTATGAGCGTGGACGGAAGATTCAGCTGGTCATCAACCGCAATCACGGCGAGGAGCTGGTGGCGGAAGTGGACAAGGTGAAGGAAGGTCCTGTGTATCTGAAAGTAGTGGTGGAGAAACTGACCAGAACTTTCTATTACAGCTATGATGGGGAGAACTGGGAACAGGTAGGTGTCCTGGAAAACTGCATTTACCTCTGCGACGAGGGCGTTCCCGACGATCCCAAGCGACATACCGGTACGCTGGTAGGCATCTATGCCAACAACGGAGGCTGTGGAAGCCGCAAAGCAGCGGATTTTGACTACTTCAAATATGAGGATTAGACAAAAAAGAAGGTGTGATTTTGGCTAAAAGTGCGAAAAAGTCGCAACTGATGGAAATTTGTTTGCCAAATAGTCGAAATAATGGTAAAATAATCATGGTTCGGAATGTAAGAGCTTACATTTCGAATCGACAGGAACAAATGCAACGCATAGTTTCATACATCTCTTTTCAAAGGATCCCGGGTGAGCAGCCCGGGATCTTTTGTGTAGCCGAAGCTGTTGGGAATATTTTCCTGATTTGCCGGTGAAACTTTTTGTGGGAATACAGCGTCAAAATAATAGACAGCTTAAGAAGAATATGTGTTAAAATGAATATCAGAGAAAATGATTGCATGCAGTTTTCATAAAAGTGAGGAAAGGACATATGTCAGACAGAAAAAAAGAACAGGCGGTGGAGCGTGCCCTGACGGAGGGGTATGAGAAGTATTACCGTCTTGCTTATAGTTATGTACATAATGAAGCGGACGCGCTGGATATTGTACAGGAAGCAGCCTATAAAGCCATTTTAAAAAGTGACAGCCTGAAGGAGCCGCAATACGTGGAGACCTGGGTATACCGGATCGTGGTCAACGAGGCATGCAGCTTCCTGCGCAGCCGGAAGGAGAGCGCGGATGTGGAGGAGATCCAGGCGGCAAGTGAAGATATCTATGAAAATATTGATTTAAAACGTGCTATAGAAAATCTTGACCCGAAGGATCGTGCCATTGTGGTTCTGAGATTCTTTGAGGACAGGCAGCTGGAGGAGATCGCGAAGATACTGGATGAGAACCTGAACACGGTAAAGAGCAGACTGTACCGGGTGATGAAAAAGCTGCGGCTGAACCTCGAAGGCAGCACAGGCTGAACAATCCGAAGGCAGCAAAGTCGGAAGATTTTGCCCCCGACATCATATATATGCAGGACATAAGACAGATACAGGCAAAGAGATAACATGACCGGCCCGAACAGACCGGACAGATGGAGAATAGATATGAATGAACCGGAACAATTAAAACAATTAAAACAATTAAAACAATTAAAAGAGGAGTATGAGAATATGACAATACCCGAAGCGGGACGGGAACGGCTGCAGGCAGGTATCGACAGAGCCCGTATAGAGAAAAAAAGAGCGGAGCGTGTCCGAAGACGTTCCGCATGGACTGCGGCAGCAGCGGCTGTGATCGTGTTGATCGCACTGCCAAATACCAATATGCAGATCGCCCATGCCATGGAAAATATTCCGGTGCTGGGAGGCTTTTTTAGACTGGTGACGGTGCGGCAGTACAATTACAGCGACGAGAACCATGATGCCGAAGTAGAACTTGCACAGATCAACTATGGAGAAGACGCAGGAGAAGGTGCTTCCGTTGGAGAAGTGGCAGCCACTCCTAAGGGCACAGCAGCCGGAAGTGTGGAAGGTGTCGGACAGGAGGCTGCGGTAGCAAATCTGTCGGAAGACGGTGTGGAAGCGGTCAACCAGGATATGGAGGCTACGGTAGAGGAACTGATCCGTCAGTTCGAGGATACCTTATCCGAGGAAGGCTATCATGGTCTGCATGTAACACAGGAGGTCGTTACAGATAATGCACTGTATTATACAGTCAAGCTGAGTGTCCTGGAGACGGAGGCCAGCGGCTATGAGCATAATCAATTTTATACGATTGCTAAACAGACGGGAAGTGTGGTGACACTGGCAGATCTGTTTGTGGAAGGGAGCGACTATATTTCCGCGATCAGCGAGAACATTAAGACCCAGATGAAGGAACAGATGGCGGCGGACGAAGGCGTGATCTATTTCCTGGATAATGACGATATGCCGGAATTCAATTTTCAGGGGATCACGGAACAGACGAATTTTTATTTCAATGAAAGGGGAGAACTGGTCATAGCATTTGATGAATATGAAGTGGCTCCCGGCTCTATGGGAGCACCGGAATTTGTAATCCCTCAGGAAGTGACGGCAGCACTTTTAAAATAAATATCTAAATAGGGAAGCTCCCGCATATCATGAAACAAAAGGATATGCGGGAGCTTTTTTATGCCATTGATCGTATTGGATGCGGGGCACGGTGGTGCAAACCCCGGGGCCACGTATAAGGGAAGAAAAGAAAGTGAGGATGCGCTGGCGCTGACACTGGCGGTGGGAAGCATCTTAGAAGAAAACGGAGTGGATGTGTATTACACCAGGACCACAGATATCTACGAGTCTCCTTATCAGAAGGCGCAGGAGGGAAATGAGGTGGGAGGAGATTATTTTGTCTCGATCCATCGCAATTCCAGTCCTTATCCGAACCAGTACAGCGGAGTGGAGAGTCTGGTCTACAACCGCTATGGGGCGGCAGCCAGGATGGCGTACAACATCAATGCCGGACTGGAGCAGGTGGGATTCGTGAATCTGGGAGTGAATGAAAGACCGAATCTGGTGGTGCTGAACAGCACAAATATGCCGGCAGTGCTGGTAGAAGTGGGATTTATCAATACGGACGCGGACAATGAACTCTTTGACAGCCGGTTTGATGAGATTGCCCGGGCAATTGCTGACGGCATTCTGGAGAGCATCTGATTTACGTTCAGCCCACGCTGCATTCATAAAAGCGTCTGCTACGCATCCGTCGCCATTTTGACGGCTCACCTTTTTACCTAATTCTTACAAATAAATTACCGGACTGTGATATTATGTGAATTTCCTCCATGTTAGTATGATTGCGTAATCAAGAGAAAGAAAAACAAACACATGGAGGACATTATTATGAGAGTAAGACACAGCAAATTATTAGCTCTGATCGGAGCAGGAATATTGGCAGTAACCACACTGGTTGCATGCGGCAACAGTAATGCAACCACAGCACAGCCTTCCACAGCAGAGAGCAGCGCAGCAGAAAGCACTGTGGCAGCAAGCAGTGAAGCAGCACCTGCTGAGACCACCGCAGATCTGTCCGGCAACCTTTCCATGGTGGGAAGTACTTCTATGGAGAAGTTAGCCAATGCACTGAGTGAAGCTTTCATGGAAGAATATCCTGATGTAACCGTAACTGCTGAATTCGTAGGATCCGGTGCGGGTATCGAAGCTGTTACCAACGGAACCGCAGATATCGGTAACTCTTCCAGAAGCTTAAAGGATGAGGAAAAGGCAGCAGGCGTTGCAGAGAACATAGTAGCAATTGACGGTATTGCTGTATGTGTAGATCCTGCTAATGAAGTAGCAGATCTGACCAAAGAGCAGCTGACGAACATCTACAATGGCACAGTTACCAACTGGAAAGAAGTCGGCGGCGCAGATGAGCCTATCATCGTGATCGGTCGTGAGGCAGGTTCCGGTACCAGAGGCGCGTTCGAAGAGCTGGTTGATCTGGTAGACGGCTGCAAATATGCAAACGAACTGGATAGCACCGGTGCAGTAATCGCAAAAGTGGCATCTACTCCCGGAGCTATCGGATACGCTTCCCTGGATGCACTGGATGATAGTGTTAAGGCACTTTCCCTGGAAGGCGTAGAGGCTACCGCAGAGAACATCAAGGCTGGTAACTACTTCTTAAGCAGACCCTTCGTAATGGCTACCAAAGGTGAGATCTCCGAGCAGAACGATCTGGTACAGGCATGGTTCGATTATGTAATGGGCGATGAAGGACAGCAGATCGCTTCCGAAGTTGGTCTGATCACTGTAAAGTAAGTTTCGGAATCGAGAAAAGGAAAAAGCGATGAATAGTCAAACACACGCTTCCGTAATGGGAAACAGAAAAAATAAAGCGGTAGTGGAAACTGTGGCACAAATAGTCTTTACGATTTGTGCCTTCTTCGCTGTACTGGCGGTAGTTTCCATTACCTTATATATGATCATCAGTGGCACTCCGGCAATTTTAAAAGTAGGATTAAAAGAGATTCTGTTCAGTACAGAATGGATGCCGACGGCAGCAGATCCGAAATTCGGTATTCTGTGGGTTATTCTGACCTCCATCATCGGTACGACTCTGGCGATTTTACTGGGTGTGCCCATCGGTGTACTGACAGCGGTATTTCTGGCAGAGGTGGCACCCAGACCCTTAGCTGCCATTGTAAAGCCTGCGGTAGAACTGTTAGCCGGCATCCCTTCCGTTATCTACGGATTGTTGGGAATCTATTTATTAAATCCTCTCATGTATAAATTAGAAAGACTGATCTTCCAAGGATCCACGACACACCAGTTCACCGGAGGTGCGAACCTGTTGTCCGCAGTGATCGTACTGGCGATCATGATCCTGCCCACGGTGATCAATATCAGCGAGACTTCCATACGCGCCGTTCCCGCCGGAATAAAATCCTCCTCCCTGGCACTGGGAGCTTCCCACGTGCAGACCATTTTCCGGTCCATCCTTCCGGCAGCCAAATCCGGTATTGTGACCGCTATCGTTCTGGGTGTGGGACGAGCTATCGGTGAGGCTATGGCGATCACGCTGGTATCCGGCAGCAGTGTGAATGTGCCCCTACCCTTTAACTCCGTGCGATTCCTGACCACAGCCATTGTCAGCGAGATGGGATATTCTTCCGGACTGCACAGACAGGTGTTGTTTACCATCGGACTGGTGTTGTTTGTATTCATTATGATCATTAATGTAGTACTGAATAAAATATTGAAAAAGGGGGCGGACGACAATGAATAAAGACACCTTATATGTAAAAAGAAAACGCCCCACGGACATGCTGTTACTGGCAGCGATTTACATCTCCGCCACACTGGCGGTGGCACTTTTGCTGGGAATTATCCTGTATGTCTTTGTAAAAGGCATCCACACTGTGAACTGGGCTTTTTTAACGACTGTGACCAGTGCCAGAAAACAGACCACGGGTATTGCAGGCAACCTGTTAAATACCCTGTACATCATCGTGATCACTCTGTTGATCGCGACACCCATTGGCGTGGGAAGTGCTATTTACCTGAATGAATATGCCAAACCAGGCAAGCTGGTTTCCCTCATTGAATTTACCACCGAGACCCTGTCCGGTATTCCTTCTATCATTTTCGGTCTGTTTGGTATGGTATTTTTCGGAACCACTCTGGGACTTGGCTATTCTATCCTGACCGGAGCCCTGACCCTGACCCTGATGGTTCTTCCCTTGATCACGCGAAACACACAGGAAGCCTTAAAAACAGTTCCCGCGACCTACCGCAGCGGCGCACTCGGCATCGGCGCAACCAAATGGTACATGATCCGCACGATCCTGCTCCCCTCCGCAATGCCCGGAATTATCACCGGTATCATTCTTGCGATCGGACGTATCGTTGGAGAATCCGCTGCCCTTTTATTCACCGCCGGAAGCGGCTATCTTCTGCCCAAAACCTTTGCAGGATTTTTCAAAAAAATCTTCGAATCCGGCGGAACCCTTACGATCCAGCTGTACTTGAGCATGTCCAAGGCACAATATGACGCAGCCTTCGGAATTGCCGCTGTCCTGCTGATCATCGTACTTTTTATCAACCTTCTGACCAAAATACTGGCAAAGAAATTCGATGTTTCCAAACTCGATTAACCGGAGGATAACGCAGCCGCAGCAGCGCCTGCAGAATGGAGAATTCATGAGCAATATCAAAATCAGCACGAAGAACCTCGATCTGTATTACGGCGAAAATCACGCCCTTAAAAACATCAATATGAATATCAAGGCCGGAGCGATCACCGCCTTTATCGGTCCCTCCGGCTGCGGTAAATCCACCTTTTTAAAAACCTTAAATCGTATGAATGACCTCGTGGACAATGTAAAGATCACCGGTGAGGTCAAAATTGACGGCGAGGACATCTACGATCCCCACGTAGATGTCACTCTGCTGCGTAAAAAAGCCGGTATGGTATTCCAGCAGCCCAATCCTTTTCCCATGAGCATTTACGACAATATC
>ERZ773158.2996-NODE-2996-length-11208-cov-4.812069_pt1 | contig 11208 bp, 9 predicted proteins | sample MGYA00511918_ERZ773158 | MGnify/ENA primary metagenome ERZ773158 (study PRJEB29015, sample SAMEA2737876) | human gut metagenome | biome: human gut; feature: human-associated habitat; material: faeces | place: China | collected 2012 ...
GACTCCTCCATACACTTTGCACCATATTGAAATACGCCATTTTCTGACTGTTCCCAAAGTTTTTGCAACGCTTGTTCCAGTTCCTCTGCGGTCTGAAACCGTCTGTCTTTCTCTTTCTGCAGACACTTTCGAATCAGACGCATCAGGCGCCGTTCGGTTATTCCTGATAATTTCACCTGCTCCGGCCGGACCGGTTCCCCCGGGAAATGTCCTGTCAGCATGTAATGGAGGACAGCACCAATGGCATAAATATCGGTTCTTCCATCTAAAACATCTCCCGTATACTGCTCCGGCGCCGCGCAGCCAGCCGTTCCGTAACGTTCTGCCAGGCGTTCTGCTTCATCCGCGTAAACTGCATGATCAAAGTCAATCAACTTGATTGTGTTTTTATAAAGTAAAAGATTTTTGGGTTGTAAATCAAGATATAAGACAGGGGTAGGCATTGTTGAATGCATGATATGTACCAGATGGCAAATCTGAATTCCGTACCGGATCGTCATTGCCGATGAACAATGTCCCGATTCACGGATCAGGGCATATAAAGAATCTCCTTCGAGATACTCCTCAATCAGGTAGCTGTACTGCTCATCTTCTGCCAGGTCATATACGATTGGTATTGCCTGGTCACGAATCCCCTTCAGTATCAGCGCTTCTTTTCTAAACAGTTCGTAGTTAACAAAGGTCTTTGGAACCCTTTTAATGGCGCGGTATTCGTCAAGCTCCATGTGCCTTGCCAGAAATACTGTGCCGCTTCTGCCGCAGCCAAGTACACGGCACAACCGGTACTTTCCGAATAAAATGGTATCCGCTGTTCTTCTCCCCCTTTCCTGTACTCGTCTCTGTGATTTCATTGTAATTCAAATAACGTTGTCAGGCAAGTGCATCCATCTTCACCATTCGACAAAATTCGCCATTCCGGTAAAAATCACATTTTCCGCCTACAGACTGTACTTCTTAACATTTCCTGAAATTTTCACATAGGAATTGATATTTCCCCGTATCATATACTATAATTAGAGTAGGAAAGCAGATTCTTTTTTCTGTTTCCCCCTGAATTTCAAATTGAAAGGAGTGATCTTATGAAAATTGAACGAATCAATGAAAACCAGATCCGGTGCACACTGACCAGTTTTGACCTTAGTTCCCGCAACTTAAATCTGGGTGAGCTTGCTTATGGAAGTGAGAAAGCCCGCGGCCTGTTTCGTGAGATGATTCAAAAGGCCTCCAATGAAGTTGGCTTTGACGCTGAAGATATCCCCCTGATGGTGGAAGCCATTCCACTGTCCGGTGAAAGCGTGATGCTTGTCATCACCAAGATAGAGGATCCCGAGGAACTGGACACCCGCTTTTCCAAATTCTCCCCTCTTTCCGAGGATGGGGTGGAAAATCTCTGGGGCGGTCTTGCAAATGAACTGTTAGAGGGCGCTGACGGACTCATGGAACTGTTTAAGCAGAATATGCTGGCGGCCAATGCACCGGATGCTTCTGACACGGCCACACTGCAGACCCCGGATGCTTCCGCGGACGGAACTCCTTCAGACGGTGTTCCATCCATTCAGACCCGCATCTACCGTTTCGGAAACCTCGACCAGATTTCCGACGCTGCCAGAGCGGCGCTGCCGCTGGGAAACGTAGCCAGCAAACTTTATAAAAAGCCCGGAACCAGCCAGTATTACCTGGTTCTTTCCAGTCAGTCCGCTGATCCTGTCGTTTTCAGCCGTGTATGCAATCTGCTTGCGGAATACGGGGAAAAGATCCGGACAGACGCCGCAGGCGAAGCCTACTATCAGGAGCATTTTGAAGTCATCATTGGAGCAGACGCATTGCAGAAGCTGGCGCTGATCTGAATATCAGAAACACAAAAACAAAAAAGCGAAGCACCATCTTACGATGGCCTTCGCTTTTTATTTTTCGCGTTTCAGCTTCTTATTTATCAGCCAGGATCTCATTGATACCATTTACCAGTGAGTCACAGTCAATGCCGTGAACCATGCATGCCTCTTCCAGAGACTCTCCCTGAGAAGACGGGCAGCCCAGGCAATGCATACCTGCACGCATTAAAATCGGGGCAATCAGATCGCTCTTCTGAAGCAGCTCGCCGATTAACATATCTTTACTGATCTGCATGTTAAATTCCTCCTTTTTGGATATACTACATTACACTATAATACTTTTCACCGAAATACGCAAGTAATATTCATAAATCAGGAGATTTCATACCATCCTGGAGGGTATTCGTACAGTTCACACAAATTCATAACGATAATTTTATTCAATATTACCAAATCATAGTGCTTTTCTAGGAATTATTTTTGAATAGTTACCCAAAGCTAACCAAGTATTGTACCTTATTTTATTCAAAAGTGCAATATTTTCCTCTTGAATATTTTTAAATTATAGTATACAATGATGCTATCGAAATGATTATAGAATATTTAAGGAGGATATTATCATGGCATATGTAATTTCTGATTCTTGTGTTAGTTGCGGTACCTGCGAGAGCGAGTGCCCGGTAAGCGCTATTTCCCAGGGAGACAGCCAGTACGTTATCGATGCTGACGCTTGCATCTCTTGCGGTACCTGTGCAGGTGTTTGCCCGACCGGCGCTATCAACGAGGGTTAATTAAACACAACTCTTCAAATGCCTCTTCTGTATTTGCGGTACAGAAGAGGCATTTTTTGTTGCCATAACGCCAGTAAGCGGATATGTTATAGTTACAGAGAATCAATCGCAACAATGAAAGGAGTTTTCCCATGACAAAGAAAAAACCTCTGATCGCCCTTACCCCTTATTTCAATATTGAGCGTGACGAACCTTATATGCGCCCGGCCTACCTAAAGGCCATCCGCGCTGCCGGCGGCACTCCGCTGATTCTTCCACTGGATCTGGAAGAAGAAGATCTTCAGCAGGTCGTAGATACCTTTGACGGTTTTCTCTTTACCGGCGGGCCAGATATTCACCCGTTCTTCTTCGATGAGGAAACCCAGGAAAACTGCGGTAATGTCTGCCTGCGCCGGGACCGCATGGAGATGGCGCTGTTAAAGCTGGTCACGAAAACCGGCAAACCAGTTTTGGGCATCTGCCGCGGCATCCAGCTACTGAATGTGGCGCTGGGCGGTGATATCTATCAGGACATTCCAAGCCAGTTTCCGCAGGATTTTCCCATTGCCCACACCCAGCCTTTTGACTATGTAATTCCGTCCCACAAAGTCAGGGTGGTTCCCGGAACTCTGCTGGCACGCCTGACCGGCTGTGAAACCCTGCAGGTCAACAGCATGCACCATCAGGCCTGCCGTAAAATTGCCCCAGGACTTACCGCCTGCGGTCATGCTGCCGGCGGGCTTACAGAAGCCATTGAAAAACCGGATTACCCATTCTTCCTCGGTGTCCAGTGGCACCCGGAATACTTGTGGGAACAGGATCCGGCCATGAGACAGCTTTTTGAAGCATTTGTAAAGGCGGCCCGCTGATCTGCGGCCGCCTTTTACCAGTCCTGTTACAATTTCTTTCCACTCCGTCCAAATCTCTTTTTTCGAAAAAACGGCATTCGGGCCGCCGCTGCCTCTGCCTTTCCTTTGTTTTCCTTCTGATGCGCCCGCAGGGTCTCATCCAGAGCCTTAAAGCGTTCTTCCTCTTTCTCATCACTGATCCGCATCATATATTCCAGCTCCTGCACCATGCGGTCGGTGCGGGCAGCGTCCAGCCGGTCCTCGCGGCAGCAGGCGTGGAAGTCGGTGTCCTCCAGCAGGCTCTCGGCCTTGGCGGGGAACTGCCCGGTGAGCTGGCCGCTCTCGTTGTGGCAGAGCATCCACCCCTTGCGGAACAGCTGGAAGTTCAGTCCTCTGCGGCCCATCGTGGAGTAACACACGGTGGCGCAGTGCTCCCCGGGCATCCGCCGGACTTCCAGGTAAGCGTCGTTGCCGCAGAGATCCTGCAGGCGCACGGCGGCCAGAAGCTGCGCCCCCGGCAGACGGGATGACATGGCGTTGTGCATGGCGGTAAAGTAGCGGTTGGCATCCATGATACGTTCCTCCCTGAATGGTTCGACTGACAGCAAAGTGTTGTATTCAAAGGACTCCCAACGCGGGCCGCCGCCGTGCACTGCGGGGGACATCGCGTGTTCCTGTGGTTCGTCTGAACATAGTATAGCATAAACTACGACAAAAAACAACTAAAAGTTTGCAAAAACAACCAGATTTTTGCGAACACCCCGGATCTGCTCCAAAATACAACGCGACGGTTGGTTGTAAAATGCCCGAAGCGGTTGTGCGCCGGACAACAAAAAAGCCTTCCCCCAAAAGGGGAAGGCAAGCTCTCAATCTCCCAGCTCCCGGATCTCGTTCTGGATCAGGCGGCCGGCGGCGCGGGCCAGCTGGTCCATGCCGCGAATGCGGGCCATGTTCTTGCCGTAAATTTGCGCGGCGGCACCGGCAGAGCTGTCCTCCCCCATGAACACGGCCGAGACCCGGATGCCCATGCGCTGCAGCGCGCGCACCTGCGCGGCGGTGTCGGCCACACCGGCGGCGTCCTCATAGCCGCAGCCGAGGGGATTTTCTGCACTGGGCGGGATGCGGCGGCTGTCGTTGGGGGAAGCATCCGTCAGCACGATGAGCAGATGCCGCGGCGCCGGCCCGGGCGCAAACTGCAAAAGGTCGCCTGCCGCGCGCAGGGCAAGGCCGTCGCGGTTCCAGCCGGAGGCAAAGTAACGGTTGATGTTCTGCAGGTTTTTGTCTGCAAAGCCCTTGAGCACCCGCAGCACGGTGTAGCCCCGCAGGCTGCTGAAGCTGGACACCCGCACCGGGATGCCGCAGGCCGCAAGGCTTTGGGCCAAGATGCTGCCCTGCGCGGCGATGACCTCCTGACAGTGCAGGCGGGAGGCCGATGCATCCAGCAGAAGGTCCACGGTGAAGGCGGGCTGGTTTTCTTCTTCCGCGCACAAAAACACCCGGTCATCGTTCAAAAGCGGGGCGCGCCACACCCGCCCGGCGTCCACGCTGCCGCTGCGGGCGATGCGGGCGTTGGGCTGCTGGTGCACGAGGATGCAGTTGCGAATTTGCTCCGTCAGCCGCAGCACGACGCTGCGGTGCAGTTCCCGGTTTTTGGCGTAATAGGCGCGGTTGCGGTCGGCCTGCAGCTCGGCCTGTTCGGCCAGATGCTTTGCCTCCGGCGTGGGGGCCTGCTCCGGGCTGGGCACACCGGCGCTGAACCACAAATGGCAGCCCAGATGGTCGCCCACGCACAGCTCCTGCTCGGCTTTGCGCAGCCGTTCCGGCGGGTAAATGGAGCGGCCAAAGCAGCTCTCGATGTAGGCGCGGTCCTGCGCGGCATTCTGCTTTAAGGTGATGTGGGCTTTGCGCCTGTCCACGGCCAGCCCGCCGCCGGCGGCGTCCACAGAATTGGAGTGCTCCACGGTCACCCGGTCGGTCTTGATCATCTGGGTGGGCATGGCCTTGGTGGCAAGCTTTGCCAGCAGGCCGTCCAGGTGCAGGTGCAGGGCCGCTTTCTGGTGCACGGTGCCGTCGAATAAGTTGAATTTTGCGTAGACGGCCAAAATCTCGGCTTTCAGCTGTTCCGGTTCGGGCACCTGTTCCGGGGCGAGGGCGGCGGCAAGGCCGGACTCGTAGGGGGTCATCACCGGGTCGGCACGGCCCAGCACACGCCGCCAGCGCGCCGCCTGCATGGTGTAGACCAGCTGGTTTTTCGCCATCCATTCCTGCCGCGAAAGCTTGTACTGAATGGCAAAAAAGTAGTCGGCGTGAGCATGGCGCAGTGCTTGGAGCACCGGGCGGCGGGGCAGTTCCAGCCGGTAGGCCGCGTTTTCAAGGTACAGCCAGGTCATGTCGTCCAGCATGGCCTGCCGCATGTCGCCGTCCCATGCATCAAAGATGCTGCGGATGAGCGCATCTCCGTAATATTTGTGGATAAGCCCCACGACGGTGTTCATGTAAAAATCGGTGGTGCCGTCGGTGTAGCGGGCGAGGAACAGCGGTTCAAAGCCATAGGCTCCTGCAGCAGCCCAGACCTGATTGGCCGCGCGCCGCTCCTGGGCGGTGTAGCTCTGGGCTTCCATCAGCCGAACAGCTTTCCGGCATCCAGCTTCGCCGGGATGCGCGCTGCGATGACGTCCCGGATCAGGCCCTGCTCGTAGGAATCAAAGGCCTTGTTGGTGATGCCCATATCCAGCGCCGCGCCTGCCGGGATGCCGCGCCGGATCAGCCGCAGCGCGTCCAGCATACCGCGCAGGTCCAGCGCTTTTGTGGAAATTTCCGCGCTGTCGCACTTTTTCTGCAGGTCGAGGAACAGCAGCGCGAACTGGTGCACATATTTCGCCGTCAGGTCCGGGAACTGGGCCCGCAGCAGCTTTTCCAGATTATCCTGGGTGATGGTGGGCATCTGGATGACCACAAAGCGGGAGGTGAGGGCCTCGTTCAGCTCCCGGGTGCCGGCGTAGCCGTAGTTCATGGTGGCGATGAAGCGGGTCTCCTCCGCCAGCGGGATGCGGTCGTAGCCGGGCACGTCGATGGCGCGGCGGAAGTCCAGCACCGCGTGCAGCACGGCCAGCGCTTCGTTTTTGGCCATGTTGATCTCGTCCAGCACGCCAAAGCCGCCGCACTGGGCGCAGCGGTACACCGGGCCGGGGCGGAACACCACCTGCCCGCCCGCGAACGTATCCATGCCGATGAGGGACGCGGCGTCCATGTTCACATGGAACGAGATGTCCCACGCGGGGCGGCCAAAGGCGGCGGAAAGGTTCTCCGCCAGCACATTTTTGCCGGTGGCCTTGCCGCCCGCCAGCAGCAGGTTTTCGCCGCAGAGCAGGGCCGCCAGCGCCTGCTCCCACACCTCTTTGCCGTAGTAGGTGAAGGCAGGGGAAGGGATGCGCGGGCGCAGTTCGGCGGCCAGCGGGTGGGCGGCGCGGTACTGCTGCACCGCTTCCAGCAGGGCAGGGTCAACGCCCTCCTGCCGCAGAGTCTCAAGGAGATCAGACATTTGTACAAACACCTCGATTTTGCCGGTCTGGTTTTGGGCAACTGACCGGCTGTTCAAGCCTATCATAGCACAATCGCGGGCATTTGTGTAGGGCAGCAGGGGAAAGAAACAGCAAAAAAGCGGCCCCGCCGGGTGGCGGAGCCGCAGAAAGATGCAGGGAAACGATCAGGCGTTCTTCAGGTCGCTGATCATGCAGTCAGCAGCCACGATGCCGCTGGTGTAGGCAGTGCCCAGAGCGGCACCTTCGTTCTCGTAGTAGGGAGAAGCGTAGATGGAGCCGTTGTCCACACCGGCCACATACAGGCCCTGGATGGGCTGCTGCTCGGCGTTGACGGCACGGGCGTAGGAGTCGGTCTTGACGCCGCCGAAGGTGCCCCAGATGGAGGGCTCGTACTCGATGACGTAGAAGGTGTCGCCGGTCAGCTCACGCAGCAGGTAGCTGTTCTTGTAGAACTGCTCGTCCTTACCGGCGGCGCAGGCGGCGTTGTAGTCGGCCACGGTCTGCTCCAGGTCGGTCAGGCCGAAAGCCTTGGCGCAGTCGGCCAGGCTGCCCTTGACGGCCCAGCCGCGCTGGATGGCAATGTCCATGTGTTCGTCCAGGTTGGGCAGCAGCTCCTCGGTGTAGCCGGTGGAGCCGACGTACCAGTCGGCCGGGTTGCCGAAGTAGGCCAGAACGCCCTTGTCGCGGCACTCCTCGTACATGGTCTGGTCCACCACGGCGTAGTACTTGCCCACGCGCAGGGACATCTCACCGCCCAGAGCCAGCGGACGGTCGGACAGGTACTGCTCGTTCATGAAACGGTCGCCGTTGGGGTCTACCATCAGGCCGCCGTAGATGGCAAAGCGCAGGGTGTCGTTGGAGCGCACCATGGAGCGGCCGCGCTCTTCCATCTTGCCGTTCACGCCGCCAAACTCGTTGCAGCACAGGGCCCAGTTGCGGTCGGCGATGCCGCCGGCCTCGATGACGATGTCGTAGCCCTTGCCGTCCGACAGCTCGTTGCACAGGGGCCAGACGTTGATGTTGCCAAAGTGCTCGTGCAGGCGGTCCTGGTTGCCGGCATAGCCGCCGGTGGCGATCAGCACAGCCTTGGCGTTGTACTGGATGTAGGTCTTGTTCTCGGTGTCCTTTGCGATGACGCCCACCACCTTGTCGCCGTCCATCACGGGCTTGACGGCCTCGCGGCAGACCTCGAACACGCCGCCGTCGGCGGTGAACTTGTCCACCAGCGGCTGGAAGCGGTCGGTGCCCTTGACCTGAGTGCCCTGCAGGTCGGCAAAGTTGTGGCGTGCGCGGAAGCCCATGCCGTAAGCGTCGCGGCGCAGGGCCATGTTGACGCCGTTGTCCATGAAGTTGGACACCACGCGCTCACCGGCGCTGACGCACTTGTGCAGCAGAGCGCCGTTCACAGTGCCCTTGGAGAAGCCGTACTCGCAGTTGAACAGGGTCTCCACGGAGACGGTGGCGTTCTCGGCAGCCTGCACGCGGGTCTCGGCCAGAGCGGGACCACCGGCCACAGAGCCGTTGGACACGCCGCAGGAGCTGCCCTTTTCCAGCAGGATGGTCTTGACACCGGCAGCCTGCAGCTCCAGAGCGGCCATGATGCCGGCAGCGCCGCAGCCCACGACCACAGCGTCGGCATCTTCCTGAGAGGTGACGGTGATCACGTCGGGCTCCTCGTTGGCCTCCACGTCCACAGACACGGTCACGGTGGTGCCGGAAGCCTGGGACATGCAGTCGGCCACAGCGGTCTTGACGGCATTGGAGGTGATGGTGGCACCGGACACGCCGTCCACGCTGCAGGTCTGGGCGCTCAGGATGTTCTCCTTCATCTTGTCGCCGATGTCGGCACCGATGCCCTTGGTCTCGCCGGACACGTCGATGACGATGTCCTCAATCTTGTCCTTGCTGAAGGTCACGCTGACCTTGACGTCGGACTCGATGCCCTTGGCGGTAGCCTCGTAGGTGCCGGGGGTGTAGGTGAGGGCAGCAGCGGTGCTGGCAGCCTCGCTGGAGGCGGTGGAGCCGGAAGCAGCGTTGCAGGCGGACAGGGCACCGGCGGTGACACCGCTCATGGCGGCGGCAGCGGCGATCTTCAGAAAGCCTTTACGGGAGATCTTGTTCATAGGTACGCTCTCTTTCTTTTTGTTCTTCTTCGTGTTCCTTCTTATCGTGCAGCAAAGTAAAAGATACTTTGCCGAATCCTTAACAATTGTAGCGTAGAAGGGTGCTGTTTACAATTCATATTTTTTATATTATAATTTAGGATGTCCTAATGTATTGCGGAAGGGAGAATAGTATGAACGAGAGCGCATTGGAAGGCTTTGTAAAGATCGTGGAACTGAACAGCTTTTCTGCGGCGGCAGAGGCGCTGTACCTTTCACAGTCGGCGCTTTCGCAGCAGATTCGCACGCTGGAAGGGCAGTTGCAGTTCGAGCTGTTCCAGCATATACCGCGCCGGGTGGTGCTGACCCCGGCGGGGCAGGATTTTTACCCTAAGGCAAAGCAGCTGGTAGCCCTGTATCAGCAGGCGGTGCGCCATGCCCACGCGGTGCAGCAACAGGAAAACCCGCCGGAACGGCATCTGCTTATTGCGTGGAGTCATGAAGCCATGCGGATGTTCGGGTACGACCTGTTTTCTCTGACCGATGCGCTGTGCCTGCAATATTCTTCGATCATGACGCAGTGCGCCAACCGCAGCGAGGTCTGGCGCAGCCTGAAAAAAGGGGATGCAGACCTCTCCTTCCAGCTGGAAAGTGCAGAGTTCTATGCACAGGGGCTTACCTTTGTGCCGCTGCTTTATGTGCCGGAGCTTTGCATCCCCATCCACCAGCCCGCCGATATGCCAGTGGGCAGGCTGACTTTAGAGCAGGCATTGCAGTACCGCTGGCTGCCCATCAAGGAGATGTACCAGACCGTCTACGAGACAAGCCTGCTGCAGGAGGGGCTGGAATGCGGGGTGAACTTTACGCCGGTGGGCGGCATCCGCAGCGCGGCTTACGGCGAACCGGCGCTCAAAATGATCCCGGCGGTCTACTACCGCAGACCGGACCTCAGTTTTGTGCGGGTGTTGGACTGGGGCAGGGGACACCGGTTCGGCATCGTGCTGGGGCAAAAGCGCGAGGACCCGGTAGTAATGGCCTATGTCCGCGCCTTGCAGCAACAGCTGCCGCCCCTCTCGGAAAAGCTGTTCGGCCTGCAACTGGAAGCGGTGGAGGAATAAAAAAGCAAGAGCACCTGTTCCCCTCGGAAAAGAGGGGGACAGATGCTCTTTGTACAATTATATTGCGATGACAGGTGCTTTAATCCACCACGTCCTCGAACTGGCTGTTGTACAGGTCGGCGTAGAAGCCGCCTGCTTCGATCAGCTGGTCGTGGGTGCCCTGCTCCACAATATCGCCATCTCGCATCACAAGGATGAGGTCGGCGTCCCGGATGGTGGAAAGACGGTGTGCGATCACAAAGCTGGTGCGGCCCTCCATCAGGCGGTCCATGGCGGTTTGGATGCGCTGCTCGGTGCGGGTATCCACACTGCTGGTGGCTTCGTCCAAAATCAGGATGCGGTTATCTGCCAGAATGGTGCGGGCGATGGTGAGCAGCTGCTTCTGGCCCTGACTCACGTTGGAAGCGTCCTCGTTCAGCTCCATCTGGTAGCCGCCGGGCAGGGTGCGGATAAAGTGGTCAGCGTTGGCAGCCTTGGCGGCGGCGATCACTTCTTCGTCGGTAGCATCCAGACGGCCATAGCGGATGTTCTCCATGATGGTGCCCTTGAACAGCCATGTGTCCTGCAGCACCATGCCGAAGCCCTCGCGCAGGGCGCTGCGGTCAAAGTCCCGCACATCGTGGCCATTTAGGGTGATGGAACCGGAATCCACATCATAGAAGCGCATGAGCAGCTTGACCATGGTAGTTTTGCCCGCGCCGGTAGGGCCGACGATAGCCACCTTCTGGCCGGGCTTGACCTCGCAGCTGAAATCGTGGATGACGGTCTTGTCCGGGGTGTAGCCGAAGCGGACATGACTGAATGTCACCTGACCGTTGATGCAGCCGGGGTCGGCCCGGCGGGCCGGATCTGCCTGCTGATCCTCTTCCGGCTCGTTCAGAAACTCGAACACCCGCTCAGCGGCAGCGGCCATGCTCTGCAGCATGTTGGACACCTGAGAAAGCTGCTGGATGGGCTGGGTGAAGTTCTTGACGTACTGGATGAAGGCCTGAATGT
>ERZ773158.2998-NODE-2998-length-11207-cov-2.979555_pt1 | contig 11207 bp, 16 predicted proteins | sample MGYA00511918_ERZ773158 | MGnify/ENA primary metagenome ERZ773158 (study PRJEB29015, sample SAMEA2737876) | human gut metagenome | biome: human gut; feature: human-associated habitat; material: faeces | place: China | collected 2012 ...
CATTTATTGTGGATAACTGCTCTTATATTTCAATTTTGAGTTTCGCAATTACCTATTTAGTAGGTATCATAAATGTGGTGTTTTTATAATGATACAATATCTCTATGCCTCTTTCGTGTTAAGATTCCATTAAAAAGAGGAAATCTTACAGCGACAGATCTCCCTTCGCCCGCGCCCTCCGGTCGCGGATCGACTGGATCACCGGCACCAGGAACATTGCGACGATACCGCCCGCAAATCCATTGTTATAGAGGTTCATGCCCCCATACACGATCCCGACATTGAGCGCCACCGACGCGTGCAGAAAACCGGCTAACACGCCGCATAAAATTCCAAACTCTCCGGCGATCGGCGCCAGCGTCGTGGAAAAGAGCAGCGCCAGAAGTGCCGACGGATTCGTGATATCCCACGCCCGGACGGTACTCGCAATGCAGACGCCCGCCATGATCGGGAAAATATTCCGCAAATGTTTTCCAGTCGCACTGAATCCAACGATGGTAAAGATTCCGCCGATCGTCGGTCCATTTAGGTTTCCACCGACTGCCAGCACAAAGAAGGTCGCAAACAGACCATTGAGTCCCATGTTGAGAAGCGTCACCGCACCGCCCAATTCCAGCAGGTAATCGGTACCGCCGATTCCCGTTGTCGCAAGGAGTTTTTCATACCCTAAAAGCGTATCTTTTCCGCGCCACAGCACTGCCACCACCGACATGCCTGCAAACAGGACAAATAGCAGCCCTAAAAGCATCGCATCATTGCCGGAGGACCAGATAAGACGCGCCTCCGTCTCAATTCCAAAGGACTTAAACGTGGAGACCAGGACCGTCGCAATGATACCAGAGGCAAATCCCACATTATAAAGGGAATATCCCTTATGGGCATAGTGGGAATGCGTCGCGAGCGGTGGAAGCACGAATCCGATACAGATTCCCACCAGAATCGTCACACAGAAGCGCTGCCAGAGCGGCAGCTCCACCACGTGCATCAGCTGTGTGATGATCGGAGACAGGCTCGTTCCGTAGATGCCGACATAAATATAGTTGGATAAGTGCATTTTATGATATTTTGCATAGAGAAATACACCCAGAAAAATCGCCCAGATATTCATCAGATTTTTTCCGAACAAAGAGAATCCAAACATCAGACAGCAGGATGTGATCGTATGCCCGTCCATCTCCATCCCAAGACTATAGACAAAGTAGATGCTGATAAGCGCCATCATCCCGGCATTGACAAACGCGGCTCCCATGCCGCCGACCGCAATATAATCGGTGATCAGGAAATCCGGTTCCCTTATGATTTCATAGATACCAGTCACAATGGAGTCAAACGGCTGTATAATCAGCCCCACTGAAATGAAATAGATCGGAATCAGTGCCAGAAGAAAGAATTTCATCTCTCTGGACAGAGATTTCACTGTAGTCATATACGCACACCTTTCAAAAAAGGGATGCAAAAAAGATTCCGCATCTTTGCACCCCCGACTGTTAACATTCTATAAAAATGGTTACTATTCTATTGTATTGGATTTTCAACTGTTTTGCAACTGATTTTTTTCTCACTGTAACCCGTGTAAGTTTTATAATTAGTAGTATAAAGAACGAACGTTCTTGATGCTACTAATTTTTTTATATGGGTTGTGCAAAATGTCCAAACGTTTGGACATTTTACAGAAAGGAAAATGGCTATGATTGCAGTAAAAAAGGAAACACTGGAAGATTCATTAACCAGAATCCTCTGGTATTATCTGAACAATGATTTCAACCTTAACATGGTTGCGCGTGAACTTTTCAGCCGTGAAAGTGCCGCTCTTGCTTTACAAACTGGACACAGTGTAGACGAGTTCTTAAAAAGCGGTGCTTACCTCTTAAAGAACTATATCGCTGTCAGTTTCATGCCGGGATCGGTAAATCCCCTTTATGTGGATGTTTACAAAGTAATGCTTGAATCAATCGACTTCGAAGCACTTGCAAAGAAATTCTTCGAAGAGTCCGTATAACTCAAAATGTCCAAACGTTTGGACAAACAAGAAAGGGCGTATATATATGAATACAAATGAATTACAGAAGAAAGAAACTGAAGCTACAAATAGTTCGGCTTCCGTTTCTACAGATACAGAAACTTCCGTCACTTCGGATGTTATGAATCCACCAGTATCAAAGGATAGTAACACGGATGTGCTTTCGAAAGAACTTTCAGAACGAATTAAAACCCTTGATACTTTGGTAAAAGACCTTACCAAAAATTTCGTTAAAATTGGCTATGAGCTGGTTCTGATTCGCCAGAAGAAATTATACAAAGAATTGGACTTCAAGACTTTTGAGGACTTTGTGCAGACGCAGTACGGATTCAGCCGCAGTTCGGCGTACAACTTCATTAACGTATGTTTGAAATATTCCGTCAAGGACGATGCCGGACAACCTACGAAATTGCTTAGTAAAGAGTATGCGAAGTTTTCAAGTTCCCAGTTGGTTGCAATGCTCAAACTGAATGACGAAGTGATCGCCCAAGTCGATCCGAACGCAACTATTAAAGACATTAAGAAGTTATCCGCTTCTAAAACATCCGAAGCTGATTCTTCGGATGAGTCCGAAGAGGTTGAAGAAAACGAAGATGCGGACAAAAAGGAAAAGAAAGAAAAGAAGAATGTTCGGGACATGAATATCCCCGTTATGCGTCTTAACATGGCTACCGGGGCAACTTGGGAATCGGTTGTTACCGATGCGATTCGAAAGGTATGTGAACCGTTTCTGAACGATGAGCGTCGCGCCGCAGATGGCAAGGCATACAAAATTGAAATTAACATTGTTTACCCGGATGAATCTGCAATGTAACTTTAAATCCGTTTAAAATGTACAATTATCATATATAACCTAAGCAACTAGCTATTACCGCCCCGGCGTTCCGGGGGCACATAAGAAAAGGAGAAAAATATCATGTTAAATATCGAAGCAAAATTAGAAGTAGTAGGAAAGCCAGAACCGCGTGATTGGAAGAACAACGAGGGGCAGACAATGAAGTCTTATCGTCTGAATGTGGCGCAGAATGATGGCGTAGACATTGCCACTATCAGATGCCCGCAGGAAGTCTATGCAGGCGTTCGCCGCGGCGATGTAGCACTGTTCCTGTGTACGTTCACAGAATACGGCGATCGTTCCGATTTCCGTATCGTAGGTGTGAAACAGCTCCTCAATAAACCGGGTGTAGCACCTGTAAACAAATAGGTCATAACGCTTAACCGCGTTTGACATACATTTCCCCCGGCGGTTTTGGTACATTTTCCCGCCGGGGCAACCCCAAGAAAGGATGGAGCAATGAAACCTGCATTGATTACCTTGATTCTTGGTGTTTCACTCATTGAATATAGTGTGTTCAGCTTCTGCTGTTATGTGCTGTTTTGTCAAATCAATGATAAACCATTGTCCAAACGTTTGGACAAAACGAAAGGAGATAATTGAAAATGAGCGTTGTATTACTTTTGATGATTCTGTTTTCTTTCATTTATTGCTGTATCGATTTATCGAAGAAAATCAGAGATAAAAACCATTAACTTGGTTTCTCCCGCTCCCGGCAAGTCTGTGATTCCCTGTTCTGGGATGCGGTTGAAATAATAAAATTAGTCCCTTTGAGGACGGAAAGGACAAACTATGAGTGAAGTGCTGACAAAAGTACGTGGCAAGGTTGCTAACCTTGGCATGAAAACAAAAACAGGTCTGATGGCTGTTGCCATGTCTACCGCTTGTGCTGTTCCGGCTTTCGCCGCTGAACCAGGTGCTTCTGGTTCTGGCTCTGGTATCTCGATTAACTTCGATATTAGCCAGATGTTCACTTTCGCTAACATCATCATCGAAGCTCTGATGCCAGTCGTTTATATCACAGCTGGTTTAGGAATTGGTTTCCTTATTATCAATTCCTTAAAAGCGGCGTTCCGCTGATGCGGTTTGCTTACCCGATGGGATAGGCACTCTTCCGGGGGCGAGGGATTTATTCCCCCGCCCCCTTATTCATTCCCGGCTTGCGACTCATTAACGCAGCATTAATTTACTTCGCTTGCGTTTCCTTCCGCCGGGGATTTTCTTCCCTTGCGGTTATAATTCAGCCGCATGACGGCGCAGACCGCGTGTCAAGGGCGGTTCTATTCCGGGCGTGCCTTTACCCTTGACGCGGACGGTCGCGCCCCAGAATGCGCTATAGGCGGTAGCGCTTTTGTGCTATCCGCCTTAGTTGCTCATTCTCTCACTACGGCAAGCCATTTACCACACGTTTGCCTGTTACCGTATAGATAGCACCATCAATTATAGATAAATAGAAAATATAAAAATATGGGAGTATAGCTTAACTGGAAAAGCGGCGGCGTAAACCCTCAATGCGGCGTGAATACGTCCCCGGTTCGAATCCGGGTATTCCCTCTAAAAATGTCCAAACGTTTGGACATTTTGAAAGAAAGGAAGATGTACATGAAAAGAAAAGAACGCAACAGCATTATCAAATGGGCGTGTACGCTTACTGACGAAGAATTAGAAAAAGAGTATTACGATGCGGTTCTTGATTCTTTAGGCAGTCAGACAGAACGAATGTATGATCTTGGCTATGATATATCAGACATTCGTGATAGAGAAGATTATGAAAAGTTTTTAAGAGAAAAAAGCGATTTTCTTGAATCTGTATGCAAAGAACGCGGCATTGAATTGTGGAAACAACCATTTTGAAAGGAGAAAATGAACCATGAATAAAGAGAAAACCTTAAAAATTATCGAAACACGAATTAGCGATTTAGATGCACTTATCAAGATTGGCTTACAGAATGAGTCACAGAAAAATAATGTTGAAATGTGGCAGTTTTCAAGAAATGAACTGGTTTTAGTCCGCGATTCAATCGCGGACATAGAAGAAAGTGAGGTGTAATGCATGAATGAAGATAACGAAGTGCGAGAAGAAAATTCTTCTGATACACAGAAAGGCTCATCGCCGCCAGAACGCAGTGAAGCGGTTGACAAGGAAGTTTCTGAAAAGGATTCAGAAAATACTGTTTCCGAAAAAATGGATAATAATGAATCGTCTGATTCATCCACTTCCGAAAAACCAGATACCTCTGATTCGTCTGATACAGCTTCTGCTGTTGATGAAATAATTGATGCTATCAAGAAAGAATTAGATAGCAGAGCCGAAACTGAAGCTGATAGCGTAGATATCGAAACCAGCGGCATAACAGATACCGACAGCGAAGCGGCAGAAACAGGAAATAAAGAAACTGATACCGAAGAAAACTATTCAGAGGTTACACACACAGGAAAAACCCACGCAAAAGTCTACGATCCATTCGATGACGAAGAGGACGAGGAAATAAGCGTATACATGATTGCTAGTGCATCCGATTTGCCGCCATACGAAGCAACTATAGTAAATCGTCTGGATAACATTTTAACGTGTGCCATCATTACTGCTTGTTGTGCACTTCTCATTCTCTTCCATATATTAAAAAGGGAGTAATTCTTATGGAGACATTACAATATTTTATTTATTTCATCATCATATGCGCCTTTGTAAATATAGGCGGCTTTATTGTCTCTGGACTAATACGCGTCTATAAGTCAATCAATAATGGTAGGGGGGTGCGAAAATGATAAGTTATCCTTGTTATAACGAGGTGTTCGGTATTATGCTTGGACTTTATGTAATATTGCAGATGCTTCACGTTGCCGATCTTTGTGCCCATGAATAAAAATGTCCAAACGTCTGGACATTTTCACTTTAAGAAAGGAAGAAAGAAAAATGTATATTGCTATCACAGATACCCGTGTTTACACGGCAAAAACGTTACCCATGTTAAACCGTTCTATGAATGGGATGCTTGAAGAAGATGAGTTTAAACAGGTAGGTGCAGACAGTGTAGTGGTTTTATCTGCCGCCGATCTGGATTTCGTGCAGGACAAGCGCAAACTTTCCAGCATCATGTTTGGCAACTTCTTCAAAAAAGACGTAGTTCCCCGAAATCTTATGATTGCTAATATCATTCTGACGTTTATCATGTTTGTACGGATTGGAGGGTAAAAAATGCAGGTTGATTTCCAGTCACTCATGAGCGGTTTTTCTGCCCCGGTTGACACGGGCGATCCGATTAAATCCATTTACGGTATTATTCCCTATATGGATTCTACGCAGATGCATTTAAAATTCCAGCTCATGTACTTCATTGAAAAGTATGACCTTAGTGAATGGCGTAAGGTCTTTGAGGACATTGACAAACAGTTACAAAACAATAAGAATATCAATTTCTTTAGCAGTCAGAATCTTAAAGCCCTGCTTTCTGCTTACACGCAGAACGAGCTTGTCCGGGGTATCAAGGTTAATACGCTTAACGAGAACGGTGGTGGTAATTAATGCCTGGAACAATCATTGGATGCCTTGGCGCACAGCGTTCTGGAAAGACACTGTTCGCCTATAAGCTGGTAAAAGCGATTCACGAAGCTTATAACATTCCTGTGTATACCAATATTTACAGTCCGCAGGATGATTTTCATTATATCAATTCACTGGAAGATTTTCCACTTGATTTAAGTCCGAAAATTCTTTTCATTGATGAGATATACAACGGACTGGATGCACAGGATTATAAGAAGCTAAAGGAAATTTCTATCTTCATCAATACGATAGGCAAGCAGAATTGTCTGTTTGTCTATACCACCATTGAAGCAGAAATGGTATACAACCGCCTGCGAAATCAAACACAAACTGTAGTGGTTGTATCTAAAAACGATAGAAACATTTACTACAAATTGATTAACCTTGCGGATATGTCCAGTTCTATTCATTCTGTCCCCATCAATGCCAAGCTGTTTGAAAACGTATATTATGATACGCAGTTCATACCGCTTGACTTTGACTGGGGAATGAAAGACTGGCGTAACAAGTTATCGAATTTTTACCGGGACAATTATGGACTCATTGTAAATCTATGATTTCATTTTCTTTTGGGAACATATGGGCGCTTTTCTTTAGCTTCAGCAAAGAAAAGCGCCAGTGTTTCAGAAATGAATCCAGATACCCCAGATAAAAATGTCCAAACGTCTGGACATTTTATCTTTCATCCATACATTTCGGTTGCAATACGTAAACTATCGACCCTTGTACGTCCCCTTTGGGGCGGACAACGCTTACACGGCATTATTAATTTTTAAACGAAAGGAAAAATGCTATGGATAATATATTTAGATTTCTAAGGCGAAACAGCAAGCAGATACTTTCCCTCATGCTTGCTTTTGTTGTATTCGTAGAAAATCCTCTTACCGCTCTTGCAAGTCCTACTACAAATGAATCATCCAATATTAGCAAACCTGTTGTAGACGATGATTCCCCGGAAAATTTCGATCCAGATACATACACGGGAGAACCATTCTATTTTGATGAGAATGGAAACCGGATATATGATTCCGAAAATGAAGAACTATTAAAAATAAGGGAAGAAATAAAAGAAAAATTAGAATCAGAACAACCAGATTATTCTGATATTGAATGGACGTTTGAAGATTACCCTCTAACTACAATGGGCGATCCAGAAATATCAACTTATATAGTTGGTGTAGACGATGCCGCCTATGCAGTCCTTGCAGTTGCTATGGCGGCTTATGGTGTTTACATGGGAACTAATGAAATTAAATCATTTGCTTCAAACCATTTTGAACCATGGGTGCGTGAGAAATACGGAAATGATTCTACAAGAATGAATACTTTACAGGACTGGCTTGCCGTGAAAGCTGGTACAACCTTTGCCACTATGAAGTTATTTGCTTCAATGGTTGGGGAATTTCTTGGAAGCGGAACGCTATCGGAAGATTCTACTTCAATTTCTTTTTCAAGAGTTCCTATAATTTCCGATACTCCGTATGATTGGATGCGATCGTATTATACATTTTTAAAAGCCGCCAGCATTAAGATTTCTCCTTCACAACGTTTAGACGCTAATATCGTTGTTCCATCAAAATCGGGTGCTTCTCTTAATTGTTTTTATCATGATGGTACTTCTGGTGGCTTATATGGCATTGATTTCGTTTATTTGTATGCTTGTTACAAAAAAAACGATAATCTTTATAGTTCTAGCAATAAAGTACATATGCTGTATAAAATGTTCAATCTAACTAACAATGCCTATTCTAGTAATATAGATAATTATGAGGGCATCCCTTTGTCTGTGGCTTTGAAGCTTGGTTATCCTATTTTTAAAGATGAAAGTTCGTTTTTATCTTATGCACAATATGGAACAATGGGTGGATTGCTTACCTCGTCTGATGATTCGTCAGCTTCACTTGTTGATACTATACCTATAGAAAAAACATGGTCTGGACTACGAACTGGATTTGCCAAGAATTACACACCAAGTAACACTTTTAATATTCCAGCTACAAATGATGCTTTAGAGAAATTACTTTCTTCTATTAAAGCATCTGACACCGAAGAAAATGTTATTTCAAATATTAATACCGTTTGGGAAATCAGCAAAAAGACTTCTGCCCTAACACCGGAACAGTCCTATTCGCACTTATCCTACGTTCTTGCCGCTATTGCCGCAAGTGCAGACGCTTCCATTACTTCGGAACAGATTGACAGCTTCATCAGTGAATATTATGGAAAATATGTAGATGGTACTTCCGCCCGTAAAGAAGAACAGGCAGAAGAAATTACAGATAAATTCATTGTTATTGATGGTGGTGGAAACGGTGGCGATCCAGACAATGATGATAAAGACAAGAACAAATACAAGATTGCAAAGAAACTTGCCGCGGCATTCAGTGCCTTTATGGTTTCGGCTGCAATTACTAAAGATCTTCTTGACCTTGAAGAAAATCCGAATATAGCAGCAAATATTCAAGTAGAAACTTCTTCTATTGATCCAACACCTGATCCTGGGACAAAACCCTCCAGTCCTAGTGCTGGAGAAGATACAAATAGTAAAATTGATTTATCGGGTGTTCTTTCGTATTTAAAAAATATAGTAGATATTCTTTCGAAGTGGGCGACCCCTAATACCTTGATGGATACCTTGGTTTCAAAATTCGATTTAGGTTCTATCAAATCATCTATATTATCATTACCAAGTAATATTGCTGATTCATTAGGGTTACAGAAACTATTTGATGGTTTAGGGCTACCCAAGTTATTTTCCAATACAATCTCATCTATTACTGGTTTACCAGATGCGATTGCACAGGAACTTGGACTTCCTGCACAATTTGAAAATCTAGGGCGAATTATTGAATTGCTTCCCGATAAGTTAGTTTTAGGGTTTGCTTCTTCATTTTCTGGTCTTGAATCTGTAGTAGGTGCTTTGCCAAACGCACTTGCTGAAATTTTACCCGGTGTTTTATCTTCTTCTCTGCCAAACATTTTATCCGATACTTTTGGTTTAGTAAATGGTTTTTCTTTGCCGGGTGTTCTTAGTGCGATTGAAGCCGCACTAGGCGCTCTTCCAGAAGCATTAACTGATCCTTTGAAGGCAATTCAAAAAGCAATTGAAGAAACGCCACAAAAACTTGCTGATATTCTGAAATCGACTGACGAAACACCAGAAGAAAAAGACGATGGAAATGGCTTATTAAAAAATATTTTTGATATTTTAATGCTTTTAATTCTCATTATTATTGCGCTTTTAATTTTATTTATGAATTGCCTAATTCTTATTTTAAGACTATATCAAATTCCAGCAAGTACGGTACTTTTTAATGATAATGTTTTAAAAGGATTGGAATTTTTAAAGAGTATAAATATACCATTTCCGGGAACTACAGGTATTGGACTTTTTGAATTATTAATGTCATGTGCCTATTTTGTTCTTTTTGCTTCTGTTATCGCAACATTGCGAAAAAGAATTGACAAATTTCATGTATAAGGAGTGATTTTTATGTTTTTATTTATTGAAATGCCGTCTTGGTCTAATTTCTTTTCGGGTGGTATATTAGATATGTTGAAAAATTTATTTCAATATATTATCACTTTTTTCTCTACCTGTGCCGATTCATTACATCAGTTTTATGATACAATCGGTGAAATTAATGGATATGTAAGATCGTGGACAACCGCTTTTTCTGGCGGAGAATCACAATTACCTGTTTTCGCATCTATCGGTGCTTATCGGTATTTAGTCGGAGAAGGTGCTTTTTATATAACATATATTGCTATATTATGTGGTTGTCTTTTTACTATTTTCAAACTTGTATATATCTTATACAGGTTATTTGAAAAACTGCAAGATAAAATAGCTAACAAAAATCCAAAAACATTATCAGGACTTTTATCTATAGTAGAAAATTTTTTCAGCTAGTTAGTAGAAATAGCTATTAACAAGATTACTGCTATTATAATTACTGCTATATAAAACACGCTTTTTAACATAAACCGAAAAATGCTCATACTTTTTTTGACTGGTGCAGAAGTTTCTATGTTATGCTTTTTTACATCTTTCATAACTTTTTTATTGTGAGTATATGTTTTAGATTTTAAAGTATTTCTTCGAATTGCTTTATCCAGTAAAGTTTTATTTACTATCTGGGGCGCTTTACCCTCATCCAAACTTTTCAATCTCTTTTGCATAGGATTGCTTCTCCTTTGAATATCTTATATTCATTATAGCAAATGCAGAAGTTATTGTAAAGCTGTTCTATTCTATTTTCGCGGTAGGGTGTTGCCTACTTGACTATGGCAACACTTAACTCAGAAAAAATGCAAATTTTTTCTCAAAATTCTATTTTGTCCAAACGTTTGGACAAAATGAAAGGGGTTCTCAAAATGTACAACGTTAAAATTTCACAATATTTAGAATCTACAGAGGTAGTTTATTATTCTAACGTTATTACTGGACGTGAGAAAGAAAAAGATTCTTTTATTGTAGAACGTGATAATGAGCTGTTTGAAGTTTATTCCTTTATGGCTTTTGGAATAAACAAATCAGAAAAAAGCAAAGAAGAAAATGCACTTCATTCTTTCTTTGTTTCATTTAACCGCACAAAAAATAAAATTTATAGTTATGCGCGGGATAATATCTGGGAATGGTTTCTTACATTTACTTTCGATCCAAAACTGGTTGATTCATTTAATTATGACGATGTGGTAAAATGTATGTCAGAGTTTCTTCATTATATGGGTAACCATTCTACTTATAGAACAAAGTATTTGATTGTTCCAGAACGGCATAAATCGGGGCGTTACCATTTGCA
>ERZ773158.2999-NODE-2999-length-11206-cov-6.251457_pt1 | contig 11206 bp, 7 predicted proteins | sample MGYA00511918_ERZ773158 | MGnify/ENA primary metagenome ERZ773158 (study PRJEB29015, sample SAMEA2737876) | human gut metagenome | biome: human gut; feature: human-associated habitat; material: faeces | place: China | collected 2012 ...
GCAAAAAAGGCTCCGGGCCTGCACTCCCCTTTCACAGGGAGGCAGGCCCGGAACCTTTTCCGTTTCAGCCCAAGGGCTGGTTTTTATTTGGTGTGCTGCTCGGTGCTCTGGTCGTCCGATTCAATCGGCGTATCCAGTTCCTCCACGGGGGCAGCGTTCTTTTTGGCCTTACGGGCCTTACGCTTGTGGATCAGCTTCCGTGCGAGGAATGCTGCCACCAGCAGCGCGGCTACCGTGCCGCCGCAGAGCTCCCAGAGCGGGATGCCCTTGGGCACAAAGGCCATGACGATCTCGGTCCCGGCAGCCGTAAAGGTGATGTAGCTGCCAAAGGTATCGGTAGGCACTTTGATCCATTTGCCATCCTGCTGGACATAGACGCTGCCCTGCTTGCCCTGCGGCAGATAGCGGATAGTGTGGGTCTCCTGCCCGTCGTCCGAGAAGTCCAGCAGCCACTGCTCGGTGGCATTGGCCACGCCGGACGGCGTCTGGGAAGTAACGCTCAGGGCATTGGAGCCGCCAAACAGGCCATCTACATAGAAGATCGGACGGCCGTTGATGCGGACATCAATGCTCTTCAGTGCCGGGATGTAAGAGGTGTACAGCGCCGTGACCACGGTGTCCAGATGGAGGTCATCCAGCACCGGGGTGTTCCACTCGGCAAAGTAGCCGTCTTTCCGGGGCAGCTCGGGGTAATCCGCCTCGGTAAACGATGCACCGTAAGTAAAGGTGCGCTGGTCCACGATGTGGCCGTCGGCCATAAAGGTCAGCGTCAGCTTCTGGAAGCCCTTGGGCGCGCCCTCCAGTGCCCGCATGGTATCGTAATCAATGGGCTCTGCCTGACCGGCACGGCTGATGCGGTCAACGCCGTGCAGGGTATCGGAGACAAACAGGTTCCCCGTGAACGTACCATCCTGGCCGCCGGAAATGGCGCCCCAATACTGACCGTCGGTGTTGCTGCTGCTCGTGGAGAGGGCCACTTCGGAGTCATCCCCGTCATCGTCCGGCTCATGGATATCCACCATGGCGCGGTTATCCTTGATGATGCAGCTGTTGCCGGTCAGGACACTGTCCGCGCCCTGGCCCACGATGCCGCCAATGTACTTGCTGCCGGTCAGCTCACACTTGGCCCAGTTGGAGATCAGCTTTGCGGAGGAATGGCCTGCAATGCCGCCCACCTTGTTGTTGCCATCCACTTTGCCGTAAGCTTCGCAGCCCGTGATGTAGCCCAGATCCATCTCGCCGCAGATGCCGCCCGCCGCCTCTTTCTTGGAGGTAACGGTGCCCTCGTTGACACAGTTCATGACCACCGCGCTGATGGTGTACTCGGTGCGCAGGAGCGAACGGTTCTCATCCTTATCGTCGTCTTCGGGGTCAAGGGTGTTCTCCACCGCCATGGTACCCGCGATGCCGCCCACATTCATGTCGGCTTCCACGGTGCCGCGGTTGGTGCAGCCCTCGATCTTGCCCTCGTTCTGAGCCGTCAGGTTCTCGGACTCGTCTTCAAAGATGTTCTTGCTGCCGGGGTCGCTGATCTCTTCCACAGCATCCAGCAGCAGGTTGGAGACCACATTGATCTGGTCGTTGATGGAGCGGAGGTTGCTGGTGAGGGTGTTGCTGGCCGAGAGCATATCCCGGTTGAGGGTGCTCATCTGGTCGGTCATGTTCGTCACAGCGTCAAACAGTTCATCCTTGGTCGCGGTCATCTCGGAAGAGGGGCGCGGCACATGGATGGGATCCTGCTCCGCCAGCCAGTGGACGATATCCGCCGCCTGGCTGCTGTGCCGAAGCTTTGCCCGCAGTTCCATCTGAGCCTGCAAAGCGGCAGCAGCAAGACTCTGCGCGCCATGCGCCGCCCTTATACCACGGAACAGTATGCCGCCGTTGCCGCAAAGCTGCGAGAAGCTTTTGGCGAGGAAAACGTGAGCATTACGACCGATGTGATTGTGGGCTTTCCCGGTGAGACGGAGCAGGATTTTGAGGACAGCATGGCATTTGTGGCAGGACAGCGCTTTTTGAAAGTACATGTTTTCCCCTATTCTCGCCGCGAAGGAACGCCCGCGTTCGATTTTCCGAATCAGGTTCCGGAGCATGAAAAGGAATCCCGCAGCCGTCGCATGACCGCCGCTGTGGAGAAGGTACGCGCAGAACTGGCCCATGCAGCACAGGGGCGCACGGCACAGGTGCTGCTGGAAACCCCACTGTCCTCCATCTTGTTCACTGGATACACCAAACAATATCTGCCAGTTGTGGTCAATGCGCCGGGGCACAAAAGCGGTGAAATCGTGACCGTAACACTGGGTGAATGGGACGGCAAGCGCTGCCGCGCCCAGGCACAGTGATGGACAAGGCGGGAAAACATAAAATTTGCGCGGTTTTTTCTTGAATTTCCGGGTTTTCCTCTTGTAATAAAGGCGGTTTCTTGGTAAAATCTTAACAGGAGCCGTATCGTTATTATTTTAACTTAGAGCATGGAGAACAGCAATTTCCATTGCGGCGCACATCCAGCAAATGTGCGTGTGCGGGGCCGAACCGCGGCTTTGCACATACGGCCAATTAGAAGTTTTGTGTAAGGAGCATAAGCACAATGAGAGGCATTTATACCCCTGTAACCGACATTCGGCGCAAGGTATTTACCGAAGTTGCCCGCATGTCCTATGAGAGCAATGAAATGGCAGATTATGCGAAGGAAATCCGGGACCTGCCCTTTAAGATCATGCCCGGCGAGGACTCTTCGCTGCGCAGCAGCATCTTCCTGGAGAGAGCGATTGTTTCTGAACGCATCCGTCTGGCTATGGGCCTTTCTCTGCGCCCGGTTACCGAGAGCGTTTCCGCTACCGAAGACCTGGAGCACAGCGTAATTGCTGACAAGTACTATGAGCCGCCGCTGATCAACGTTATCAAGTTTGCCTGTAACAAGTGCCCGGAAAAGATCATAAAGGTTACCAGCATGTGCCAGGGCTGCCTGGCTCACCCCTGCCAGGAGGTCTGCCCCAAAAAGGCAATCAGCTTCCGCAATGGCCGCAGTCACATTGATCAGGATCTCTGCATCAAGTGCGGCCGCTGCGTAACCACCTGCCCGTACAACGCCATCGTCAAGGTGGAGCGCCCCTGCGCCAAGGCTTGCGGCGTTGGTGCTATTCGTTCTGACGAGCATGGCCGCGCAGATATTGATTACAACAAGTGCGTATCCTGCGGTATGTGCCTGGTCAACTGCCCGTTCGGCGCTATCGTGGATAAGGGCCAGATCTTCCAGCTGATCCAGTCCATCAAGCGCGGAGATGAAGTCATCGCCATCGTGGCACCTGCCTTTGTCAACCAGTTCCCCAACATGACCCCCGCCAAACTGCGCGAGGCCATGAAGCGCCTGGGCTTTGCCAACACTGCAGAAGTTGCCATCGGTGCTGACCTGTGCACCATTGATGAAGCACATGACTTCCTGGAGGAAGTTCCCTCCAAGCACCCGTTCATGGGAACCTCCTGCTGCCCGGCATGGAGCGTTATGGCCAAGAAGAACTTCCCCAAGTTTGCTGACTGCATCAGCATGGCCATGACCCCCATGGTGCTGACTGCCCGTCTGCTGAAGCAGGATCACCCCGCAGCCCGTATCTGCTTTGTCGGCCCCTGCGCCGCAAAGAAGCTGGAAGCCAGCCGCCACAGTGTGCGCAGCGAGGTTGACTTTGTCCTGACATTTGAAGAACTGATGGGCATGTTTGAAGCCAAGCAGATCAACTTTGATGACCTGCCGGATGACCCGAATGATAACTTCAACAATGCCAGTGCCGACGGCCGCGGCTTTGCCGTCAGCGGCGGTGTTGCACAGGCGGTCGTCAATGTCATCAAGAAGGAAGACCCGACCCGCGAAGTGAAGGTCGTTTCCGCACAGGGCCTGGCAGAATGCAAGAAGATGATGCAGCTGGCTGCTGCCGGCAAGTACAACGGCTATCTGCTGGAAGGTATGGCCTGCCCCGGCGGCTGCATTGCCGGTGCCGGCACTTTGGCTGATCCTGCCCGCAGCGCAATGATGCTGAACAAGTACAAGGCACAGGCAACGATGAAGACCGCTGCCGATACCCCGTACAAGGATACCCTGGATAAGCTGAAGTACTAATTTTTGCGGCGTAGCGGAAGTCGAGCCGATAGGCTGACCCGGTAAGCCAAAACAAAATATAATATAACGTTCCCCGGAACTGGTTTGCTGTTAGGGCAGAATGGTTCCGGGGAACGTTTTTGTTTTTTACATGCAGTTGTTAAAGCACTGCCCTGTGGACGACTTGTCTCTATCTACAAAAAGAAGTGTTAAGGAAAGCAGCACGCCCGGTAGATCAGGTTTTGGCTGTTTGATAATTTAAGAGAGCTGACCGTCCATTTTCGCATAAAAACAGCAAGGCCAGACAGAACATTGGCGTTGTCCGTCTGGCTTTGCTGTTTTATATTATTTGTGATATTTCATGCCATTGTTGATGGTGCAGGCGCGGTAGATCTGTTCCGTCAGTACAAGGCGGGCCAGTTGGTGCGGCATCGTGATGCGTCCCATGGACAGCTTTGCGTTGGCGGCTTTTTTTACAGAATCCGCCAGCCCGTGGGATGAGCCAATTACAAATGCAATATCCCCCGCCCCGCTATTGGCGCGGTCTGCAATCAGTTTTGCCAGCTCTTCACTGGAAAATTGTTTACCTTCCACGCAAAGTGCGGCGAGATATTCCCCTTTGCGCAGGCTGGAAAGAATGGCGGTTGCCTCTTTGTCCAGAGCTTTGCTGATTTGGGCGTCACTGGCGTTTTTATCTGCAATCGCAGCTTCTGGCAGCTCAATAATACGGAAATTGCAGAAAGCGCCAAGACGCTTTTGATATTCGGCAACGCCTGCCGCAAAATAGGGCGCGTTCAGCTTTCCAACACAAATCAAATCAATATTCTGCATGGGGTACCTCAGAACTCTATGTAGGGGCTTACTTCATTGCGGGACTGTGCCTGAATCAGCACATCCCGCCCTGGCTGGATGCCAGCGGCAAGCAAGACATTGTATACTGTGGTTAGTGCCAGCTCTGGCGAATTGTTAGTTTGGCTGAGATGGCACAGCGCAAACTTTTTGCAGCCGTCCTGAATCAGGTCCAGCAGCTCGGCCGCACAGGCGCGGTTGTCCAGGTGGCCGCGGTCGCTGGCAATACGCACTTTGAGATAATAAGGATACGGCCCACCGTGCAGACTGAACGAGTCGTAGTTGGCTTCCAGCGCAACCAGGCTGCAACCGGCAAGGTTTTCCTGCACGACAGGAGTTAATACACCAAGGTCCGTGGCAAGCGCCATAATGTGGCCGTCCGGCGTTGTGACGCGGTAGCCACAGCACGGTACATCGTGGCTGGTGGGAAAGCTGGAAACACGGAATGTGCCAATATCCTCAGTGCGGCCATCCATGGCAATCGCGTCCAGTGCGGGCGGAATGGTTCCGCGGGAATAAAGCGTATCCAATGTGTCAGCACAGCCATAGACTGGCACCGAATAATGCTTGAAAAAAGTATCCAACCCGCTGACATGGTCTGAGTGTTCGTGCGTAATGAGAATGCCCTCACAGTCGGATACAGCAAGCCCCAGGCTGCGGAGCGCATTCAAGGTTGTACGGCAGCTTTTGCCCATATCGATCAGAAGGTACTTTCCCTCGTGCAAAATCAGGGCGCAGTTGCCGGAGGAACCGGAATACAGTGTGGTAAATAATGCCATAAAGAATGATATCCTTTTGAATTGCGGCTGCACGGGCGCATCAATGCAAAATACAGCCTTTGATGAAACGCTTTTGCCAACGGCCATAAAAAACAGGCCGCATTACTGCGGCCCGTAAAAGCCAGTGTTACATTGCGCGAGTCATGCGTACAGGGACTTCTACACGGCGGATATCCGCGCCAAGTGCCTGCAGCTTTTCTACAATGTTTTCGTAACCACGCTCAATGTGTGCGGTCTCGTCAATTTCGCTGACACCATCCGCGGCAAGGGCAGCCATGACCATTGCCGCGCCGGCACGCAGATCCAGCGCACGCAGCGGGGCGGGATACAGCTTTTTCACACCCTCAATAACGGCGACCTGGCCATCGACCTGGATGTTAGCACCCATACGGATCAGCTCGTCCACATAGCGGAAGCGGTTTTCCCAGATGCCTTCCGTTACAATGGAAGTGCCATCGGCCAGCGTCAGTAGCACTGTCATCAATGGCTGCATATCCGTCGGAAATCCGGGGTGCGGCATGGTCTTGATTTTAACCGGATGGATGGCACCGTGGCGCACAATGCGCATGGCATCATCGTATTCGGTCACTTCGCAACCAGCGGCGCGGAGCTTTGCGGTAATGGGCTCCATATGTTTAGGAATCACATTGTGCAGGGTCACATCGCCGCCGGTAATAGCTGCGCCAACCATATAGCTCCCCGCTTCAATCTGGTCCGGAATGATGGAATAAGAGCAACCATGCAGCTGCTTGACGCCACGAATCTTGATAACATCCGTACCGGCACCGTGCACATCAGCACCCATCATGTTCAGGCAGTTGGCAAGGTCTACAACATGCGGCTCACGGGCAACGTTTTCCAGAATGGTCAGGCCCTCCGCTTTCACAGCGGCCAGCATGGCGTTCATGGTGGCGCCAACAGAAACCGTATCAAAAAAGATATGGCTCCCAGTCAGGTGCTCTGCACGAACACGGATCATGCCGTATTCAACGGAATCATCGGCACCCATAGCGGTAAAGGCTTTCAGGTGCTGGTCAATCGGGCGCGGTCCCAGATTGCAGCCACCGGGCATGGCAACCTGACCGGCACCAAAGCGGCCCAGCAGCGCGCCCAAAAAATAATAACTGGCACGCATCTGGCGGGAAAGCTCGTTCGATACCTCGGTGCAGTTCAAATGGGTCGTATCAATTTCATATGTGCTTTTGCTAATCATGCGGATGCTGGCCCCCAGCTCGCTCAGGATCTGGAGGGAGGCCATAACATCGCTGATACAGGGAAGGTTTTCGATGGTACATTTATCTGCCGCGAGAATGGTGGCCGGCAAAATTGCCACAGCGGCATTCTTGGCGCCGCCGATAACGACATCGCCGTTCAGGGGCTTGCCCCCATGAATCACAAACTTTTCCAAGCAGCTACTCTCCTTTTAGGGTAAAACGTGCGAAACAGCCCACAGTAATCAGGAGCCACCGCACACCTATATCATATTATACACCATCCGGTGTACTTTGAAAAGCGCTGACCCTATTATTTGTAAAAAAATAGATGAATTGTAACCTGAATGAAATCTTTTTGCGCCAAATCTACAGGAAAATACCGGTATAACAGGGATGACTTGCATCATTCCCACCGCTTAGCGGGAAGCACGCATGCCGCCAAAGTAGGTCTGGGCGCTGAAACGAGCACCATTATAATACATCTCAAAGTGGCAGTGGTTGCCGGTAGAGTCACCCGTGGAGCCAACCAGGCCGATGACATCGCCCTGGTTCACGGCCTGGCCTGCTGTGCATTTCAGCTGCGACATATGCGCATACAGCGTGCGGTAGCCGTTGCCGTGGTCGATAATAACATAATTGCCATAGCTGTAATGCCAACCGGCAGTAACGACCTTGCCGGAATCCGATGCAATGATGGGGGTACCGTAAGCGGCACAGATATCGGCACCCTTATGGTAAGAGCTCATCCAGCGGCTGACATAGGTATAGTTCGGAACAGGCCATACAAATGTGCCGCTGCCAATGCGGGCAACCATGCCGCTGGCAAGCTTAGTACCTTTAACAATCAGCTGTGTGGTAGGGTTCTGCAAAACTTTATAATTGACAACTTCACTGGAGCTTTCAACGCCGTCAATATAGGTGGTTTCGCGGGTAATCTCCTCGGTGCCGTCGGCACCTTCCTGCACAACAACCGTCTTGCCGAAATCATATTCGTCCGATTCACTTGTCTGGGTGTCAAACGGGATCGGCTCGGTATAGGTGCTGCGCACGACCTCTTTGATCTGCAGCATATCCGGGTGCGAAACACCAGTCATAACAGCGGTTCCCTCATCCAGAACTTCATCGGTCCCGGTCAGATCGGGATTTAATGCGGCCAGCGTATCCCAGGATACACCGGTATTATCCACAACTGTCTGAACAGTATCCCCCGCTGCTGCGGTGTAATAGGTGGGGCCGCCGCCCTGGTTCAGGGTACTGATCACATTGTTGTAATCCAAAATGGAAGAAAGCAGATAAATGCCGTCAACCAGCTTGATGTCATGTACAAAGCTGACGCGCTTGTTCTGGTCCATTGCGTTGACGTAAGGCGCTTTTACACTTTCCAGATAGGTGCGCAGATGGTCGCCTTCCGTGGTGACAAAACGCAGGGAATCATCCACATAGACAGCGGTTGCTTCGCCGATCTGGTCACTGGAAGCGCACAGAATGGCGTCCGCAGCTTCGGTTTCCGTCATGGTGCTGCTGCCGGATTCCAGCGTGTAGGTAGGGGTAACATCCCAGCTGTCATCCGAAACCTGTGCGCCGGTGGAAGCCATAACAGCTTCCGCATTGGTGATACGGGAACGCACATCTTCACGGGCGCTTTCAAATATCTGTTCGCTGGCTACCGTGCCGACAGACGTTCCATTAACCTGAACATTCAGAACAAAGTTCTGGTTCAGCCCGCTCTGCACCACATACAAAAAGCCTGCCGCCGCAGCAACCGGCATAATGTAAGAAAGCGCGTTCAGCAGCAGCGGCAAAAATTGCCGTGCGGCATGGGCGAAATAACGGAGTTTTTCCTTGCGGATGGTATGGGCGCTTTCGTCAGAAAGTTCATCCGAAATTGCGCGGAAATGGCGTATGCCGGAGCCAACCACCTGGAACGGCTCGACGATATCCTCGCACAGGGTAATGATGCCGAGAGCAAACGGGCGGATGATTGTGACAAGCAAACGGGCTGCGTTCATGCCAATGGTAGAAGCAACTTTGTAAGTACCGCGCACAGCGCAAACCACGGCATACTCGACCCAAAAGCCGATCATGTACAAGGCATCGCCAATCAGGTTCGCGTGCGGAACACGCGCCAGTACCTGACGGAAGCTGTGATGGCGGCGGGCTTTTTTTGTTCTGCGCCGCCAGGCGTGTACGGTCAGCTTGCAGCGCAGGCCGTCCAACCAGAGGGTAAAACCGCTGTGAGTACGGATAGAAGATACAGGTGCTTTATTTTGTTGTTCAGTTTGATTCTGTTGTTCCAAATGGGTAGGATTTGTGCTCAAAAGGGGCTCCTTTCCGCGCGTAAAGGCGCGTGCATGGGGTTATAGGGTGCAATGTAGGCATTTTGTGCTACTCAGCGCAGGGCAGCACGGATTGTAACATTGTTTGAATCTCTTCTTTGTCTGGCAGATAGGCTGCGCAGCAGGCGGCCAGAAAATCCTCCGGCAAAGGGCTCTGCACCCGGCGGGGCTCATGGTCCGCGGGGCGGTTGAACCGCAACACTGCGCAATGCAGGGCGTGACGCGCAATGATATCCGTATGGCCGCCGTACAAACTATCCCCTGCCAGCGGGTGGCCGAGCCAGGAAAAGTGAACGCGGATCTGATGGGTACGGCCCGTTACCGGAAAACAGGAAACCAATGCATGGGAAGCGCTGGCGGCCAGCACGGTGTATTCCGTCACGCTGGGCTTGCCGTCTTCCCTTACACAGCGGCCAATGATGGAATCGCCGCGGCGCGCAATCGGGACGTCAATGCGGCCCGACCCAACGGGCAGCGGGCCTTCCACCAGGGCAAGATAACACTTTTGTGCAGTCTTGGCGAGTTCCGGCGCGGCAAAGGCATTCTGCGCACACAGCACAAGGCCGCTGGTGTTTTTATCAATGCGGTTGACCGGGCGGAATACGCCATCCTCGCCGCGGCATTTCAGGCGGTACAGCCAGCCGTTCGCAAGGGTCCCGCTGGTATGGTTTAATGTGGGGTGTACCGCAATGCCGGCAGGTTTGTTCAATACAGCCGCAAACTCATCCTCATAGATAACATCAATAGGCAGCGGCTCCGGCTGAACATCGGTGGGAGGCTCAGGAGGCAGAGCGAACGAAACAATCTGCGCTGTTGCAACGCGGTAATCTGCATGGACGGGGATGACCTCATCCCCCAGCCGCACACAGAAGCCGGTGCCCTGATATTTGACCGCCTTGATGCAGGCGGAGCTGACACCCATGGTGCGCAGAAAAATATTCAGGCGCATGCCATTGCAGGATGTGGGCACGCGGAAATGCAGCATCTGCATCAGTTTGACCTCCGTTCGGAACCACCGGAGCGGCTCATACGCAATGTATTATAACACAAAAAAACAGCAGTTGCAAATGATGCAAAAATATGGTATGATAATACACAAACGAGTGGAACATACGACGGCGGGGCGGCTTGACCGCCCTGAGGAAAGTCCGGGCTTCACAGAGGCATGGCAACTGCTAACGGCAGCCGGGGGTGACCCTAGGGATAGTGCAACAGAAATAGACCGCCGCCCCCAACAGGCGGTAAGGATGGAAAGGCGAGGTAAGAGCTCACCAGCGCACTGGCGACTTTGCGGCTATGTAAACCCTGCTCGAAGCAACATCCGTATGGGACATTATGCGGAGTCTCGCGCGTCCCGGTGATGGCGTGAGCCTTGCGGCGACGCAAGGACAAGATAGATCGTCGTTTGATACAGAACCCGGCTTACGGTCCAGTCGTTTTTTCTTTGTTTTTTGCAAAAGCACATCTGTTTTTTGGTGCAGATGTGCTTTTTTGTATTTTTCTGCATAAAAAAAGCGCACTATCTGGCAAAAAGTGCTTGTTTATTTCAGATAAATCGTATATAATGTAGTGTACGCCTGTGGTTGTGCCAAGATAGAGGGTGGCACGCACAGGATTATGAAGGGAAACGTATATATTTTATTTAGGGGGATTGTACTTATGGCTGATTACTTTGCAATGGATCACGACGAACTCACCGCTGAAAAGACCGCGCTGGAGGCCCAGTACAAGAAGTTTCAGGACATGAACCTGAAGCTGAACATGGCCCGCGGTAAGCCCGGCCCTCACCAGATGGATCTGGCCATGGACCTGCTCAAGATGGACAACTACATCACCGACAACGGCTTTGACACCCGCAACTACGGTGAGCTGGAGGGTCTGCCCGAAGCCCGCGCACTGTTTGCCGATGTGTTCGGCGTGCAGCCCTGCGAGGTTTTCGTG
>ERZ773158.3009-NODE-3009-length-11179-cov-3.215120_pt1 | contig 11179 bp, 8 predicted proteins | sample MGYA00511918_ERZ773158 | MGnify/ENA primary metagenome ERZ773158 (study PRJEB29015, sample SAMEA2737876) | human gut metagenome | biome: human gut; feature: human-associated habitat; material: faeces | place: China | collected 2012 ...
TATTTAAAAGATGTCGGTGCGGAACTTCAAAACATATATGCCGAGCTTCAAAAAATTTGCAAGAGGTGTTCGTAAATGGCAATCGTGGTTGCACTGAACAATAAACGCCAAAGCCGAGCCGGACTGTCGGGTGTTATAAATTATGTTGCAAACGATAAAAAGACACTTTTGCAAAGCGGTGGGAAATTAGTTTCGGGAATAAACTGCTCTCCTCACTCTGCCTACGATGAATTTATACTGACAAAACACTTGCACTCAAAGACGAACGGCAGATACTTTTATCACTACTGTCAGTCGTTCAGTCCGGAAGAAAAAATCACACCGGAAACCGTACACGAAATCGGCGTCAGACTCGCAAAAGAATGTTTTGACGGGTATGAAGTAATCGTCGGAACGCACATTGAAAAAAATCATTTGCACAATCACATCATTGTAAACAGTGTCTGTTTTGAAAGCGGAACAAAACTTCATCAGGATAAAAAATCGCTTGAAAATATCCGAACCATCTCCGATAAAATATGCTCCGAATACGGTCTTTCGGTTATAAAACACAAGAAACAAAAATCGTCCGAAACAATGACACACGGCGAATATACGGCGGCAACTCTCGGCAACAGTTGGAAGTTCAGGCTTATAAATACCGTTGAAGCTGCAATGAACATCTGCAAAAACAAGGTGGAATTTATATCCTATATGGAAAGCGAGGGCTACAAAGTCAGCTGGACAAATGAGCGAAAATCTATTTGCTACACAACTCCCGGCGGCAAAAAATGCAGAGATTACAGACTGCACGAAGATAAGTTTTTGAAGGAGAATATGGAAAATGAATTCAACTTTAGAGGAATTAAAAAGTATGAACCGGCAGACGTAGGACTTAACACCGATTTTAAATCGCCTGGATATTTTGGAGGAGAAAATCGACGCTCTGGCACATCAGAACGGGGACAGGCTGACGGTGGAATTGAATTTGCTTTCAACACAGGTTGGGAAAATTCAAGAAGAACTTTTTACAAAAACCGAGAAAGGGTTAAAGAAAAACATCCCTGTCATCAAGGAACTTTGCAAGCATTTTAGGGATTACCAAATCATTGTATATGAAAACGACAGTACGGATGACACGAAAACCTTGTTACAGAAATGGATGGAAGAGGATAAACAACATGTCGTGGCATTATTAAACAATACGGATTCCATAAAAACGATACCTTCTTCAAAAAGCGTAAACGCCAACCCCTTCTTCTCACGCAAGAGGATTAACAAAATGGCCTCTCTCCGCAACCACTATATGGAATATATTGGCGAACATCATTTGTCTGCGGATTATCTCATGGTAGTAGACTTGGATGTGGCTCAATTGTTTTTACGCCCTATTTTGACTTCTTTTGAAAAGGACGTACCGGATTGGGATGCCGTAACAGCCTTTGGTTATTCTACATCCCCCACGTTGAAGCGAAGATTCCACGACACGTATGCGCTAATAGAGTATGGTAAGGAAAATATTCCACAAACAGAACAGACCATACACGACTTAGCTTCAGGTATGGTTCGGAAACTCAACAACGGAAAATGGTTCAGAGTATTCTCTGGGTTCGGAGGTTTAACGATATACCGTTTCGACAAAATCGAAGGATTACGTTATCAAGTACTTGAAAATGAAGATTCTCGTGTAGAAGTCCGTTGCGAACATGCTAGCCTTTACAAGCAAATGGCAGATAAGGGAGAGACTAAAATTTATGTAAACCCTAAAATGGTATTAAAATACCAAAGCGTCACATTATCCCTTATCTTGAACACTATAAAAAGAAAAATAGGTTTAGGTTGACAAAAGCCACTTTTCCCAACAACCCTCCTTCCATTAAAAACATCTACCCGCAAAATAAACGGGCTTTCATTTTCTAAAGTAGTCCAAACTTTCTTTTATTGATTATGTTAAGACTGAAAACACTAAGCATCCTTGAAAGCAAGGAGGCTCTTTCAGTATTGCCTGAAGGCAAACTTCTAATAAACACCATCAACGCGCATTCTTACAACACAGCCTTGAAAGACAAGGCATTTGCCGAGGCACTGATGAAAGGCGACGTGCTGATTCCCGATGGGGCAAGCATCGTAAAGGCATGCAAATGGCTCAAGGCAAAATCGCGGCCGGAAGAAAGGATTGCCGGATGGGATTTGTTCGTGTTCGAAATGAACAAACTGAACAGCAAGGGTGGGAAATGTTTCTTCATGGGAAGCAGCCCGAAAGTGCTGAACCTGATAAAAGAAAGAGCCGCTGTGGATTATCCTAACATCACGGTGGAAACGTATTCTCCTCCCTACAAGCCGGAGTTCAGCAAGGAGGATAACCGCGCTATCATTGAGGTCATCAACCGTGCGAACCCTGATTTGCTTTGGATAGGGATGACGGCTCCTAAGCAAGAAAAATGGACTTATACGCATTGGCATGAACTGGACATTCATTGCCATGTGGGAACTATCGGTGCCGTATTCGACTTCTTTGCCGGTACTTACCAACGTGCCCCGAAGTGGTGGCAGGAACATTCATTGGAATGGCTTTACCGCCTGTTAAAAGAACCACACCGCATGTGGCGCAGATATATTATAGGTAATCCTCTTTTCCTTTGGAACATAGGAAAAGAGAAAATGGCATAAAAAACACAAAACATATTGCTTTGCCGCAAAGATTTTCTACCTTTGCAAAAACAGGTTGCAATATTTAAAATCGATGAGTCATGGCTAACTATATCCGTTTTGACTGGGCTATGAAACGCTTATTGCGCAACAAAGCCAATTTCAGCGTGCTTGAGGGATTACTCACCACTCTGTTAGGTGAGAATATCACCATCCGCGACCTCTTGGAAAGCGAAAGTAATCAGGAAGAGGAGTTCGACAAATACAACCGGGTGGACATGCTTGCGGTGAACTCCCGTGGCGAACTGATTCTCATCGAAGTGCAAAACAACAATGAATATGCCTATTTCCAACGTATGTTGTTCGGAACTTCCAAATTGGTAACGCAGTATATCAACCGTGGAGAAAGTTACGAAAAGGTACGCAAGGTGTACAGTGTAAATATCGTTTATTTCTCTTTGGGGCATGGCAAGGACTTTGTCTATCACGGAAAAACTGAATTCCGTGGCATCCACGAAAATGACTTACTGGAGTTGACTCCGTTCCAACGCCAAACTTTCAATGTGGACGAAGTAAGCCAACTCTACCCCGAATATTATATCTTGAAAGTGAACGATTTCAACAAAGTGGCCAAAACACCGTTGGAAGAATGGATATATTATTTGAATACGGGAAATATCTCGGATACGGCGCATGCACCGGGATTGGCAGAGGTTCGTGAGCGATTGAAAGTGGACAACATGACACAAGGTGAACGAGAGGCCTACTATCGCCATTTGGACAACATCGTGATTCTGCGCGACAATATTTACACAGAGCGAGCCGAGGGAAGAGCGGAAGGAAGAGCAGAAGGCATAAACATCGGCGAACAAAACAAAGCTTTTGAAATTGCGCGCAAATTGAAACAGAAAGGTTATACAATAGTTAAAATTACCGAGTTAACCGGATTGTCGCCTGACGATATAGCTTCTGCCTAACGGCAATACTTTCGGCCTGTCTTCCAACTAATAATCATCAACTCATTAAATACTTTAAAAACCGGATCTGATTTTTTAAGTATTTCCCTAAAAAGAAACCGCCAACCAGGCGGCTTCTTTATAATTCCATTATTCTTTTTATTTCGCTTTCATTTCCCATGTTCAAGAACAAATTGGGAAAAGAACTTTCGTTAAGAGACTATCAACAAGCCATCAAGCGACGTATCTTCGATGCGTGGCGCAACCATGCCTATGTCATGGTACAGATGCCGACAGGTACGGGGAAAACCCATCTGTTGGCATCCGTCATTTATGACCTCTTGAGCGCGGAACCGGAACAGTGCGTCTGGATTATCGCTCACCGGCGTGAATTGGTAGAGCAAATAGAAAACACCGTCGCACAATATGGTATCCGTAAGGAGGACGGCCGGGTAAGGGCGATGTCTATCCAATGGTTGTCACGCCACTGGAATGACATCCACAATGCACCGGCACTGATTGTCATCGACGAAGCCCATCATGCCTTGGCCGAAAGCTATAAGGAACTCTGGACGCGATACCCCCATGCCAAGAAATTGGGCATGACAGCCACACCGTGTCGACTGAACCGCAAAGGATTCACGGACTTGTTCGATACGCTGGTCACTTCAGACAGTATTGCCGACTTCATCAGCGAGGGGTGGCTTTCAGTTTTCGACTATGCTTCCATCAAACCAGACAGCGACGACCAAAAGCTGATTGACAGCCTGAGTAAGCGAAGTTGGGACGGCGACTTCCAAATCAAGGAGATGAATGCCGTACTCAACAAAAGGCCGACTATCGAAAGGTTGTACGAGAGTGTCAAGCATTATGCCGATGGAAAGAAAGGCATCGTCTATGCCATCAGCATCGGACATGCCCGAAACATCGCTTCTTACTACAGCGAGCATGGAATGAATGCCGTGGCGATAGACAGCAAGACACCTGCTTCGCGAAGAAAACAAGTCGTGGAGGATTTCAAACAGGGGCGGATACAGATACTGGTCAATGTGGATGTATTCAGCGAAGGGTTCGATTGTCCAGACATCGAGTTCGTACAAATGGCACGCCCTACCCTTTCGTTGGCCAAATACCTGCAGCAGGTGGGACGTGGATTGAGGAAGAGCAAGGGTAAAGAATATTGTATGCTGATAGACAATGTGGGACTCTACCGCATGTTCGGTCTGCCCATTGCAAACCGTGACTGGCAGGCCATGTTCGAAGGACGATTAGCAGGCAAGGGTCATACCCATGACATCGAAACAGGATACTATTGTGCTGCAGGAAACTTAACGGCAAATGATACCATACGCCCCAATGATACTCTTGAACTAGTAATGACCCACGACCAGCTTCCGGATTATTTGACCTGTGTAAAAGACAGCTTGGAGAATCGCCCTAATCATGAGACTCTGAATGCTTTTAAAGACAGGACAAGCGGTTTGTACGGACTGAAACACGGAAATAAAATAACGGCTCTCCCACAGTATGTTTCGGTATTCGACACAGATGACGGTTTTGCTGCCGTACGTTTCAAAAACTGGTCTGTGGGGATCGTAAACGAAACCGGCGAAATAAAGATGCAGTTGGGACATTTCAAGAAACTGAAATTTCTGAAGGACAAGCTCCTCGCTGTTACAGACAACAGAGGCAAAATGTCCTATATCGATCTGAGGAGCGGAAAGTCATACAAGCAAAGACCTAAGGTGCAAATTTTCGGAAAAGTGCAGATGCTGGAGGTTGACGGTATCTGCTACAGCCGGACGAAGATTTTGTACAAGAAAGAATCGAATATGAGCCTGCAACAAGTGTGCCAACACGGTTTCTGCCTGAGATTTTATGATTTTCTTACTATACCCCAATGCAGGCAAGTAGACAAGGAAGATGACACATCGGGGTATGACAGTGTATGCCTGCTCGCTGACGATTACGAAACCTATTATCATTTTTGCGGAATGTTGCCAGACGGTAGTATAATCGTTGAGGACCATGAAGGTAAATATTATCTCGTCAAAGAAGGAGAAGGCAAGCAATACATCGCACGCGAAAAGCCCCAAACGGAAGAAGAAAACTTTGATGTAGTTATACCTCGCCTGAAAGCCGAGGCTGCCCAACGCGCCTCCCAACAGAAAAACATAGAAAAACGGGAAAAAATCCAACGACGTAAAGAACGATTAAACAGAATTCAACATGCAGAACCTTTCAAATCAGGACTGAAATGGGGATTGAAACAAGGAGACAAGGTAATTGTCCCACCAGTTTATCGTAACCTTCAAACGCCGGTAGGCAACTACTGTGCCTTTGAAGGTAATCCTCGCCAATGGGGCGTCATCATGCTGGATGGCAAGGTCGTGGTTGAAGCACGATATATAAACGTGGAGATAAAAGAAAACGGTACGGCCCGCCTGACCATCATACCGGGAAAAACGAAAACAGTGAAATTACAATAAAATGGTTAAGGAACAGCAGGAAACAGATTGCGGTTCAGGCATTCTCCCCTACACAAGATTCTTACAGAAAGAGCCTTCATCTTTCAGGGTGCACAACAAGCGACTGTCATACGGCGTATTATAAACTAAAGGATAAAAAGCCCATCTTTCAGCGCCCTTTCATGGCGGAAAGTGGTAAAAAGTTCTCAGCCAAGCGTTTTTTCAATCTCAAGCGAACGATTTTTCAATCTCAGCCAAACGTTTTTCCATTCTCAGCCGAACGAAATGAAGCCAAGCTGAAAGATGCCCGAAACATCCTTCAGGACGTAACATATACGTAATGAAAGACTTACCATAGCACTTGAAAGATGAAGACTATTTTTAAAACTCTTGGAGAAACGTAAGGAGGGAGGAGAAGGAGAATCTATGCAAATAGTTATTTTAAGGCTATTCCATTCTATTTCCCAAGCACTATATTCGTATTGATATTGAGTTTTCTGCTAATATCACGAGACACTTTCAAAGTAGGCTCGCAATGGCCTGTCAAGTAGTCGCTGACACGTGAAAGACTTACTCCGAGAATTTAACTTAATTAATACCCATTTCATACATACGAAGTTTCATCACATTTACCAATGAAGGAGTCTTTATCGGATAATGTTCATCTTCATATTCCGATACAAGTTTAGACAATAAATCTAATTCTATCAGGTTCTTGTCTGTCAATGGTACATTGTCGTCAGTCAATGGCAGAAGTTCTTCAATTCTTTCCATTGCTGCCTTATAAGTTGTTTCGTTCTGAATCCTTACCATACGCCCATACGTTTTTGCATCTATCAAATTATATTTCGTGCAAAATCTGTGCAAATGCCCATAAAAATAAAAAAGACACTCAAGAGTGGAAGCCTCTCAAATGCCTTATATCTAAGCTTTTACGCTTTGTAGCGGGACCCGGGATTGAACCGGGGACCTCATGATTATGAATCATGCGCTCTAACCAGCTGAGCTATCCCGCCATCCTTTCGTTTGCGGTTGCAAAGGTACGCATTATTTTCATTCCACCAAAAGAAATTTCTACTTTTTTTCATTTTATCCTCAAACAGTCTTTTTAAAAAGCACCTTGCACATCGGATTCCATCCTGTTTTCTCTCATTATGGCAAAGTCTAACCAACTTATAGAAGCCACCGAAAAGGCTCTTTTATAGGACACTGTTCCATAAAAACATCTAAAATATAAGGCTACAATATTTTTTTATACTAACTTTGTCCGTTAATTCGTACGAACAACAATGGGATGAAGTTCATTAAGAAAATAGACATATTCGTATTCAAAGCCTATTCTTTACTCTTTGTCGGCACGTTTTTCATCTGCCTTTTCATTTTCATGATGCAATTCATGTGGCGTTATGTAGACGAACTGATTGGTAAAGGTTTGACTTTGGACGTTTTAGCCCATTTCTTCTACTATGCGGGATTGACTTTGATTCCCATGTCCTTGCCTCTGGCTATTCTATTAGCCTCACTCATTACTTTCGGTAACCTCGGTGAGCGTTTCGAACTGCTTTCCATGAAAGCTGCAGGCATTCCGCTCATCCGTATACTGCAACCCATTATCATTTTCAACATCCTGCTTTGTATCGGTTCATTTTATTTTCAAAACGTAACCGGACCTGAGGCGCAAAAGAAGTTCTATACACTCATTTACTCCATGAAGCAGAAGTCGCCTGAGTTGGAAATCCCAGAAGGTATCTTCTACAGTGAGATTCCTGGATACAACATTTTCGTGGAGAAGAAAGGAAAGGAAAACGGTATGCTCTACGGAGTCATGATTTATAGTACGACCGACGGGTATGAAGATGCGCAAATCGTATTGGCCGACTCCGCTGAACTCAAAACGACGGCAGACGAAAAGCATCTTATGCTGACTATGTACGCCGGAGAACGTTTTCGCAACATGCAAGCCCAAGGCAACATGATGGCTCGTGCCAACGTTCCTTATATGCGGGAGACATTCATCCAAGAGACCGATCTGATTCCGTTCGACAACAATTTCAACATGATGGATGCCAACGTATTCAGCGGAAGCGCACAAACCAAGAATTTGCGGGAAATTGAAACCGGACTCGATTCTTTGGCACATAAAAGCGACAGTATCGGCCGCTCGCTTTTTGCCTACTTGCAGAACACGACTTATCGGAGAAAAGTAAACATTGCTTCACAAGACTCGGCCAAGATTGCCCGACAGACGTTGAACTTCGACACTTTGTACAGCCAACTGACCGTCAGCCAACAACAGAGTATTTTACGGAATGCCATGCAAAAAAGCACGGTAGCTACTAATGAATATGAGTTTCGCGGTTTGATTTCGAAAGATATAGACCAGTCCACCCGGACACACTGGGTGGAATGGCACAAGAAGTTCACACTCTCATTAGCCTGCCTGTTCTTCTTCTTTATCGGCGCCCCTCTTGGAGCCATCATCCGCAAAGGAGGTTTGGGTGTACCGGTTGTCATATCCGTCACCATTTTCATCTTCTATTATATCATCAACGTGTCAGGAGAAAAAATGGCAAAAAGCGGAGAATGGGTTCCCTGGTTCGGCGAATGGCTTAGCTCCATGGTGCTCTGCCCTATCGGCATTTTCCTGACTTACAAAGCCAATAAAGATTCAGCCGTATTCAATATCGAAGCATATATCAATGTGATACGCAAGATTCTGGGACTTCGCATATCCCGTCATATCGCCCGTAAAGAAGTCATCATACACGACCCGGATTATCCCGTTGTAAAAACAGAACTCATGGCCTTGTCGCAAGAATGGCAAGCATACGCACAAAAGAGCCGGTTACGTCTGCCACCCAACTACCTGCACATTTTCTTCCATAATATAGACGACCATGAGGTTATCAGCATGAGCCGAAAAATGGAAAACCTCATCACCATACTGTCCAACAGTCGGGACGCGGCAATCTTGGATGCTTTGAACAAACTTCCTATCGTGTCTACACATGCACATACGCGCCCGTTCCATAACTATAAGTGGAATATGGTATTAGGCATCATATTCCCTGTGGGCATATTCTTTTATTTCCGGATTTGGCGATACAGGTTACGTCTTTACAAGGATATACAACAAATAAAAAAATACAGCGCGTTTATCGCCGAACGAATCAAGAAGATATCTGAAATCGAATAAAACATCATAAAGTCATGGATACATTCAAACTGAATACAATAGAAGAAGCCGTTGCCGACTTCAAAGAAGGCAAGTTCGTAATAGTAGTGGACGACGAAGACCGTGAGAATGAAGGTGACTTCATCACGGCTGCGGAAATGATTACGCCTGAAAAAGTAAATTTCATGCTTCAGGAAGGAAGAGGCGTGCTCTGTGCACCGATTACCATTTCACGTAGTGAAGAACTGGACTTACCTCATCAGGTCAGCACCAATACTTCTATCTTAGGAACCCCTTTCACCATAACCATAGACAAACTGGAAGGCTGTACCACCGGAGTTTCCGCGCATGACAGGGCTGCCACCATCCGCGCATTGGCCGACCCGTCTTCCCGTCCGGAAACCTTTGGCCGCCCAGGGCATATCAACCCGCTGTATGCGCAAGACAAAGGCGTACTGCGCCGTGCCGGACATACAGAAGCTGCTGTCGATCTGGCACGTCTGGCCGGCTTGCAACCGGCCGCTGCCCTCATCGAAATCCTGAATCCGGACGGTACCATGGCCCGCATGCCTGAATTACAAAAAGTGTCCGCACGCTTCGGAATCAAAATCATAGCCATACGCGACTTGATTGCCTATCGGCTCAAACAAGAGTCCATGGTGGAACGCGGCCCGGAAGTAGACATGCCTACCGACTACGGACACTTCCGCGACATTACTTTCCGCCAGACCAGCAACGGGCTGGAACACGTGGCACTTATCAAAGGAGAATGGGAACCGGACGAACCGATTTTAGTGCGTGTACATTCCTCATGCGTCACCGGAGACATATTCGGCAGCCAGCGTTGCGATTGCGGAGCACAACTCCATAAATCCATGCGCATGATAGAAGAGGCTGGAAAGGGTGTTATCCTCTACATGAACCAAGAAGGGCGTGGCATAGGCCTTTTCAACAAGATGAAAGCCTATAAACTGCAAGAAGAAGGTATGGATACCGTAGATGCCAACGTACATCTCGGTTTCTTGCCCGATGAACGTGAATACGGCGTCGGAGCTCAAATCCTGCATGAATTGGGCGTACATAAAATGCGCCTGTTGACGAACAATCCGGTCAAACGTGTAGGTTTGGAGGCCTACGGACTCGAAATCGTGGAAAATGTGCCCATCGAAGTTCCGGTCACCCCCTACGACGAAAAATATATGCGAACCAAAAAAGAACGTATGGGACACACATTGCATTTCAATAAATAACCCTACTCTCAAAAACAACAACATAATGGAAACTAAAAACATATATGCTTATAACCCGAAAGAGACGGAACAGGCTTCCGTGTTTTCCAAACTCATGCGTAATGTCTATCGGTGGATGACATTCGCTTTGGCCATTACCGGACTGACAGCCGCATGCGTGGCAGGCAATGCCACACTGATGCAATTCATATTGGGGAATCAGGCCGTTTTCCTCGGACTTATCATTGCCGAACTCGTCGTAGCCTTTACCCTGATAGGCCGTGTCAGCAAATTGTCATTCACCAATGCCTCTCTATTGTTCATTCTGTATTCCATCCTTACCGGAGCTACGCTATCTACCATTTTTCTGGTATACGAAATAGGTTCCATCGCTTCTACTTTCTTCGTCACTGCCGGTACATTCGGAGCTATGTCCCTAGTAGGATATTTCACTCATAAAGACTTAAGCAAAATGGGAACATATCTCATCATGGCGCTCATCGGACTTATCATCGCAACCATAGCGAACTGGTTTATAGCCAGCACTACGCTCGACTGGGGTATCACGTATGCCCTTGTGGTCGTTTTTGTCGGACTGACGGCATACGATACCCAAAAAATCAAGGTCATGTTGCGTGAGCATGGAATGGGACTGGACGAAAGCACACAAAAGTTGGCTTTAATGGGTAGTTTCACTTTGTATCTGGATTTCCTGAATTTGTT
>ERZ773158.3015-NODE-3015-length-11172-cov-3.404606_pt1 | contig 11172 bp, 8 predicted proteins | sample MGYA00511918_ERZ773158 | MGnify/ENA primary metagenome ERZ773158 (study PRJEB29015, sample SAMEA2737876) | human gut metagenome | biome: human gut; feature: human-associated habitat; material: faeces | place: China | collected 2012 ...
TGCCTTGATGTCCGGCGAGTCGTTTGGGGTCGATTTCGTAGCCGGCGAGCAGGAACAGGAACGCCATGCCGAGCTCGTTCAAGAGTTTCACGGCGTCGTTTACTTCGATCACGCCTAGTCCGTACGGGCCGAGCGCGGTTCCGGCGGCGAGCAGCAGCACGGTTTGCGGAATGAACTTGCCCGGGATCAGCTGCGCCACGATTGGGCTGACGGCCGCCACCGCCATGATGATGGTTAATGAAACGAGCTCTTGCGTCATGTTTCCAGCCTAGTGAGTCTGCGTGACGGTGCTCGGATACGCGGTGACCCCCATGACGCGCTGGGGGTGAGGTTAAGTTTTTGTTAATTTTATGGGGGGGGGGTCTATGAGCTTTTATTATCCGTGGAAAATGGCGGGACTGTTTTGTTTGAAGGTTGGCCTCCTCTTTTCGTTGAAGGGGATGGGTTTTTCGTTCGAGGGTTTTAACGAGGGTGTTAATGGAAAGAGCCCGATATGATGCTGAATCGAGCTGTTTAGGCGATTTAGGGGGTGTAAAAAAATGATTGATGGCAAATTCACAGCAAAGGAGCGTGCGTATCTGGCCAGCCTGCCAGCGGTCAAAAGCGTGAGCCCATCCCATATCCGGTATACCGATCGCTTTAAGGTCGAGGTCATGTGCCGGTACAACGCGGGCGAATCGCCGTCGGCCATCTTTCGGGAGGCGGGTCTCGACCCCAAGCTGATCGGCTACAAGCGCGTGGAACGGTGCATCGCGCGCTGGAAGCAGCAGGAGGAGCGGAACAAGCGCAGGAACGAACATACGAACCATTACATGCAGGATTGTGATGACGAGCTGGAAGCCATCGAACTGCGCGGAGACGATGTGGATCAGTCCGTGGTGGATCTTTATGGCGCTGGCGCGGCAGGGACGTCGGGAAGCGACGTCGCGACGAGAAACGTTGGCGCGTCGGGAAGCAACGGCGTGCAATCGCAAGGCTCGGACAAGTTGCAGGAATCGCGCGCATCGCAGGATATGCTGTCGAAACTTGCACAGGCACAGCTGACCATCAACAAATGCGACATGCTGATAGCCAAGCAGGCGTTGCGTATCGACGAGCTGGAACGCGTGCTGCGGAAGTTCATCCAGTGATGCGTGCGAAACGTATGAAAAACATGGAACGTACGGAAGGCGCAGAACCGTCTTTCAACGAGATAATCGACGTTTCCGACGATATGCGCAGACGGCGTGGCCGCCGCAGGAAAACCGTCGCCATGCGTGTCTCCGCTGCGCTGTTGATCGTCATTTCCATTTGCATCGGCGGTTTTCCGGCGATGCTGCAATACCGGTCGGCGCACGAACTGTCGAATACGTCGGACCGGTCCGCGCGTGCGGTTGCGGGTTGGCCGTATCCGCAAGCGGACGACGCGATCGCCGCGGCCAAGGAATACAACAAACGGCTCGCCGCATCGGGCCAGCCGATCCTCGGCGAGGCGAAGGATCCGTTCTCCCAGGCGCAGGGCAGTTCGCGGTCCAGCGAATCCGGTTCCAACGAATCAGACAGCGCCAGCGCCAAAGATACGGAATATCAAAGCCTGCTGGATTCCGGCAGCGGTGTGATGGGCACTATCCGTATTCCGAAAATCTCCGTGAAACTGCCGATTTACCATGGCACGTCGCAGTCGGCACTTGCGTCCGGTGCGGGGCATTTGTATGGCAGTAGTCTGCCGGTGGGTGGCAAGGATACGCATGCGGTGATTACCGGACATCGGGGTTTGGTTGAAGCCTCAATGTTTACGCGTTTGGATGAGATACGGGTTGGTGATTACTTCTATATCGATGTGATGGGCCATACGCTTGGCTATATGGTGGATCGTATTACCGAAATCGAACCTAACGACACATCGCAATTGAAGATTACCTCTGGCGAGGATCGGGTCACGTTGATGACATGCACTCCGTACGGTGTGAATACGCATCGTCTGTTGGTTTCGGCATTACGTTCCGCCATTCCCGAAGAGATTCCCGCGGAGGATGATGCGGCAAAAGATGTGCGTGTGATTGCGGGCGTGGTGTCAGCTGTCACGTTGCTGGTCGGTTTGTTGTTGGTTTGGCTGCTCCGCTGTCCGTGGTATGTCCGTAGGCATGCCGCTTGGTGGCCAAAGCGCAACTAGGGGTTGATGGCGTTAATGTTGCACTTGACAGATGCTTTTTTGTCGGGGAAAATTCTGAAAGAGACATGACAACGTTTGCTTATAGTTTTTGCATCGCGATTTACGGGGGCAAGAATACTCTAGAATCGCGATGATATGTGCGATTTCAAGGAAAGTATATCCCCTTGATTACCTCGTTGGGAGGGTATGTATCCCTCTGTTTTTCTCCTTAAGGTTTAGGCAACGAAGCGATTGTCAGACGGTATGTGAAGCGAAGACGCATCAAATATACCGGTCGAAGGAGGAAGGTATTTCCCCGATCGCTTAACGGTACAAGGGGGGGTAGACGTATGAGACATGTCTTTGAGCGAAACAAGGCGAGGGGCACAGGTCTGTTCACGCGTCGTGTCATTGCGGCCGTCGCGACGGTCGCAATGCTCGCCGGCGTGGGGTGCGTCACTGCTTCGTCAGCGGCGGCGGAAGATGCCACGGGAGCCTTGGAACAACAAATCGAGCAGCCGGTATTGCAAGAATCTGGGCAAGAGGATTCACAGCCGGTGGAACAAAATTTGATGGTGGGAGAAGAGCAGCCGTCAGATCAAGAGCAGCCGTCAGATCAAGAGGCTTACCAGCAAGTCGAACAAGAAACGGAACAAGAAACGAAAGAAGAGACTGAGCAGTGGGTTGAGCAGGAGGTTGAACAACAATCTGAACAACAATCTGAACAACCTGATGAGCAGCCAGTTACGTTGTCCGCTCAACCGATTGCGCGAGCAAATCGGGCGCAGTCGGTTGCGCAGAACGAGACCGGTTCTCAGTTGGGCGCTCCGGAGAAGCATAAGCGCATCAAGAAGAACGATGATGGCAATTACGCCGTGAACGTGGATGTGAAGGGCGCCGTCAACAGCACCACGGTCACCACCACCCAGCCGATCGACTTCACGCTGGTGCTGGATGTGTCCGGTTCGATGGACGATCCGATGAGTAAGACGGATCGGACCAGGCGGTTAGACGCACTGAAAGAAGCGGTTAAAGCATTTCTTGATGAAGCTGCGAATACTAATACGGAGGCCGGTTCCGAACTGGTTCGCGTTGGACTGGTGAAGTTCGCCGGCAACGAAAAGGACAAAATCGGGGATGACACGTACCGAAGTGGTGGGTACACCTACAACTACTCCCAAATCGTTAGCGATCTGACTGCGGATATGAACGGTCTGAAGAACAAAGTCAGCAAACTCAAAGCCGCTGGCGCCACCCGAGCCGACAATGGATTCAATCTTGCGGCCAAGATGATGGGCAGTGCTCGAACCGATGCGAAGAAGGTCGTTATCTTTTTCACGGATGGTTCGCCTACATCGTCTAGTGGCTTCGAGGGTAAAGTGGCAAATAAGGCCGTCGAAGCTGCCAAGGAATTGAAAGATGGTGGCGCCACGGTGTATTCCATCGGTGTTTTTTCCGGTGCTGATCCCTCCTCGATCCAAGGTAACGAGAACCAGTTCATGCACGCGGTGTCCAGCAATTTCCCAAAGGCAACGAAATACAACCAGCGCGGTGAAGGGAATATCAAAGCCGGCTATTATAAAAGCGCGACGAACGCTTCGGAGCTGAATGCCATCTTCGACGAGATTGAGAAGAGCGAGACCACCACATCCGCATACACCAAGGTGACCATGGAGGACACGCTCTCCGGCTATGTCGAGCTTGCGGATAGCAACTACAAGGTCGTTGCCAAGGATGCTTCCGGCAAGGTGGTCTCCTTGACTAAGAATGTCGATTACACCTTGACGTATGACGCGAGCACGAAGAAATTCACGGTCGCATTCCTGAAGCCTCTGGTCAACAACGTGACATACACGCTGGAATACAACGTGAAACCCACGCAGAAAGCGTATGACGAGTATGCCGCCAACCTGAACGCCGGTAAGGATGGATATGACGGCGTAAAGGGTGACGCGAACACCGATCTGCCGGGAAACGCCACGTCCTCGAACCAGCCGGGTTTCCATGCGAACGATTCCGCGTGCCTGGCGTTCTCGGCCGATGGCGTGGATCATGCATGCGGCGGCAATCCGTATCCGCATCCGGTGATCCAGGTGGTTTCCTCGACGCTGCATATCGAAAAGCAGTGGAGTGGAGACGGTGACAAGCCGGAAAGCATCACGGTGGATATCAAACAGGGCAACGATACCTATAAGACGGTCACGCTGAAGCGTGACGATAGCGGCAAATGGTCCACCGACGTGATTATTCCGGCAGGCGCCCAAAAGACGTACACGGTGACGGAAGTCGAACCGGACAGCCACTTGTGGAAGGCTTCCTACCAGCACAAGGTCGGCGATGGAAATCTCGCTGACGGCAATGCGGTGACGGTGCCGGAATCCACGGCATCGCAGGAAGCCACGGTGATCATCACCAACACGTTGAAGCGGACCATGCTGACGCATGCGATTGGCGTGCAGAAGGAGCTGAAGGGGCGCGATTGGAAGGATTCCGACGCGTTCACCTTCAAGTTGAAGGCAGACGGTTCCAATCCAGACGCGCCGATGCCAGCTTCCTGCAAGAACCAGTCGGCGTGCACGGTGACGGTGAAACGCGATTCGTCTGACGATCACGTTGCTTACTTCGGCGACATCACGTATGACGCAGGTGAAGCCGAGTACACATATCTTGTGACGGAGAACGCTGGTAATGCTTCCGCAATGTATTACTCGCAGGCGGAATACCGGGTGGTCGTGTCCGTGATGAAAGACGGAACGTCCGGTGAATGGAAGGCCGTTGTCGAATCGGTGACCCAGCTGCAAACCGATTATGGTGCCGCTGGTTCGAATTGGGACAAGACCCGGCCAATGCTGTTCACCAACCAATACATTTCGGCATCGTCACTGCCATTGACGGGCCGCATGGGTGCGGAACGATGGTGGCAGATTGCGGCCGGCGGAGTTGGCGTGTTGGCATTGCTCGCCGTCGCTGCGGCCGACCAGTGGAGACGCAAGAAGCGGCTCAGCTGAACAACACAGGATTTGCGGATCGCGGGGGCATGTTGGGTTCCCGCCTCCCGCGATTGCAGAACACAGTAACCAACAATCAAGGAAAAGGAGATTCTCATGAAGATGAGGAAGCTTTTCGCAGGGCTGGCCGCCGCGGCAACGTTGCTGAGCGGCATGGCCATCGGCGTCGCCGCCGCACAGGCTGATGATGCTCCATTGCTGCAAGTTAACCACGCACAGGAAGACCATACGTACACGCCATACAAGTTTGCCACGTTCGAGAATCCTGGCGATGGCTCGGTCGAAGTGAAAACGGTTGACGCATGGAAGGGAGCTGTGACCACCGCTGCTGACGCGGCTGATGGAAGCCACAACGGCATCCCGACAGAGTACAAGGATAATCCAGCCGCCTATGTGGCGACGTTCACTGCGGATCAGCTCCGTGTCTTCGCCAAGACCTTGGCTGGAATTACTCCGCCGGCAGGACCTGATGGTACTGGCCTGACCGTAACTACGGAGCAGGCAAATACGAGCCAGGCGGTCAATGTGGACGGAGAAGGCTGGTATCTGGTGAAGGATACGTTCACCAAGGCTGGCGAAACGACTGCGACGTCGGGCACGCCGGCTGTGGTGGCCACCACCGTCAATGGACTGTCCAATCTGAGGATTGCGGCCGATACGACGACCGGTCAGGGCAACATCACGACTGAAGGCCAGTTCAACGCGAAGAACGCGAATCCGACCGACGAGCCGCTCAAGTTCGCCCGGATGAATGACGTGGATGTGAACGGTAAGAGCGTAAAGGTGGGCGACACCGTGGACTTCACTGTGGCCGCGGACGTTCCTCATGCTGCGGCTGGCTGGGATGCGTACCCCTTTACCATTACCGATACCGCGTCCAAAGGTTTGCGGATTGCGGAAACGAGTGACTTCAAGGTCCAGTTCGGAGATCATACTACTGTGAATCCCGATCTGTACACGATAACGCAGGAAGGCAATGCTCAATCCGGCACCACCACGACCATCTATTTTGCCGATGCCACAACGCTGGCCGGTAGGACGATCGTCGTGTCGTACCAGGGCACCGTCACCAAGGATGCGTTGGATGGCTTGAGCGGCAGTGTGGACAACAAGGCCACAATCACCACCAAGGATGGTACCAGCGGTGAAGGCAAGACTGTCCTTAAGACCTACGGTTTCCAGTTCACGAAGATTGGCAAGGAAGGGAATGAGGCCAAGCCTCTAGCCGGCGCCAAGTTCGTTGTCAAGAATGCGGAGGGCAAGTTCCTTAAGCAGGCTGAGGACGGTGCGTGGTCGTTTGTTTCCGATCAGAATGATGCCAAGACGTTCATTACTGAGAATGATGGTTTGGTGAAGGTCGCGGGTCTTGCGGCAGGAACCTACACGGTTGTGGAGACTCAGGCTCCGACCGGCTACGCCCAGAACTTCAGGGTCACTTTCAATGTGAAGATCACAGATGAAGGTCTCGTCACTTTCGAACAGGATGCCCTTCGTCAGGTCCAACCGGTCGATAACACCACTGCGAATGCCACCGCTACCGTGCTGAACGTGAAGAATGTCACTCAGCTGCCGCTGACTGGTGCTGCGGGAACCGTGCTGTTCACGGTCGTGGCGCTGCTGGTGGGTGGCGCTGGCGTGGCTGTGGCGGTCAAGAGCCGTCGCCGCACGTACTGAGCGCATGCGTTCGGTGTGAGTGAGTTGTGAATTGACTCACGCACAATAAAAGTCAATGCGGGCGGTTGTGGGTATTCCATAATCGCCCGCATTGACGTGTGGCCGATCGGTTGAAGCAATATACGGTCAGCAATATTTGAAAAGCTGCTTGTGAGAAGTCGGATATACACTTGCTTCATCACGGGGTATAGCAAAGGGGGTAAAACGATGCGCGGTGGAGGATCATTCAGCATGGACGAGCTCCAAATGTTGCGGGATCTGCCGGCGGTGGCTAACGTGTCGAAAGACCGCATCACGTACTCCAACGCCTTCAAACAGGTGTGTGTCATACGGTATCTTGCGGGGGAATCGCCGACCAAAATCTTCCGCGAGGCGGGATTGCCGCCGGAACTGATTGGGTATAAACGTATAGAACGAAGTGTGGCGCGTTGGAAGGCTGCCGTCCTCAAATCCGTGAGTGGTAGCAGTGACATGAGTAACGGCGAAATCATTACGGAGCTCGTCAACCTGTATGTTCATGCGGTGACGCGCAAGGAGAAACTCGACGGCATCGCAGGAATCGCCAATTCCGATAAGGCGAACATTGGAAATGCTCCGAATTCGCTGGACGGGGCGAGCGTGTCGGGGGGTGTATATCCGATGGCGTGCCCGTCCCATCCGGTGCGGCTGCCATCGCCGTGCCGCCTGCACCTCTCAGTGCGGACAACGGTCTTGACAGCGAGACGGCGCTTGTCATCATCAAGCAGCAGGCCCGCCGCATCGACGAGCTGGAACGCGCCAACGCTTCCTTGCTAGACAAGCTCGACAAGGCGATTCCGTCCTCGACTGTTGACAACTAAAACCATTCGTCTGCTTGATTGACATGTGGGTTTTCGGGCAGGCTACCCCGCGATTTGCATAAAATGCCCCCCATCTGGCATATGGGTGTGTTTCGCGGTGCGAACAATGGCGGAGATTGGGCGGTTCCCGCGGTAGGGTGTGACCATTATGACTTTAGGGAATACGAATACCGGGAAGGCCGGCACAAACACGCAAGCTGCCGACGCGTCTGACGCAACGCAGAACGCGCAAAGCACACAATCGCATATCAAATCCGTCGAAAGCCTCGACAAAGACAACGACATGGAACGCGGCCTGAAAAATCGCCATGTCCAATTCATCGCCATCGGCGGAACCATCGGCACCGGCCTGTTCCTCGGCTCCGGCAAATCGATTGCGCTGACCGGACCAAGCATCATCTTCGTGTACATCGGCGTGGGCCTCATCATGTTCCTGCTCATGCGCGCCATCGGCGAAATGATGTACAGCGACCCAAGCCAGCACACCTTCATCAACTTCATCACGCGCTATCTCGGCCGCGGGTGGGGCAAGTTCGCCGGCTGGACGTACTGGATCGTGCTCATTCTGACCGGCATGACCGAAATCACAGCCGTCAGCACGTATTTCGTCACGTTCTTCGGTACGTTCGGCATAGACCTCAACGCGTGGAAATGGCTTATCGAACTGTGCTTCCTTGTGGCGCTCACCGGCATCAATCTCATTGCCGTGAAAGTGTTCGGCGAGGCGGAATTCTGGTTCTCCATGATCAAAATCACACTGATTGTGGGTCTGATTGTCACCGCCGTGGTGATGCTGTTCCTCGGTTTCAGCTACCCGGCCACGCATATCGAAGGCGTGGACGGCACGGTTTCCGGTGCCACTGTGAGCCTTACGAACATTGCCGACGGCTTCCAGCTTGCGCCGAATGGCTGGATGAACTTCTTCATGAGCTTCCAGATGGTGTTCTTCGCCTACCAGCTCATCGAATTCGTGGGTGTGACCGTATCCGAAACGCAGAACCCACGCAAGGTGTTACCGAAGGCCGTCAACGAGCTGATCATGCGCATCCTCATCTTCTACGTGGGCGCGCTCGTGGCCATCATGGCGATCGTGCCGTGGCGCAACTTCCACCAGAACGCGGACGGCTCGTTCGGCTCCCCGTTCATCATGGTGTTTAAGTACGCGGGCCTCGACTGGGCTGCCGCGCTCGTGTTCTTCGTGGTGATCACCGCAGCCGCGTCAGCGCTTAACTCGCTGATCTACTCGGCTGGACGCCATCTGTACCAGCTCGCGCAGGATTCCGAATCGCCCGCCATGCAGCGTCTCGGCGAAGTGTCGGACCGCAAGGTTCCGGCGAAGGCGATTATCGTGTCCGGCTGCATGATCCTGTTCTCCCCGCTGATCAACGCGATTCCGGGCGTTTCCGGCGCGTTCGTGCTGTTCGCCTCGGCCGCCAGCGCCGTCGTGATCTTCATTTACATTCTGACGATGCTTGCTCACCGCCGCTACCGTCAGAGCACCGACTTTCTGCCGGACGGCTTCGTGATGCCGGCCTGGCAGGTGTGCGATTGGATTGCGGTCGCGTTCTACGTGGTCGTGTATGTCACGTTGTTCCTGTCTTCCGACACGCTCGGTTCCGCAGTCGCCGGCCTGGTCTGGTTTGTCGTGTTCGGTGGCTACTGCCTGCTGCACGAGCGATTCCAGAACCGCGACCTGAAGGCGGCTCTAGGGAAGTAGACGTATTGCCTGTCGCTGCGGTATGCGTGGCATGCGCGTGTTGCGCTACGTGCCGCGCATCTGACGAAAGAGGGTCGGTGGAAACCTTGCGAAAATGTGCGTCTCCACCGACCCTCGTCGTGTAATCGCAATAAAACAGTGCGAAACGTTAGTGCACGAATCGTACGAAATCGGCGCGAATCAGCCGATGTAGTCGGCCTCGTTCGTCGGGCTGGACGGGACGGCGTGGTCCTCCGTCACCTTGCCCAGGCCGGACAGGTACGCTTCACGGCCGGCCTCAATCGCATTCTTGAAAGCGCGCGCCATCAGCGGAATGTTGCCGGCGGAAGCGATCGCCGTGTATGCCATCACCGCATCCGCACCCATCTCCATGGCCTCAGCGGCCTGGCTCGGACGGCCGATGCCCGCGTCGATGATCACCGGAACGTTGGCATTCTTGATGATCACTTCAATGAAATCGCGTGCGCGCAGGCCCTTGTTCGAGCCGATCATCGCGCCAAGCGGCATCACGCAAGCTGCGCCCGCGTCCTCAAGACGCTTCGCTGCGATCGGGTCCGGGAACATGTACGGCATGACCACAAAGCCCTCCTTGGCCAGCTTTTCCGTGGCCTTGATGGTCTCCTCGTTGTCTGGCAGTAGATACTTCGCCTCGTGCTCGATTTCCACCTTCACGAAGTCCGTCTGGCACACCTCGCGCGCCAGACGTGCGATGCGCACCGCCTCCTCGGCGTTGCGCGCGCCGGACGTGTTCGGCAGCATGGTGATGCCCTTCGGAATGTAGTCGAGCAGGTTGTTTTCGGTGGTGCGGCAGCGGCGCAGCGCCATGGTGACGATTTGCGTGCCGGCGTTCTCGATGGTGGCCTTGATGAGGTTCAGGTCGTAACGACCGGAACCGAGGATGAAGCGGCTGGTGAACTTGTGGCCGCCGAGAATCAACGGATCGGCGTCTCCTGTGGCGATCTCGTCGTACGCGTGCGCGTCCGGCTCCGGCAGGATCGCCGTGTTCGTGGTGGTGCCGACCAGCTCGTCGAGCGTGGCGTTCGGTGCGGCCGCGACGTCGGCGGCTGCGGTGGTGATGGTGTTTTCGGTGCTCATCGTCGGTTCCTTTCGTTGGGGTGTTTGGTGTTGCTGTTGTTGCGATTGCTGTGCTGCTGTTGTGTTGCCGTTGCGTCGCTGTTGTGTTGTGTGCAACGTGCGTTTGTAATCGCAATAAAAATTTCGATTACGGCAGTGGAGTAACGTAGCAGTGCGTCAGGCGTCTTCCTCGCCGAGGATCAGTCGCGTGATCATGTTCGCTTCGTGGCAGGCGACCACGCCCACGCGCGGCGCCATCAGGCCGGCACCCGGTACCGGAGCCGTCTCGCCGTCGCCGCAGAAGTAGAAGTTCTTCGAAACGCGACGCGTGCTCACCAGGTTGGAGCTGCGGAAGCCGGCCATGCCGGACGCGCTGACGAGCTTCTTGCCCGGCAGATTCTCCAGCACCGCGTTGACGAGCATCGTCTTGTTTTCCGGCACGTCGAACGCCTCGCAGATGATGTCCTCGTTTTCGAACAGCGTCGGCACGTTCTCGTCGGTCACCTTGACGGTGTCGATGGTGATGTCCGTGAACGGGTTGATTTGGCGCAGATTGCTGCGCAGCGCCTCCGTCTTGTACTGGCCGAGGTCCTTCAGGAAATACTGCTGGCGATTCAGGTTCGTCATATCCACGCGGTCGAAGTCGATCAGATGCAGGTGGCCGACGCCGATGCGGGTCAGCGCCACCGCGATGGTGGAGCCGAGGCCGCCGCAGCCGCAGATGGCCAC
>ERZ773158.3023-NODE-3023-length-11122-cov-3.377519_pt1 | contig 11122 bp, 7 predicted proteins | sample MGYA00511918_ERZ773158 | MGnify/ENA primary metagenome ERZ773158 (study PRJEB29015, sample SAMEA2737876) | human gut metagenome | biome: human gut; feature: human-associated habitat; material: faeces | place: China | collected 2012 ...
TCTATATCCCTGATGAAAAGCTCAAAATTTATGGCGACCTGCTGCGCATTATCACGGCCCAGTCAATGGAATATTTTTCATCCAGACCGCCAGAGCATAAGAAAATGATTCTGTTTTGTTTGGATGAATTTGCTTCGTTTGGCAAGCTGCAAATCACCGAGGCCCTGCGTAAGCTGCGGAAACGGCATATCCGCATTATGGTGCTGACGCAATCGCTGGCTGACCTTGACATGATTTACGGTAAAGATGAGCGCAAGGCAATGCTCGGAAACTTCAAATTTACGGTCATACTGGGCTGCAAGGACACCGAAACACAGGAGTATTTCTCCAAAATGATTGGCGAGAAACACTCCCTGCTGGCAATAGACCCAAACCAAAAACCACAGCTTATCATCAAGCCAGCCGACCTAGCACATTTGGAACAAGACCTCTTTGTAATCTGTGATGACGGGGCAATCCGATTACAAAAGAACTTTTATTTCAAGTAGAAATAAAGAAAAGATAAATGAATCTTCTTGACATTTTATTTATACTGGCATATACTATAGACAAGAAAGGGGTGCTGTATATGTCACAAGCAGTTAATGTCAATTTCAAATTAGACGCAGATGTTAAAAAGAGCATGGAACAGGCGTGTGCAGATATGGGCCTGACTATGAGCGCGGCATTTACCGTCTTCGCTAAGAAAGTCGGCAGAGAAAGACGGATACCGTTTGAAATTACCGCAGACCCGTTTTATTCTGAAAGTAACATGGCACACCTGCGCCGTGGTGTCGCTGCCCTTAATGCGGGGAAAGGCGTTGAGCATGAACCCATTGAGGTTGACGACGAATGAGGAAAATATGGTTTGATGAGGCTTGGGAAGACTACCTGTACTGGCAGGTACAGGATAAAAAGACGCTAAAGCGCATCAATGCCCTGCTGAAAGATATTGAACGCAACAATTTTGATGGCATCGGCAAGCCGGAACCCCTGAAAGGCGATTTGAGCGGATTTTGGAGCAGACGTATTGACGACACCAACAGATTGGTGTACCGCATCAACAACAGCATACTTGAAATCTTGTCATGCAAAGGCCATTATGATGATTGATTAGGAGGACGGGTGACCGTCCTCTTTTTCTTTTGTCACAGTTCATTCTTTCCATCAATCAAAAAATAGCAGCAAAAAGCGGGTGACATACACCCGCTTTTTCGTTATAATAGATAAAAATATGTATCTTTGGCTGCAAGTCCGATTTATAGGATGGCGTATTTGCTACAATATACATAGGGTTAAAAAGTGTACTTAAAATTTGGAGGAATCACAATGCCGGATAACAAAAAAGAGCAGGAACGCGAAGAACTTCACCGCGCAATATGGGCGATTGCGGACGACCTGCGCGGGAGCGTGGATGGCTGGGATTTCAAATCCTACGTTCTGGGCATTATGTTCTACCGCTATATTTCCGAGAACCTGACGAACTACATCAACGCGGACGAAATCGCGGCAGGCAACGCGGATTTTGATTATGCCAAGCTGTCTGACGAGGAGGCCGAGCAGGCGCGGGATGACTTGGTGCAGACCAAAGGCTTCTTTATCCTGCCGTCTGAACTGTTCGTCAATGTCCGCGCCCGTGCACCGCAGGACGATAACCTCAACATGACGATGGAGGCGGTATTCCGCCACATCGAGGATTCGGCCAAAGGCACCGAGAGCGAGGACGACTTTGCCGGTCTGTTCGATGATATTGATGTCAACAGCAACAAGCTTGGCGCTACGGTGGCAAAGCGCAACGCAATGCTTGTCAAGCTGCTGGACGGCATCGGCACGATGAAGCTCGGTGAATACAAGGAAAACACGATTGATGCGTTTGGCGATGCGTATGAGTACCTGATGAGTATGTATGCCTCCAACGCGGGCAAGAGTGGCGGCGAGTTCTTTACCCCGCAGGAGGTCTCGGAACTGCTGACCCGCCTTGCTGTCGTGGGCAAGACCGAGGTCAACAAGGTCTATGACCCGGCCTGCGGCTCCGGCTCCCTGCTGCTGAAAGCGGCGAAGATTCTGGGCAAAGAGAATGTCCGTCAGGGCTTCTTCGGTCAGGAAATCAACCTGACGACCTACAACCTGTGCCGTATCAATATGTTCCTGCACGATATTGATTTTGATAAGTTCAACATCGCCCACGAAGATACATTGATTTCGCCCCAGCATTGGGATGAGGAACCCTTTGAGGTCATTGTCAGCAACCCGCCCTATTCTATCAAATGGGAGGGCGATGATAACCCGGTCTTGATTAATGACCCGCGTTTTTCCCCCGCGGGTGTGCTGGCGCCGAAATCCAAGGCAGACCTGGCATTTATCATGCACTCGCTGGCATGGCTGGCGACCAACGGCACAGCGGCTATCGTCTGCTTCCCCGGTATTATGTATCGCGGCGGCGCGGAAAAGAAGATTCGCCAATATCTGATTGATAACAACTTTATCGACTGCATTATTCAGCTGCCCGGCAACCTGTTCTTTGGCACCAGCATTGCAACCTGCATTATGGTGCTGAAAAAGAGCAAGGCCGAGAACAAGACGCTGTTTATTGATGCCTCGAAAGAATTTGTTAAGGTTACGAACAACAACAAGCTGACTGAGGACAACATTGCAAAAATCGTGGCCTCGTTCGTTGACCGCGAGGATAAGGACTATTTCTGCCGTCTTGTGTACAACGACAAGATTGCAGAACAGGATTATAACCTGTCTGTATCCACCTATGTGGAGCAGGAGGACACCCGAGAGGTCATCAACATTACCGAGCTGAACGCAGAAATCAAGCGCATTGTGGCGCGGGAACAGGTTCTGCGGGACGAGATTGATAAGATTATTGCGGAGATTGAGGCCGAGTGATGGATAGAACAGCCACTTGAAAGGTAAGTGAAAAGTGGTTAGCGTAAAAAATGCAACAACTACTTGGCATAGAGTAATTGAAAGAAAAGTCTACTGGTGATAAACCGATAATGCGTTGTAAGTTATCCGGAGCTTTAATGTAGTTACGAACAAGAAGGAGATAAACCATGTCAAGCGTGGCATTTTCTGTAATATCTGCAATTATAGCAGTTGTTGCATTGATACAAACGCAAAGTCAGATAAAGTTGAGCAACAAGCACCAACTTTTTGAAAGAAGACTAAATAACTTTTTTGTGTTTTACGGTTTGTATGAGCTTTATAACGAAAATAGGGTTATTTTCGGAGAAACGCGGAAAGATAACCCACTATTTGACGTTGATGTCAATTTTCTCTGGTTGACTAATAATTCTTATTTAGAAGTATGTATGGAAGCGATGCAGAGGCCAAATTCAAGTCTGGCCCGCAAAGAATTTTTGACGAAGAGGGAAGAATTGAAGAAACTTGCAATGGAAAGTCGGTTGATATTTCCAAGAGAATTAGGCGAGAAGATGGCATTATTTATTTGCGAATATGAAAAATTATTACAAATAATGTATGGCTATAAATTGTTACTGAATGAAATGGATAAGCAAATAGATAGGATGGATTTGGCACAATCGATAAAATGCTTTGGAGAAGAAGACAGAAGAAGTGATTTGCTAATGGCGTATGCGGCGCTGAAAGACGCATTTGAAGGTCTGGAAAAAGATAGAATTGTAGAAAGAGTAGAGAACTTGATAAAATTGGAGCCGTAAAAGGCATGAGATACATTAACGTTTGATGAAAGCAAAAAGGCGGTGGAAACGATGGGAAACAGGGCAGCGGAAGAAGCTTGCTTAAATAGAGCGATTGAATTGGCTCTAAAGCAACGTGGATGGACAAAGAAGTTTGCAAAGAGTCTTCAAGCCGGTTTGCAGGATGGACTTAAGAAAGTTGATAAAGACCGTCCTGATTTTGTTGTACTATGTCCACCAATGGAAAATGGAAAGAAAGCGTTGATTGGGATTGAACACTTTCGTGTTGATGCTCATGTAATACAAAAGAAAACAAATGCAGTAGCATCAACGGCAGTAGTCGAGCAAAGGCGTGTTGATGAATTTTACGATGAACATCGGGATAGAGTTTTGAAGACACATCAAGCACCGCAGAAGACATTGGATGGATTAGCGGAATTGCTGAAAAATCAAGTTGATGTGGAGCAAAAAGCAACATACAGCAATTTTGTTGCATCGTTTGAATATGGGTTGGAAAAGCACATAAAGCATGTTGATGCGTATTGGAAAAATCTGAATGATATACGTGGCAACAACGATATAAAACTGGGATTTTTAATAGAAATTCATGGGAACTTTGATGATTTGTACCTGTGGCGTGGTGGAAAAACCAGAAAAGCAATACGAGGGCGCACGCCGATTTTTGATGATATTGTCAATTTAATAGAGAAAAAAGTTGATACAAAGCGTTTTTCATTTGTTATACTTTATTTTGTAGAAACTTTGGATACGAAAAAGGATAGAGTTGTCGTTGTACAAACAAAGGCAATTCGGGAATATTTAAAAAAGCAAAATGAGTTTGTGTATAAGTATGCAGGAAAAGATTTTAGATTAAAACCATTCGAACTACCTTATTCAAAGTCAGAGTCAAACGTTATATGTAAGGTAGATGAAACAGATAGCAATAAATTGGAAATTTCTATGACATTGGAAAAAACTCCAATGCAGGATGAAGAAGCGTACCTTTTGGCTGCTATGTATAGAGCACTTGAATATGAGAAAAAAGGAATACCGTATGCAACAACCGGAGAGGTGTTTGCCGGAATCGAATATTTAAGAGACGCTGTTATTTATTGGAAAAAGCTCAATTTTCCTGGCAAAGAATGGATGGTATATCCAATTCTGAAACACGAAAGCAGAGAGATGCAGGATGAACGTTATAAAGCGTTTAAAAAACGCTGGGGTAAAGGGGAACACAATGACTAAACTGGATACGCTGATACAAGAACTTTGCCCGGATGGCGTAATATATAAGCCGATTTTAGATGTTGCAGATGTATTATATGGATATCCATGTCAGGCAAAACTCTTTAACAGTGAAGCTAATGGTATGCCACTGGCAAGAATTCGTGACGTGCTGGCAGGAACTACGACGACTTATACGACTGAAAATGTACCTGCTATGTATAACTTGCAGTATGGGGATTTGCTTGTTGGGATGGATGGCAATTTTCATGTTGGTAATTGGAAGATGAATACGGGAGTATTGTGCCAACGAGTGTGTAAGTTTTGCTCAAAAGATGAAGAATATGTAATCTTGAATAGCTATTTATCGCATTTGTTACCACCTGTAATGAAAAGAGTAGAAGAATCAAAACAAAGTGGGACAGTAAAACATCTGCTGGCTAAAGATATTAGCACAATAAAAGTTCCTGTTCCACCCATAGGTGTTCAGCGTGAAATTGTCCGGATACTGGACAATTTCACGGAGCTTACAGCGGAGCTTACAGCGGAGCTTACAGCGGAGCTTACAGCACGCAAAAAGCAATATGAATTTTATAGAAATGAGTTATTGTCATTTACTATGAAGTCAGAAATGGTAGAACTTGGAGATATATGCCATTTTGTGCGTGGACCATTTGGGGGTGCGTTAAAAAAAGAAATATTTCAACCAAATGGCTATGCTGTATATGAGCAACAAAATGCTATTTATCAGAATTTAAGGTTTAGATATTATATTGACGAAGAAAAATTTAATGAACTTAGAAGATTTGCAGTTCAGCCTGGTGATGTAATTGTTAGCTGCTCAGGAACAATAGGAAAAACGTTTGTAATTCCGAAAAACGCACCAGAGGGAATAATAAATCAAGCATTATTGAAATTGACACCCAATAGCGAAAAAATTAACGTATTTTATCTTCAATTTTTCTTTGAAAATACAATTTCGAAAATTATGAATAAGGTGGCGCGAGGTGGTGCAATAAAAAATGTTCCTTCGGTCAGTGAGTTGAAAGCAATAAAATTATATCTTCCGCCTATTGAGATACAACAGCGTATTGTGAATGTGCTGAGTAACTTTGATACCATTTGTTCTGACCTGAATATCGGTCTGCCTGCTGAAATTGAAGCCCGTAAAAAACAGTATGAATATTATCGCGATATGCTCTTGACGTTTGCTGCGGCTGACGACATAATCTTGACAGACAGACAGACAGACAGACAGACAGACAGACAGACAGACAGACAGACAGACAGAGCCTAATTAAGCTCTTGCAGTATGTGTTTGGCTATGTCAAATTGCCACTAAAGGATATTGCTACGGAAATTTATCGCGGTGCGGGAATTACGCGCGACCAAGTTACGGGAAACGGAACGCCGTGCGTTCGTTATGGAGAAATCTATACATCTTATAATGTTTGGTTTGATGAGTGCATTTCCCATACAAATGCAGATGAAGTTGTAAGCAAGAAGTATTTTGAGTATGGGGATATATTATTTGCAATTACTGGAGAAAAAGTTGAAGATATTGCTAAATCGTGTGTTTATATAGGTAAAGAACGTTGCCTTGCCGGTGGCGATATTGTTGTGATGAAACATGAGCAAAATCCTAAATATATGGGCTATGTTCTATCTACAGCGAACGCACAAGAACAGAAAAGCAAGGGACGCGTAAAAAGTAAAGTGGTTCATTCTAATGTTCCAGCAATATCTGAAATTGTAATTCCATTGCCGCCGCTGGAAAAGCAAGCGGAAATTGCCGCAATTCTTGACCAATTTAATGAACTCTGCAACGACCTCACCACCGGCCTGCCTGCTGAAATAGAAGCACGGCAAAAACAATACGAATACTATCGGGATAAGCTCTTAACATTTAAGGAGTTGGGTGCATGAGCACTTACAATGTAGTTGCTGCCAGCAATGAAAGTACCGTTGTAACAGAATACGAGCCGCAAAGCAAACGTTCTGATGCCTACCAGAGCGAGGCCGCGCTGGAGCAGGCATTTATCAGGATGCTGGAGGAGCAAGGCTATGCCTACCTCCCTATCCATGATAATGCTGACCTTGTGGCAAACCTGCGCCGTCAGCTGGAGATTCTGAACAATTATACCTTTACGGATAAGGAATGGGATAACTTCTTTAAGGATAAAATCGCCAACGCGAACGATGGCATCAAAGAAAAGACCCGCCGCATCCAAGAGGACAACATTCAGAACCTGACCCGCGAGGACGGCTCTACGGTCAATATTACGCTGCTGGATAAAAAGAACATCCACAACAACCGTTTACAGGTTATCAACCAATATGTGGAAAACAGCGGCAACTATAATAACCGCTATGATGTCACGATTCTGGTAAACGGTCTGCCGCTGGTTCATGTGGAATTGAAGCGGCGCGGTGTGCCTATCAAGGAGGCATTCAACCAAATCAACCGTTACCAGCGAGACAGCTTTTGGGCGGGCAGCGGACTGTATGAGTATGTGCAGATTTTCGTTATCTCCAACGGCACGAACACGAAATACTACTCCAATACGACCCGCGACAGCCATATTAAAGAAAGCGCCGGAACGACCCGAAAGAGCAGCAAAAAGACAAGCAACAGCTTTGAATTTACGTCCTTTTGGGCGGATGGGAAAAACCGCGTCATTCCCGATTTGGTGGACTTTACCCGCACGTTTTTTGCCCGCCATACGCTGCTGAACATCCTGACGAAGTATTGCGTCTTTACGTCCGAAGACCTGCTGCTGGTGATGCGTCCGTACCAGATTGCGGCCACCGAGCGTATTTTGTCCCGCATTGAGGTTTCGACCAACTACAAGCAGACGGGAACACTGGCGGCAGGCGGGTACATCTGGCACACAACAGGCAGCGGCAAAACGCTGACCTCCTTCAAAACGGCGCAGCTGGCGTCCAATCTCCCCTACATTGATAAAGTTCTGTTCGTGGTAGACCGCAAGGATTTGGACTACCAGACCATGAAAGAATATGACCGCTTTGAAAAAGGCGCGGCCAACGGCAACACCTCCACGCAGGTGCTGCAACGCCAGCTGGAAGACCGGGATGCCAAAGGCAACCCACATACTTATAAAATCATCATTACAACGATTCAAAAGCTGGCGTTGTTTGTTGCCCGCAATAAAGGACATGAGATTTTCCAAAAGCACATTGTCTTGATTTTTGATGAGTGCCATCGCAGCCAGTTTGGCGATATGCACGAGGACATCACAAAATATTTTAAGAACTATCACCTGTTTGGCTTTACAGGCACGCCGATTTTTGCGGCCAATGCCAGTACGCGCGGCAAGCCCACGCTGAAAACTACACCGCAGGCGTTTGGCGGTGAGCCTGATGCAAACGGCAAAAAAGTCTTGCCGCTGCATACCTATACGATTGTTGACGCTATTAACGATAACAATGTTCTGCCGTTTAGAATTGACTATGTAGATACGGTCAACCGCAAAGCAGGCATCGGCGATAAGCAGGTCAAGGCCATCGACACCGAAAAAGCACTTGCCGACCCGCGCCGTGTAAAGGAAATCGTCAAATACATCTTAGAGCATTTCGACCAGAAAACAAAACGCAACGGTAAGACGTATTCTTTCCGTGCGCTGCGCAATATCGAGGCAGTGGCAACCGATAAAACACGCGGGCAGGTCGCAGAAGTCAAGGACAGTGTGCGTCTGTCGGGCTTTAACTCCATCTTTGCAGTCAGCTCGATTGCGATGGCAAAGGCGTATTATCTGGAATTTAAGCGCCAGATGCAGGACTTGCCCGAAGCAAAGCGTCTGCGTGTGGCAACGATTTTCAGCTACGCCCCCAACGAGGACGTGGAAGATGCAAACGGCATGCTGGGCGAGGAAAATTCCGATGATACCAGCCAGCTTGATGCAAGCTCGCGGGACTTTTTGGAGTCTGCAATCAAGGATTATAATGCACTTTTTAAGACGCATTATGACACCTCGGCCGACAGATTCCAGAACTATTATAAAGACCTTTCCCTGCGCATGAAAAACCGCGAGGTTGACATCCTGATTGTCGTAAATATGTTCCTGACGGGCTTTGACGCTACCACGCTAAATACGCTCTGGGTGGATAAAAACCTTGTCATGCACGGCTTGATACAGGCGTTCTCGCGCACAAACCGTATCCTGAACTCCGTAAAGACATACGGCAACATTGTCTGCTTCCGCAATTTGGAGGAGGAAACCAACAAAGCCATTGCCTTGTTTGGTGACCGCAATGCGGGTAGTATCGTTCTGCTGAAAAACTATAAAGCCTATTACGATGGCTATGACGAGGACGGCAAACACCACGACGGCTACGAAGACCTGATTGCCAAACTGCAAGATAAATTCCCGCTGGGTCAGCCCATTGTTGGAGAGCAAAACCAAAAGGACTTTATCGCGCTGTTTGGCGCAATCCTGCGGCTGCGGAATATCCTCACCTCGTTTGACGACTTTGCAGGCAATGAACTGCTCTCCCCGCGCGATATGCAGGACTACCAGAGCAACTATATTGACCTATACCAACAGCTGCGGCCTAAGAACCCCGATAAGGAAGTCATCAATGACGATATAGTTTTTGAGATGGAGCTTATCCGTCAGGTGGAAATTAACATTGACTATATCCTTATGCTGGTTGCCAAGTATCACGATAGCAACTGCGAGGATAAAGAAATTCTTGTTGACATCCGCAAGGCCGTGGATTCCAGTATGCAGCTGCGCAGCAAGAAAGACCTGATTGAAAACTTTATCGCAACGGTCAATACGGCTACTAAGGTGGATGACGACTGGATAAAGTTCGTCACCGAGCAAAAGAAAACCGACCTTGATACACTTATCGCGGAGGAAAAGCTCAAGCCGGACGAAACGCGCAAGTTTGTGGATAACTCTTTCCGTGACGGCATATTAAAGACTACCGGCACAGATGTTGACCGTATCCTGCCGCCGGTCTCGCGCTTTGGCGGCGGCAACCGAGCGGCCAAAAAGGATGGCATTATTGCAAAATTGCAAGCGTTCTTTGACAAATATTTTGGGCTAATATAATGCAAAAAAATATAGTGACATTCTGTGCGAATCGAGGCATAATATATATGTAACCTCGAAGAGTATATAAAAACTTACGCGATTACATTAAAAATTGAATATGGGCCAATAAAGAGCCTGTACAAAATTTATTGCATCCCTATTGCGGAATTGCAGTTTATGTTTGTGCAGGCTCTTTTTTTTGTACATTGAAAAAAGAATAATACGCATCATCGGCAGCTTCTGTGATGGATGATAACTGCAAAATGGTTGCAAAGGTCAAAGCAATAACTTTATGAGCAGTGCCAACTTTTTGGGAAGGTGTCGACCTGCCTGTAGCTTATTTCCAGAACGTAAAAATGCAGCTTACCGTTACGTTGCTGACGTTCTGAACGAAACGTCCCGCCCAAGATTTAGCACACAGCCAATAGGGAACATGACAGCCTGCTTTTTGGGCTGCAAGCAAAATGGCGCTAAAAATGCAGAGGGTAAAGGCAACGCACAACTTTCAAAATAAGAGGGAAGTGCCTGCCCTACATGAAAGCTGTGTTCAGAACGTAAAAAAGCAACCTACCATTGCACTACAGACATTCTGGGTGAAGTGTTTCAGCCTAAATCATAGTGCTCAAAGCGCCCAAAGTGCATGGCAGTCAACGCTTTTGGCTATAACGAAAGGTGGCGTTAGTAATGTAGGAAAAACCACTAAACATAAGGAAGCTGCTGCCTTTCAAGATAAGATGAAACCATTGCCAGCCAGAAAGTTGTGTTCAGAACGTAAAATGCTATCAATGACTACACGGTCAATAAAATGGACAGATAACCTATTACTAGTAGAGCAAAAAGCTACACGCTGCAATGGAAGCGATTAAGAATTTAGGCATAGCAATAAGGCAAAGGGTTCCATCAAAGATACAGCTTATTTTTCCCCTATGCAGACCGCGAAGCGCGAACTTATAGGAAAAGATAAGAAGAAACTTTTAATGTGAAAGAAATAAATAATGAAAGATATAGCAGTTAGCTCTTATTTTCTACCTATCATCTCCGCGGAGCGTGAACTTATAGGGAACAATAAGTTGTTTCTTATTTTTTCCTATTTATCCCGCGAAGCGCGAACTTATATAGGAGGAAATAAGGAAAAGCGGATAAACAAATGGAAAATTTATGGGTTAGGATGCAACTTTCCGCAATACTCCT
>ERZ773158.3024-NODE-3024-length-11117-cov-9.332490_pt1 | contig 11117 bp, 8 predicted proteins | sample MGYA00511918_ERZ773158 | MGnify/ENA primary metagenome ERZ773158 (study PRJEB29015, sample SAMEA2737876) | human gut metagenome | biome: human gut; feature: human-associated habitat; material: faeces | place: China | collected 2012 ...
CCACATGAAAGCCAGGCAATACCGGAAAGCCAGGGGGCCTTGGATCGTCAAGGCGATTCCTGCCAATCCTGCACCGACCAGGATTTGCATAACCACGATCCACCAGCGTTTGGTTTTCAGCAGATCGACCAAAGGGCTCCACAATGGCTTTATCACCCAGGGAAGATTCAAACCACTGGTATAAAGGGCGATATCGGTATTCGACATGCCCATGCGTTTGAATAGAATGACTGCAACGCTCATGACGACGACGTAGGGAATACCTTGGGCAAAGTATAGAGAAGGCACCCATTGCCAGGGAGAAACCGCTTTGTTTTCTGTTTTCTTATTCATACATTTTTATTAACTCACACCCTTTGAAATAATGTTGTAAAATGGCCTTATAATTATAGCCCCGGGCTCCCATCACTGCGGCTCCTATCTGACAAAGCCCGACTCCATGCCCCCAGCCTGCACCGTGGAAAGTGAATATTCCATCCTGCTTTTCGACGATAAATGCCGAACTATATAGATGGGATTCTGAGAAAGCTTTCCGGATGATCAATTCTTTACCTATGACCAGCGTCTTTTTGTCTCCGGTGATTTTTACACGGATCAATCTGCCCGATACACCTCGCTCGATGGGCTGAATATCCCGGATCGTACCGAAATCGATACCGATTTCAACGTAAATGTCCACACGGACTCCAATGGGCGTATCATCGGCGGCTCCGGCGGCCATACCGATGTGGCCGAGGAAGCAAAGCTGACCGTCATCGTGGCACCGCTGACCCGAGCGAGAATGTCTATCGTGGTGGACAAGGTCATCACCACCTCGACGCCGGGCAGCTCGGTAGACCTGCTGGTGACTCAATACGGCATCGCCGTGAACCCTGCCTGCCCGGATTTGAAGCAGAAACTAGCAGCCGCCCGCCTGCCGGTGAAGGACATCCGGGAGCTGCGAAAGCTTGCGCTGCAAATCAACGGCCCGGCGGCAGCCTATGTCCGGCATTCAGACCGCGTGGTGGCTAAGGTCATGGGCCGTGACGGCAAATTGCAGGATGAGATTTACGCGGTGGAATAAAACGAAGTATAAAGCCATTCTTTGAAAATACGGTTTATTAAAAGGAAAACACATTGCTACCGCAAACGCCCTGTAATTTTGGCACCCGCTCAGGCTGCGATTAAGTCTCCCCGGAAATAAAATCTGATAGGACAAAGAAGATAAAAGCTCTTGGCTTCTGTAATGGAGGCCAAGAGCTTTTTGCATCTTGTTTTGTAAGCGGAAAGAGGTTACAATAATAGAAAAGAAAGCGTATATCAGTCGAATAAGGTGGTAGGCCTATGAAGTTTTTCGAAGTGGTTCCCAGTGAACTTTTCTCGCCGCTGGCTTCGCCCAACCGTATTTTATATGCGGATGCACTGGACGTACTGTACGCAGCATACCAAGAAAACTTGAAAATACGGGAAGATGTCTTGTATTCAATGCTGCGCGGCAGGCTGGAGCAGGAACTGGCGGATGCTACGTTTGAAGATGAAGACATTGACGAAGAGGAACTGAGGGATATCTCTGGCCGCGCCCGTTTTTTGATCCGCAAGCTGTGTAGTAAGGGGTGGTTTGAGAAGGAACGTGGGGATGATTTTGAAGAGTATATCACGATTCCTAATTACAGCAGCCGCTTGCTGGAATTATTCCACCAACTCCGCGATGATAGCCCGGCTCGTGGATATTCCTATGTGTTCGGAACGTTCTCTGCATTAAAGGTCGCTGACGATAGCGACAATGCTTACGAAAAAATGACGGCGCTTTACAGTGCCTACGATAACACAACGGCACTGATTAGTTTGTTGCAAATGGTCTATCATAACGTAAAGCATTACTTTCAGATGCAGATCGATATGCAGGATGTCAACCAGGTGCTGGCTGCACACTTCAATGACTTCGGACAAAAAGTTGTGGAGGCATACATCCGTCCGCTGAAAATCAAAGACTCAGTGCCGAAGTATCGTGTCCCAATTCAATCTATACTGAGACGGTGGGAAGAAGATGACGCGCTGCTGATGACGATGGCAAATGAAGCATTGCGTGATAAGCGGGGCAAGACATTGGAAGACTGCCGTGCCGATCTGCTGAGGAAAATTTTCTGGATCGAAGAACGCTATGACAATTTAGAGAAGGACTATCTTGAAGAAATTGATACGCAGGTCCGGCGCTATACCAGGGCAGCAACACAGAAAATCGAGAACCTGACGAACCGAGATCAAAGCGTGCGCGGCAATTTGAATGTTTTGCTGACGGCACTGTCCAGAAACCGCAGGGCGTCTGAGCTGGTGGACCAGATACGACCGGCATTTCAATTGTATGAGCAGTCTTTTTTGTCAGAAAAAAGTCTGTGGTACCGTAAGCGTCCCGAAAAACGGACAAAAACCGCGTCGGTGCTGATACAAGATGATCAGGCACCGAATACGGAAGAACAGGTCAGAGCGGCACAGTTACTGCAATCGAAATATGGCCGGGCAGCAGTAAATGCTTACGTGCAGGGATGGCTGGGAGACGCTGACATTCGTTGCTCGGAGGAGCTCTCGCTTGAAGAGGACAAGGATTATATCATGAGTTTGCTGGCAATCCTTGGAAGCAAGGATACATCTGCCGGTTATGTGGTCCAGGAACTCGATGGCATTTTTTGCAAAAATGGCTATTCGATCCCGAAAATGCAGATCCGGAGGAAGGAGAAGAAGCCGTGAATTTTGATTTTGTTACCAATGCAACGGCAAAAGAACTGGAACAATTCAAATCTGTCTGCAATCAGCTGCTCAGCCGCACATACATTGTGCGAACCATCTACCAGCCGGGAAAAGGCAGGGTGGATAACCCAGACTATCTTTTTCTATCACGGCACTATGAGGCTGTACAGGAGTACCTGAGTCTGCTGGACTGGGATTTGCGCAGGGATGAACTGAACGGATACTTTTATGTGTTGAACACAGACGAGGCTAACCGTTGCAACCTCAATAAAAAAGAAACGGCGATTTTGCTGGCATTACGGCTGATCTACGAAGAAAATATGGAGCGTTTGGGTTTGGAGCAGGATGCCGTATGTACTGTGCGGGATGTGCTGGAAAAAGTGGTGACCGACTATCCAGTTTTTCCGGCTAAGCCGAATATGGAAGAGGTCAAACGCGCGTTTACGGTACTGGAAAACCATTCTGTGATTCAAAGACTGGAAGGAAAATTCAACCAGGGCAGCTGCAGGATCGCAATATTGCCAACCATTCTTTCTGCGGTCTCCAGCGAAAAGCTGAACTTGGTGGTGTCTGTTTTGAAAAAGGAGGAAACAGATGAAGAAGCTGAAGAAGATCCTGCTGATCAACTGGCTCTATTTCAGTAAGGAACTGATTGAAGTGGGCGACATCAATTTCCTGACCGGCAAGAACGGCGCCGGAAAGTCAACGGTCATCGATGCACTGCAGATCGTGCTGCTGGGCGAGACAAATTCCCGCAATTTCAATCAGGCAGCCAACGAAAAATCGCAGCGCACATTGGAAGGCTATCTGCGCGCCGACATGGATGATAACAGCCCGTATTCCCGCCGTGGTAAGGACTTTTCTACCTATATTGTCTGCGAATTTCAGGATGAGATGGAGGGCAGCAGCTTTGTGACGGGCGTTACCTTTGACTGCCGCAGCGATGGAAGTTACCGTGATACATTCTTTATTTACACGGGGACACTGCCGGAAAATTGCTTTATTGAGCAGGGCGAGGCAATGGAGATTTCTGCACTTCGCCGTTTTTTGAAGCAGAACTATGCACGGGCAGAATTTTACGATACCCAAAAAGAGTATCGCCGCAACATGCTTGCAAAGTGGAACGTCCACAACGAGCAGGTCTTACGGATGATGAAGAAGGCTGTTTCGTTCCGGCCAATTGTGGATATCCAAAAATTCATCACGGAAAACATCTGCGATATTCCGGATAAACCCAATATTGAGCTGATGCAGCAAAACATCCGGGATTATAAACGGCACGAATTGCTGGCGCAGCGTCAGCAGGAAAAGCTGGATGCGCTGCAGCAAATCAGCAGGCTGTATCAGGAGATGAACCAAGCCATAGACCGCTGCCAGATCCAGAAGTTTCTGGTACGGTGGGCCGAAAAAGAAGCTGCGCAGACAGAGATCGACCAGAGGGAATTGGAACGAACTGAATGCAAGGAGAACCTTGCAAATGTGAATGAGCAACGGGAGGAGCTTGAGCGGCAGATCGAACAGAAAGAAACGCGCCGCAGTGAGCTGGAGCTGGCCTACAGGCAGAGCAACGTTTTCCAGGAGGAAGAGCGTCTGCTCAACACGGAAAAGGCTCTGAGAGATGAGCAGAAAAAGCTGGAACAGGGTCTGCAAAATCTTGAAGTGGAGATCAAGCGGGAAGCACGGCATTTGCAGAGATTCTGTGGGGAGATACAAGAACTGGAACCGGAAGAACTTCTCATACCGGTGCAGGAAGCGGCGAACACGGCGCAGAAAGCATATGCTGTATTTACTGGTGACGAGAAGGGATTGTTTGCCCGGCCTGTGGAATTGTTTGAAACGGGGCAGCAGGCAGTGGCCGAATTGTCGGATGCTGTCCGCAGTGCGGCTCATAAAACAGAGGATCGTATTGCAGAGCTGAAGAAGCAAGCCGACCAGAAAAGTGCGGTGCTTGCAAATCTGCGCAGGAACATAAAAGATTATCCCCATGGACTTCTGCTGTTCAAAGACCGGCTGGAAAAGGATCTGGCGGATAAAACGGGGCATGCGGTTCCCGTTTATATTCTGGCTGATGTGCTGGAAATGGCAGATGAGCGCTGGCGTGGAGCGGTAGAAGGCTACCTAAATAACCAGAAATATTATCTGCTGGTGGAGCCGGGATGTTATCAGGATGCACTTAACATTTACGACCGGCTGAAGCAGGAAGCAGAGTACCGTGCGTTTGGTCTGGTAGATATCGGAAAACTGCGGGAAAAAGAAACACTTCGACCGCTGCCCGGCAGTCTGGCAGAAAAAGTGGAGACAGAAAACAAGCTGGCACGCAGCTATGTGGACTATCTTCTGGGTCGGGTGATATGCTGCGACACGGCAGAACAGTTGCGCTGCTATAAGACGGCAATTACGGCAGAGGGAATGCTGTATCAGGGCTATGTGGCCCGCGCACTTCGGAAGGGCTGGATGGAAGACGCCTTCATCGGGCGACGTGCGGTGCAGCTCCGCATCGACCATCTGGAAAAGGAACTGGCCTGTCTGCAGAAAGAGCTGCGGCATTGGCAGCCGCTCCAGAAGCAGCTGACCGGCCTGCAGGAGCCGCTTTTTACCCAAAGATTCGTCCGAATCGATGTGGCGCAAAAGCAGGAGGACTACCAGCGCGTCCAGACGATCATCAAGGAAATCGCAGAAGTCAAAAATCAGCTTTCCCAGTTGAATCTGTTCTGGTTGGATGAGCAGCGACGCATCATTGAACAGTTGAAAGAAGAGATCCTTGCATTCAATAAGGAAAAAGATGCGAAAAATGTGCAAAAAGGGAAGTTGGAAGACCGCATCCATCAGCTGGAATATGAGATCTTGCCGGAAAAATACCAACGGTATGAGGCTATCGAAGATGTTTTGAACGAGGAGTTCACGAAGGAATACCGAGAAACCATCGGCGTTCCCCGCTATCGGCAGGAGCTTGTCCGCTTGAAAAAGGCAGATGTCATCCGCAAGAACTTTGGCGACAGTTTGGCGCAGAGCACAAAGGCGATGGACGGGGCTCAGAAGAAACTGTTTGCAGCACGCAGAGAATATGCAGAACGGTTCAAACCCTGTGCATTCCAGATCGAGGTGATGGATAACACCGAATACGAGGAAGAACGGCGTACTCTGCAGGAAAGCGAGCTGCCCCGATACAAAGAAAAAATTCGGGCGGCACGGGAAAGCGCAATGGAGCAATTCCAGAACGATTTCCTTGCCAAACTGAAATCCAGCATCGACCAGGTGCAAGAACAGGTGCACAATTTGAACAAGGCCCTGCGCCAGGCACAATTTGGCACAGACAAGTACCAATTCCGTGTAGGGCCAAACCCGGATTATCTGGATTACTATAACATGATCATGGCAGATGAACTGATGGAAGGCGAATCCGGTCTATTCGCACTGCCCTTTCAGCAAAAATACGGCCCATTGATCGAAAAACTGTTCAGCCAGATCACAATGGCAGACGATACGCAGCTCAATGCCCGCAAACAGAGCGAACTGCAGGAGAATATCGTCCGCTATACAGACTTCCGGACGTATCTGAAGTTTGATTTGGAAACGACCGATCAGAACGGTTCCAAGCAGCTGCTTTCTCAAACACTGAATATGAAGTCTGGTGGTGAAACACAAACGCCATTCTATATTGCGGTGCTGGCCTCGTTTGCCCAGCTGTACCGCGTCAACGATGCTACCCGTTTTGGTAATACGGTGCGTCTGGTGGTGTTCGATGAAGCTTTCAATAAAATGGATAGTGACCGGATCACGGAGAGTGTACTCCTTCTCCGAAAGATGGGGCTGCAGGCGATCATCTGTACGCCGCCGGATAAGGTCTCGGACATTATGCCCATTGCAGACCGTACATTATTAGTGGACAAATCCGGATACCGGATGCACATCATTCCATTTGGAAAGGAGATGCAGAATGAAGGAAGCACAGGTGATCCTGAATCGTCTGCTGGATAAGTTTGAAAACAGTAAGCATCTTTCTGAACCCAACACATCCAGACGTCGGGTAATGCTGCGCATTGATAAAAGGGAGTTGCCGGAGTATCAATACGAAGATGCGGTGGTTCGGGATGCTTACAATATTGCAGCGCGGGAGCTGGAGCAGCAGGCTTTGGTGCGTCTGGAATGGGCGAGAAAGCAGAGCGTTCTCTCCTGCATTGTGCTGGATCTGGAACGGGTCGCACAGTGCTATGAATGCGCCGACAGAGTGCATCCGCGAAAAAAGGCAGAAGAGGTTGCAAACATCATCATGCAGAAGCTGGCAGACAATCCCGTTCCATGGATCGCGGCATGGAGGAATGCTGTATGTGCTCAGGTGCGGAACAGCATGAAAGTGCCAACGTATTGCAGGGAAAACGACGGTCTGCTGCAGGAGCTTTTGCTCACGTTTCAACGGTATGCGGAGCTGTCCGGCAGTGTGACGATGCGTGCATTCAGCAGCCAGTGTTTTCACGATACCAAGTATTTTGAGCGAAATGTACGGGAGCTGTTTCTTACCATTGCACGAAAGTACAATACCCAACTGGCGGCGGCCTGTACAGAAGCGGAACTTGGTGAGCGGGATCAGCTTGCATTTCTGGGAATCTATGCCCGCCCGGAGCTTTACGAACTCTCGGGCGATTGCGCAATCTGCTTGAAGAAGGGAGAACTACAGCTCAGCGCAGCAGAACCTTATGGATTGGCTTTGCCCAGTACACTTGTGTCAGAGATTGTGGACATTGAACTGAAAAACATCTGCTGCATTACCTTTATCGAAAATAAAACGAACTATGATGAATATTTGCTGGCGGAAAAACAGCCGGAAGAACTTGTTGTTTATCACGGCGGCTTTCTGAGCCCGCGGAAGAAAAAACTTTTTGAAAAACTGGCTGCTGCGGCAGGGGAAACCATGCAAATTCGATTCTGGGCAGATATTGATCTGGGCGGTTTTTGCATGTTTGAAAACCTGCAAACGGTGTTCCCACAGCTTGAACCCATGCGTATGGAAGGGCGCTTTGTGGAACAGTACCACAAAAATGGCCTGAAGCGGCCGGAGCAGTATCTGAAGAAGCTGAAGGAAGAGCGGAATGCGGGAAGACATACGCTGTTTGTTGATGCAATTGATAAGATTTTGCAATATGGGGTCACAATCGAACAAGAAACATTTCTGGAGTAGAATTCATGCGAAGATAAAAACGCTTGTTGACCTATAGAAACGTACTATTATTCTTTTCAACGCCCTGCAATTTTGGAACCCGCCCAGGCTGCAATTAAGTCTCCCCGGAAATAAAATCTGGTAGGACAAAGAAGATAAAAGCTCTTGGCTTCTGTAATGGAGGCCAAGAGCTTTTTGCATCTTGTTTTGTAAGCTGAAAGAGGGTACAATGATAGCAGAAGTATGCACATCAATGAGGTGATACTATGCTGAATGTCTTTTACGGTGATATGAAGGAAGCGGTGTACAATACGGCTTCTTATTTCAAATACGACTACGAGGAAAGCTGGATCATCGACCCGATGGTCAAGGAAATGATTCAGGATGTAGATAGCTCCACTGTGATTGACAGTGGTATCATCGACAGCCCGGTCTTAGGCAAAATTCCACCGACTGCTTTGTCTGGTGGTGTAAAGACACTGATTTTGGTAAAGTTTGAGCCAGAGAAAGTGTTCAATGCATCGACTTGTGGTGACAACTGTGCAAAGTGGCTGCTCAAAATTGCAGAGCAGGAGGATCGCACGGTGAATTTGCGTCACCTGATGGATTTTGGCAAAAAACCATTTACAGTAAAAGTGCTGAATACAAATCAAATCGTTCACAGTATGGAAGAGCTGATTTTGGCCGCAGGTGAGTTTGTGTAAAGGGGCTGACAGAAATGAAAGGCATTCATAAAGTGGTCGTTGGCACAAAGTACTTGAAATATGAATTTGAACTGCGCCGCAACTTAACCATCATTCGCGGGGATAGCGCAACGGGTAAAACGACTCTCGTAGATATGATCCGTACCCATATGAACGATGGAGAGAGTGGACCGGTTACTCTAAATTGTGATAAAAGTTGCTACGTGGTAGAAGGAAATCTTTGGAAGGGACAACTTGACAATATTCAAGACAGCATTGTTTTTATCGACGAAGGAAACGAGTTTGTCAGGATCAAAGATTTTGCGCGTGCGATTCAGCAGACGGACAACTATTACGTCATCGTGACCAGAGAGGGTTTGTCTGCCTTGCCATACAGTGTGGAAGAAGTGTATGGTATCCGAACCTCTGGTAAGTATGGCTCACTGAAACAGAGCTATCATTCGTTCTATCGAATTTACCCGGATAGTACGACTGAGAATATTAAGCCGGAGAAGATCTTGACTGAGGACAGCAATTCGGGTTATCAGTTTTTTGACGCGGTCTGTGCAGAGCATCAAATGCAGTGTGATACTGCAAACGGAAAGTCCAATGTGTTTTCCTATTTGAAGGCTCATAGGGATGAAAAAATTATGGTGATTGCAGATGGTGCAGCATTTGGTCCTGAAATGGACAGGGTATTGCAGCTGGTGCATACAAGAGAAAATCTAGTGCTATATTTGCCGGAATCCTTTGAATGGCTGATACTTTCTTCTGGAATCCTGAAAGATACGGAGGTTGCACAGATATTGCAGACACCGTCTGACTACATCGATGGCAAAGACTATTTCAGCTGGGAACGTTACTTTACTGCACTTCTGACAGAGAAAACGGCTGGAACTTATCTGAATTATACTAAGAAAACGCTAAACAAGGCCTATTTGAGTGATAGCACGAAGAATGCGATTCTGGGTCAGATGATGAAAGGGAAACAGGAGTAAATTGGAAGATGCACATGAAAAAGGTGCGAGGCAAAATATGAAACTTATAACGAAAGAAGTTTCAAATCCTGAGAAAAAATTCTGGATTTGGGATGAAAAAATCACAAATAAACAAGATGGGCGAATTTACCCTCATAATACAACGAACGTAGGATCTGGGAAAAGTGTTGCGGTATACCAACTAAGCGAGAGTGGCAAGGAAGAACAGATTGCACAACTAGAAATTCCAGATTATAAAAAATTGGAGGAGTATTATTGGCAAGAAAAAGAGATATGTTTGGATTATACGTATATAGATGAATTTGAGTGGCTTGGAGATAAAGTACCTTATGAAGTAGAAGGAAATCCTTATAGAGAATATGAAAAAATAACAGCTAGGGCAGCGATTTTTTATTCTGAAGAGCCAAAACTGATTCATCTTATGCAGTTGAAGATTCAAAGTGAAGATTTGGATTTTTCATATGCAGGATTTTATAATCTAAATCTTGATATATGCGATATTACCCTTGTAAATGGAAATGTTGAATTTAGCGATGCTCATATTATAGAAACGGAGATTTCATTAGGAGGAATTGAGTGTGGCGGAAGTAGATATTTTACACCAGAAGTATCATTTCGTTACATAAAAGCCCGCAAATCGAAAATTTTAACGATGCTAATGACGCAATCTTTAAGTTTGGATTTTTTATGTGCCAAAACAGAAGAAACAGAGGTTTGCTTGGATCCGCTGCCGAAGACTTTTGAAAATTTGTGTTTTGTGAAATCAAATATTTCTCAAGTAAAGTTGTCTAATGCGTCAATAAGAGAATTAGACATTAGAGAAGCAAGATTTGATTGCTTGGAATTGCTGTGTTGTGAAATTTTGGGTAAAAGTAATCTTAGTGGAAGCATAAAAAGATTTCTATTTAATGATTGCATAAATACAAATATTTTAAGGATTGCATTAGAAGATACAGAAGAAGTATCATTTGAGGATGCAATCAATAGTGGGAGAATTTATTTTAAAGACTTTCCTAAACTAGTTGAAAAGATTACCGAAAAAAAGAATGAACAACTCTTGATGCTAAAGGAAAATTTTAGACAGATCGGGGAATATGATAATGAAGATATTTGTCATCTTCATTATCAAAAAGCGAAAACGAAAGAAGAAAAAAGATATTATATAAGAGGATTACGCAGGCTGCTGGATTGGATTAGCGGATATGGAACCAAACCGTGCCGAACATTTTTAACTATAATTCTTCTGATTTTAATATTCGGAACGGCATATTATGTAATGCCATGTTTACAATATCAAGGAGTAAGTGGATGGCTAGAGTGCATTTATGCGAGTGCCATTACTTTTTTTGCAGTAGGCTATGGCGATCTTTTTCCTGCTACACTTGCAACGAAGATGGTTTCATTGGTAGAGGCGTTCTCTGGAGTGACAATGACAAGCTATTTTTTGGTGCTTCTTTCGAGAAAGGTCATTCGATAATGATTAATGTCATGGTGGAGTAAAACGAACGCTCTGTAATTTTGGCACCCGCTCAGGCTGCGATCAAGAACCCCCGCAAG
>ERZ773158.3026-NODE-3026-length-11116-cov-11.227466_pt1 | contig 11116 bp, 10 predicted proteins | sample MGYA00511918_ERZ773158 | MGnify/ENA primary metagenome ERZ773158 (study PRJEB29015, sample SAMEA2737876) | human gut metagenome | biome: human gut; feature: human-associated habitat; material: faeces | place: China | collected 2012 ...
CTTCGATATATTTACGTGTAGCATCTGCGAAAGATAACTGGCACTCTGTGTTAACATTGATCTTAGATACACCAAGGTCGATAGCTTTCTTGATCATATCAGCCGGGATACCTGTACCGCCATGAAGTACTAATGGCATCATTCCTGTTTTCTCCTGAACAGCTGCTAATGTCTCAAAGCTTAATCCTGGCCAGTTTGCCGGATATTTTCCATGGATGTTACCGATACCTGCTGCAAGCATGTCCACACCAAGATCAGCGATCGCTTTACACTCGTTAGGATCAGCACATTCGCCCATACCTACAACACCGTCTTCTTCTCCACCGATAGAACCAACTTCTGCCTCGATAGATAAGCCTAACTGATGAGCTACTGCTACTAACTCTTTTGTTTTCTCAACGTTCTCTTCGATTGGATAATGAGAACCATCAAACATGATAGATGTGAAACCAGCTTTGATACATTTGTAGCATCCTTCGTATGTTCCGTGATCTAAGTGTAATGCTACAGGAACTGTGATTCCAAGTTCTTCATCCATAGCTTTTACCATAGCTGCTACTGTTTTAAAGCCTGTCATGTACTTTCCAGCACCTTCAGATACACCTAAGATAACAGGGGATTTTAACTCCTGTGCTGTTAACAGAATAGATTTGGTCCACTCAAGGTTGTTGATGTTGAACTGACCTACAGCATAATGACCAGCTTTTGCTTTGTCTAACATTTCTTTTGCAGATACTAACATTGTTAATTCCTCCATAATTTTAAAAATATATTTCCCATTTGCACTCATTACCTCGTGATTCCTTCACTCAGTAACTTCGCCGTTCGTCAAATACAAATCTTTTCGTATTTTCCTCACTTGCACTCATTATATATTACTTTGATGCAAAAATAAAGTTATTTTTTTAACATATATAACTGTCAAATCTTTTATTCTTCCGGCTTTTTGACCATAATGTCCACTGCCTGTTTCAGATTTTTCACACAGACTTCCTCATGGTCACCGCCAAATTCCCCGTCCAGAGTCCATGGGATCTCCCTGGAAGCGGTAAACTTCACTTCGGCTGTCTTAAATGAATAAATCATATCCGTGTCATCTACGAGATTGATCAGTGATGCGATGATCTCATTCAGTTCCATCGGGTTCCTCGGCTTTTTGATCAGTGTAACTTCAAAAACACCATCATCAAGCAGAACATCTTTTCCGGTCATCCCCTTGAATCCGCCTACAGATGTAGAATTTGTGATCATTCCGTAGATAAACTCGTCCTGAATACGCATATTGTTATATTCCACCTGCATCATAAAGGATGGGATATCATGAAGGCATTTTGCGCCTTCCAAAATATAAGCGGCATGTCCGAGTACATTTTTCCATTCCTGGCTCGTCTTATAAGACACTTCTGTAAAAAGTCCAAATGCAGCGACATAGACAAAATAATCCCCATTAAACAGACCGACATCGCACGGAAACGGTTTTCCTATGACGGCCGCCTCTGCCGCTTTTTCCATGTCCTTCGGTATTCCAAGCGAAGAAGCAAAATCGTTCGTGCTTCCGGCCGGTATGTATCCCAGTGGAACTTTTGCTTTGCATTGCATCATTCCGGTTACCACTTCGTCTAATGTACCATCTCCACCGCTGCACACAACAAGATCATAATTTCCGGCATACGCTTCCACTTTTTCTTTTGCATCTCCTGCACACTGCGTCGGATATATCGTAACCTCATAATCCGCTTTTACCATGGTGTCCACGATGTCTAACAACTGATTCTTAATCTGTGCCTTTCCCGAGCACGGATTGAATACAAACAATAATTTCTTTTTCATATCCATAAATCACTATACTCTCTTATTCATTCAACATTTATTTGCCTGTCAAAAGTCTCTCTAATGCTTCCACTGCTTCCACTTCGTCTGTTCCTTCCGCATCTATCGTGACAACCACTCCGTTTGTCAGAACAAGGCTCATCATTCCCATGATGCTTTTTGCATTGACATGTTTCCCGTCCATCTCCAGATAAAGATGACTGGAAAACTGATTGGCGGTCTGTACCATCAATGCGATCGGTCTTGCTTCCATTCCTGCATCCATCTGCACTTCTACTGTCTTTCTCATCGTCTTATCATTCTCCTCCTATTCCCTCAATCCGTCTGCGATCTCACTGATCTTCCGAAGTCTGTGGTTCACACCCGATTTTCCAACCGGCGGATCTAAATACATTCCAAGTTCTTTGAGTGGTGCCTCAGGGTATTCCAGCCGCAATAACGCCATCTCTTTTAAATTGTCCGGCAGGCTGTCTAACCCCATCACTTCCCTGATATATGTAATGTCCTCCAGCTGTTTTACTGCCGCATTGACCGTCTTGCTGATATTGGCAGTCTCGCAGTTGACCTTACGGTTGACGGAATTACGCATCTCTTTTAAAATGCGCACGTTCTCTAAATTCATCAGTGCCACATGCGCTTCCATCACATTTAAAATATCAACAATCTGTGCCCCTTCTTTTAAGTAAACAACAAAATGTTTTTTTCGTTCCACGATCTTGGCATCCACATCAAAACTGTTCATGGTATCCCGAAGCTGTTCTGCCTGCGGCATAGTTCTGCACACAATCTCAAAATGATAGGACTTGTTTGGATCACTGATGGAACCACCAGCTAAGAATGCCCCTCTGATGTAAGCTCTTTTACAACAGCCCTGCAAAAGTAACAGACCATTGACTGTCTCTGTGATCATCGGGATCTGATGATCCTCATCCCACATTTTTACTGTCTCATAAATTTTCTTCTGTTCTCTTCCGGATTTTTCTCTTTTCTCCTCCGAAAAATCGAACAGTTTTTTTAACAAAAGATCGTACTTTGTATTTAACAGTTCATTTTCAGAATCCAGAAAAAGGTCACACCCGGATTCACTCACCTGCACTTTTCCATCAAATGCGATCAGCGCCGCCAGCTCCGCGATCTGACAATGACGGCTTTTCCCAAGATGTCTGGAAAGTTCTTCTTTTACTTCACTTGAAAAAGACATTCTATTTACCTCGCAGGGCATCTTTTCCTATATCCCTATGCTCAATCTTCAGACCATATTCCTTCTTGTCCGCCATTCTCTTGTACAATTCATTGGCAAGCGTTACCGAGCGGTGTTTTCCGCCTGTGCATCCAATTGATATGACAAGCTGGTTTTTTCCCTCTGCAATGTAGTTTGGTATCAGGAAGTTGATCATATCCTCTAATTTATCCAGAAACTCGTGCGCCTCCTTAAATTGAAGCACATAATCCTGAATTTCCTTGTCATTTCCTGTCTTGGCACGAAGCCCTTCCACGTAATATGGATTCGGCAGAAAACGCACATCGAAAACCAGATCGGAATCCGCCGGGATTCCATATTTAAATCCGAACGATAAAATCGTGACAAACAGATTTTTATAATCCTGGTTCTGCACAAATATTTTTTCAATCTCCGCTTTCAGCTCTCTTGTCAGAAGCTGACTGGTATCTATAATATAACTTGCCCGCTCTTTTAAAAAGGCAAGTCTCTCTCTCTCTTTTGCAATTCCTTTATCGACACGCTCCGAGCCTGCCAGTGGATGGCTTCTTCTCGTCTCTTTGTATCGCTTTACAAGTACGGAATCCTCCGCATCCAAAAATAAGATATCATAAGCGCCGCCGTTTGCCTTGATCCGGTCAAGCACACTTCGGAGTTCCTCAAGTGCCTGTCCACTTCGGATGTCGATCCCGACAGCGACTTTCTGTAATTCTGCATTCTGCTGCAGATCAGACAATTCCACAAATTTTTCCAATAAAGGGATTGGAAGATTATCGACACAGTAAAAGCCGATATCTTCCATCATTTTCAGTGCTGTACTTTTTCCGGCTCCAGACATTCCTGTTAATATCACGAATTTCATATTATAACCACACCTTTCTCATAAGTTTGCAGCTTAAAATTCACCAATCATTTTCACTTCCGGTTCCAATACTACACCAAACTGTGCCTGTACCTTATCCGATACGTCCCTCATCAGCTGACAGATATCTGCTGCTGTTGCATCCCCTTTGTTGATCACAAAACCACAGTGTTTCTCAGACACCTGCGCACCACCCACCTGATAGCCGCGAAGTCCTGCATCCATGATCAGCTTTCCTGCAAAATATCCCTCCGGTCTTTTGAAAGTGCTTCCGGCACTCGGATACTGCAGTGGCTGTTTCTCTGCTCTTTTTTCATTCAATTCTTTCATTTCGGAACGGATTTCCGCCTCATTGCGCGGCACAAGTTCCAAAACAACTTTTGTAACAATATATTTTTTCTCTGGAATACAGCTATGCCGGTAACCCAGGTCGAGCGCATCTCTGTCAAGTTCCAACTGTGCACCGTTTTCATCGAGAACATATACTTTCTCAATGATGTCCTTCATCTCTCCGCCATAGGCTCCGGCGTTCATGACAACTGCTCCGCCGACACTTCCCGGAATACCGGCAGCAAATTCCATGCCGCCCAGACCATTCGATGCCGCAGTATTGGCAATTTTCGAAAGCATCGCACCTGCCTGTGCCGTGATTTTCGTTCCATCCACTTCAATGTTTCCCATTGGGTCTGTCATCTCGATCACCACACCACGGATTCCCTTGTCTCCCACAAGCAGATTACTGCCATTTCCGATAAAAGAATATGACACATGATACTGTCTGCAGAGTGCAAGGATAGCTGCAAGTGCTGTTTCATCCGGCTGGACCAGCACATCTGCCGGTCCACCCACACGAAACGTTGTATGTTTTTTCATTGGCTCTTCCATAAATATCCCGGAGCCACCCATTACATTTTGAAGTTCTGTCAAAAACTGGTCATTCATTGATCTTCCCTAAGCTTCCTTTAAGAATGCAATATAGCCTCTGTATGCCTCATACAGATCAACTTTACTGATGATCTCCCATGGCGCATGCATATTCAATACCGGAACACCGCTGTCGATGACATTCATTCCATAATTTGCAAGAATGTAAGCGATTGTTCCGCCGCCGCCCTGATCTACTTTACCAAGCTCGGCTGTCTGGAAGGATACCTCATTTGTATCCATAATATTTCTTAATTTTCCAATATACTCTGCATTTGCATCATTGGAACCACCCTTGCCTCTGGAACCTGTATATTTATTAAATACAAGTCCTTTTCCAAAATATGCGGTGTTTCGTTTTGTCATAACGCTTGGGAAGTTCGGATCAAACGCTGCCGATACATCGGAGGAAAGCACCTTGGAATTTGCCAGTGCTCTTCTGAGTGCCAGTTCTGAATAACTTCCTGCTGCTGCCATTACTTCTGCAACGGTATTTTCGAAAAATCTGGACTGCATTCCGCTGGCTCCCACGCTTCCGATCTCCTCTTTGTCCACTAAAAGGCAGACACTTGTGATCTCTGGATTCTCTGAAACAAGCATTGCTTCAAAGGATGGATATGCGCACACCCTGTCGTCATGTCCATAACCCATGATCATGCTGCGGTCAAAGCCATAATCTCTTGCTTCTCCTGCCGGAACCACCTCGATCTCTGCGGAAAGGAAATCTTCCTCCTCTATACCATATTCTTTGGATAAAAGATTCATGATATTTGCTTTCACTTTTTCTTTTACTTTCTCATCTTCTGTCTGCATTGGAATGCTTCCGATCAAAAGATCAAGATTTTCACCCTCGATCACTTTTGCAGCTTTCTTCTCTAACTGTTCTCCTGATAAATGGATCAGAAGATCACTCACTCCAAACACCGGGTCGCCTGGTTTATCGCCGACATTTACCTTTACAACAGTTCCGTCTTTTTTTGCGATCACGCCATGTAATGCCAAAGGTAACGTTACCCACTGGTATTTCTTGATCCCGCCATAATAGTGGGTGTCCAGCATGGCAAAATCGGTATCCTCATATAATGGATCCTGTTTTAAATCCAGACGCGGAGAGTCAATGTGTGCTCCAAGGATATTCATTCCTTTTTCCATGCTCTCTTTTCCGATCACAAATAAAGCCATGCCTTTTCCCATGTTATTGGCATATACTCTGTCGCCTGCTTTCAATGCTGTATGCTCTGCGATTACCTTTTCAAGATTTACAAAACCTGCTTTTTCTGCTTTCTCCACAAAAGAAGTAACGCACTCGCGCTCTGTCTTGCAATCAGAAATAAACTTGCGGTAATTCTCTGCAAACTGAAATACTTCCTCACGTTTATTTCCTTCCGGGTATTTTTCCCATGCAATTTTGTTTTCCATAATTTTGTCTCCAAATCTAACTATATATTTATAACGGTTTTTCCGCTATATGCAAAAATGTAAATATGTCGTCTCCGGCTTAATCGTCATCATCATGACCTTTTGTGATATTCTCCTGCACGCGGCGGTAAAGCTCCTGTGCTGCATTGTAACCCATTTTCTTCTGTCTGTGGTTAACCGCTGCTGTCTCACAGATGACTGCAAGATTTCGTCCCGGACGGATTGGCAGCGAATGACACGCCACTTTATTTCCAAGAAATTCTGCGTATTCATCCTCTAAACCCAGACGGTCATACTCATTTTCTTTCTTCCAGTCCTCTAGCTTGATGACAAGGTCAATCTGCTGTTTTTCCTTGACACACTCAACACCGTAAAGCGCTTTCACATCGATAATACCGATACCACGCACCTCGATAAAATATCTCGTGATGTCCGGAGAAGTGCCGATCAGCGTATGCTCATTAATCTTGCGGATCTCCACAACATCATCTGTTACCAGACGATGTCCACGGCGCACAAGCTCCAATGCAGCCTCACTCTTACCGATTCCGCTCTCACCCATGATCAGAAGTCCTTCACCATAGACATCGACCAGAACTCCGTGAATGGAAATACATGGTGCCAGCTGTTCACTCAGACAGAAAATCAATTCTGCCATAAATTCCGATGTGCTTCTCCTCGTTCCCAAAACCGGAACATCATTTTCCGAAGCAATCTGTAAAAAATCTTCATCCGGCTGTAAATCCCTGCAGAAGATAATGCATGGGATATCATATGTGGTAAATTTCTGTAAAATCTTTTCCTTCTTCTCCACATCCAGTCTCTGTAAATAGGTGTACTCAACGTTTCCGATGATCTGTACACGCGACTGCTCAAAATGTTCAAAGAACCCACTCAGCTGCAACGCCGGACGGTTCACATCACTGATTTTAATACGGTGTTTTTTCAAATCCATGTCCGGCAGGAAATTATACAGATCCATGATCTGTGCTACTTTGCTGACACTTACTCCATTCGTTCCATTCATACCCTTTTCTCCTTTATGTTCTGGGGATTTTTTGTTTTCCTCTGCGCTGGAAAATACTTCTGCCGCATAGAAAACCCATTGTCATAAATATATCACAGAACAGCGTCTTTGTGAAGAAATTCATATACTGCCTGCGCCGCTTTTTCGTTCATGCTCTCGGTGTCGGCAAGATCTTCTGCCGAGGCCTCTCGGATTGCCTCTAACGACTGATATTTTTTCATCAAAGCTTTTCTTCTGGACGGACCGATTCCCGGAATATCATCCAGTATGGAATGCACCTGTTCTTTGCTGCGCAGTGACCTGTGGTATTCGATAGCAAAACGATGCGCCTCGTCCTGAATTCTTGTGATAAGTTTGAATCCTTCACTGCCCCGGTCAATCGGTATCTCAATATTGTTATAGTATAACCCACGGGTTCTGTGATTATCATCTTTTACCATACCACAGACCGGAATATTCAGATGTAATTCATCCAGCACTTTCAGGCAGATATTGACCTGCCCTCTTCCACCATCCATCATAATAAGATCCGGGAAGCGTGTAAAACTGCCATACTCTGCACCGAGTTCTTTCTCCTGCATTTCTTCCTGCTCCCGCATGCCGTGTGTAAAACGCCTTGTAAGGACTTCATGCATGGAAGCGTAGTCATCCGGCCCGGTGACAGTGCGGAGCTTGAACTTTCTGTAATCGCTGCGCTTTGGTTTTCCTTTTTCATAAACCACCATGGAACCAACCGTCTCGAATCCGTTGATGTTGGAGATATCAAACGCTTCCACACGCTGTAAGCCCGGAAGATCCAGCCATCCTGCGATCTCTTTCATCGCTCCGATAGTTCTTCCCTCCTCACGCTTGATCTTCTCCTTATCCTGCGACAACACAAGTTCCGCATTCTTCTGCGCCAGCTCCACCAGTTTTTCCTTCATTCCTTTTTGCGGAATACGGATATAGACTTTGCCGCCGCGCTTCTCCCCCAACCATTCTGCCAATACTTCATGGTCATCGATCTCCTCCGGCAGCATGATCTCTCTCGGAATAAACGGCGTGCCGGAATAAAACTGTTTTACAAATGTAGTCAATATTTGTTCCTTAGTATCTTCATTTCCGATCTTTACATAAAAGTGATCCCGTCCGATCAGTTTTCCATCCCGGATAAAAAATACCTGTACGACCGCGTCTCTGTCATCCGCAGCAAGCGCAATAATGTCTTTGTCCTCGCCGTCGTTATGCGTGATCTTCTGTTTCTGTGCGATCTGCTTCACGCTGTTTAAAAGGTCGCGATATTCGATTGCCATCTCAAACTGCATCTCCTCGGAAGCAGCCATCATTTTTTCCTGTAACGATTTTAAAATTGGTGCATAGTTTCCATTTAAAAATTCAACGGCTGCATCCACACGCTGTCTGTACTCCTCTTTGCTGATATAGCCCTGACACGGTGCATTGCATTGATGAATGTGGTAATTCAGACACGGGCGGTCTTTTCCGATATCTTTTGGCAGATTCCGGTTACACGTTCTGAGCTGATATAATTTATTGATCAGTTCGATCGTATCCTTGACTGCCCCTGCACTTGTGTACGGTCCAAAATAGCGTGACCTGTCTTTTTTCTGTTGTCTGGAAAACAGAACCCGCGGAAAATCCTCTCCGACCGTCACTCTGATATAGGGATAAGTCTTATCATCCCGCAGCATGGTATTGTATTTTGGTCTGTGTTCCTTGATCAGATTACATTCTAAAACAAGTGCCTCAAGCTCTGAATCCGTTATTATATATTCAAAATATGAAATATGCGATACCATTTTCTGTATCTTAGGCGTATGATTCCTGCTGCTTTGAAAATACTGTCTTACTCTGTTTTTAAGACTTATTGCCTTGCCTACATATATAATTGTTCCAATGTTATCATGCATTATATATACTCCCGGTTTTGCCGGCAGTTTTTTTAATTCTTCTTCTAAATCAAACAAATATTGTCACCTTCTTAACAATCCAAATAATATATCTTTTTCTGGGATTCTCCTGCAAGTTCTTCTGCAAAACGCTGTTGACTCTGCTGAGTCTTATTTTAGCATATTAATAGGATTTTATAATGTAAGCTGATTAATCATTTACAATTGCATTTTGAATCTTATCATGCACAAGCATGGCAAGGTCAGGTGTCTTAAGTCCCTTATATGTCTCATAATCTATTGCCGGTAAAAACTTAACTGTAACAGCCTGTCTTTTAGTACTTCCGGTGTCAAATACCTTATAAGTATCTATAAGTGCAACCGGCACCACCTTACATTCTGCCTTATATGCCGCCTTAAATGAACCACCCTTAAATTCCAGAATGTTATTGCCGTTCCTGCTTCTTGTACCCTCTGAAAATATAAGAAAATTATGGCCTTGTTTAACTTCCTTTGCCATATCATTAATTACAGTAAGCGACTGTCTTATATCTTCCCTGTCAATATATTTTGAACGTAAACACTTAAATACATTCTTTAAAAATGGAATATCTTTAAGCTCTTTTTTGTATACCACCGAAAATGGCACAGGACACGCTTCTATAATTGCAAGCACATCAAAAAATCCCTGATGATTTGGAAAGAAAATAAAGTTCTCATTTTCCGGAATATTTTCAAGTCCAGTGACATTCACATCAACCTTACCGGCATGAACCGCATGGTGAGTAATATCCCTTATAAATTCATATAGTTCCTCATCACTATACTTATCTGCATTTTTAGCATACTTTGACAGCTTAAAAAACATCTTAGGCAGATAAAAAAAATTCTTCAAAAACATCAATATAATTCTTTTCACACTAATCTCCATTCCGCAGGCATTTTTAATGCCGGATAAAAAAGTTCCGGCAGGCTGCTATATCATCCTATATCAAATATACCAGCTTACCGGAACTTGTCAATCTTATATTAATTGTTATTCTCTTATACTATTATGATGTATGATGTTGGTAAAGTTAATTCCACCAAACTAACTGATGCTTACAGATTGCTTTGTTACACATCAATTATTACAATACAATTCCCTCAAAGAATCTATTAGAAATCAACCTCTGTATCATAGTAACAGCACTTAAGAAGCTTTTCCATCTCTTCCTGACTTGGCTGACGTGGGTTAGAACCTGTACATGCATCAAGTATAGCATTAGCTGCTATATCAGGAAGCTTCTTTAAGAACTCATCTTCCGGAACAATACCTGTCTCAGCAGGAAGTCCACCTTCACCATAATGCTTAATACACTGTGGAATATTAAGTTCATCATTCATCTTACGAAGCATTGCAATTAAATTATCAATCTTTTCTTCTGTTGTATTACCACCAAGGTGAATGAAATCAGCTATATATGCATATCTTTCAGCAGCTACAGGATCCTTGGAATTATACTTAATTACCTTAGGAAGATACATTGCATTAGCTGCTCCGTGGATAATATGTCCGCCTTCAAATGCTGCACCTGTCTTATGAGCCATTGAATGAACAATACCAAGTAAAGCATTAGAGAATGCCATACCTGCAAGACACTGTGCATTATGCATCTCATCTCTTGAGTCCATATCTTCATTATATGACTTAACAAGATGTGCCTTAATCATCTCAATTGCATGAAGTGCAAGTGGATCTGTATAATCACAGTTAGCTGTTGATACATATGCTTCAATAGCATGTGTCATGGCATCCATACCTGTATGTGCAACCAACTTAACCGGCATTGTCTCTGCAAGTTCAGGATCAACAATCGCTACATCCGGTGTAATCTCAAAATCTGCCAATGGATACTTAATACCCTTCTTATAATCAGTAATTACTGATTATAAGAAGGGTATTAAGT
>ERZ773158.3027-NODE-3027-length-11116-cov-4.638459_pt1 | contig 11116 bp, 7 predicted proteins | sample MGYA00511918_ERZ773158 | MGnify/ENA primary metagenome ERZ773158 (study PRJEB29015, sample SAMEA2737876) | human gut metagenome | biome: human gut; feature: human-associated habitat; material: faeces | place: China | collected 2012 ...
TTGCTGTACGGATTCTTCCTTCACCCGGATCAAGACGAAGCATTACTTCACCTAATGATACAGCGTCAAAAGTACACTCTTCAGCTGGTCTTAAATTTAATTTCATTTTTTAGATACCTCCAAAAATTAATTTATTACTAAAGTATTTTATCATATAAATTGAATTTAATCTATAACATTAATTAAAAATTTTATTAATTGACAAAGAAAAATGAGGATTCCATAATATTATATAATAAATGTTTTTAGGTAATTGTGAAACAATTTCGCAATCCTGATTAAAAATGCGGTAGGAATTCTGCAATGCAGGCAACTTAAAGTCATACTTTGATTTCAATAAGATTGCATGCTGTGGCAGCTCATTTTATGGATAGACAGGAATATATATACTAATAAAATACTTATGCGGAAGTATATACATATGATATTATAATTGACGCACAAAAAATAAAGAATTTTGGTTTTATTAAAATTGGAAACGACACATGCTGATAACATGCGGCTGATAACGAACAACACACATTTCATTTATTTTTTATATTAAAGAATAAGGAGATTTTAATTATGCCAAAATCAAAGTTACAAAATGTTTTATTCACGATTGTCATGGCGTTTGTCATGGTCTATGCTCTTGTGTGCTATAATATAGCACTCGATAAAGGTGGTATGAGCAATGAAATATTTCTCATAGCATTTCATGAAATAGTAATTATGCTTCCTGTTGCATTTGTTCTTGAATTTTTTATTGTCGAAAAATTTGCCACAAAACTTGCATTCAGAATTGTGACGCCACAGGACAGACCGATTTTTATCACACTTGCCATTTCTTCTATGATAGTGTGTATAATGTGTCCGATAATGAGCTTTATTGCAACTCTTTTATTTGCACATGCAGGTAATCAGCTGATAGCAGTATGGATTCAGAAAACATTTATGAATTTTCCAGTCGCATTTTTCTGGCAGATATTCATTGCAGGTCCTCTTGTGAGAAATTTATTTGGACTTTTTAATAAAAAAAGTAAATAACTTGAAAAAATATTCCTTTAAACATTGAAAAAATTGTTAAAATAGATTAATATTATATAAAAGATATGACGATACTGAAAGAGTATACCATGTTGTATGTTTGGAGGAATTATATATGGAGAAGTTGAAACAGATAAGGAAACTTAGGAAAGGCTGGAAAATATTTATTGCAGCCATGCTTGCTCTTATTGTTTTCGGCGGAGTCGGTATGTATGTAGCAGCCAGCTCTAATGTCAAGATAACGATGAGTGTCGGCGGACTTACGGTTTATAAAGGAAAGACCTCAAAGACGTTGTATGCAAGTTTGTCAGGAACGGATGAGAATGCACAGGAGTCGGTGCCGGTTCCGGAAAGACTTGAGTGGTCTACGTCTAATTCACAGATAGCTGATTTTGCAACAGGAACAGAAGATAATCCGGTTTATATGGATTCAGTTACAGGACTTACACCTGTAATTCACGGGAATTTTGCAGGAAAAGCTACAATAACAGCTAATTATTATACTAAGAAGTTTGATGAGGATAATAATGAGATTGTTGGTTCAAGAGAACTTCTTGATACAAGAAAAGCGACTGTTACTGTTCCGCTTTCTGTTACAGTTACATATAATGGAAGCGAGTCGATTCCAAATTATCTTGAAGTTGGTTCACAGCTTTATATAACAACTAATGCAAGTGATGCAAACAGGATTGTTATAGAGACATCTAATGATAAGACAGGAACTGTTTCATCAGATGGCGTAGTAAAACTTGTACAGAGTACAGGAAGTACGGCAACACTTGAGGTAGTTGGTGGTGGTACGACAACTGTTTATGTACGTACAACTGATAATCCGGAAAAGGAAGATGCACTTGTTAAGATATTTAAAGTGACAGGTAAGATTCATTTCCTTGATGGACAGGGCAATGCAAACGCTCAGAACCATTTTATACAGACATCTTCAACCACTCCTTCAAATGGTGTAAAGAGATATATGGTTCTTGATACAACAGAATATAAAGACTTCATGCAGGAAGAAGTTCCTTCTAATATTATGTATCCTGCAACTTCGGGAGTAACATTCAGAAGTGATGATAAAGATGTCTGCACATATACGGCAGGAAGCCTTCTTGGTGTCCATGCAGGTGTGTCAAGAGTATCGGCAGGTATATATTCACAGGATACACTTGGCAATGAGGTTGCACTTACGAAAGATGAGATTAATGTTGTTGTTCCGTTTAAGAAAATGGGTAATAATGTAACTAATCTTAATGTAGGTGACCAGATACAGCTTACAACAACAGCAAAGCCATCTGAAGTTACATGGTCTACAACTTCTAACTCTGTACTTCAGGTAGATGCAACGACAGGTCTTGTTACAGCAATGGGAGCAGGAAAAGCTACAATTATTGCAACAAGAACACAGGATGAGTTATATACTGTATATGGTCTTCCATATCAGTTGAAATATGATTTCGTAGTTATCGATGGATTTGGGCTCAGTACAACAAGTGCTACTGTTAATATTGGTGATTCGTTTGATTTGACAGCACTTGTAACAGATGAAGACTTGAAAAAGAGTCCTGTAACATTCAAGGTTGAAAATCAGCCGGGTGCCGATGGTATAACTCCTACAGGAACACTTGTAACAACTACACAGAATGGAAAAGTCCTTACTGTGAAGGGTGTTGCATCAGGTACTGTTAAGATTACGGCAACACAGACAATCAATGGCGTTATGAAGTCAGAGTCATGTGTTGTCTATGTAACTACTCCGGTTGGGGAAATTACAATTAATCCTTCATCAGTAACGGTTGACAGAGGTTCAACAACAACTGTACAGCTTTTATTTAATCCAGCAGGACCGACTAATAATAAAGTTCTCTGGGGTACATCAAATCCTGATGTAGCAACGGTTGAAGGTGATAGTTATACAGCTACAATCACAGGTGTTAAAGGTGGTACAGCCACAATTAATGTTATATCGGAAGATGGACTTAAAGTTGCAACTTGTGATGTTTATGTAAGAGAGCCTGTAACAGGAATTACATTAAATGAAACAACGGTTGAATCGTCAATGGCAATTGGTAAATTCCAGCTTGTTGCCACAGTTAATCCGGCAGGAGAAGGCGTAAACAGAAATGTAACATGGACATCATCTGATACATCTATAATTACAGTAGATGAGAATGGTCTTGTTTCATTTGTTAAGCCTGGATATGCAACTATTGTTTGTAAGACCGAAGATGGTGCATTTATTGCAACATGTAACTTTATTATAAGTATTCCTGTAACATCGATTAAACTTGATTATACAGATGAGATAATGTCGCTTGGGCAGCGTCTTAGAATTACAGCTGAAGTGTTGCCGGTAGATGCATCTAATAAAAATGTATACTGGGAATCATCAAATACTAATGTGTGTATTGTAGATTCAAATGGACTTGTTGAAGCAGTAGGAACAGGTAGTTGTACAATCCTTTGTAAGTCTGTAGATGGTGGAAGTACAGCAATGTGTAACATTTATGTAAAACAGCCTGTAACGCAGATTGTGCTTAATACAACAGATATTACGGTAAGAAAAGGACAGGTATTCTGGCTTAATGCTACATGTCTTCCGGAAAATGCTGATAATAAGATTGTAACATGGGAAAGTCGTGATGAGAGTGTTTGTAAGGTTGAAAATGATGGTAAATGTACAGCGACAGGTGCTGGTACTACATCAATTATAGCAACTAATGTTGATACTGGACTAACTGCATATTGTGTAGTTACGGTAACACAGCCTGTAACAGGTATTACACTTAATTCGGATTACCAGCTTATGTGGGTTGGTTCAAAATATGCAATAATACCTACAATTGAACCGGCTGATGCAGAAAATAAGAATGTAACATATTTCTCAAGTGATTCTACAGTTGCAACAGTAGATGAACACGGCGTTGTTACTGCTTTAAAAGGTGGTACATGTGTTATTGAAGTAACAACAGAAGAATGTCAGCTTACAGCTGCATGTACGATTGAAGTAAAAGAGTACGTTTCTTCGATTACATTAAGTGAACATAATAAGTTTCTTAATGTTGGTGCGAGCGGAACACTTACCGCATCAGTTGAGACTTCTACAGCAACTAATAAGAATATAGTGTGGTCATCATCAAATAATGATATTTGTTCTGTTGACCAGAAAGGTAACATAATAGGTTATAATCCGGGTACGGCAGTTATAACGGCAACAGCAGCGGATGGCAGCGGTGTGTCTGATTCATGTATTGTACGAGTTGTCAATCCGGTAACATCTATAAGTGTTGAACCATCAACAGTACATCTGCTTGTGGGTGACTCAACAATTGTTACAGCAAATATTTATCCTGAGGATGCATCAGTAAAAGATGTAGACTGGACTTCGTCTAATGAAGCAATTGCTGTAGTTGATGAGGCTGGTGAAATATTTGCATTAAGTACAGGTAAATGTAAAGTTACAGCAACGTCTAAAGATGGTAATGATATTAAGGGTGTATGCTGGGTATATGTAACACCGGTTGTAAATATTTCATCTATAAAGATTAATTCAAGTGAGATTTATATGCTCACAGGTAAGTCAAGACAGCTTACAGTTAGAGTAAGACCGGCTACAAATACAGATTCATATGGATGGTATTCAACAGATACTGGAATTGTTACTGTTAATGATGACGGTGTTATAACAACAGTAGGTCCAGGTACAGCTGATGTTGTATGTGAGAGTACAGCAAATGGTGTATCATCAACATGTACTGTTCATGCTTTGGGACTTAGCAGGTCATATATAACACTTGAGCAGTATGATTCATACTGGCTTGATGTTCTTGGAACAGATACTGATGATAGAATAGTATGGCGAAGCAGTAATCCTAGAGTTTGCACAATAAGTTCAAGCGGACAGGTTATCGCAAGAAAAGCTGGTACGACTACAGTTACAGCAGTTACGCATAATAAGACTATGACATGTACTGTAAGAGTTACCAATATACCTAAGTAATAAAATATAAAAATTAACAGAAATGCCGGAGAGTTAAGAATTAATCTTAGCTGTCCGGCATTGGTATACTTATATAAAAAGAAACAGATGACAAAATGTGGAAGCATAGTGTCATCTGTTTCAATGTATAAATATAAAATATGAGGGGGAGATAGAATTATTAACTCTATCTGTTAATTATTATATGCAAAAAATGTGAGCAAAGTGTGTACGTTTAATTAAAGAAATATTAAAAATCAAAAGAAAATATAAAGCAAATTATATATTGAAAATATTGAGAGTATATATAATTTTATATGACTTGTTTTTTTAATGAATACGTAGTATATTATTATTACTTTGCAATATACAATGCTAAAAATTTTAAACAGGAGTCACCGATATGAGCGATAAAGATAATTTTGATATTGATGATGAACTTGCACGTTCACTGGAACGTCTTGTAGAAGAAGAAACTAATGTTGCGAAAGCGGCATATTCAGAAGATAAAATAAAGGCAGAAGATATAAAGAAAGAGCCTGAAAATATTAATCTTGGAGCAACGCAGATGGTTGACAAAGACAAGGTGAAAAGCTTGACATCTGCTATAAAACTTAATGATGAACAGGGTATAAAAACTGTTGAAGATACATCTGATTTTACGATAGATGTACCATATGTTGGAAATGCATCAAAAAATACAACATCAATCAAGTCTGTAAAGATTGAAGATGATGAAAATGATTGGGATGAAGATGAAAATCTGGATGAAAGTAAAACAGTGCAGAAAATTAATAAGATGAATTCAGATAATCCGGTTACTATGTCAAATCAGACAAGTCCAGAAGACGGAAAAAATAAAAAAGAACTCGATAAAAAGAGCAAGCTTATAATTGCAGGAGCCTGTGGAATAGCGGCACTTGTAGTTATTATAATAATTGTTATTGCAGTTAATATGAATTCAAAAAATAAGAAGTCATATAAATATAATCTTGAAAAGGGTACACAGTATTACAATACACAGGATTATGATAATGCTGTTACATATCTTACAAAAGCATATAATACAAACGACGGAAAAAAGAATGCTGATATGATGTATGAACTTGCTGATGCACTTGTACATGTTAATCAGAATGACAAAGCGATAGAAGTGTTAAAGTCAGCACTTTCGTATGATAAGATGAATGAAAAGGCACTTCCGCTTCTTGCTAAATTGTATCAGGATGAGAAAAAGGGAACAGAGCTTTCTGAGCTTATAAAAAAATATAAGGGAACAAAGAATGAAGCCTTACTTTCAGATTATAAGGTAGATGAGCCAACATCATCTGAAAATCCTGGAAGCTTTGAAGATTCTGTAGAGATAAATCTTATGGCATCTGATGGATGTACAATTTATTACACAACAGATGGAAGTGAGCCGACAACAAAGAGCAGCAAGTATTCATCAGCTATAAAAATTGAAAAAGATGATGTTACAGTTAAGGCGATAGCAGTTAATTCGATTGGCGTTGCATCAGATGTTGCAGAATTTAAGTATTCTATATCATTGAAAGCACCGGATGCACCTGTGCTTAATCCGTCAGAATCTGATGTAAAAGTTGGAACAAAAATTGTTATTGAAGGTCTTGCAGATGACGAAAAGGCGTATTATACTTTAAACGGAAGCACTCCGTCAGCTAATTCATCACAGTATTCAGGTGGAATTACGCTTGATAAAGCAGGTAATTATGTTGTATCAGTAATTGTCATAAATAAACATAATTTATCAAGTCCTGTTACAAGAGTAAGCTATAATGTTTCTGAAGAGAAGACCTATACAAAGGACGAGGCAGAAAGTATTCTTATGAAACGTCTCGTATCAAATAATAAAGTAAGTCAGTCAGGAACAATGGTTGGCGGTGGCGGAACTGCCAAGCTGGTATATCAGAATACAACAACTATCAGTGGCACTAAGATGTACTATATAAGGTTAGATGTTAATTCTGGAAACAGCACAAAAACAGAAGGATATTACGGTGTTGGAGTAAATAACGGACAGTGTTATGTTATAACTGATAACAATGGTTCACTCTCTGCCGTTCAATATTAAATTTTTACTATTACTTTGAAAGGGGTACATAAATGTATAAGATTTTAAAGGCTGAAAAGCTGGCTGAAAAAATTTATCTGATGGATGTATTAGCACCTAGAGTTGCTAAACATTGTCAGCCTGGTCAGTTTATTATTGTAAAAATGGATGAAAAGGGCGAGAGAATTCCTCTTACAATCTGTGATTACAACAGAGAAGCCGGTACAATTACAATTGTTTTCCAGAGTATCGGTGCATCAACAACAAAGATGGCAGAATTGAAAGAAGGAGACTGTTTTGAAGACTTTGTAGGACCGCTTGGATGTGCATCAGAGCTTGTTCATGAAGATATTGAGGAGTTAAAGAAGAAAAAGATAGTATTCATAGCAGGTGGTGTAGGTACAGCTCCTGTATATCCACAGGTTAAATGGCTTCATGAGCATGGTGTGGATGCAGATGTTATTGTAGGTGCAAAGAATAAAGATATGCTTATTCTTGAAGAGCCAATGCGTGAAGTTGCGGGTAATCTGTATGTTACAACAGATGATGGTAGTTATGTAAGAAAAGGTATGGGTACAGATGTACTTAAAGACCTTGTAAATAATGAAGGAAAGAAATACGATCTTTGTGTTGCTATAGGACCACTTATCATGATGAAGTTTGTCTGTCTTCTTACAAAGGAACTTGGTATTCCAACTGTTGTAAGTATGAATCCTATTATGGTAGATGGTACAGGTATGTGTGGTGCATGCCGTCTTCAGGTTGGAGATGAAATTAAATTTGCATGTGTTGACGGACCTGAATTTGATGGACATAAGGTAGATTTTGATCAGGCTATGAAACGTCAGCAGATGTATAAGACTGAAGAAGGAAGAGCTATGCTTGCACTTACTGAAGGGGATACACATCACGGCGGATGCGGTCACTGCAACTAAATAAAGTGAAGGAATGAGGTTAATACAGAATGGATGTTTTAAAGAAAGTTCCAGTCAGAGAGCAGGCTCCTGACGTAAGAAATAAAAATTTTGAAGAAGTATGTTTGGGATATAACATGGAAGAGGCACAGGAAGAAGCAACAAGATGCATTAATTGCAAGAATGCACAGTGTATAAAAGGATGTCCTGTATCAATTAATATTCCTGGTTTCGTTCATGAGGTAAAAGAAGGAAATATTGAAGAAGCATATAAGATAATAAGTCAGTCATCAGCACTTCCAGCAGTCTGTGGCCGTGTATGTCCACAGGAAAGCCAGTGCGAAGGCAAATGTATAAGAGGTTTTAAGGGTGAACCTATTTCAATTGGTAAGCTTGAAAGATTTGTTGCTGATTATGCAAGAGAACATAATATCAAGCCACAGCCTGCAACAGAAAAGAAAGGCAAGAAAGTTGCTGTAATCGGTTCAGGTCCTTCCGGACTTACATGTGCCGGAGATCTTGCTAAACTCGGATATGATGTTACTATATTTGAAGCACTTCATCAGGCTGGCGGTGTTCTTGTATATGGTATTCCTGAATTCCGTCTTCCTAAGCAGACAGTTGTTGCAAGTGAGATTGAGAATGTAAAGAGCCTTGGTGTAAAGATTGAAACTAATGTTGTAATTGGTAAGTCAATGACAGTTGACCAGCTTCTTGATGAAGAAGGATTTGATGCTGTATTTATCGGTTCTGGTGCAGGTCTTCCGAGATTTATGGGAATTCCTGGTGAGAATGCCAATGGTGTATTTTCGGCAAATGAGTATCTTACAAGAAGCAATCTTATGAAAGCTTTTGATGACAGCTATGATACTCCAATTGCAAGATTTAAGAAAGTGGCTGTTGTTGGTGGCGGTAATGTTGCGATGGATGCAGCAAGAACAGCACTCCGTCTTGGGGCAGAAGTTCATGTCGTATATAGAAGAAGTGAAGCTGAACTTCCAGCAAGAGCAGAAGAAGTACATCATGCAAAAGAAGAAGGTATTATATTTGATCTTCTTACAAATCCTACAGAGATTCTTGCAGATGAGAATGGATGGGTAAAAGGCATTAAGTGTGTAAAGATGGAACTTGGTGAACCTGATGCATCAGGAAGAAGAAAACCGGTTGAAATTGAAGGTTCAGAATTCGTTATGGATCTTGATGCTGTAATCATGTCACTTGGTACATCACCTAATCCTCTTATCAGTTCAACAACAAAAGGTCTTGAAATTAATAAGAGAAAATGTATTGTGGCAGAAGAAGAGAATGGACAGACATCAAAAGAAGGCGTTTATGCCGGTGGCGATGCTGTAACAGGTGCTGCTACAGTTATTCTTGCCATGGGTGCTGGTAAAGCAGCTGCAAAGGGTATTGATGAATTTTTAAGCAAGTAAAATAATTATTTTAAATTAAAAGAACCGTGCCTTGATTAATCCAGATGGATATTATCAAAGCACGGTTTTTGTATTTTGTTAAATATTAATAATGCAATAATTATATGATTTTAAAAGATTTTTTCAATATATTCATCGGCTATTGAATCGACGATATCATCGTTTAAATCAGGGTATTTTTTGTTGATTTCATTTTTTATGTAGCTGCTTCTGCTGAAATATTTCATTTCTTCTGCCATTTGGGAACCATCATATGATGCATCAATCATATCAGCGGTTATGTTGGATGTGAGCCAGTCCTGAATTTCGGAATTGGTCTTTTCTTCTGTGCTGATATTGGACTTTGCACTCTTTGCGGCCTTAAATGAAATGGCTGCAATAACTATAAAAGCAACGAACATTCCAATTAAAACAACGTTAGTTAATATTCCTGATGCACCTTTGTAAGTGAAAAATTTCAGTATGCCGATGTCATTTAATAAAACAACGATAAGTCCGCCGATTCCACATACGAGAAATGTTATTGCTGATGACAGGTTATCCTGATACTTTTCGTTAGAATTTTCATAATTGCTGCCTGTTGTGAGCTGCTCAATGATATTTTCATTATCAGTTGTGTCTGTTGTAATATTTTTTTTGTTAGTTACTTCTTTTTCTTCCATATTATCTCCGTTCCGGGAAAAGATGAATTTCCCTTTTCTTGTTGGATAAATTATATCAGTAAAATGTGAAAAAAAAAAGAACAATGCGGATTTTTTGTCAGGGTTGATAAAAAAAATAAATAGATATATATTTTAATGAGATAAGAAAGGAGTATTTTATGAAAATATTGATAATAAGCGGTGGAAGCATAGATGAAATGTGGGGGCGGAAATGGGTGGCTGATTATGAGCCGGATTATTGCATAGCAGCTGATTCGGGACTGGTTATGGCAGATAAATTAGGACTTACAGTAGACCTTTTGTTGGGAGATTATGATTCGGTTGATAAAAAAATTTTTGAAAAATATTCTTTGGGGATGAAACAAAGACTTGGTATTGCAGCAGCAATCATGCACAAACCTGAAATTTTGATTTTAGATGAACCAATGAATGGTTTGGATCCGATTGGTATTTACGAGATGAGGGTATATTTGGTTAACCTTTGTAAAGAGGGGAATACCACTGTTTTTATATCAAGTCATATATTAAGTGAAATAGAACAAATTGCAGATGTGATAGGGGTAATGAATCATGGCAGATTATTGGAAGAAGAAAGTATTACGGATTTACATAAACGTCTTCGTAGATATGCGGAGTATGAAGTGTCTAATGTAGAGTATGTGTTTTCATTATTAAAGGAACGATTGGATGTTTCTGAAATTTTGATTGATAGTAAGAATCGCATACGATTATTTGGCAAAGATATGCACAGGATTGAAGAAATAAATAGTTATCTTATACAAAATAACATTCCTATCAGACAAATTAGGATAGAAGAAGAAAAATTAGAAGATTATTTTTCGGAATTAATAGGAGGTGGGGAAATTGGGTGAATTAGTATATTGTGAATTTCTAAAATTGAAACGCACAAAAATAAAAATTATTGCTCTTCTAGGTATTTGTTCACCTCCGATTTTATCAATGTTTAGTAGTATACGAAGCTATATTTTTAACCCAGAGTATAGAATATCTTTGTTTACATTATATGATAATGC
>ERZ773158.3029-NODE-3029-length-11113-cov-30.107072_pt1 | contig 11113 bp, 10 predicted proteins | sample MGYA00511918_ERZ773158 | MGnify/ENA primary metagenome ERZ773158 (study PRJEB29015, sample SAMEA2737876) | human gut metagenome | biome: human gut; feature: human-associated habitat; material: faeces | place: China | collected 2012 ...
AGATCAACCAGATGTATGAGGTAGACAACCGGGACAAGACTGCTGACCTGAGTGCTCTGCATGGACTTCTGGATAAGCGGCAGGAGCTTTCCGAGCAAATCGAGCAGATGGAACAGGAAAAGACGGCCATCGAGCAACAGGTCAAGCTGCAAATGCAGGATGCTGCCTATGGCACAGCACCGGGCTATAAGGTGTCGTGGGTGTCCTCCGAAAGCAAACGTGTGGATTCCCAGCGTTTGCGGAAAGAGCAGCCGGATATTTTCAACCAGTACAGCAAAAATGTAAGCAGCCGCAGGTTTACCATCGTTCATGCGGCATAAAACTTTGTATATGGCGGCAGGGAGTGACTTCTCTGCCGCCTTTTTTCTTGGAGGGTTATTATGGCTACGGAAAATCCATTCGTAAAATTATTCGCTATCGACTTCAAAGATCATCTGGAAGTCAAGAAGTCTGGCAATACCGAGTTAAAATATGTAAGCTGGGCGTATGCCTGGGCAGAGGTGAAAAAGCTGTATCCCGCTGCCAGCTATGAGGTCAAGAAATTCAACGGTCTGCCCTATGTTTATGACCCCATCACCGGCTTTATGGTGTATACCTCGGTCACGATTGAGGGCGTTTCGCATGAAATGTGGCTGCCTGTACTGGATGGCGCAAATAAAGCGATGAAAGCCACGCCTTATACCTACACCACCCCGAAATGGGACTACAATCCGCAGACCCGCCGCCGTGAAAAAATCGGCATGGAAGAACGTACCGTAGAAGCAGCCTCTATGTTCGATGTGAATAAAGCTATCATGCGGTGCTTAGTGAAGAACCTTGCTATGTTTGGTCTGGGCCTGTACGTTTATGCCGGAGAGGATTTGCCGGAAGATGCTGCACCGCAGCCGGAGGCAGAACCGCAAAAGCAGCCGAAGCCGAGACCCACCAGCCAAAAGCAGGAACAGCCGCCGATGCCCTGCATCTGCGCTCGCTGCAACCAGCCCATCAAGAGGGTCAAGCTGAAAGATGGCTCCATCATGCAGGCGGCAGAATTTGCAGCCACCCATGAGGGAATGTGCGCTGACTGCTACAAAGCCACCAGATTGAACGTAGCATAAGGAGATTTCAAAGTGAAAGAAGCAAAGATCAAAGTTCTTGCTCTCCTGCCGATGGAACTGCCAAAGGAAATCGAACTGGACAACACGCTCGAAGCCATGCAGAACTTTGTTGGTGGGCTGATCGAATGCATTCCGCTGACCGACACCGACTCTGAAGTCACCTTGGTCTGCAACGATGAAGGTAAGCTGCTGAACCTGACTCCCAACCGGCTGCTCTGGAATGGAGCGGATTATCTTGCTGGCCCCGGTTTCATTGCAGGAACTGATGGTGAAGGGAATTTGGCTTCGCTGCCGCCGCAGGAAATGAACTATTACGCTAAAAAATTTCGTGCATTTTTGATTGCACTTTAAGGAGGCTTTTCTGTGACTTTTGATGCAACGACCCAACGCTATGAGGAAATCACCGTCTGCGACAAACCTGCGCTGTTCACCAGTGTCCGCATTAAGCGGGATTCTGTTCCTGCTGGTCTGTATGCCTACGATGTGCGGCATGATGATGACTGCCGGGGGATTCCCTGTGAGATTGCACCATTTATCATGGTCAATCACTGGGGAACGATTATTCTTGCAGAGCCGTTGGAGCTGCCCAATGACGGACGGCGGTACATTGATGAAGAGACGGACTGGAACTATGATCCGTTTGGAGGAGCAGAGAAAAATCAAAAGCCCTGCGTGACGGTGGAAGAGTTTATGAATCAGTATCTGAACCGTTGATAAGAGCGAGCCGTGTCGTTCCTTATAAAGTTCAAAAGTCATCGCAGGGGACGGACGGTGCGAACCGTTCGTCAACGGAGATAATCTTTTGAAGTTTATGAGGGATGACTAAGGCTCGCAGGAAAAAGTATTAAAATTGCCGTGGGTACAGAAAAGTATCAATCATAGTGTGATGAAGCCGATTTGTCTTAGCAAATCGGTGACGCTAAAATGACGTTCGGCATTTTTGATACGGAAAGAAAGCGGTTATGAGCATTTATGGTTATTGCAGAATTTCCACTGCAAAGCAGAGTATTGACCGTCAGGTTCGCAATATCAGGGCTGAGTACCCGACTGCTCACATTGTGCAGGAAGCCTATACGGGAACTTCCATCCTTCGGCCAGAATGGAGCAAGCTGTACCGGGTTCTGAAAGAGGGAGATACTGTGGTGTTTGATTCTGTCTCCCGAATGTCCAGAAATGCAGAAGAGGGATTTTCACTGTATGAAGCCCTCTATCATAAAGGCATCCGGCTGGTATTTCTGAAGGAGCATCACATTGATACCGAAACTTACAAAAAGGCCCTGTCCGGCAGTATTGCCATGACAGGAACCAATGTGGATTTTATCTTAAAGGGTATCAACGAGTATCTGATGACATTGGCAAAAGAGCAAATCAAGCTGGCCTTTGAGCAGTCTGAAAAAGAAGTGGCCGATTTGCACCAGCGTACCCGTGAGGGCCTTGTAACAGCAAAGTTAAACGGAAAACAGGTTGGACGTAAGAAAGGCACTGGATTTGAAACCAAGAAGTCCAAAGCGGCCAAAGAGAAAATCCGTATTCATTGTAAGGCTTTTGGCGGTACATTGGACGATGTGGAGTGTATGAAACTGACAGGACTTGCCCGGAATACTTATTATAAGTATAAGAGGCAGATTCGGGAGGAAGTTAAAACGCAAGGCTGAGCTTTGTAAAAGTGCCAATCGCAAAAGATGATAGCAGGAACACGGTGAATTCTGTGAATACCGTGTTCCTTTTTTGTGGGTTATCGTAGAATGGACAGACATACCGTCCATCAAAATCTTTATAATGAGGTTAGAAAAGCTGATAAGATTGTGAGATAAAAGGAGAAGAGTGTATGAAAAAATTCTTGATAGTTCTACTGAGTATTGCATTTGCGCTGAATTTTGCGCTTGTGATTGGAATGATTGGCGAGTGCATTTCGCCACGACAGGCGTTTTACACAATCACGGATGAGTTGATGAACAGTGCATATCGCTTCAAAAGAGGTTGGCAATTTAAGAATAATCTACCTTAATTTTTGAGAAGATGGACAGACAGTCTGTCCATCTTTTTTTGTATACTGAAATTGTATAAAAGAAACAAAAATTTTTTTGTACTTCAGCGAAACGGCAAAACTTTTCACAAGGAATTGCAGTGATGATTGTGCTGTGTTACAATGGGCAAGAAGGAGAATGAACTGTGCTTAATAATAGATTAGACCGCATACTCTATATCCAACAAGTACTGGTGCAGGGCGGTGTACTAAACAAACAGCAGACCGCTGATCGCTTCGGAGTCAGTGAAAAGACTATCCAGCGTGACCTTGATACGTTGCGAAATCATTTTGCGGACAGTGAGCCGCACCGGGAGATTCTGTATAACTCCGCAAAAGGCGGCTATCTGCTGGATGATACTCTGTCTCGTTTTCTGACGAGCAGTGAGATTCTGGCCGTCTGCAAAATTCTGCTGGAAAGTCGCTCGATGGTAAAAGAAGAGATGTTTCCCATCCTCGACAAGCTGATTCTTGCCTGTACACCACTGGACAGGCTGAATCAGGTCAAAGACCTCATCAGCAACGAACGCTTCCATTATGTCGAGCCGCAGCATGGCCGGAAATTCATTGAAAGTCTGTGGGAAATCGGAACGGCGGTGGAAAACCACAATCTGCTGGAAATTACTTACTGCCGCACCCACGATGGCGAAACACGGGTGCGTACCATCGAGCCAGTAGGTATTCTATTCAGCGAATATTATTTCTATCTGGCCGCGTTTATTGAGGGAATCGACAGGGATAAGCACTTCAAGAATCCGCAGGATAATTCTCCAACCATTTATCGCATTGACCGTATCCAAAGCTATAAGACGCTCGACAGGCATTTTGCCCAGAGATACACGAATCGTTTTCAAGAGGGTGAGATGCGCAAGCGCATCCAGTTTATGTATGGCGGTGAATTGCAGACGATTAAGTTTGAGTATACCGGGCCGAGTCTGGAGTCCGTTCTTGACCGACTGCCCACTGCAAAGGTTTTGCGTGTAACAGAAAAGGGCTGGCTGATAGAAGCCGAGGTGTTTGGTACGGGCATCGATATGTGGGTGAGAAGTCAGGGAGATTACATTAAAGATTATAAAACCATAAGGAGCGATAGAATATGAGCAAAATTCAGGTAGAAGTGAGTTTTACGGATGAGCTGGAGTCCATCCGTGTGGGTGGAAAGGAAATGGAAATCCCGAAGGCCATCAAGACAAAACCTGTCGAGGAGTGGTTTGAACCGACTGTGGGCCGTGTGAAGTGGGGCGGTCTGGGGGCTGAAATCAAGGAGATGGGTTTCAGCAATGAGAAAAACGCTGTGTACAGCTTCCTGTTTATTGGCCCGGAAGATAAAAAGCAGGAGTTTATGGCTTGTGTGGAACGCTTCTGTCTGGGCGAGGAAGCGCAGCAGGAAACGCAGGAGGAAACCGAGCAGGACTACCTGCATAATGCCCAAAATTATCAGCAGGCAGGCAATGCGGAAATGGCGTTCCAGCAGTACATGGTCGCGGCCAGAGATTACGGACACCCTGAGGCACAGTTTGAAGTGGCCCGGTGCTATCAGAACGGCACAGGTGTGGAAAAAAACGAAGAAAATGCGGTCGTGTGGTACAAAAAGGCCGCAGAGCAGTGCGATGCCGAGGCACAGTGCGCACTGGGCGAGTGCTATTATCAGGCTCGGGGCGTTGAAAAGGACGACAAAGAGGCCCGCAGATGGTACGAAGCGGCGGCAACTCAGGGAAATGCTACAGCGCAGTATATGACCGGGCGGCTGTATGCGGAACTCTCGTACAATGAGGCGGCTGTAAAGTGGTACACCAAAGCGGCAGAGCAGGAATGCCCGGAAGCACAGTATGAGCTGGGTGTGTGCTATGAGGCCGGCGACGGCGTCGGCGAGGACGAGGCAAAGGCCGCAGAACTGTACCGCAAGGCGGCAGTGCAGGGGTATGCGAAGGCGCAGTGCGCACTTGCCAACTGCTATTATACCAGTGAAGGTGTAGAGATTGACGAGAAAGAAACGATAAAGTGGTATCGGAAAGCGGCAGAACAGGGAGATGCAGAGGGACAGTATCAACTGGGTGATTGTTATTATTATGGAGTGGGTGTAGATGAAAACGATGAAAAAGCAGTTGAATGGTATCGCAAATCTGCAGAGCAAGGACATGCAACAGCTCAATGGCATCTTGGTTACTGCTATTACTATGGTCAAGGGGTGACAGAAAACAAAGCAGAAGCGGCAAAGTGGTATAAGAAAGCAGCAGAGCAGGGAATGGCTGTTGCACAGAATGACATTGGCTTCTGCTATGATTATGGTTTTGGCGTAAAGAAAGATGCAGAAAAGGCGATATTTTGGTATCACAAGGCAGCGGAACAAAATCAGGAGAGGGCAATGTTTCATCTGGGATGTTGCTACTGTTATGGCCGTGGTGTAGAAGTAAATGATGAAGAAGCCGTAAAATGGTATCGGAAGGCAGCAGACCATGGCGATGCTGAGGCACAGTGTATGCTGGGAGAGTGTTATATTTGTGGCTTTGGAATAGATAAAAATGAAACAGAAGCAGCTAGGTGGTATGAGAAGGCGGCAAAGAACTGTAATGCAGATGCGCAATGTAATCTTGGCGACTGTTATAAAAGCGGAATAGGCGTTGAAAAAGACTATGCCAAGGCAGCGGAGTGGTATCGTAAATCTGCGGAGCAAGGCAATTGTATGGCTCAACATAATCTTGGCTATTGCTATCTCAATGGAGAAGGCGTGGAAAAGAACAGCGCGAAAGCAGTTGAGTGGTATCGTAAGGCTGCGGAGCAGGGAAACATAAAGAGCCAAGGCATGCTTGGAGTGTGCTATTATTACGGCTATGGCGTAGAAAAAAACATCGTAAAAGCCGTTGAATGGTTTCAAGGACCTGCAGAAGATGGAGATGCAGATATGCAATTTTTGCTTAGCATGTGTTATGATTACGGCGGAATTCTAGTAAAAAATAAGGAAAAAGCAGTTGAATGGTGCCGTAAGGCTGCGGAAGGTGGATGTGCGTTAGCGCAGTATTTTATGGGAATGCGGTATGAAGCAGGCAGTGGTGTGGAAAGAAATCGAGAAAAGGCGTTGGAATGGTATACTAAAGCAGCAGAGCAAAACGATAACAACGCAAAGGAAGCGATTAAAAGGATACTAAGTGATGGAATGTATAATGCAATTTTGGCAAAATCGATATTAGCTTGTGCCGGTTTGGCATTTAAGTTTTCTTCGTGATCGAAAGGAAAATGACATGGAAGAATTGGAACTACATGAAAAGCAGGAAATCTCCAACCAGAACTCGCTGAATGCACTGGCAGATCAGCTGACCCTTGCGGATCATCTTGTGTATAAAAAATATCTAGCGGAACTGCAAAATTATGGCATGGTGACGCTTTCGCAGGAAATGCTGAATGTGCAGAATGCAGCAGATTGTATCCGGATGTACCAGCTGAAGGAGTTGACCCTGAAAAAGGGCGAAGATATGTTCCAGAAGCTTTCCACGGTGTATTATTCTAGCATGGCGCAGGGCTGCAGTCTGGCGGTGATGATCGATGTGCCGGAGGAGAATGTCGGTGCCAATATCTATCTGGGTATCCGGGAAGACCCATCGAAAAAGAATATGAAGAGCCACAATCTGGATACCTCCAGCAAGACGCTACAAAAGGTGCTGCGCTCTAACTTCCCCGGTTCCGAGACAAGAGGCATCTCGCTGCAGGAGGAAGAGGAACTGTTGGATGGTGCATTTGGCGATGCACAGGAAGCTGTGGCCTCGGTGTCATGTGTGGCGGCACTGCGAGATAAATCCAAGACGGAAGACAAAGCCTTTGTGCAGGGCATCGAGCGTTTTATGGATGCGATGGATGGCGAAGTGTACACGGCGCTGTTTTTGGCAGAGCCTGTCTCGGCAGAAACGCAGGCGGAGATACGCAGCGGGTACGAAAACCTCTACAGCAGTCTTTCGCCTTTCCGCAAAAGTACATGGTCTTATACCGAGAATCAGAGCACAGCTGTGATGGAGAGCCTGTGCAGTGGAACTTCCCATACCATCAGCGATACTGTCAGCACGACTACAACGGACGGTACGAACCAGTCCTCTTCGGTGACAGACGGCGCACAGAAAATGAAAGGGGTCAGCGGCGGCATCAACGGCGGTATCGGCAGCAGTTCCGGCACCTCGGTCACAAAGGTTTCGCCGGTAGCTGGTGGTATTGCAGGCATTCTTGGACTGGGGGGCGTGGCGGCCTCGGTTCTGATTCCGGGCGCAGGTGCTGTCATTGGCCCGTTGCTGGGTACGGCGGGCAGAGCCGTAGGCGGCACGGCACCATCCAGAACGGCTTTTAACAGCATTGCCCGGAACATCGGCGGCTCACTGGGAGTCAATGCTTCGTGGGGCACCAGTCACTCCACCACCGAACAGACCGGTACTTCGCACAGCACTTCCAACGGAACGTCCCATGGCGTTTCAGACAGCACCAGCCAGCAGGAGAGCTATGGTACAACGGATACCCGCGGTACGGGCCGTACTCAGCAGGTGGAACTGTGTAATAAATCGGTAGAGGAACTGCTGGAACGCATTGAAAGCCAGCTCAAGCGCGCTAAGGAGAGTGAAGATTATGGCTGCTACAAATGTGCCGCTTATTTTCTCTCGTCTACCCCGTCTACGGCGATCCTTGCGGCCAATACTTACCGTGCATTGATGGTAGGTGAGGGTTCCTCGGTGGAAAGTGGTGCTGTGAATGTCTGGCAAAATAATGAGTCAGAGGTGGCACAACTGCGAAAGTACCTGAAGCGGTTCATGCACCCTGTTTTTGCCCGTCCACTGTGGGAAGGTGCGCCGGACAGTCTGCTGTATACGCCAGCAACGCTGGTCAGCGGTCGGGAACTGCCAATGCACCTTGGTTTGCCGACACGTTCGGTACATGGCCTGCCCGTGATTGAGCACGCAGAATTTGGCCGCAATGTGCCGGATGCTGCTATTGAAGAGGCTGATAAAATCGGCTTGGGCAAAATCTATCACATGGGACAGCCGGAAAGTGCAGATCTTATTCTGAGTCGTCAGGCAATGACGGCACATACGTTCATTACAGGTTCTACTGGCACAGGTAAATCCAACGCAGTTTATCACCTGCTGGACGAGCTTACAAAGGATGGCAAGACAACTTTCCTTGTGGTGGAACCAGCCAAGGGCGAATACAAAACGGTGTTCGGAAATGGAAAGGCTGCTGTTTACGGCACCAATCCAAGAGAAACGCCGCTGCTGCGCCTCAATCCGTTTGCTTTCCCAGCAGAAATTCATGTTCTGGAGCACATTGACCGTCTGGTAGAAATTTTTAGTGCTTGTTGGCCGATGTATGCGGCAATGCCAGCTGTGCTGAAAGATGCCATTGAGCGCAGCTATCAGAACGCAGGGTGGGACTTGCGAGAGTCAGAAAGCGAAAGAGGCGTTTTCCCCACATTTTTTGACCTTCTGCGAGTTCTGCCAACGGTCATTGAAGAATCGCATTATTCCAGTGATACCCAAAGCGACTATGTGGGCGCACTGTGTACCCGTGTGAAATCTCTGACAAACGGCATCTATGGCAGTGTGTTCTGTGCAGAAGATGCGCTGAGTGATGCGGAGCTATTCGATGAAAACGTCATTGTAGACCTGAGCCGCGTGAGCGCAATGGAAACAAAGTCGCTGCTGATGGGCATTCTGGTGATGAAGTTGCAGGAATATCGGATGTGCAGCGGTGTGATGAATGGGAAGCTCCGTCATGTGACGGTGTTGGAAGAGGCACATAACCTGCTTCGCAAGACATCGGCAGAGCAGGTGCAGGAAAGCGTAAACGTACAGGGCAAGTCGGTGGAGATGCTGGCCAACGCCATTGCGGAGATGCGTACTTACGGCGAGGGCTTTATCATTGCGGATCAGGCTCCCGGACTGTTGGATGTGTCGGTCATCCGTAACACGAATACAAAAATCATTCTGCGCCTGCCGGACGAAGAAGACCGCAAGCTGGTGGGTAAATCTGCCGGATTGAAAGAAGCGCAAATCGATGAACTGTCAAAGCTGCCGCTGGGTGTAGCTGCTGTTTACCAGAATGAGTGGCCGGAAGCGGTTCTCTGCAAGATGAAGCCGTATCCGATGCCGGAAAGTGCAGTCTATCACAAGCCTGTAAAAACAGGAGTTGAAATCAATACGGAATTTATATTCGGACAGTTGGCGCAGGAAGCTCCTGCAAAGTGTCTGAATGATTCAGAGATGGAACAGCTGAAACGATGGCTGAAGCGGCATGAGATTTGGATGAAGCCTGAGGAACGACGTTACATCGAACAAGTGTTTCAGGGCGAGCTTAAAGACCGAGATAAGACTCAGAAGATGGTGTTTGATTTCTTTGGTGGCATGGAGACGCTTATACAGTACTGCTATGAAGCGGAAAAAACATTGACACCACGCAGAGAACTGGTGAATCAGTTGCAGGGAAGATATGCCCTGCAAACATCGACTGCGGAGTGGGCATTAAACTGTCTGATGACCGAAGGACTCCAACGGAATCCTGACCGAGATGCGGCGAAAGAGCTAAGGAAAAACTTTCTGGAGCAGGGAGGTAAGGTGATGTGAAAAGCGAGCTTTCGGAAGTCAAGGTAACGGAGTTCCAAAACTCCAGTGGACTTGATACATCAATTAGAAGGTCTTTTGAACGGCTGCAAGAGGGCAAGCTTTCTCAAGCAGAGAAGAAACTTGCCCCGGATATAAGGCAATCATTTGAGCAGTTCCAAAAAGATGTGTCTGAAAGCGAAAAGATTGGTTCTGGCGCGGCAAAATCGTTTGAAAAGCTGGAACCAGAATCGGGAACTCGCTATAATGATAGTGGTGCACCATATCGCATGGAGCAAGATCTTCTGTCTGATGCAGAGTACAAAAGGAATGGATATGAGTATACGACAGACCACCTTGGAAGACTTTTCACAGCGGAAGGAGATCTTCGCCTAAAAGAGCATGACGGACGGTTGCAAATTAAAGACAACATCCATGACATCGGTAAAGGATATGAGAAAAGCACAGATGACCGTGGACACGCGATTGCAGACCGTTTTGATGGTGCAAATGATCTGGAAAATCTGGTTCCGCAAGATGCAGGTTTAAATCGAAATGAATTCAAAAATTTTGAAAGTAAGCTGGCACAAGAACTGGAAGCTGGAAAACAGGTTTATTTGAAGCTTGAGATGCACTATCCCGGAGACTCATTCCGTCCAGATGCAATCACCGCAGAGACGACGATTGATGGTAGACAGGAAGTAAAAGTATTTTTGAACGATAAATACTAACAGGTCTACTGCACTTTCAAGTTATTACAATTTTGGTCGGTTGCACTTACAATACAAGTATCACTTCATGGAACGGAGGGTACTTGTACTATGGTGGACTACGCTGACATCGGAAAACGCATCCGTGCCTGCCGCCTTTCAAAAGGCATGACGCAGGAACAGCTGGCCAATGAGGTCGGCGTTGTGGTCACGCATATCAGCCATATTGAGACAGGAAACTCTGTACCCAGTCTGAAAACATTGATTGACATTATCAACGCGCTGGACTGTTCGGCGGACGAGCTGCTCTGTATTGAAATCAAGAAAGCAAAACCTGTGTTCGACAGTTGGATGACGGAACAGCTTGCGGATTGCTCGGCCGATGAAGCGAAAATCATCAAAGAAACAGTGGTCAATCTGAAAAAATCACTCCGAAAAGTGTACGGGAAGTCATCTAAGCACAGATACGACTAATAATCTCAAGAGGCTAATATTGAGAGCCTGAAAAGCATCAGTAAACAGAATGAACCGCCCCGGATTTCGTAACAGATATCCGGGGCGGTTTTTGGCTAATGATATAGAAAATTTGATTTTAAGCGGCATTTAAGGAATAAAATTTCCTGAATACTAGAATAAAAACTGAAAATGAGGTATACTAATAGCAGAAAGGAGTTGAAAGAATGCTTTGCCAGTTTTCTTTTCAGAATTTTA
>ERZ773158.3041-NODE-3041-length-11079-cov-3.281477_pt1 | contig 11079 bp, 10 predicted proteins | sample MGYA00511918_ERZ773158 | MGnify/ENA primary metagenome ERZ773158 (study PRJEB29015, sample SAMEA2737876) | human gut metagenome | biome: human gut; feature: human-associated habitat; material: faeces | place: China | collected 2012 ...
CGCCACGGCGAGAAGCTCTTCGAGACCCTCATGACCCGCGAGGAGCGCCTGAGGGCCGAGGACATGGGCGGCTACTACCGCGTGGCATGCGACTCGCGCGACCTCAACTACGACAAGTTCGTCGTGGACGGCGAGGTGGAGACCCAGGCCGACGAGTCCTACACCTCCCACAACACCGAGAGGCTCGACGTGGCGGGCACCATCGCCAAGATCAAGACCGCCGAGGACGTGCAGCTGGCCCTGGAGGGCCGCGAGCACGAGGCGGTGCAGTAGGGTGCGCGTCCTCGTCACCGGAGCCAGGGGTTTCGTCGGGAAGAACCTCTGCTGCGCGCTGAAGAACATCCGCGACGGCAAGGACCGCCGCGAGAGATACGCGGGCCTGCTCCCGCTCGAGGTCATGGAATACGACGTCGACTCGACGCCCGGGGAGCTAGAGGAGTACTGCTCCCGAGCGGACTTCGTATTCAACCTGGCCGGAGTCAACCGCCCCAAGGACCAGTCCGAGTTCATGGAGGGCAACTTCGGGTTCGCCTCCACGCTGCTCGACACGCTCGAGCGCCACGGCAACACGTGCCCCGTCATGCTCTCCAGCTCCGCGCAGGCGAGCCTGTCGAGCCGCTTCGAGGGCTCGGTCTACGGCGAGTCCAAGCTCGCGGGGGAGGGCCTGTTCCGGGAGTACTCCGAGCGCACCGGCGCGCCGGTGCTCATCTACCGCTTCCCGAACCTCTACGGCAAGTGGTGCCGCCCGCACTACAACTCCGCCGTGGCCACCTTCTGCGACGCCATAGCCAACGGCCGACCCTACACCGTGAACGACCCCAATGTCGAGCTCGAGCTCCTCTACATTGACGACCTGGTAGACGAGATGCTGGGGGCGTTGCTGGGCCAGGAGCACCGCTGCGGATACGAGGGGCTCGAGCGCGTCGAGGGCGACGGGTTCTGCTACGTCCCCGGGACCGACGTGAGGACCCTGGGCGAGATCGTGTACCTGCTCGGCAGCTTCCGCGACAGCCGCGAGACGCTTTCGGTGCCCGACCTCACCGAGGGCTCCTTCTCCAAGAAACTCTGGAGCACGTTCCTTTCCTACTACGAGCCGGGGCGCTTCGCCTACGGCCTCAAGCCCAACACCGACGATCGCGGCTCGTTCACCGAGTTCCTGCGCACGCCGGAGCGCGGCCAGGTCTCGATTAACGTGAGCAAGCCCGGGATCACCAAGGGCAACCACTGGCACATGAGCAAGTGGGAGCGGTTCCTGGTGGTCTCCGGCACCGCCTCCATCAAGCTGAGGAAGGTGGGGGAGGATGCCGGCGGCAACCCGTTCCCCGTCGACGAGTACGTCGTCTCCGGCTCCGACATGCGCGCCGTGGAGATGGTCCCCGGCTACACGCACTCCATCACCAACCTGTCCGACACCGAGGACCTCGTGACGGTCATGTGGGCCAACGAGCCCTTCGACCCCGAGGACCCCGACACTTACTACGAGGAGGTCTAGCCGCATGGGCAAGGACTATTCCGACATCGCATTCAAGGACGACGGCCGCCTGAAACTGCTGATCATCGTGGGCACGCGCCCCGAGGTCATCCGCCTGTCCGAGGTCATCAAGAAGTGCCGCCGCCACTTCGACTGCCTGCTGGCGCACACCGGGCAGAACTACGACTACACGCTCAACGGCATCTTCTTTCGCGACCTGTCGCTGGACGACCCGGACGTCTACCTGGACGCCGTGGGCGCCGACCTGGGCGAGACCGTCGGCAACATCATCGCCGCAAGCTACAGGCTCATGGACCAGGTGAAGCCAGACGCGTTGCTGATCCTAGGTGACACCAACAGCTGCCTGTCCGCCATCGCGGCCAAGCGCTTACACATCCCCATCTTCCACATGGAAGCGGGCAACCGCTGCAAGGACGAGTGCCTGCCTGAGGAGACCAACCGCCGCATCGTCGACGTGATCTCCGACGTCAACCTGGCCTACTCCGAGCACGCGCGCCGCTACCTCAAGGACACCGGCTGCGCCCCCGAGCGCACCTACGTCACCGGCTCGCCCATGGCGGAGGTCCTGCGTGCCAACCTGGAGAAGATCGAAGCCTCCGACGTCCTCTCCGAGCTCGGCCTGGAGCCCAAGCGCTACATGCTGCTCTCCGCCCACCGCGAGGAGAACATCGACACCGAGGCGAACTTCACGAGTCTGTTCACCGCGATCAACGCCCTGGCCGAGAAATACGACATGCCGATCCTGTACTCCTGCCACCCGCGCTCCCGCAAGCGCCTGGAGGCCACCGGCTTCAAGCTGGACCCGCGCGTGCGCATGCACGAGCCCATGGGCTTCCATGACTACAACTGCCTGCAGATGAACGCCTTCGCGGTGGTGTCGGACTCCGGCACCCTGCCAGAGGAGTCGAGCTTCTTCGCGAGCGTCGGCCGCCCTTTCCCGGCGGTGTGCATCCGCACCTCCACCGAGCGCCCCGAGGCGCTGGACAAGGCCTGCTTCACGCTCGCCGGCATCTCCGAGAAGGGCCTGCTGCAGGCCGTCCATACGGCCATCGAGCTCGACGCCGAGGGGTCGCTGCCCGAGGCGCCCGTGCCTGACTACGCCGACGAGACCGTGTCCACCAAGGTGGTCAAGATCATCCAGAGCTACACCGGCGTGGTGGACAAGATGGTGTGGAGGAAAGCCTAGCTATGGGTCTCGTTTATAGGTTTCTCGACGGTATCCCCCGTGCTTACAACAAGCTATTTCTTATGCCCTCGCTACGTCGCTCCTTTGCTGCGTGCGGCAAGAACGTGACTCTTGGTCGCCGCAGCGAGATTGCCGGAGTTGAAAATATCTACATGGGCCACGACGTGTACCTGGGAGCCGGAACAACATTGCTCACAACCCGAGCTAAAATCCGCATCGGCGACTATGTCATGAGCGGTCCAAACCTTACCATCATCACTGGCGACCACCGCATCGATATCCTCGATCGCCCCATGATGAAGCTTACCGATGAGGAGAAGGCCCCCGATAACGACCAAGACGTCGTTATCGGTAACGACGTATGGATGGGCAGCGGCGTAACGATTCTCAAGGGCGTCCATATCTCTGATCACTGCGTAATTGCTGCTGGCGCTGTGGTGACCAAAGACGTGGAACCTGAGTATTCAATCTGGGGGGGGGTACCCGCTCGCTGCTTAGGTTCGCGGCTTAAAGGATAACGATGGCTTCAGCTAAGAATAAAATACACGCGAAAGTTCTAATGGTTGGTCCCGACCTTTCTTTGCACGGTGGAATTGTTTCTGTCGTGCAGGGTTATCTCGATGGGGGCCTTCCTGAAGTATGTGATGCCTTCGAGTACTTGGGGACGGGTGTCGGTTCCTCAAAGTTCGGTAAGTCTCTCGCATTTGCCCGGGCGTTGTTTCGCTATGCGATGATCATGCCATCCTATGACATTATTCATTTGCACATTAGCGCCCGTGGGTCCTACAAACGTAAGTCAATTATGGCTCGCATGGCCCATAAAGCCGGCAAGTATGTAATACTGCACGACCACGATGGTGAGTTTAAGAAGGCCTTTGAAGAGGGCAGAGATTCCTACCGTCGTGACGTAAGAAAGACTTTTGGTATCGCCGACCGAGTTGTGGTTCTATCGGAAGAGTGGCACGACTACTTTGCGGAAAACGTTTGCGACCTCGATAAGATTGAGGTTGTCCATAATGGTGTTAAAGTACCGGCGCAGCCGTGCTCACCTTGTTCGCGTCAAGATGTCCTATTTTTAGGACGTCTTGACGCGAACAAGAGCCCTGACGTGCTCTTGCGCGCGTCAAGAAAAATCCTGCCACGTTTCCCGGAGACTAAAATTGTCTTTGGCGGCGACGGCGAAATCGAGAAGAACAAAGCACTCGCCGAGGAGCTTGGCATTGCCGACCGTTGCGAGTTTCACGGCTGGGTCATCGGCGACAAGCGTGAGGCCCTCTTTGAGCGTGCCGCGTTGTTCTGCCTTCCCTCCAAGAACGAGGGGCTGCCCATGAGCGTACTTGAAGCCATGGCGCACGGCATACCGGCTGTTGCCACCGCCGTAGGAGGGGTACCGCAGATCATCGAGGACGGTGTTAGCGGATTCCTCATTGACGTGGATGACGAGGTAGCGCTTTCTGAGAGTTTGGCCTCGCTACTTGCGGAACCTAAGTTACGAGAAGAGCTTGGACGCAATGGCAGGGATAAGGTCGTTCGTAAATTTGGGCTCGACAGGACCCTAGCCCAGGTTGAAGGCATCTACGGAGCGCTTATGCTCGGTAAGGGGACATTTTGTGAGTAACAGCAAACCTTGGCTATCGATCGTGGTGCCCGCATACAACGCAGAGCTCTTTCTCGAGGAATGTGTCTCGAGTTTCGGGCTCGACGAAAACCCCGATGTCGAGGCTATCGTTGTCGATGACGGCTCAACCGATGATACACCAGGGATCTGCGACCGCCTTGCGTCCAGATCTGCGAATGTGAAGGTGATCCACCGTGATAACGGCGGATCACCTTCAGCGCGCAACGCAGGTTGCTTGCGCGCTGAAGGTAATTGGATCTGGTTCGTCGATTCCGATGACGTCATCGCACCCTACGCGCTTGATGTTTTGAGGAAGTGTACCCTTGCGACGGAATGCGACGCCGTTCAGATCCAGTTCCTGAGGTTTCAGGACGGCGAGAAGCCGGCTTGGCCGGCTCCAATGTTGTCCGAAAGCCCTGTTGCCCTCTCATCCGAGGAATATCTGCGCGAGATATACCGCGGCCGCGGACAGCACTATATGTGCTCATTCCTGCTGCGATCGGATGCGCTGCTCGAGAGGAATGACAACGCCGCGGCCGATCGCAGCAGGAATGAGCTCGCGGGATGGCCTTTCCGCGAGGATTTCTCCCTTTATGAGGACGTTGTCTCGATGGAAGAAATACTCAGGCGCATCGACGGCGTTGAGGTCCTCAGGGGACAATACTACGGTTATAGGCAGTCTGCCGGCTCGATGACGCAGAAGCCGAGCAACAAGGCGGCGGACAGCGGCCTTCGCGCGGTTCTCGACCTCTCTGCGCATGACGACGCCGGTGACCCCAGGGGCAAGCTGTCCCTTGAGATTAGTCTCCTATTTAATGCCTACAAGCTCGTCGAATGGCGTGGGACCGAATCCGAGTCTCTGCGTATGCGGTACAAGGCCGAGATCACCTCCCGTGTGAGGGAGGTCGGTGTTTCCCACCTGGGGCTCGACCGCTTCGGGAGGTTTGTACTTATGAGGACGGGGCTACTCGACTACATTTTCAAGAGGAGGTATTGCCGATGAGCGGATTTAACGCATCCGGGCGTGACGACGCATTATCGAGGCGCAGCGTCGGGCTAGACAGCCTTTCGTCCTCCCCCGTCCTACCGATGATTGCGGCGCTGTTCTTCATCCTCACCTTTCTCATCAAGGCTCTCGTAGATGACGCCTTCACCAGGGGCGATATTTCCGCGGGTATTGCTTACACCAAGTATGTCACCGCGGCTATCGCCTGCTTGGCGGCGCTAGCATATGCTCTTAAGAACGGCGAGCGAGTGTTCATCAAAGAGTTCAACGCCCTTGCTTTCATCTTCATTATTTTCACGGCGGTGTCCACTTTTCTGCAGGTTAAGACTGGACACTTTTCCACCGGGGTTCTCCTTGAGCTCTTCAAGTTCGCCATCCCCATCATTCTTGCATACACCATGCTTAACGCTTTGACGCCTCATGCGCTTTACCGATGCATGGTGGCCGTCCTGCTCGTTTCCATTCTCGGCTACCTGTTGTCGCTATCTCATGAGGGGGTGGGCGTTTCCGAGATCCTCGAAGCTAGCTTCATGGATTCAAACAGTGCCTCAGAATCTTCGACCTTTTCTGGGATTTTTCTCGTGCTCACCTTCTACTTTGCCTTCTTCAGGCATAAGAAGGTATGGCTGGTTCTCTCCGCCCTATTCTGCATCCTTACTTTCAAGAGACTTGCAATCGTCGCCGTTCTATTTGCTCTCGTTGTCAGCTTCATCGCGCCTAGGCTCATGAAGATCAAGGTCCCCCGTGGCGCTATAGTTGCCCTAAAGGTCTGCACAGTTCTGGGCGCCTTCCTTTGGACTTGGATGCTACTTCCTGAGCAGCAGTATCTTTTTATTCATCTGTTCGGTGACACGCAGTCGCACTTCTCCATGGGCAGAAGCGATGTGCTTGGTTACTTCTTAAGTTCGGGCTTCGAGAGTTATGGGTACGGCTCCGCCAATGAAGTGGCTAAGGCGGTTTTCGCCGCTCCGTTTGAGATGGACCTAACAAAGATCGCTTTCGAGCTTACCCCGCTGGTCACGGTTCTGTTCGTGTGGCTTTTCTGGGATGTCGCGGGAGATTCCCTCTGGGGCGTCGTCATCATTGGCTACTTCATGATTAACATGATTACGTCGGATTCGTTGACTTCAAACTTTTGTCTCACACTTGCTTACATGACCTGTGGGCTTGTCACGCAGACTTTTGAGCATACAGGGAAATACATGCTGGAGGTTTCTGATAATGCCTTCTAATGGAACGACTACAACGGTTGCGCCTTCCTCCGGCGTGACTATTACCGTCTGCGTGCCCGTCTACAACGTTGAGCGTTATCTTTGTGAGTGCCTAGACTCAATCTTCTCCCAGAACTACGCCGACTTCGACGTTGTCTTGGTCGATGACGGCTCTACCGACAGCAGCGGTGCTATTTGCGATGAATATGCCGCGCGCTATCCGCAGCAGGCCCTCGTTTTCCATAAGGACAACGAGGGCCTGCTGCTCGCGCGCCGCGACGGCTTTGCGCTTGCAGCAGGCGACTACGTTATGTGCGTGGATTCCGACGATGCGCTTGTCCCCGGGGCCCTCGCTTTAGTTGCCGCTACGGCGGCAAAGACGAGAGCGGATGTTGTGCGCTTCGGTTTTACACGGGAGGAGAGCGAGGCCGTACCCGTTGAGTCATCTATCCCTTTCAAACTTTATTCCGCCGAGGAGAAGCCTTCGATATTAAGCGCCCTGTGCCGCTCGACCAGTGGTTCAGAGAACCCGATGTGGTTCAAGGCCATTCGTCGGTCGTGTGTCGGAGTCGATGTGGACTTCTCGAAATTCAAAGGTCTCACGTTTGCTGAGGACTTTCTGCAGACCCTTACCGTATATGATCGCGCTCAGACGTTCTGCTTCATCAATGCCTCTCTTTATTATTATCGCCCAGGTTCCGGAATTACTAGAGCATATGATCCGCATTTCTACTGCGATGTTTGCCGATGTCTCGACGAGGGCGAAGGCTACGCGCGTCGCTGGGAGCGCGAGTACGGCTGTAACGATCTCATGGTCGGTCTCGCCGCTTGCAGGCTTGACTCCGGCGCGCAATATGCTGAATGGATGGCGTCGCAGGGCGATACGGTGGGTCTTGATGACCTCCTCGCCTCTCGTGACTTTGCGCGTTGCCTGACGACATCAGGTGCGGGTAAGTTACTTCGATTTGACCGACGTCTAGTCCTATGGGCATTGAGATGGCGGGCATACCCAATTATAGCTAGCATCGCTATGGCCAGGGCGGCTAAAGCGAGAAGATAGACTGTGTCATGTCAGTTCATTTGAAGACATGCCGCGACATAAGCCTTTTGAATTGGATTTAAAATTGACAAACATTTTTTCAACCGAGGAGCGGGGAGGTATCGCCGGCAACCTGGCATACGCCGTTGTAGCTCAGGGAATAGGCCTGCTCTCGAGCATTCTGACGTCCCTGGTGCTTCCCAAGTTTTTGGGCGTGGAGGACTACGCGTACTGGCAGCTGTTCTTGCTGTACTCATCGTACTCTGGGTTTGCCCTGCTTGGACTCAATGACGGCATTTACCTGCGACTCGGCGGAAAACGCTACTCGGAGGTCAATCACGGGGAGTTGAAGGCGCAGCAGTGTGTCGTCGCAGCCTCGCAGCTGTTAGTTGCTGCCTGTTGCCTGGCCGCCGTCCTAGCCGCTGGTTTCGAACCATACCGGTCCCTCGTGCTCGCGCTGTGCGTTTTTTTCGGATTGCTCACAAACCTGACCCAGTGTCTGCGCTATGTGTTCCAATGCACGAACCTCACGCGTATCTCATCACTCGCCGACCTATTCTCCAAGGGACTTTTCGTCGCGTTCATGATGACGGTTCTCCTCGCGGGCGTTGACTCATCGCTGCCGTTTATCTTGGGCTACATAGCCTGCCAGGCGTTGGCGTTTCTGTATGTACTCATCTGCGCTAGGAGCACCCTACGCAGCAAGGCGGCGTTCAAGGGCGTGCTGCGCACATGCGCCGCCGACGTACGGGCAGGTCTGAAAGTCATGGTAGCCTACTACGCCGACTCGCTGATTGTTGGCTTCACTCGTATGTTGACAGACTGGCAACTGGGGCTTACGGCCTTTGGCAAGTTGTCACTGTCTTTCTCGTTGACGAACTTCGTTCTGGGTTTTATCGGGCAAGTGTCAATGGTGGCGTTTCCCGTGCTCAAGCGTTTGGACGCCGAGGGGCGGAGGGAGAAGTACCTTGCCATTAGGTTGCTGCTGCACACGGCTCTTCCTTGTGCGTACCTTCTCTATGTGCCTGCGAAACTGGTGCTGGGGCTGTGGCTTCCGGCATACAGCAAGAGCCTAGTTTACCTGGCTCTTACTATGCCTCTGTGTGTCTATAGCTGCAAGGCGAACCTGCTGTTCAATACCTACCTTAAGATGGGGCGACGCGAGGGAACACTGTGCACGGTGAACGTTGCTGCCATGATCTTGAACGCGGTGCTGGCCCTTGCGAGCATCGTTGGCTTGGCGAGTGTGGAGCTGGCGACATGCGGGATTGTGGCCTCGGTGGCGCTGCGCGACCTGGCTTTCGAGTTAATCATATCGCGCAGGTTTGGAAATCCCGTGGTGCACTTCTGTGTTTCGGAGGCCTTGATTTCCGCAGGGTTCATGACGGCGTCGTGGTTTTTGGGCGCGTGGAGCTGGCCTGTGGTGCTGCTGATGCTGGTCGCATACCTATGGTGCGATAGAGACGGCGTAAGGCTGGTTATAACGGGGGCGAGAAAGAGGCTCGGGCGTGGGTGAGTTTGCGATGACCAAGGAGCGGGAGCTTGAACTCACGGGACCCGTGAAGGCGCTGGCGATGCTCGTCATTGTCTTGTATCATGCATGCGCTATCTACGGCGGGGTCTGGTTCGGCGAGCCCGCTACGCCGTGCCCCGCGCTGGGCGTATTTGTTCAGTGGCTCTCCACCATGCATGTGCCGCTGTTTCTTCTTGTCTCCGGCTACATTTGGGCGTACATCAAAATGGAGACGGACAAATATGACGATGCGTGCGTAGTTCTCAAGAAGAAAGCCAAACGCCTGCTCGTACCTTACCTCTTTGCGGGCGTCGTGTGGGCGGGTCCTGTCTACTGTTTCTTTTATGGTCCTGTCTCGACTGTCGAGTCATTTGTTCTCGGCAATAACCCCTCGCAGCTGTGGTTCCTGCTGGCGTTGTTCTGGATGTTCGTGTTCGTCGAACTGATGTGGCGCATTAAGCCAGCCTTGTTGTGTAAATGCCCGACGCTGTTAGCATCGGGCATTGTTGCTTACATCTTCGCACGCGCCGTGTACACGCTGCCTCTCGACCTGTTTCAAGTGGCACGGGCCTTCGACTACTTCCCGTGTTTCCTACTTGGCGCGTTGCTGAGACAGACCGACACGTCTCGCTTCTGGCGAATAAAGCCCGCAGCGCTATTTGCAGCCGATGTCGCACTGTTCGTGGCGTGGTACGTCTGCAGCGCCTCGGGGGGGGGCTCTCGGTGCGGCCTCGAAAGTCCTACTGTTTATTTTGAGGCTTGTGGGTCCGCTTGTACTCCTGTCGATCTTCGGACACGCCGAGTGGCTGATAGACAAGGTTCACGGAAGCCTATTCGAGAAACACAGCTTCGGAGTGTACCTGTTTCACCAGCAGGTTGACTGGATTCTGCTGAGCCTCATCAACGTACCTGGTGTTCCGCCTTTGGCGATAGTTGTGACGCTGTTTTTCATATCCCTCACTGTGAGTTTGGCGATTAGCATCGTGCTCAAGCGATGGAAGGTAACGGCCAAACTGATCTGAGACGTTGCGGTAGATAATAGGCTCTCGTAACTAATTCGTTATTCGGTATAGACAGCATTCATTTTTTCGATAACCGCCTTACTCTTGCCTCGTACTTTGGTCCCTTGAACGCGATCGGCATATCTCATAGGGCGTCGGTTATTTCGGGCATATAGGATTCGAGAACGCTAGCAATGAAATGCAGCTTACGTTTTTTCTGTTTCCTCGGATTCTATTTGCTTCAGCGCCTTTAGAAGGCAATTGCCAATGAGTCATGTGCATGATACAGCAGGTCCTTCTGGGGCTTGCTGCATCATTCGGTTTACACCGGCGTCGAACTCGACACCGAAGGCGCGCTGCCGATCGCGTCGGAAGTGTTGGTGTAAGGTGACGCCCTTGCGTCCGCTTAACGAAGATCGGCCCTCGTTCTAGATTCGGAAATCACCACAACAGCTATTTCTAGGAAAGGAAGAATACCGCTACGCAAATCTTCTTTGACTCGACGCTGGACATTCTCGCCATGCTCTGGTTCGACGGCGGCGCCATCAACATGCGCGACCTGCTCAGGCGCCTTGCCGAGCAAGTAATGTACGCACGGCTGGTCGCCGTGGTCGACCAGCCGTGCGGAGGTGGGACGAACAGCCGCAACGGCAACCGTGAGAGGTTGCTCGCAACCTGCGTCGGCGCGCCGACGGAGCGCATTCCGAAGCTGCGCTCCGTCTAATTCCGCGCGAGCTTCATCAAGGGCGTCATGAAGCGCATGAAGGCCAAGGGCGTGCCCGTGGTGGTCTAAGAGCCCACGCTGGACGCGCCGGAGTTCTTCGGCTCCGAGGTGACCCACGACCTGGAGGCCTTCAAGGCCGGCTGCGACGTGATCGTCGCCAACCGCTGGAGCGACGAGCTCTCAGACGTGGCGGACAAGGTGTACACGAGGGATCTGTTTAAGAGGGACTAGGGAAGAGGGCGGAACCAGGCTGATCCGCTTCAATCATTCGCTATTTTAACCGCGTCGA